>Ga0302202_10006236_pt1 | contig 11902 bp, 8 predicted proteins | sample II_Bog_N3_3_FD_194579 | JGI IMG/M metagenome (GOLD analysis project Ga0302202, IMG submission 194579) | Peat permafrost microbial communities from Stordalen Mire near Abisko, Sweden - II_Bog_N3_3 | ecosystem: Environmental > Terrestrial > Soil > Wetlands > Peat | place: Sweden: Abisko, Stordalen... | reverse complement strand
ACGAACGGATTCTCCGCCGCCCGGATCAACCGCCGCGTGTTCTCGGCCTCCTGGCTGGAGGGCACATGCAGGCTCGCCACGACCACCTCCAGTTCGGCCAGTAAATCGTCGTCAAAATCCAGCCGATCCTTCAAAATATCCACCTCGGAACCGCAGAGCAGCCGGAAATCGCTGCCGCGCTCGCCCAGTTTTTCATTAATCCCCCGGATCTCCTTGATCTGCGCCCGCACCCGCGCCGGATCGAGCCCGTTGGCTTGGAACGAGGATTTCGAATGATCGGTGATGGCCCAATAGGCGAGCCCCAGATCTTCCATATAATCCGCAATCTCATCGAGCGGGTTGTGCCCGTCGCTCCAGTTGGAATGATTATGCAGCGCCCCCTGCAAATCGGTCCATTCGATGAGGCGCGGCAGGTCATTTTTCTCCCCGGCGGCAAATTCGCCGTGATCCTCGCGCAATTCCGGCGGAATAAACGCCAAATCCAACGCCGCAAAAATGTCCTCCTCCGTCTGGCAGGGAACGCGCAATTGCGGGTCGCGGGTTTCCTCCTGGGACTTGAACAGCCCATATTCATTCAGGCGCAGCCCGCGCGCAATCGCCCGCTGGCGCATCCCAATATTATGTTCTTTGCAGCCGGTGAAATAGGCCAGCGCGGACGGAAACTCGGCGTCACTCACCACCCGCAAATCACATTGGATCCCCCCCTCCAAGATGACGCTGGCCTTCGTTTCGCCCCGGGCGGTGACCTTGAGGATGCCCGGCTGGGCCACAAAAAAGGCGATCACCGCCGCCGGCGCTTTGGACGACGCCAGTAAATCAATGTCCCCGATCACCTCCTTGAACCGGCGCAAACTCCCGGCCGTGCCGCAGCGGATGACCTCCGGACAATCCCGCAGGGCTTCCAGCAGGGGTTCCGAGGCCTGCAGCGCCTCGGCGAGCAGGTGTTTGGAGGCATACGCCCGGTGCCGTTCAATCCCCTCCAAGAGATTCGTCTGCGTTTTCTCCCCGAAACCGTCCAACCCCGCCACCTGTCCCGCCCGGCAGGCGGCTTCCAGCTTCGCCACCGAATCCACCCCCAGCTTTTTTCGGAGCGCCTGAATTTTTTTGGGGCCCAGGCCGGGAATTTCCAGCAGGGCGATCAAACCCGGCGGGATCGAGGCTTTCAGATCATCGTAATACTTGAGCTTCCCGGTTTCGACCAGTTCGGTGATTTTCTGTTCCAGCGCCTCGCCGATCCCCTTGATCTCGCCCAACCGTTTCTCGGCCACCAATTGGGCCAGCGGCTCCGTCAGGCCCTCCAAGATTCGGGCCGCATTGGCATACGCCCGGGTTTTGAAGGGGTTTTCCCCGCTCAATTCCAGCAGCGTGCCGATCTCCACGAGAATTTCCGCCACTTTCTCTTTATCCATGCCCCAGCATGACGCGATCACTTAAAAGTTTCAAGTGGTCGTTTGCTTCGCTATCCTGCGGCCATGGCTAAAGTGAAAAGCATGCCGGTGGCCCTCACCATCGCCGGCTCGGACAGCGGCGGCGGGGCCGGGATCCAGGCCGATTTGAAAACCTTCGCCGCCTACGGCGTGCACGGCCTCAGCGCCGTCACCGGCCTGACGGCGCAAAATCCCCGGCGCATCCTGGCGGTCAAGCCCTGTCCGCCCGGCCGCTTGCGGCAGCAACTGGACGCCATTTGGGAGGAATTCCCGCCCCTTGTTGCGAAAACCGGCATGTTGGTGACGGCCGCCCAAGTCCGCGTCTTGGTTGATTTTTTCCAATCCCACGACTGGGTTTGCCTCATCATCGACCCGGTGATGGTGTCCTCCAGCGGCACCCGGCTGCTCCCGCCCGACGCCTACAAACTATTGATCGAGAAATTGTTGCCGCTCGCCGCGCTCGTCACCCCCAATCTGGACGAGGCCACCCTGCTGACCGGGCGCCGGATTAAGTCGGTCGAGGACTTGCGGACGGCCGCCCGGACCATTCAAGCCCGCTACGGCTGCGCCGCCCTGGTCAAAGGCGGTCATCTGGCCAATACCCGGACGGCGGTGGACATCTATTACGATGGTAAAAACGAATTGATTCTCAGCGCCCCCTTCGTCCGCGGCCTCCGCACCCACGGCACCGGCTGCACCTATTCGGCGGCCATCACGGCGGGACTGGCCGCCGACGACAGTTTGCAGCAGGCCGTCACCCGGGCCAAACATTACATCACCCGCGCCATCGCCGGGAGTTACCGCATTGGCGATCATTTTGTGCTGGGCCACTTTGCCTGAGCGCCGCCGGGCTCCGGGCTGATTCACGGACGGATGAGCCGGAAGAATGTGGCGGCATTGGTCATCCCCAAGGTAAGTTGGTTCTGCTGGAGGGCTGCGTTCACCACGGGTTCCGGATAATTCGTATTCCACGAGCCGGGCGGCGTCAACAGATCGGTGGCCGAGGCCGGCCTAAATCCCGCCGGATAAACCGGCCAGGCGAGCGTAATTGTGCCGGCGGTTTTGGCGATGCTCAACGGCACGGCAAAAAACTCGAACGCCAGGGCATACGTTTCCGACGGGCTTACGGTGCCGGCCCCGCCGGCTTTCCAGACCTGCAAATCATACCGGCCCGCCGGCAGGCGCGGCACCCAGAGATGCTGCACGTTATCCACCGTGCTAATGCTGGACGCAATCAGATGGTTGTTGGCCGTATTGTACAAAAAAAGGTTCAGAATGTTGATGGCCGTCTGGTTCTGCTGGCGGTTCCAAACCAGCGTCGCCGTGGCGGTGAAGCTGGCGGCGGGGTTCCCATTGGTCACATTGAAATAATAATGATTCACCCCGTCGCTGACGGTGCTGCTGGTATTGGTATCGTAATCCCAGCCGCTCAACGCGTTGACAGTGGCGGTGGCTCCGGTGGGGGGATGCGCCGCCCCCGTGGCGACGGATGCGGCGACACTGTAACCGTGCCGGCTCCCGGTCATCTGCTTGTAAGAATTAAACACATTCAAGATGCCCGCCCCATAACGGGGGTCCAACGGCGAGGGACTGGCATTGGTCCAGTCCCCGGGTTTGATCGCACCGTTCAGCAACAGCGCTTTAATCGTGATCGGGCTCGCCGCCGCAACGGTGGCGCCCCCCCCGTCGCCCCGCAAACCCGCCTGAATCAACAACGCCGCCGCCCCCGCAATCACCGGCGTGGCCCAACTGGTATTCTGCGTTGGCGCCACCAAGTCCGGCTTGGCCCGGCCATTATCCGGCGTCGGACCCGTGCTGGTGGCGCCCCCGTAGGCCCCCACCCCCAACCCGTTGTAACCGGTGGCCGGGGGATTCACCCCCCCGCTGTCACCCACGCCCGACACAAACAGCGTGCTGTATTCCGCCGCGTAATTATCATAAGCCGTATCAATGGATTCCTGCTCACTCACGGTCGTACCGCCAATAATGAAACTTTGGTTGATCACCGGATCATTAATGTTGGACGGGGGCAGGTTCACCACATAATTGCCCAGGACATTGACGCCGGAAGCAAAATCACTGGCCTCGTAATTATCCACCTGCGCCACATTGGTGGCCACCCCGGTGGACCCGGCGGCCAGACCGTAAAAATACTGCGCCACCACATCCGCATGACCTGATTCCGCCCCCACCGAATTCGGAAAGGTGGTTGCCGAACCGCTGCTGGAATAATATTCAAACAACCCCGCCGGCTGCTGGGGCGACGCGGGATTCACCTCAAATTCACCGCTGCTGCTGTCATCCGCCTCCACCTGCGCCACCCGCACGCCCGTTCCATTCAGGTTGGTGGTCAAGGTGTTCAAGAGCGTAACCCCAACCAAATCCAACGGTTGGGCCGCGGCGGCCAGACCCGCCAGACCCGCCAGCAAAAAAACGAATCCGGCCTTCAAACTTGAGGTGGATGAGGACTTCATAGTCGTGCGTTGATGATTGAATTATTTAATTGTTAAAGTAGCATATTTGATTAAAGATTCAATCACCGCGCCGGTCTTCGGTCTCCGGGTTTAATGAAGGGGGGCCGGTAACGGCGCCGCAACGCATGCGAACCATCAACCATCTATTCGAGAACAACCGGGCCTGGGCCGACGACCTCCGCCGGCGGGACCCCGATTTTTTCCTCAAGCTTTCCCGCCAACAGTCGCCCGCCTACCTGTGGATTGGCTGCTCCGACAGCCGGGTGCCCGCCAATGAAATTGTCGGGCTCCTGCCCGGTGAACTGTTCGTCCACCGCAATATCGCCAACCTGGTGGTCCATACCGATCTAAACTGCCTCTCGGTGATGCAATTTGCCGTGGATCTCCTGCAAGTGCGGCACATCATCGTCTGCGGGCATTACGGGTGCAGCGGGGTGCGCACGGCGCTGCGGGGCGACCGCGTCGGTTTGAGCGACAACTGGCTCCGGCATCTGCAGGACGTGCGGCGCAAACACCAACCCGCCCTGGCGGGCCTGAGTGACGAGACCGGGGCGGCCGACCGGCTGTGTGAATTGAACGTCATCGAACAGGTGACGAATGTCTGCGAGACCACCATCGTCCGCGACGCTTGGGAACGCGGCCGGGAATTGACGGTGCACGGCTGGATTTACGGCTTGAAAGACGGGCGGTTACACGACCTCAAAACCTCCGTGACCCACTTTGCCGAATTGGCGGCCGTCCAAACGGCTGCGTTGGCGGCCTTGGGGTGAGTTCTTTTGCAGTTTGCCTAATAGCCCACCAGGTGATAGGGGCGGATGCTGTCGTCCCCGACTTGGTCTTTGGGGTCGATTTTCAGCGAAAAGCTGAAGGCCACCGTGTAATCCTCCCCGCCGATGCCATTGTCCTCCGCCCGGAAGGTCAGTCCGCAGGTCCAACTGCGCATGTCGCGATAAAGCGTGTAATACTGCTGCTGCAGATGGCCGGTTTGGGGTTCAAAATAGTGCGTCGCCCGCAGACCCCAATTGTCGTCCAGCCGGTAGAAAACCGTGCTGCTCAACAGGTTTGCCCCCGGGGCGCCCGCCGCCGGAAATCCGTCCGCCAGATACCAATAGCCCAGCCCCCAGCTCCAACGTTCATTCGGCGTAAAGGTGATCTGGTGGAACGCCAGGTTCAAGCGGCCGGCATTGATGTCCTCGCGCACCTGCGATTCCAGCGTCAGCCAGGTGCGCGGTTTGAACGCCAGGTGCGAATACAGGTCGTCAAACGTCCGTTGGGGGCCCGGTGAACCCAGGTTGGGCGCGTTGATGGAACCATTCGGAGCCAGCCGCCAGTCCAGCATGAGATTCCAGTCCAACAACCGGTCCACCGCACCGTCCCGCTTCGTCTCGAGCGTGTTCCGCAGACCAAAACGGATCACGTTCTGACTGTCAATCGAATCAATATTGTTGTAATCGGGAAGCTCCACCGGCAGCAGCAACAGGCTCGGCAGGTCCGAATCAAATTGCGGCAGTTGATTGGGGGTGGCGCTGGGCGTCGGCACATAGACATAATCCACCGAGGGCTCGATGACATGGCGCAAACCGTCCACCTGCAGGAAGCGGTTGGTCGCCCCCGGCCACACCTGTGAGGCCTTGAACGACGTGTCCACCCCGGTGTTGAACACGGTGCGATCGGTTGTGGCGTTGGTGCCCCCCGGCCCCGATTCATCGCTGTAATACGTCAACCGCCCGCCCACCCGCGGGGCCACGTTCAACCAGTCAAAAAAGGTCCAGGGCAGCAGAATCTGGTGATACGTGTCCGCCCGCCCGGCCGAATAATCCGCCCGCCCGCCGGCATACTGCGGATTGTTCAGGCTGTTCGTGGCCGCAAAATAGCGCCGGTAATAACCCGCCGAACTCTGGCTGTCGTAATACAACGGCGAGGTTCCGATTTCCTGCCGGAACCCCGTCAATTGCACGTCCGGCAGCCGGTCCACCTGGTCAAAGAAATCGTTCACCTGCGGCGTTGTCTCCGCATCCACGCTCCAGTTCTCCCAATACGGGTTGACCTCCACAAAGGTGTAGGGCCGGGGGTTGTTCCAGTAGTCACTTTCCAAAAAATCGTGTTCCACCAGCGGATCCGTCTGGTAATCCAGCACCGCCTTCACGTTCAAGTTCGTATCGGGGGTCGCCTGGTAGCCCAGATGAAAGCGCTGGCGGTTTTCGGGGATCACCCCCAGGTTCGGCAACCCGTTCGTCCCCTTCTCCGACGCCAGATCATGCAGGTAATAATAGCGGAGCGATGCCTCCCCCCAGCGGCCCAGGTGCAGATTCAAGTCCGGCCCGGCGCCCACCCCCCGGCTGGTGCGGTAATCCACATGCACCTTCCCATCCAACTCATCGTCCAGATACCAGGTATACGTGCTCAACAGATAGGGGCCATAGACGCTCCGGTAGCCCGGCAGAAAGTTCAAATTGTTCGCATGCCTGCCCAGATTGCGTTTGTAATAGGGAAAATAAAACACCGGCACCCCCTTCACCCACACCACCGCATTCCACATCTCCACCGACTTGCCCGGAATAATCCGCATCTCCTCGGCCTGTATCCGGTAGGCCGGATCACTCACATCATCCCCCGTGGCATACACCGTTCCGCCCGTGAACAGCTTGTCGCTCAAATCCCCCGCCATGGCCTCCCCGGCCGCAAAGAACGGCGGCCGGCCCACGCGAAATTCGCCCGACTCCATGTGGTGCGTATAGATGTTGTAACGCGCGTGATCGCCCACCCAGAGCTGGCCGCCCGACTCGATCCGCACGTTCCCGTCCGCCTCCATCTGGCCGTTCGTATAATTGAGCCACACCCGGTCGGCCGTCAGCACATCCGTGCCGCGCTGCACATAAACGCCATTGGTACCCCAGGACGTTTCCGTCTGCGGGTCATAATGCACCTCCCCCTTGATGTCCGAGTGCAGGACCTGGGACAGGGCCTTCACCACCAGCGGCAATTCCGCCTGGGCGCGGGCGGTCAGGGACAACAGGGCGCTGGCAATCACCAGCGCGATCATGGCGGGCAAACATCTCATTCGGCCGGGCCAATTAACCAGAACCGCCGCCCGGTGCCAAGCGGATTTGAACCGCCGGCGTCAATCCTTTGGCCGAATCGCAAACGTCATGAACACGTTGGCGCCGGTCAGCAGCACCAAGGGCGGCCGGCGGGATTGGGTGAGATCAGGCATATTTTAGCAGTTGGAAAACAAGCTGGTTAAATCCATGCCGCCGTGGCGGACCCGGAGGAAAACCACTTCATCCGCCGTCAACCGGTAGAAGACCACGTAATTGGGGAACTCCTTTACACGAAAAGTTCGAGTGTCCGGGGGCTGCAAATCGCTCCGCAACCGTCCCATTTCAGGAAATTTTTGCAGCCACTCCACCAGGCGAATGACCTCCGCCTCCCATTGGACGGAGACTTTTGGCGAGGCCTCCAACGCCAGATGCGCCGTTATTTCGGCAAAGTCCCCCTCAAAGACGGAACTAAAAGCCAGGCGCTTCATGCCGCCACCGCGCGCGCCCGGGCCGCGAGTTGCCGCAACCGGGCCGCGCTGCCCGGCTTGAAGTCGCCGCCCATCGCCTCATCCACCCAGGCTTGATCCCGCCGGTTCTGCGCCGCATCCTCCACCGCAAAACTCATTTCCAACCGGGCCAACGCCTCCTGGTTGAGACTGCGATGATTCCTCTCCGCGCTGGCTTCCAACCGGCTGCGCAACTCTTCGGATGCCCCTTTGACGGCAATCGTTTTCATATGGGTATCATAATGACACCAAAACGGATGTCAAGTGAACACCTTCGGCCTGATCCGCCCGCGCGGTTTGCGATGTTCAGAAAATGACCGGTGGAGACGGAAACCGCCTTCAGTTCTTGACCGGCAAAGTGGCGACATAGACGGTGTGCCCGTCGGGGTGGATGAATTCCAGGCGCAAGGCATCCATGCCGGGGGTCGCGGGGAACGTGGCCTCCACCGTCGTGCGGGGTTGGGCGGCGATATGATTGTCCCCGGTGGCGAGCACTTGATCGCCCGCCCGCGTCTGCCAGCGGCAGGTAAGTTCGGCCAGATCGGTGAAGGAGTAGCGGTTCTGCACCGGCAGGGCACACCGGCCGGCCACCGGGGTCACCCCGGCGGCGGTGATGATCACCGGACTGTAAACCAATTTCAGATTCTCGCCCAGGGGCTTGACGGTCCGGCGATCCGAGGAGATTGCCCCGTGGCCGCCCGTCAGCCGCATCCCGTTCGTGGGGTCGGCCGAAGGCACCCCGTTCACCGCCGGTCCCGAGCCGGGCACGAAACTGGCCGGCGGCACCCCGGGGCTGTGGTCGGACCAGCGTTCCGGGAACCGGTCGGTCTGGCCCTGGTCTTGCCATTGATAAAGGAAAGCGCCGGCCATGCCGGGCGTGGGCCAGATGATATCCCAGGCATAAGCCACCCCGCCGGGGCCGCTCGGGGAATACTCCGTCAAAATGGCCGGCACCCGGGTCCGGTTATGGCTCGCGGCGATGGCCCGGATCGCATCAATTTTGGGATAGTGGTAGTCCTCGAAATCCGTCCGGGGATTTTTGTCCAGGTTCTGCTGCGAGATGAAGGCCAGCCGGGTGGGGTCGTGGGCCTTCACGTAATCGAACTCGGCCTGGTTGTTGATCCCGTAGCCACTTTCATTGCCGCAACTCCAGGCCACCACGCAGGCGCGGTTTTTATCGCGAGCCACCGTCTCCCTGGCGCGGAGAACATAGGCCCAGGTGCGGGCGGGGTCGCGCACCTCGGTGGATATCCAGCAGGAGGGGATTTCGTCCAGCACGTAGAACCCGGCCTCGTCGCACAGTTCCATGAAGCGTTCCGCATGGTTGTAGTGGACGGTGCGAATGGCGTTGACGTTGGCCGCCTTCAATAGCGTGATGTCGGTCTGCCAGGCTTCCTCGGTCAGGGCATGGCCGTAGGGGCTGAATTCCTCATGCCGGCAAACGCCGGTGAATTTCACGGGCACGCCATTGACCTCGAACACGCCGTTGGTCAGCCCGATCTGCCGGAAACCGATGCGGTCCTGCACCCGCTCGACGACGGTCTGATTGTCATCCGTCAAGCGGTAGAATACATAATAGAGGTTGGGCTTTTCCGCCGACCACAGTTTCGGAGCCTTCACGGGAGCGGTGAGGATCACGGTGGCGGAACCGTTGGTATCGAGGTCGGCGGCCTGTTTCATGGCCGGCAGCACCACGCGGGCCCCGTCGAGGGAACGGAGTTCGCCCGTCAAGGTGAAGTGCGCCCCGGCCGTGCCGGCGATACGGACGGTGGTGGTGAGCGTGGCGTTCTTGTATTTGGCGTCCAAATCCGTGACGACGGTGAGGTCATCCACGTGCAGCGGTGGGAGGGCGACGAGGTAAGTCTCGCGGAAGATGCCGCCGAGGCACCAGAAGCTGCCCTTTTCCAGGTTGCTGGTGGCGGTTTTCTTATAGACCCGCACGGCCAGGAGATTGCGCCGGCCGGGTTGGAGGGCCGGGGTGACATCCACATCAAAGGCGGTGAAGCCGCTTTCGTGGTAGCCGCACCGCCGGCCGTTGACGAAAACTTCCGCGCCGTCGAACACGCCGTCGAAGTGCCAGAGCACGCGCTGACCGGCAAAGGCGGCGGGCACATCCACCAGGCGGCGATACAACCCGATGTCATCGGAGGGGTTGCTGGTGCGGTCCTGGTAGGTGAGTTGGGAGAACCCTTCGATCTCCCAATTGGCGGGGACGGGGATGTTCTGCCAGTCGGCGTCCGGAGTCTCCGGGAGGGCGAAATCGGGCACCGGCGCGGTGGCGGGGAGTTCGCCCCGGACGGCCGGGCTGGTGCCGTGCTCGAGCTTGAAACGCCAGGTGCCGGTGAGGGGGAGAACGGCGGGATTGCCCAGACGGAGGCGCTCGACGGCGACGGGCGCATCACCCGCCAACGGAACCGGGACGGCGAAACCGGAGAGTGGGACGCAACCGATGGCAAACGCGAGGGTGCAGAGGGCCAAACAACTCAAATGCGCGGGGGGGGTTCGTGGCGACTTCTTCATATTGGCATCGGTCATTCACTTGGGATGCGTCAGTTTAACGCCGCCGGCGATAGGGTTTCAAGAATTGAATCGTAGTTGGATCGAGGCCGGCCCAATCCTTGGCGCAGGATACCGGAAGCCGGGTTCAGTTGGCCGCCGCTGCCACCGGGGTCAGCGTCACGGGGCCGAGCAGGCCGGAGGGGGTCACCGGCCACTGGGCGGCGTCAAAGGGATGGTAATTGATGTCCACCAGATTGATGTCGCGCATGATTTTCCAGGGCACCCCCCGGCGGTCCAGATCGCGCACGCGATTGGCGGAGACGTTGGTGACTTCGACCTCCAGCAGGTTGTCCGCGGGCTTCAAGCCGGCCACCACCACGCGGAAGGGCGGGGTGATGAGGCTGCCAAGGTCCCGGCCATTCAGCCGCACCCGGGCGCTCTGGCGGACGTCGCCCAGATCGAGCCGCCAGGCGCCGGCGCCGGCCTCCGGGGCGTCGAAATGGATGCTATACAATGCGGTGCCGGCAAAACTCTGGGCGCCCGGATCGCCCGGCCGGGTCCAGGAACCGAGGGTGGCTGTCTGGAAGCCGGCGGGCAACTGCGGGCCGCCCTGCACAAATTTCACGTTCCAAACCCCCGTGATCGCCGCCGGCGCGCCGTTGGTCCGCCAGTAAGTCCAGGCCGGCCCGGTGACGGTCCGGTCGGAAAGCAAACGCACGATCTGCGAAGCCCCGGCCGGCAGGTCCAGGTATATTTCCTGGTGCTCCGCCTCCTGGCGATGGGCGGCCAGGCCGGTCTCACCGGTGAGGGGGTCAAGAATGACCGCCGAAGTCCCGCTGCGGGCGAGGGTCACCCAGCCGGTGAAATTGGTTTCACTGCGGTTGGCGATGAAATAATTCCAGCCGCCGGGTTCGGAGCGGCGGACAAACGAGAGTCCGGCGTCGGTGAGCGTCTCCCGGGGGACGCCTTTCGCCGCCAGGGTGGCGGCCAGTTCCCCCACGGTGGCGGTACCGGCAAGGGTGGCGTCCAGCACCTTGAGTTCGGCGCGGCGGCTTTCCAAGTTGGCCAGTCCGGGAACATCCCGGGGCAGGCGCCCTTCAAAGATCACCGTTGCGCCGGATTGGGCCATGACGGAGAGATTTTCCAGGGTGTCGAGTGATATATAATCGCAGGCGGGCACGACGATGGCGCGGTAGGCGCCGCCGGGCATTTGGATTTTGCCCTGCACCACCTGCGATTGGCTGAGTTGCAAATCCGAGACGTAATCGAAGGCGTAGCCCTGATTCCACAGTCGCCGGGCGGCCTCGCCGACGGGCTGGTGATCAAACCAAACTTCGGTGTTATGCACTTTGAAGTGCGGCAGCAGCGTGTCCGCCGGGCGCATCCAGAAATCATCAATGGGCCAGTATAACAGCACGTCATTGTCCGGCCGGCCGGATTGCAGCACGGCCTGGCAGCGCGCAATATACGTGTTCACCGCCGGAACCTCGCGCCAGATGGAATTGCGCGGGTTCATCTCGGTCGCAGCGTAGAAAAACCACCCCGGCCACGGCGCGGCATCGGGCGAGTAACAGTTGCCGTGATAGAAAATGTGGTTGATGCCCGCGAGCAACATGTCATCCGCCAGATACTTAATATCGGCCAGCGTCGCGGTGTAATGTTCGGTCAGCCAGGTGCCCGTTTCGGCCGAAGTGAGGGCGTGACCGGTTACATGCGCCGCCGAGGAGGCGAATTTGGACACGAGTTTATCGCGGGCGGTGTGGAACATTTCGGTTTCGGGAATGTCGGCGTCGGCGTAGAGGTCCAGCAGGTTGCCCGGGGAACCGTGGGCCTGCTCGCGGGTGAGGAAACCGTGTTGATGGGACCACTCCACCCAGCGCGGCAGGGCTTCGGTGGCCATGACGTCGGAGACCGTGGCGCGGTAATCCGCCTTCACCCGGGCGGTTTGATCATTC
>Ga0302202_10006231_pt1 | contig 11910 bp, 9 predicted proteins | sample II_Bog_N3_3_FD_194579 | JGI IMG/M metagenome (GOLD analysis project Ga0302202, IMG submission 194579) | Peat permafrost microbial communities from Stordalen Mire near Abisko, Sweden - II_Bog_N3_3 | ecosystem: Environmental > Terrestrial > Soil > Wetlands > Peat | place: Sweden: Abisko, Stordalen... | reverse complement strand
GAAGTCTCCGTGGATGTGCTGGCATCCCTATGGATCATCACCACGCTCGCGGCGTTCATTACCGCCAGAAACCACCACATCGCGCAGCACCGCCAATGGATGACGCGTTCGTATTCGGTGACCTTTTTCTTCGTGGCAGATCGCATCCCCTTTGAGTTTCCATCCTTTCATCCCAGCGAGGCTGCCAATGTGTGCCTGATCCTCACATTGTGCGTCGTCGCTATACTTCTGCCGGATATTGCCTTCACTTGGAGCGAGCTGACTTCAAAACGCGCAAATTCCCGCGTCTGATCGTTTGAATTTTGCCTTGCGAAGCCCAAGTGCCGGACGGGGCACCAGAAAGCCATAAGACATTTTAGAGACATTCCCGAGGAGAAATCGGCGCCCGTCTCGACAAGATCGGTCGGTTCTCGGGCCGGTCTCAGGAAGCAAGCGGGTTCAAATCCCGGCACCTCCACCATTTTTCAATCGCAACCGTCAGGGCACAATCAATCGAAGTGCCTGACGGGTAAACCGACGATAGATTCTGAAGTCCTCGGCATCGGTCGTCACAACCGTGTGCTCGCGATACAGCTCAGACATCCTCACAAGGCAGGCATCAGCGTAGTCCATGCGTTTTCCATAGCGCTTGAGCAACATGCGGACCGCCGGCGATTCATCCGGCAGCACCGGAACAACGCGCAGAACTCCACGCTCGACCAATGCAAATATCATTTGCCGCGAATCAGGCACTTCGCGCAAAAGAAAGCATGCCTCCGAAATCACGGCTTCGCACGTAAAGGCGGGCTGCCGGATCGCAGCAAACTGCGAGGCTGACCATTCGTGCCATTGGTCATCACTATCCAGCGAACCGACTAGCGGGCCAGTATCGAGAATGGCGTCAATCACGACCGTAACCTGCGAGGGTCTTCTTGGATTTGCCGCTCTGAACGGAACCCAGAATGGCGCCCATAGCCTCAGCGAGGCTCACGGACTTAGTTTCCGTCGCACGAAAGACAAAATCGTTGCCCGCGCGGTCGCGGACCTGCACTTCCTTTCCGGCGAGCGCCGCGCGGCGAAAGTTGGGGAATTTCCGGGTGAATTCACGCACGGTTACCTTCATGACAGACATATTTGTCAGTCATCATTCGATGTCAAGGGATAGCGTTGAGAACAGGCAGCTCTACCGATTGTTTCTGGCTAAACGAGAGGACCGCAAACGAGACCGGAATTGGGCGCTCCCCAAACCCGGGCGGTAAACAATCGCCGGGTCGGCGGCTTGAAACGCCAGAAAAGTCAAAATCCCCGAAAACGAATCTCTAAGACGGCATTAAGGCATTTCAGAGAGGGTATCTACCGTAATCTCGACCATGAGTAGTAATCCTTGGGCGAGTCTCGACAGGAACCCGGGTTCAAATCCCGGCACCTCCATCAATTTGTTGTTAGCTATTCTAATTCAATTATTTATAAGTTTGTTGTCCGGCGAGCGGAAAGACCGTTTTGAAACTTGCTATACACGTATAGCAAGTCTTGGCTTTGGGCATGCTCGCGATACGTTTGGATAAGAAGGTCGAGGATCGGCTGACCAAGTTGGCCAAAAAGACGGGCCGGACAAAGACGTACTACGCACGGGAGGCGATTTTGGAGCATCTTGAGGAGCTTGAGGACACGCATCTTGCCCTGGAGCGCCTCGCTAATCCCGCAAGGATATATTCAGCCGCAGAGGTAAAGCGTGCCTTGGGCGTATAGCTTTCACGAGCGGGCTTTGCACGAGTTGCAAGAGCTCGATCACCAAGCGCAAAAGGAGATCGTAGCCTACTTGGAGAAGAGGATCGCCACAAAGGAAGACCCCCGGAGATTTGGTAAGCCGCTGCGTGCCCAGCTCGTTGGATTGTGGCGCTACCGGGTCAGGGATTACCGAATCCTATGTCAGATCAAAGACGACGTTCTACTCGTTCTTGTCGTGTCCGTCGGACACCGAAAGGGCGTCTATCATTGAACCGTCGATCCAACGGACAATTTCCAGACTCCTCCGAGGGTAGAAGATGCACCGCTGTGAAAATTCCTCCAAAAGCAGCATCCCGGTTCAAATCCCGGCACCTCCACCATTTTACTAGCTGCGAATGCCCGGCGCCTGCCTATTTCGCCGTTTCCGGGCTTATGATCGTCGTTACCTGGCTCACCGAATTGGCCGGGAAGCCGCCCTGCTTCGCGTGTTCACGAACGGTCGCCTCGTCGGGGGCGATGTAGATGCAATAGATCTTGTCGCCCGTCACGTAGCTATGCAGCCACTGGATTTTTGGGCCCATCTTGCTCAGCACGCCACACGAGGTCTTTGAAATGGACTTCAGTTTTTCTGCGGAGAAGGAGCCGGCGCCCGGGATCACCCTCTCGATGACATACATGTGCTGGCCTTCCGGAAGCGCCTCCGGCTTTACCGGCTCCTCGGCGAAGGCGTAGCTGCAGACAACGGAGCAGAATGCGGGAATGAGGAACAGTCGTTTGAGTTTCATATGCGGTGAAAACGGTGAGGTTATTATTGAGACGACGCACGCGGGCGGACCCCGCCGGTGGCCGGAGCAACCCGCGGAGCGCATCAGCGCACCCGGAGTATAGCCCTCGACGCCCGCAGCACCTAGGCCATCAGGGGGAAATTCTGGGCCACGTGGGCGGTGTTCGGGCCGGGCCTCCCTGCCCCTATGGCGGGTCACTCGCCGGATAGTTCCTCTCCGTCAACCGTTTGCCGCCGCATGCAGCTTCCTCGGGGAATGCCCGAATCTATCATGATAAAGATTGCGGAGCTGCCTGCTGCCTTTGAACCCGCAGGCCTTCGCCACGTCCTCGACCTTTGAGCCGCTCTCGCCCAGCAGCGAACGGGCCCGTTCCAACCGCAGTTCCTTCAGGTACTGCCCAACGGAAAGATTCAGGCTCCTCCGGAAACGGCGGGAGAGGTTTCGGGGACTCGCTCCGACTTGCTCCGCGAGGCGGCCGAGGCTGGGCGGCCCATCCAGGTTCTCGACTATGATGGTCTGCGCCCGGTGAACCACGTCGTCGAGATGGTTTCGATACTGGAGGTAGACACTCTCCTGCTGAAATCCCCCGCCGCGCCTGAGATAGATCACCAGCGAGCGAGCGACTTGGAACGCGAGCTTCTCCCCGTGCCGAAGGCCGATGAGGTGAATGGCGAGGTCGATGCCGGAGGCTATTCCCGCGCTCGTTATGACACGGCCTTCCTGCACGAAAAGGACACCCTTCCTGACTTTGATCCTCGGATAGCGCCGCTGAAGCTGATCGGCGTCCGCCCAATGGGTGGTGCAGGCCAAGCCATCGAGGATTCCGGCTTCAGCCAGAAGAAAGGCTCCCGTGCATACCGAGCAGACGGTTGCACCGGCCAGCCAAGCCTTCCGAATCCATGGGAACACGGGCTTGTGCGCCCGCATGAATTCCGGGGATGCCTCATCGCAGCCACACACTATCAAAATATCATCCTCTCCGGGATTTATCCTGCTGTAATGCATTAGATTGGAGAATCTAAGATTGCCGGCGATCGGAATGGTATCGGTCAGGGCGCACACTTCGATGCGGTAGGGTCTCGAGAAATAGCGGCCGGCTATTTGGAAGGCCTGCAACGGGCCGACAAGGTCAAGGGCGGTTACTTCAGGGGGAGCGAAGAAAACGACCCTGGGCGGCATGGGATCCTTCTAGGCTGCGACCAGAGAGCCTGCACGCAGAAACGAATATGTGAACGACTGTGGACAACGTGCGGACAATCCCGAGGGAAAACAGGCCTGCCGTCTCAATATGAGCCATCCTTTACCGGGCTGACCTCAGCCGATAACGGATTCAAATCCCTGCACTTCCACCCAGTTGTCGATCTGTTCGGGATCCAGGTGCACGCTTGGAATCCAGCCCATCGCTTTGCCGGTTGCGTTTGCCTCTTTGGAAAAGAACCCATGGGCGAAAGGCCGAGAACTCCGCGCCACTTAGGTGACGCGCCCCCGCATCGATCCTGGCCCAATCGCTCCCCGGCACCGTCGGCTCCGCGGAAGGAGGGTCTCCTCCCAGGAAAAATCGCGGAATCGCGAGCCGAAACCCGAACCTTGGAGCCGCTGGTATGTCAATAGATACGGCGTTCCCGCCACCAACTAAGCCGTGCCGACACCAAGCCGAACCAGGAACCTCTGCCTTCTGCCGGCCGTTATCGGGCTGCTGCTGACTGCAGCCCCATGTCGCGCCCAGATCGATCCCGTGGACCGGAACCTGATAGAGCTCGGCTACGACCAGTTCCTTGCCGCCCGCGGGCCCCAGGCCATCTACGCCTACTACTACTTTAACAGGCCCGACTTCTTCGGCCCCGACGTCGCCCTGCGGGTGGCCGTCGCGCCCGCCTATCTCGACAGCGAGATGGGCTTCAAGCACTTGCTGTCACCCTATACCGACGTGGGAATCGGCATCTCCGGCGGCGCCTTCGGCGACAACTACTACGAGGTCCGCCAGGGAAACTACCTCGAGAACCAAAGCTTCTACGGAAGCGGAGGAGGAGCGTCGTTGAACATCTACCAGCTGCTCGATCCCGGAATGCTGATCCCCCTGAACCTCGTTGCCCGGGCCGGGTTCCGCTACTCATCCTTCAAGGACACGGACGAGACCTCGCGGGCCTTCACCCTGCCCGTGGACCAGAACGACGGCTATTCCCGGGTCGGGGTGCGATTCGGGGGGCAGCAGCCGGTCCTCTATCCCGCGCTCGGCATGGAACTGTCGGCTTGGTTTGAGCGCCAGCAGCACTTCGACTCCGGGGCCTACGGGTTCGACAACGACCGGAGCGTAACACCCTACACCGACCTCTACTGGTTCCGCGGGAGCCTGGACTACGCCCTTAAGGAAAGCGGCGACGCGTTCTCGTTCTCCGCGACCGCGGGCGGCTCCACCGACGCGGACCGGTTCAGCGCATGGCGGCTGGGAGGCGACCTCCCGCTTGTCTCGGAATTCCCGCTGGTCCTGCCAGGCTACTACTACGAGGAGCTGACAGCCGTGCGCTTCGCCCATTTCTACGGGTCGTACAGCGTTCCTCTGGACCAGGCCCGCTGCTGGGTATTCCGTCTCGAGGCGGCGACGGCGCGCCTCGACTACCTGCCCGGGTTCGAGCAGCGGGGCGACTGGCAGACCGGCGCGGGCTTCGGCATCGGCTACACGCCCAAGCGGAAAAATTACACAGTCATCCTGCGCTACGGCTACGGCTTCAACGCGATCCGCCATGACAAGGACGGCGCGCAGAGCGTCGGGCTATTGTTCCAGTACGATTTCAACGCGCACAAGAAGGGCCACTGAGGGTGCGGATGGCCCAACCCCGGGGCCGACTACGAGGTGGCCGCGCTCTACGCCTGGGCCCGGCGGCGCCGGGTCAATAGTTGGCGGCTGCGCGGACCACGCTCGCCGGCTTGTCGATATCGCCCAGCAATTCGGGTCCGACCACGGCAAACGGCACCGACCCGTAAGAGAGCAGGCGGTCATGGAAGTCATGGAGGGAACCGCGGTCCCCCATCCTTTCCATGTATTTGCCAAGCAGGGTCTCGAGCTGGAGGCGGCCCACCGTGTAGGAGATCACGTTCCCGGGGCCGAGCGCGATGCTCGAGACGGCCGCCTCGGATGCCTCTCGGGTGAATCCCGACTCCCCGACGAAGAAATCGACCGCCTGCTGGAAGCCCCATTCGCCGCAGGCAAGCTTCACGTCGACGATCGCCCGCGCTCCGCGCACCCGCTCCCACCGCGCCGTGAAGAGCCGGGGGTCCAGGTCGTCGCCGTACAGCCCGAGCCTGACGAACATCTCCTCTCCGTAGTAGGCCCACCCCTCCTGGAACACGTCGCTGTACTGGATCCTGCGGACAAAATCGGGATGGCGCCTCGCGATCGAGAGCTGGAAGAAATGCCCGGGCATCGCCTCATGGGCCGCCGTCGACCAGATGCGGTCCCGGTCGAAGTCCTCGTTCATGTCGAGCCTTGCCGCGGCGTCCGCCAGGGAACGGGGGGGCGTGATGAAGTAGTACCCCGTCGCGGACTTTGAGAACAGGAGCGGCGAGTACATCGAGGCGCCCGGGGACACGGGCTTCAGGAAGGCGGGCGTCTCGACGATCTCAATCGCCCCCAGGCCGGAGGGCATGGTCACGACATCGTGTTCCTCGACAAACCTCCGCAGCTCCCCGATGCGGTCGCGGTAGTAGCCCACCAGGGCAGGGCCCCCGGGCGCCAGCCCGCCCCCGCTAGAGGGCCCAAAGGGGATCCCCCGCTTGCTCGCGAGCGAGCGGAGCCAGCCCTCCTCGGCCCAGCCATGGGCGAGCTCATCGCGCGCCATCACCTCGATCTCCGCGTCACTGAAGGGGAGGAGCTCCTCCTCGCGCAGGATCTGGTTGTACGCCCGCCTGCCGATGGCGAAATTCTCGGGCCAGGAGGCGACGTGCGCGTCGATGTGGGCCTTCGTCCGGGCAACCGCCGCCAGGACCCCGTCGCGGGCCGCAATGAAGCCGCGGAGGACCGCGGGCCGGCCCGCCAGTTGCGACTTCGCGGCATCCGTGAGCGCGCCCCCGAGGAAGTCGGGGACGCCGCCCAGGCCCAAGCTGCCCACGGTGCCGAACAGCCGGCCCGGCTCCGTCGCGAGCTCCTGCCCCGCAGAGATGTAGGCGGGGCCCTTTGAAAGGCGCGCGACAATGTTGTCCCACGCCTTGTCCACGTCCGCCTGCGTAGCTCCCTCCCTGCCCACGATGGGAAGCGTCAGAAACTGGGTGAAGACCGCGTCCGTAAGGTTCAGGGCGGCGGCGGCATAATTCTTGCGGTCCGTCCGCCTGACGAGGAGCTCATTGAGGCTCGAGTCGAGCGAGGCCCTGAGCAGCTTCGCGTCATCCCGGTCGACGAGGCTCATCGTCCCTCCCGCGGATCGGCCCAGGGCATCGAGCCGCTCTTCCCAACCCTTAAGGAGCGCCACATACGCCGAACGCGACTGCTCGCTGGGCGCATCCAGGTCGCCGTCATGGGCCGTCAGGCCCAGCTCGGTGCCCGTCATGGGGTACAGGTCGGCTGTCGTGTAGGTGATTTCCTCCGCCAGCCTCGTCAGGCCGTCGTGCGTCGAGGGCGCGGCAAACCCGTGCACCGAAGCCACGAGGGCCGCGGCGCATGTGATATTCCGGAAGGTCAGTCTCATGGTTCCTTTCCGAAGGGCTGTTTGGCTCCTCCGACTGGCGCGAAAGACACATGGTTCTAAATCCGCCGCAAGCGAACGTTTTTGCGGGCCCGTGGGCCCGGGCGCCCCGGCAGGGCGCGGCGCCCCCCCCCCGGCGTCCTGGATGCCCTTCCGGCTGCCTAGGTCCGCCGCTTGACCGCGGGCGCCGACACGCGGCGCGCCGGACGGCTCTTGCCCGGGCAGCTCAGACCGCCAAACCACGTGCCCTCGACAAAGGTCGTGGTTGGTATCTCCGGAATCCCGAATTTGTTGTACTGGAGCTGCGCCGCCAGGATCTCGACCGCCACCGCCCCGACCGTCTCATGGTTCTGGCGCACCCCTGCCGTCGTGCCGTCGGGGTTCTCCAGGAAGACATCCACGAACGCCACGTCCCGCGGGATGCTTAGCCCCATGGCCTTGATCTGATCCAGCACGAAGGAGCCCTTGCTGATGATGACGTCCGGCCGGTGCCGGTTGAACCACCGCTCGAACGCCAGGGGCTCCACGGCGACGGGCGCGACGCTCTCGTTGAGCCAGGCGTCTATGGGCTCGGGTTCGGGGAAGATGAACGCCGGCACCCTGTCGGAGGCCGGGTAATGCTGCTGCTCGCACAGGAGTCCCGCCGTCCAGAGGTGGTCCACGGAGTGGTCCCACCCGCGGTGCATCACGAAGCCTATCCTCGAGTAGCCGGCATGGGCCGCCTTCTGCATCGCAAGCCGGATGATGTCGCACTGGTTGTTCGTGACGTTGAAAAGCACCGGCTGATGCGGGAAATAGTCGATCTTCACGCCGCAGAAGTTCTGCCAGTCGAACTGCAGCGCGTCCCCCATCTCCCTGCCGTGCGAGGCGATGATGATCCCGTTGATGGCGCGCGAGTACAACATCTGGCTCAGGCGCCCGTCGGTCAGTCCCGGCTCCTGCATCCAGAAGTGCTCCAGCTTGAACCCGAGCTGCTCGGCCATCCGGCCCGCCCCCGAGAAGAAGTCCGGGTGCGCCGTCACGTTCTTCCACCCCCAGCGGCTCTTCCAGTTGGTGACATAGGCGAGCGTCGGCGTCGTCTGGCGCCGGGCCACCTTTCCACGATAGGAGACGAGCGCCCGCAGGAGCGGGTCGGGACGGTAGCCCATCTCCTCGGCCAGCTGCCGGATGCGCTGGCGGGTGCTCTCCGGGAGCCTCGGGTGGTTCCGGATCGCGAGCGAGACGGTGGTGACGTGCACGCCCGCGCTCCGCGCGACGTCCGCCATCGTTACCCTGAGTGCGCTCATGGTTGCTTGGGCCATCCACCGACCCCGGGGGATCGGTTTCAAGTCTAATGTTAGATTTAAGGCCTGTCGGGGCCGGTTTTTGGGGATGCTGTGCGGGTGGGGATCAAACGAAAAGTCCGGCGGATTTCTCCGCCGGACTTTCGTCTACACTAAACCCATGGGTCCAAAAACACCATGGTTAGAAGCAATTTACCTTGCTTCAAAGTCATGAGGTTAGAAGTCGAACGAGTTCTCGAGCGTCCAACCCATGCCCTGCTGGATGCGGGCGAGGGCCAGACTGCCGTCCGGCTCGTATTGAGACGGGGTCAGGTGGTCCTTCTCGCCGACACTCTTCAGGTTGAGCTGCACGCGCCAGTTGACGTTCTTGTACACCTTTCGGGTGTACCCGATCCACATGTCAACATGGGTGTCCGTCGGGCCCATGATGGGCTGCGAAACGTCGAGGCCGCCCTCGGTGACGGCAACGACGTTGGCGTAGTTCGGGTCCGTGGAGTTCACGTTCTTGTAGTTCGGGTTGTAGCGGTACCCGAGGATGCGGGACGCTTCCATGCGGAGGGCTCCGCCGACGAACACGCCCTTGATCGGTCCGCGATCGAACGAGTAGTTCGTAATCAGGTTCAACCTCCAGGGCGAGACCTCGGGGGCCTCGTGGCCCTGGTCGTTCAACTCGACCGTGAACGGAGCGACGATGCTCGTATTCCAGTCGGCGCCAAGCGTTCCGCACGAGTTGCACCACATGCGGATCTGCCCACCGGGCCCGTTCATGAACCCGGTGATCTGGCTGATGAAGGCCTGGGCCGCCGGGTCGATGTCCGAGTGCGTCGCGTTAACATGCGAGTAGTTCAAGGTCACGTTCCAGTTGCGCAGGAGCTGCGTGGTGAGCTCGACCTCGACACCCTTGGAGAGGTTGTCGACCGTGGTGACGTGGTCGCCGAAGTCGGAACCACCACCCACGTTCGGGGCAGTCTGGTCGTTGTACCCGTCGAGGAAGGCCGCGTCGAGCTGGCCGCTGCCCTTGGCAAGGGACGGCTTGATCGGGGGCGACAGGTTGTAGCTCGAGAAGAACGAGTCGGCCAGCGGGATGTTGATCCACGCATTGACGATCTGGGTCGATTGGCTGTTGGTCGCGATGTACTGGGCGCTGCCCGTGGTGTAACCACTGCCTGCGCCGTAATCCCAGTAGTTCGTGTTGGGGGTCTTGCCGTTCAGGCCGTCCTGAAGGGCCGCCGCCCAACCGTAACCCCAGATGAGGCCGTCGGCGATGAAGTAGCCGTTGCTGCCTAGGCCTGCGATCGAGTTGCCGTTCGTGCCGTCAAGGTCGGCGTTCTTCACGATCGTCTTGAACCAGTCGACCTTGAGCGAGATCTTGTCGTTCAGGGCGGTGGTCGTGAAGCCGTACTCCGTCGTGGTACCTTCGGCGTTCGGGATCGGCAGGCCGGCGAGGCTCAGGCGGGCCGCGTCAGGCTTGAAGTTCTCCGAGCGGTTCATGAACACGCTCAGGGTCATGTCGCCGGGAAGCTTGGACATGAGCTCCTTCGGGAGGTGGTAGACTCCGCCCCAGGTCTTGCTCGTGCCCTGGACGTCCGTGCGGGAGGCAAGGTTGTCCGGGTAGTCCAGGCTCGTGATGCCCGTGGTCTGGTTCGTCACCGCCGTGGACTGGTAGTTGGTAACCTTGTCCTTGCGCCAGCCGAGCGAGGGGACCAGGTCGCCGTTCAGGAAGTAGCCCTGCCAGGTGATGCCCTCGGACTCGTCCTGATAGCGCGAGCGGTCGCCCGCCGTCACCAGGTCCGAGCGGTCAGCCGGGTCGGCCCAATTCAGGTAGCCGATGTTCTCGTTCTGCCAGCCGACGTAGTTCGCCGGGTTCTCGTACTGGATGCTCTGGTTCACCGAGCCGTTCACGTTGTTCGTGTACGTGTAGGGGGCGCCGGGGTTCACGTAGCCGGGGGTGTTCGGGTCCGTCGGCTTGTTCCAGGTCGAGTTGAAGTTGAGCGTGGTCTCGTTCGCCGGGGGCGAAATGACGTAGTTGATGGCATTCAGGTTCGCGCCGTGAGCGGACGAGGCGTTCATCAGCGAGGGCCCGATGTAGGCCAGCCACTCGAAGCTGCCCGTGGAACCGATATAGTTCGTGGGGGGGTTCTGGGGCAGGCTGTTGGCGGCCCCGAATGCGGGTGTGTCGCCGTACTCGCCGAACTGGAACGTGTCGTTGATGACGGTCGTCTTCTCGTAGAGGCCCGTCAGGATGCTCTTCCCGAGGATGTTTGACAGCGTCGAGTTGCCGAAGAGATCGGCGGCCCGGAGCTCAACGGTCGGGGTGAAGCGCCAGGTCTGGCGTGTGATAGTGGTTTGGTAGTTGTTGTCCTCACCACCGGACGCGGCCTGAGCGACGTCCGGGCGGCCCACGTTCGGGTTGGCCGCGCCGTTGGCATAGGTGGCGTTGATATCGATGCCGATCGCGTAATTCTCGCCCTCGAGCCAGGGCTCGTCGCCCTCGGTGTACTTCTGCTGGTCGTAGGCGAGCTCAAAGCCCAGGCGGTCGTCGAAGAACGTCTGGTCCACCGCGAGGTTGAACGCTGTCCAGTTCTTCCACTCGTGCTTGTTCGGGCCGTCCAGGAGCTGCTTGTAGAAGTTGAAGATCGTGGGGTCCGTGATCACCTTGTCGGTGTAGTACACGCCGCCGGGGATCGGGGTGAAGGGCAGCGCATAGTTGGCCGGATTCCCGTTGCTCGGGGTCGTGCCGTTGCCGCTGCCGAGGAACTGGGCGTAGGTGCTGAACGGCGGGATCCAGGCCGGCCTGAATGCCGAGATTCCGGCGATCGCGTCGCCGCCATACTGGGTGCCACCAATCGTGGTCGTGGGAACCAGGCCCACGTTTGCCTCGGCTGCGATAACCATGATCGGCGTTCCGCTGGGGGTCTGCGCGTTGGCGATGTTGTTGGAGGCCACGGGCGTCGCCTCGTAATAGTTGATGACGTCCGCCCAGTACGAGCGGCCCTGGGTAAAGCCGCCGAGCGTGAACAGTCCTGCATCAAGCGGGCCGCCGTAGGCGCCCGGAAGCCCGGGCCCGCCCGGGAACGGATTCTGGTTGTTCAGGCTGAACTGGTTCTCGGTGATCTTCTGGTAGCCGGGGTTTGTGACCCCGCCCACCGTGATCGTGTTCTGGAACCAGGGCGTGATCAAGTCGGTCGGGGGGAGCGAGCGCGGGTTGTCAGAGGTCTGCTTGCCGCTCTCGTAGTTGCCGCGGATGCTCGTGTGGCTGTCCTTGCCGAAGAGCTTCGGGTCGAAGCGGAACGCCCCGTAGTAGCGGTTCGTGTTGTTGAACGCGAACGCCTGCTCGTACTTCTCGTCGTCCTGCAACACGGAGAGGCGGATGGCCAGGATGCCAGGGATGATCTCCTGGTTCAGGGTGGCCGAGTCGCGGAGCGAGCCGTACTCATCAAACCGGTTCGTGACGTTGTA
>Ga0302202_10006229_pt1 | contig 11912 bp, 10 predicted proteins | sample II_Bog_N3_3_FD_194579 | JGI IMG/M metagenome (GOLD analysis project Ga0302202, IMG submission 194579) | Peat permafrost microbial communities from Stordalen Mire near Abisko, Sweden - II_Bog_N3_3 | ecosystem: Environmental > Terrestrial > Soil > Wetlands > Peat | place: Sweden: Abisko... | reverse complement strand
TTCCGGAGTCTCGGCGGCCAGTTCGCTATACGGTGCCGGATCGGTGAGCGCGATCTTCTGTCCCGGCGCCACCCCAATCTCCCGCTTCAGCAGGATCAGGTCCTTTTCAACCGCGTTTTCAGCCAGAATGCGCGACTGCTGCTGCGCCTGCAACTGGACACGTGCGCGCAGTTCATCCAGATTAGCGACGGTTCCGGCCTCATGGGCGGCATGAACCTGGTTCAGAAGCACCTGGTCTTCTGCTTCAAGGGCCTTGGCGTTGTCCACTTCGCTGACGGCGGCAATGGCGTGGAGATAGGCCGTGGCCACCTGCTGCACCACCTCGCCGCGGGCCGACATCTTGGCGAAGTGGGCCGCTTGTTCCGCCGCGCCCGCGCCTTTGTAGGCGGCGATCACGGGGCCCGAAAAAAGCATCTCGCTGACCTGAATCTGTCCCTGGGTCAGGTCGTCGCGCGTGATGAATGAGAGGCCCGCGGGCATCTTTCCGCCCGGAAACAGCGCACTGAACGCGCCGATAATCCCCGGCCCAAAGCCCAGCGCCGCCAGGTTGTGCTGGTAGACGCCGGTAGATCCAGACAGAATCACCGTCGGCAGAAACTCCTGCAGGGCGATTTTCTTTTCCCCTTGGAGGATCTTCTCGCCGCTCTCGGCCTCTTTGAGGCCCAGGTTATTCTTGAGTCCCAGTCCGATGGCGTCATCGAGGGAGAGCTTGAGGGTGTCATCCGTAGCGGCATGGAGGGTAACGCTCCCGAAGAAGGGATTGGTCGCGGAAGAGGGATTGGGTCCCTGCGCGCCCAGGGGCGCAGCCGCCAAAGCCAGACCCAGGGCCGCCAGAGTTACCGGCCGGATCGCCCGCCGGGGGCCAGAATGGAGCTTTCGAATCACTAGCATCTATTCTCTCAGATGAGACAGACCGCCGGCAGGATTCCAGGATCGATCCAAAAACTGGCAGAGGTGGCCGCTCAACCACAAACCCGCACCCAGACCCTCCTGTCATGTATCCAAAGTTCATCTCAAAAAAGACCTGTCGCTGAGCGGAGCGTACTTCAGCGGAGTCGAAGGACCTGCTTTTCGGGGCACTTCATGGCCTGAGATTCCGTTTCAGAGAAATGCAACGAACCTCATATTCACCACCCTAGATTCTCTGCCGCATCCACCGTCCCCTCCGGAACAGCAGAATACTCGCCCCTGCAATCGCGCACTCCGCAATCACGATCGAGAGGAACGCCCCCTCCGATCGCAAATGCAACCCAACGGACAGACCCCATGCCAGCGGCAGCTCCAGCACCCAGAAGCCGAAAAAGTTGACGATTGTCGGGGTCAGCGTATCCCCCGCGCCGTTGAAGGCCTGCAGCATCACCATCCCGTATGCATAGCCGATGTTCCCGCAGCTGATGGTGCGCAGCGCCATCGCGGCAATCGGAACCACAGCCGGGTCGTTCACGAAAAGCCGGACAATCGGCGTAGCAAACACAATGAAGAAAATGCCGACAATCCCCAGGAAAGCCATGTTGTAGAGCCCCGTCCTCCACACCGCCTGCCGTGCCCGTTCCGGATGCCCGGCCCCCAGGTTCTGCCCCACCAGCGTAGCCGCCGCATTGCTCAGCCCCCACGCCGGCAGAATGAAAAAGACCACAATCCGAATCGAAACGGTATATCCCGCCACCGCCGCCGAACCAAACATCGAGATGATCCGCACCAGGCCAATCCAGCTTGCGTTGGCTATGGCAAACTGCAGAATGCCGGTGAATGAGACGCGAAGCAAACGAATCATGACCCCAACGTTCAGGCGCAAGTGGCGCGCCAGCACGTGGATGCGCTCGGTGCCCTTCAGCAGCCGGTAAAACTGGTAAAGCACCCCAATGCTTCGCCCTGTAAAGGTAGCCAGCGCCGCTCCGGTCACGCCCATATGCGGAAACGGCCCGAGCCCGAAGATCAGGCATGGATCGAGGATCAGGTTGATGATGTTCGACACCCACAGCAGCCGCATAGCAATCGCCGCATCGCCCGCGCCGCGGAAGATCGCGTTGTTCAAAAACAGCATGACGATGGCCCCGCAGCCGCCCAGCGCCACGCGCGCATACCCCGAGCCGCTGGCGACGATTTCCGGCGAAGCTCCCATCAGTTGCAGCAGTTGCGGCGCAAAGATCCCGGCGGGAATGCCGATTCCCAGCGAAATCAGCAGCCCCAGCGCGATGGACTGGACTCCTGCGATGGCCGCATCCTCCGGGTCTTTCTCGCCGATGCGCCGCGCCACCATGGCGCCTGTGGACATGGAGACGCCTAGCCCGATCGCCATGACCAGCGCCAGCATCGACTCGGTAATGCCCACCGTGGCCACGGCATTCGCGCCCAGCCGCCCCACAAAGAACACATCGACGACCGCGAACAGCGATTCCAGCACCATCTCCAGCACCATGGGAATGGCGAGCAGCAGAATGGCGCGGTTCAAATTCCCTTTGGTGTAATCCTGATGCGAGCCGCGCAAGGCTTCGCGCACTGAAGACCATAAGCTACGGGCGTTGGACGAGAGGCCGCGTTCGCTGCCGTCAGCCGGCTGCGGCGGAATGAATTCAAGAACGGACATGAGGAACTCCACGATGCTTTCGCAAAACGAAACGCATAGCCGAGGGTGTCACGCTGCGATCGGACCAGACGACTCAGATCGTCCAGATCATCCAGTGTCCTATCTCGGAAGTTCCTATCGAAAATAGTCCTGTCATCCTGAGCGAAGCGTACTTCAGCGGAGTCGAAGGACCTGCTTTTCGGGGCTTCCGAGGCCCGATACCGGATTGTGCAGTGCTGGTACCCGGGGTTTGAGCATCCTCGGGAAGCCGCTTGAGGGCGGCAGGGATCAATCGGCCCGAGGCAATGTTCAGCGGGTAGGTCGTACGGCGACAGGCATGAACATGTGTGCCCTCCGTGGCCGAGATCCGGCAGGTTTTTAAATAGTACCCCAGTTTTGGGTTTCGTGGCTGATTTTCCGATTAATTTTTTCACTGAGTCAGCTTTCGAATGGCCGCCAACCCTCCCGGAATCAGGGGAACATCGCATTCAGCCGCTGCGATCGAGAAAATTGACTGGGATGAAGATCACTCTTGCTCGGGCATACGCCTTAAAGAGGCGGATACACTCTCGCTTTGTATCAGCCCTCCACCGGCTTCGCCGACCCATGGGGGGATGAAACGTTTGCCTGGCAATGCCACCGCTGACTCGCTAACTTGCTATGTCCGCGAAGCGGACGCTAACTCGCTGAATTCACTCGAACAATCCGCGCCGTTCTCGCGTTCCAACTATTCAAAATTCAACCCAATCGCAACCCTGTTTCCTTCTAGGGCACGACTTCAGTCATGCCGCAAACGCCACAAAAGCAACGTGGGCTTTAGAAGCCCCTGCGGGGGCGCTTCTCCTCCACATCTGCATGTGTGCCCACCCGTAGACGCTCGCCGGGCAAGATTGCTATTCATTTGACCGGTTTTCGAACTCGGCGGCGACAACTCCTCGCGATCACATTCCAGTGAGGCGCAGGAGTGGTATTCTGGCACGTCGTTCGGTTGGAACGAGGAGGATGACTTGAGAGCAGGCATCATGTTGGCGATCGGTGGATTGGCGCTTTTGGCGGGGTGCGGAAACCAGGGGGACAAGGCTTCCAACGTTCCCGTCAAGCCCAAATGGCAGGGAGCCCCGTACCACATCGCGTTTGCCACGCAGGCAGCAAAACCGAACCCGGCGGGCGTCACCATTCCGGCCATCAACTACACGGCCAATCCTGACGCGGTGGAGAGAAGAGCCACCCTGGTGGTGCGATTCGACGCTTCGGGAGTTAAGAAAAATGGGCCGATTGCAAACCAGATGGTTATGGCCCCGGTCGATATCTCCGGCACGGAGGGCACTCTTCCCGCGGACTACATCGATGCCGCGGATAAGGAGCTGTCGAAGTTTCTCGGCGCTTACTGCGTCAAGGGGAAAGTAAAGATATCCGTGGCGATTGCCCGGTCGTCGCTCAGCAACCAAGCCACAGATGCCGAATTAGCCACGAAGCGCCTGTCGGACTGGCTGCCGATCGAGGTTGTGTTCAAGAACCCCCATCCGGGGTGCTAGCTCCGCACTGCCGACTGGGTGACCCAGATGCCCGAGCCGCTAACCGGCGCGCAGGTCCGGATGATCGCGCGTATGGGAAAGCCATTCTAGAACGTGGGTGTGTTTCCCGCTCCTACAGCACCATAGTTATGTAAGCCAGAATCAATATCTGTGGAATCCAGAAGTTACAAATCTTGTATGTCCTCGTGCTGAGCAGGTTTTTGCGCAATTCGTTTTTCAGCAACGACCGAAAGGCGATTCCCATCCACAGCAGCGCCGGGCAGATCAGAATATTAATGCTGACCGTTATCATCTGAACCCATTCGAAGGTTGTGCCGTTGAATCGCGCCCATGCGTGCAGCGCGCGGGACAGAACTGCAAAAAACAGCATCATGTAAACCGCGCCCCATAATTCGGGTGTAGCGGCCGTGCCTCTCAATGCGCGATCACTGCTCTGCATCCCATTCCTCGATTGGAACCGATGCTAACGGGGAGCGATGCGAATCTCTATAGCACTTTTCGCCCACACCTATGCCCAAATCGCGGCACAATTGAGTTACCTTCGCGTCTCTTGTTTTTCATTCTTGGGTGCGCCGCAAATGCTCCGTGCCCCGTTCTTGCGACTTTTTTCGGTCGCAAGGGCGGGAAACCACGAACCTAAACCATCGCCCGTTCCTTGACCGCCAAGTATTGGTTCAGTACCGACGAAGTCAGCGCCTCGGGATTAAGGTCCAGCGTCAGCGCCCCATGCTCGTGCAGCCGTGCCAGCAGCAACTCCCGCCGCCCCGCCATCTCCTGTGCGGCGGCGGCGCGAAACATCTCGTCCACATTCTTAGGCCGAGCCTGTGCAATCGATTCCACCTCCGGCTGCGCCATCGCCACAAACAACAGCACATGCCGCCGTAGCAGTTGCACCGCGCCGTCGATGACCTCCGGCCGCATTGCAGTTTCCGCCAGGTCCGTAACCCACAAAATCAGTGACCGCCGCGGCTGCAGGCGATTGAGCGCGGCGGTAGCTCGCAAGTGGTCAGCCTCGCCACTCTCAGCCTTCACCAGCGCCAGGCACTCGATCAACTGACGCAGGTGCGCCGCCCCGCGTCCAGGCAGCAAACGCTGCTGAATGCCTTGGCCATAAGCCAGCAACCCTACGCGGTCCCCCGAGAAGAGAGCCAACTGCGCCAGCGCGACGGCAGTTGTGCAAGCGTAGTCGAGCTTGGAGTGAGGAGAGCGTACTAAAGCCGCAGTTCGTTGAGCTGGTTCAATGTACGGGCTAAAGCCCGTACCCTTCAATCCGGAAACTTCCTGCGCGGCCCTGGGGATAGCGACGCGCGAGCGCATCAGGCGTCCGCAATCGAGCACAATCCACACAGCCTGGCTCCGCTCCGTCTGGTACTGGCGGGTGATGAGGCCGCCACGGCGCGCTGTGGCCGTCCAGCAGATGTCGCGCAGGTCGTCGCCCTCGCGGTATTCGCGGAGGCTTTCAAAATCGCGCCCCAGCCCGCGCAGGCGCGCCTGGCGTAGTTGCAGGTCGATCTGGCGGCTGCGGGAAAGAAACATCTGCTGCTCCTCGCCAGTCCTCAGCGCGGGATAGACGCGAACCGTCTGCGTAAGCGGAGCCCGCGCCCAGCGCTCCGCCAGCCCCAGTCCCGAACGGTACCGAAGATAGAGCCACCCCGTGAGCCAGTCGCCGCGCTCCTGCGGTTCGACGCGGTAACGCACGCTGGCGGGGACGCGTGGGAAGGCGGTCAGCAGGTGCGTGGCGGGGTTGACCACCAGGGCCGCCGGCAGATCGTCCAGCAGGCGGCACTCGACGATCAAGCTGCCGTGGTTTTCAATGGTAAGCTCGATCTCCGTTTCCGAGTCCAGCGCCGGTGCATTGGACCAGGTGCGAACAGCGGCCAGGTCGCGTGGGGCAGGCAGTCGCAGCCCGTCCAGGAAGGCGAACAGGAGCACCAGCACATCCCACGCCGGCATGGAGTAAGCCATGCGCGAATCCCAGAATCCCGGAATCAGGCCGAGAAAGCCGACCAGCAGCAGGACAATCGTCCGCGCCGTAAGCCCAAACGCCCATTTGCTCCGCGGCTCAAACCGATTGCAAATGCCAAGGCCCGATTGAATTCGGTCAACTTGGGCCGGGACAGAGATCCTACATATTGCGTTAGTGCTGACTTTGGAATGCTTGTTAGACCATCGCACCAGATCCAGCACTCATGCTTCATTCCTTCGTCAATACCGATGCTCACTTGCGTTGCACCGCCGTGTCCGTTTGTGAATATTGGCGCGCAAATCACGGTTGAAAACCGCGAATCGATCTCAGATTGACGGCTTGCGATGGCAAACGACCGGTACTTCTTCGGATCTCCTGGCGGCTGATGCACTCGATAAAGGTCGCCTCGACGCATCTCTTCTCACTCTTCCGATTCATACGTGATTGGGGCTCGATAGCGAAGCACGTCTTCCATTTCGCGGTTGAAGTAGTCCGCGTTTTCGTTGAGGATTTGAAGATCGCGCTCTTGAATGGTGCGGCGGGCCTCATCTCGCAGATGGTCCTGCAGCACTTTCTCGATAAAAGCCGAGCGGGAGGCGCGCTCGCCGATCAGCTTATCGATTTGGACAAGCAGAGAAACCGAGAGTGTGATCGATGTCTTTGTCTTAGTGATACCCCTATTCATACCACCTTTATACCACCTTTTCATCTCATTGTCTCGGCACCGGCACCCCCGCGATCACGTCCGTCAACACGCGATCGGCATCGAACCCCTCCAATTCCGCCTCCGGCTTCAGCATCACGCGATGCCGCAGCACCGGGAGTACCGCCCGCTTCACATCGTCGGGAACCAGGTAGTCCCGGCCATCGAAAGCCGCCGACGCCTGCCCCACGCGCATCAGGCTCAGCGCCGCCCGTGGGCTTGCCCCCAGCAGCAGCGTAGGCCACTCGCGCGTGCGCCGCGTCAGCGACAAAATGTACGTGTAAAGCTCTGGCTCAATGCGAATCGACCGAACCTCGGAGATTGCCGCCGCCAGCAGCCCCGCCGGAATCGGTGCGATCGACGCATCTTCCAGCAATCCCGCGCCCGACCCCGCATGGTGCCGCTCCAGGATCTGCAGCTCTTCCTGCTCGGACGGGTAGGCAACGCGAATCTTCAGCAGGAAGCGGTCCAACTGCGCTTCAGGGAGGGGATAGGTGCCCTCGAAATCCACCGGATTCTGCGTGGCGAACACGGTGAACCACCCAGGCAGCGGCCGCCGCACTCCATCGCTCGTCACCTGGCGCTCTTCCATGCACTCAAGCAGAGCAGCCTGGGTGCGGGGAGGCATGCGGTTGATCTCGTCAACGAGCAGAAGATCCGTGAAGACCGGACCGGCGTGGAAGGTAAAGCTGTCAGAACCCGGCCGCAAAACAGTCGTCCCAAGGATGTCCGCCGGCATCAGGTCCGGCGTAGCCTGCACCCTCTGGAACCCAACCCCAAGCAGCCGTCCCAGAGCCTTCACAATGAGTGTCTTGGCGATGCCGGGCACGCCTTCGAGCAGCGCATGGCCCTGGCAGAGCACGGCGATCAAAACCTCTTCAATCACCTCCGACTGTCCGGCGATCACGCGTCCCAACTCCTGGCGCGCATGCCCGATCAGCTGGTTGGTCGCGTTCAGCCCGGTCCCCTTTGCGTCCGGCTCCTGCATCGCCGACTCGACCGGCTGCTGCGTCGCATCCTGATTTGCGTTCTGACTGTTTTCCTCGTTCATGAAGCCCTTTCCTGCTGAATGGAATGAATGTTTTTCGGTTTTGCAGCGGCTCTCAATCTTTCCTCGTGCGCGTTGAGCTTCTGGATCAGCACAAGAGCATCGCGCGCAGTGACGGTCTCTCCCCAGGCGGCCTCTTCGCAGGCGGCCAGATCGGCCTCAAGGGTTTCGCCGGTCTGCGGAAAGCGGCGGCGGAGGACGGCTGCCAGCTCGGCCACCGGCATCTGTTTGCCGCGCAGTCCACACAGCCGTAGAACATGCCGCCGGAACCGCTCTAATGCAATGGCCACCGCGGTCGAGGATGCACCTGCACTCCGGTAAAGCGAGCCCAGCGCCTCAAGAAACTCGATCGGCGTGGCTCGAACAGCAGCCGGCAGTTCGCGCACCGGCCCACTGCGGCGGCTGAAGCTGAGCACCACCAGAAGCGCCAGCACAATCATGCCAATCCAGAGCATAGTCCACGCCGGCCCGGAGGCATAGCTGAACGTGGAACGGATCTCTCCATGCAGCGATTCGTCCCAATAGAAGTGGTGGCCCTCGCGCGGACCCAGTGAATTGAGCAGCAGGTCGAGATCGTGCGCGCGCGCCAGCGAGCCGTTTTCAAGCGGCGTCGAGCTGGCCCACCACACCACGTGTCCTTTGCCCCAGTCGTACTCGACGACGGCGGGCTGGCCGGCGCAACTGTAGTCGACGCGAAAAGCGGGATTGCCCAATTGCCATTTGGCCTGGGGAACCATCCAGACTTCACCGGCGGAGGACAGCGGGTCAAGGCCCTCGGGTTCAAGTTTGCATGCGGCGAAAGTGAAGGTGTCGGGCGTGTCGCTGGCCTCGCCGGGCAAGATGAATCCGCCCCAGAAGCCGGTGGAGAGCACGCGCCCGCCTCGTTCGACAATCTGCCGCACCGCCTTCAGGTCGCTTGCTTGGTTGGTCAAGGGCTGCGCAAAAATCACGACTGTTTCCGGACCCGCGGTGGCGGCCAGTTCGGCCAGCGGCCGCTCCCACCGCTCGACCGGGTAGTTGGAGCGAAGCAGCGTTTCATAAGCCGCGCGAGCGCCATGCTGTCCAGCCAGATAACTCGACGGCAGCGGATTGGTATTGTTGTTCGCGCCCGGCATCAGCCAGCCAATCAGCACCGCAAGGCCGGTAGCAATGCTCAGGCACCAGAAAACCAGGCGCCGATCTTTGGAGTCGAGCGAGGAGAGAAACTTCATTGCGGCGCGCCTCCCTCCGCCCTCAGACGCGCAGCCCCCGTGCCAGAGATCAGCGCCGAGGCAATCTGCTCCGCCTTCCGGTAATCGCCCTCGCCGGCGGCCCGTCCACCGTACCAGACCCGCTCAAAGCTCCCCGTCAGCGTGGCCAGTCCCGGCTGGCGCGGATCGTCCGCGGCCACCAGCGCGAGATACTCGCGAGGCGTACGCGCCCGGTCGGCAGGCCACAGCCGTTTGGACTCCAGCCGCGAAATCGCAGCCCAATAAAGGAAGTGAATCGCTTCGCGCCACTGGCCGGCCGCGGCGGCGCGGCGAGCGTCTTCAAGCCAAAGTTGCCAGTGGATGGCGGAGGCTGTACCGGCTGGCGGCCCATGGTCCTGCGGAACCAGCCGGAGGCGCCACCGCCGCTCCAGTTGCAGCAGTCCCCACACCAGTCCCAGGCAGACGACCACCACGAATCCCCACACCAGCACGCGGCCCAGCCACGGCGCCCGCGCGCTGGCTTTCAAAGCGCTTTCCAGCACGTGGTTGAGCCAGTTGCCCACCTTCTCGAAAGCTGAATCCTTGGCGGTGGGCTCTTCCAGATCGCGGTATTCGCGGCCGGAGAGCACCTGCTTCATCGCATTTCGTTCCTGGCTATGGTCTGCGGCAGGCGCCGCTGAGGCATCGGCCTGCGCCAGGTCGCGGGACAGGCGAGTCTGCGCGTCCTTTAGAAGCTGGGTAGTCGTCGGCGGCACAGGCCGCACGTTCTCCCACGTCTCAGAGCCCTTTGTGACGGCAGGTTTCGTCTTTGGTGGCGGAGCGTCCTTGTCCCGCGCTTTGGAAACCAGCACGCGCAGCCAGCCGTAGCGGACCAGGCGCTTTTCAGCATTCGCAGCCGATGTGAGCGGAACTTCGTCGTCCGCGCCAACCTGGGCCGGGTCGCAAGTCTTCACGTCCCGAGCCTTGGCGCAGATCTCGACCACGGCAGCGAGCGAGCGCAGGTGCGCGCGGTAGTCGTCCAGCGAGGCATCGTGCGGCTTGTTCGGCGACACCGCGGTAGAAGCAGATGGAGCAGCGACCCCCTGTGCAACGCCGCGCGCCTGCGCAACGGCAAAACAAGCCGCCAGCGCAACTCCAGCTATCCACCCTGCGGAAAAACCCGATCCATCTGGAGTTTTTCCGACTGCTTTGAAAGGGCGCGACCTCAGTCGTGCCGCAAACATCTGAAAATTGGGGTAGGCTTTTTCGGTTGCCGAAAGATTCAATGTTTTGAAAGGGCATGACTTTAGTCGTGCCGTAAGTGGCATAGAATCAACATCGGCTTTAGACGCTGAGGGATGTTCTTGGGGGATATCGTCCGAAACCATCCCTTTTTCCGCAGCCTGTTTAGCCCCTGAGGCATGCTCTTCGGGCGCTTCGCCCGAAACAAGGCCTTTTCCCGCAGCCTCTATCGCCGTCCGCATTCTCAAGGCTGTCCCTCCCCCACCCCAGCCTCTGCCACCGGCTCGGCTTCAGCAACCAGTGTCGCAGCCGTGTTGAGTCCCGCAGTCTCCATCATCCTCTCGATGTCGTAGCCTTCATGCCGTATTCGCTGATCATAGTAGAAGAGGGTCACTGCGATGGGATAGAGGGGACCGGCCAATGCGTAATCCGCCGTAACCAGGACAAAGACGGCCAGCCCATACAATTTGCGCATTGCATTCGCGAGGTGCAGCCCACTGCCGGCATCGGCACGGCGGCGATCCCCGCAAATACGAGAAACCGCGACCGATAAATCTGAAAAGTCCGATCCAAAATCTTGCCCGAACTCATGGGCCGCAACGGCGCAGTCAAGCAATCTTCCCGATCTCACACATATCGAATAGGAACTATAGTGACCTGAGCCCAAACTTCATACCAAAAACAAACCTGTCATCCTTGAGCGGAGCGTACTTCAGCGGAGTCGAAGGACCTGCTTTTGGGGCGCTTTATGGCCAGAGACCCAGCTTCAGAGAGATGCAACGAACTTCAGATTCACCACACTAGCCTCTTTGACGAAAAGAATACCTCAAGCATGTTCGCTGATATGCACCGGCATTGGCGGCGGACCATCCTTGCGCAGGCATTGGTCGCGATAGAACACCGCAAATGAGGTAGAGTACGCAGCCATCAGCGTTGCGGTCCAGACCAGCACCACCGCGATCAACACGACGCCGGCGAGCACGGCCAGAACAATCGTCAATGGAGAGGCCGGATTGAAGTGCCCCGCGAAAACGAGCGCGCCGATCGCAAAGAAGAAAAGTCCCATCGCATAAAGGACCATCACGAACGCGTAGCTGATGGCGTAAACGATGAGCAGCACAAGGAAGATCCGTCCCTTGGCGCCTCGCGTCAACACGCCGCTCCGCTTGATTGCCTGGCTGGCCGTGAGACCCTCGTTGACGCAGGCTGGAAATGCAAGCGAAAGCCGCAGGCTCATGATGATGGCATAAACAATGGCGCCAAGGTAAAGCAGGATACCCAGCGGGATCAGGAGGAAGAGTGCCGCGGGATTTTCATTGCCCTTCGAGATCAGGCTCAGCAGGCCCGCTCCAATCGCGACGGCGAATGCGCAAACGAAGATGGGGATGCCGATGATCAGGCCGCGCAGCAGCATCAGCCACACATAGCGTCCCAGCTTGCTCCAGCCATGGCGAAAAGCTTCTCCTGCCGTGACCTTGAATCCATGGTCGGCTTGCACCGCGGCATAATTTGCGGCGCCATAGTAGAGACCGTAGATCGCGAGCATGATTGGAATGAAAAGCAGTCCCAAGGGAAAGACGATCCACAGCATGGCGGCGAGGCTTGGCTGCGCTGGCGGCTGCTGGAAAACGCCGGCAAGATACAGCCCTCCAAAGAACACCGCATAGAACGCAAGCAGCACGG
>Ga0302202_10006222_pt1 | contig 11924 bp, 11 predicted proteins | sample II_Bog_N3_3_FD_194579 | JGI IMG/M metagenome (GOLD analysis project Ga0302202, IMG submission 194579) | Peat permafrost microbial communities from Stordalen Mire near Abisko, Sweden - II_Bog_N3_3 | ecosystem: Environmental > Terrestrial > Soil > Wetlands > Peat | place: Sweden: Abisko... | reverse complement strand
AAGGTGGTGGATGCCTGGCGGACCATTCGCCATGAGCTGACCGAATATGGCGGCGGGTTGGATGAAAAGCCTGAGATTATTGTGCTCAACAAGACTGACAGCATGAGCGACCGCGAGTTCTCCTCGCGCCGTGCCGCGTTGGAGAAGGCTTCGGGCGCCAAAGTTCTGGGCATTTGCGCCGTGACCGGTGAGGGCGTGCGCGAGGTTTTGCGCGCGCTGCAAAAGGTGATCACCGAGGCCCGTCTGGGATGATTCCCTCGCTCGGCACAGCGAAACGCATCGTCATCAAAATCGGCTCGGCGCTGATTGTTGACCCTACCTCAGCCGCCCCGCGCCATGAGTGGTTGAAGGGGGTGGTCGATGATATCGCCGCACTCAGCCAGAAGGGGGCGGAGATCATTGTGGTCTCGTCTGGCGCCATTGCGTTGGCGCGGCGCCAGTTGGGGCTGCATGGCGCCAAATTGCGGCTGGATGAGAAACAGGCCGCCGCCGCGGTTGGGCAAATAAGGCTGGCCCAGGCCTGGGCAGAAGCGCTGGCGCACAAGGAGCTGACCGCCGCGCAGTTGCTCATTACTTTAGGCGACACCGAAGACCGCCAGCGTTATCTGAACGCCCGCGCCACGCTCTCGACCCTGCTCTCGCTGGGCTGCGTGCCGGTGATCAACGAGAATGACTCGGTCGCCACCACCGAAATCAGATATGGCGACAATGACCGCCTAGCCGCGCGCGTGGCTGAGATGATGCAGGCCGATATTCTGATCCTGCTCTCCGATATTGACGGGCTCTACACCGCCGACCCTCGCAAGGATGAAAACGCCACCCACATTCCCGTGGTGCCGACCCTCACGGGTGACATCATGGCCATGGGGGGCGAGCCGCCGCCGGGCTATTCCTCGGGCGGGATGCGGACAAAACTGATCGCCGCGCAGATTGCCACGCAGGCCGGATGCGCCATGGCCATTGCCATCGGCAACAAGCCCAACCCCATCGCCGCCATCGCCAAGGGGGCCAAATGCACATGGTTCCTGCCCAGCCCCGAAGGCCGATCGGCGCGCAAGAACTGGATCGCCGGGCATCTGGCCCCGCAAGGGTCGCTGGTGATTGATGATGGTGCGGCGCGTGCGCTGGGCAAGGGGTCATCGCTGCTGCCCGCCGGGTTGCGCCAGGTGCAGGGCGCGTTTGAGCGTGGCGACCCGGTGGAGGTGCTGACGCTTGAAGGCTTGCGCATCGCCCGTGGGCTGGCGGCCTATTCGAGCGAGGAAGCGGCGATCATCGCCGGCCACCGCTCGGAGGATTTCGAGACGCTGCTGGGGTTCCGTGGGCGCGATGAGATCATCCACCGCGATGATCTGGTGTTGTTTTAGATCAATATGCGATTAGATTGAACCGCCAGGGTAGACGTGGGGGCTTTTTGTAAAAAGCCCCCACACCCCCAAAAACTTTCGGTCATTTAAGTGCAGGTGAAACCGCCGCCGCCAAAGCACAGGCACGCGCAGCCATGGCGGGGCAGCAGGGCGGCCAGCTTGTCGGCCCCCACCGGGCAGATGGGCGTGCCGCTGGAACGGGGCAAAGCCTCGGTGGCATAGGGGCGCAGCCAGAAATTGGGCATGTTGGCGACAAAGCCCTGGCGCAGCTGGTCCACCTCGGCGTCTGTCTTACCCACCGCATTGGCGTTGAAAAACCGCTTGTCAGGCGTGAACACCAGATAGGCCTGGGTTTCATTGAGCATCAGCTCGGTGAGCGATGTGTCATAGCCCTGGCGGCCGAGAAAACCCGTGAAGGCGGCGCGGTCGCCATCGGTCAGGCTGTACCAGAAGCTCTCGGTATAGTGGCGGTATTCGGGCACGGTGTAGAAGGCGCCGTGGGAAATCTCGTGGTGCAAGATCACGCTCCGCATATCGGGCGTGACATCGCCGCCAGCGGCCGGCACGGTGATGATGGCGCCCACCGCCCCAGGATTGAACCAACCCAACTGGGTGAGCACGGCTTTCAGCCATAATTCCTGCTTGGTGAGTGTAATCCCCTCGGCGTCCGCCAGGATGAAAAACCGCGCCAAATCGGCCGCCTGGTAGTCATGGCCGTAATAATAGCTCTGCACGGTGTCGCCGGTGGAGCTTATGGCCGCCGCCAGCTGGGAATCGGTCAGCACGCGCGTATGGGGCTGGCTGGCCTTCTCCACAAACGCCGCCACGCGGTCGAGCGTCAGGCCCTGGTCGAGCAGGGAGGGAAAGTCGATGACCACGACATTCCGGTCCGCATTGAAATAGGAGAGCGCCGGTGTGCATGGGGAGGCCGCGTCTATCTGGGCTTCTGACAAGGTATCAAGCTGGAACACCGGCTTGCGCAGCGCCCACCAGGCACCGCCCGCCGCCGCGCCGCCCAGGGCCAGGGCGCCGGCACCCAACCCCAGCAACAGCCCACGGCGGCTTTTGCGCGCGGGCTGTTGCACCCGGTTGCGCGGGTAGACGATGGTCGCATCATCATTGCCGCGCCAATCAGGCATGGTGGCGCCTTATTGGCCCAGATTGATGATCTCGACGCGCCGGTTGCGCACGTCACTGGTGCCGGGCGGGGTCGGCACCAGCAGGTCGGCCTCGCCCACGCCTTCCGAGGTCAGCTTGGTGTCGGCAATGCTGAATTTGGCCTCAAGGTACGATTTCACCGCCGCCGCGCGGGCTTCGGAGAGCGTCTGGTTGGTGGGGGCATCGCCGGTGGTGTCGGTGTGGCCGACGATCTTGAATTTGTCGGCCGTGAGGCTAGCCGAGGTCAGCGCCTGGCCGAGCTGGTCGAGTTCAGCCGTGGCGGCCGGGGTGAGCGTGGCCGAGCCGCTGGCAAACTCGATGTTGAGGTTGACCGAGGGTGCGGCGGCGACAGCGGGGGCGGGGGCGCCGCCCGGCGCGATCGGCTTGATGCCGCGCGTGGTGTCGCTTACCGCGCCGCTGGGGTTGAGCTGCGCCTTGATCTGCGCGGCGTTGGGGTTCGATTGCGCGTGCGCCGCGCACGTCAGGCCAAACATAGCGACCAGCGCGAGCGCGCCTTTAGGAACACTGAACATGCGGGCAGACCTCCTGATTATGCCCGCCGCGCGGGCCGCAATGCTGCGCGGCGGGCTTTTGGTTTACTGGCCGAGATTGATGATCTCGACGCGGCGGTTGTGAGCCTCGGGCGTGTTGGCGGGCGTCTGCACCGCCAGATCGGTCTCGCCGACACCTTCGGACTGCAAACGCGCGCCGGCGATGGAGAATTTGGTCTCCAGATACGACTTCACGGCGGCCGCGCGGGCGACCGAGAGGCTCTGGTTGGTGGTGGCATCGCCCACAGTGTCGGTATGGCCGACAATCTTGAAATTATCAGCCGACAGCGACGCCGAGGTGAGTGCCGCGCCAAGCTGGTCAAGCTCGGCGGTGGCCGATGTGGTGAGCGTGGCCGAACCCGAGACGAACTGGATTTCCAGATTGGCGCTGGGCGCGGCCGCCGGAGCAGCCTCAGGCGCGGCGGCAGCCACCGGCGCCTCGGAAGCCGCGGGGGTTGCCGGGCCGGCCAGCGGGGCGGCGCTCTCCGCGGGGCCCGCCGAGAGCGGCTTGATGCCGCGCGTGGTGTCGCTCACCGCACCGGTGGGCGAGAGCTGGTCGATGATCTGCGCGGCATTGGGGTTGGACTGGGCGCGGGCAACACCCGCCAGCGAGGTGGCAGCGAGCAATGCGAGGGCATAGGGGGCAAGTTTAATCATGGCGGATGATCTCCTGGTTCTGAACCGATAATAGGACAAAACGACCCGCTAGGCGAGAGGGGCTGGCCGTCCGGCCAGGGATTCGACAAGCGTGGCGGCAAACAGCGTGTCGGTAACGGTCTTGCGCCCAATTAATTCCGCCGTGGGGGCGGGGAGCCAGCTCGTCCAGCCAAGGCGCGGCGCTGGGGCGGGGCCACCGGCCAAGGTGAGGGCCGGAATCTCGCCCGCCTCGAGCACCAGATTGACCGCGAAATCAGCCTCCCACCCCACATAGGCGCGCACCAGCGAGACCAACTCGCCCAGACGGTAGCGGTCGGGCAGCAAAGCCTCGAACGCGGCGCGAGAGAGCGGCCCAATGCGCAGAATAAACCGCGCCTGCTGGTCAAACGCTCTCGTGCCAACGGCGGCACTCTGGCCCAGCTGGTGGTAGGCGCCGGGCAGGCGCCCCCTGGGCAGGCGGCTTTGCTGGTCTGGCGCAATGGTCAGCCAGGCGCCGGCAAATTCCTCGACTTCAACCGGCAAGCCCAAATAATCCGCCGCCATGCTGGCCAGGCGCACGGCCGAGCGCGGGTGGCCGGCGAAAAACCCGGCATAATGGCGCAGCGCATCGGGCCCGGCGGCCAGGCGGTCGGTAAGGTGAGGGGTGCCAAAGCCGGTGAAGGCCAGCAGCGCGGCGCCGATTGGTTCATCCCCCCCGGCGCGGTGCGCGGTCTCAGATGAGCGGGTCAGGCGGTATTTGCCGCCCGCGCGGGCGAAACCGGCAATCAGGCGCTGGCCCAGCAAATCGAAGAACGACACGATGGCACGTGATTTTTGCCGCCAGGCCTGGGCCAGCAGCTCGGTGTACCAGCGCGGCATCTCGCCCGAAGGCCCCACCAGCCCGATCAGCGGTGACACCAGCAGCCCGGGCTGCCCATCAATTGGGGCTGCGGCATCCAGCACCTCGGCCACTGGCTGGCCGAGCACAGGGGGGGATTTGAAGGCGATGGCGTCGTCATCACTCACCCCACGCGGGCTGGCCAAGGTGAGCACGCGCACCGCGGCATCGAACTTGAACAGATGCGGCAGGGATTTCAGCCGCTCAAGGGGCGAGCGCAGCATGGCTAGAGCAGCACCCTGGTGCCCGAGCGGGCGGGAAAGCGCAGCTCAGGCTCAGGTTTGCCGCGCAGCCGCACGGTGGTGCGAACGAAAGCGTTGATGGAGGCATGCAGCGCCATGAACCGCTCCAGCACCGCACTCAGCAAATAAAGCCCCGAGCCGCCCTGGAAGGCGCGCGGGTCGAATTCCAGCTCGACATCGAGCCCCCGGCAAAAGGCGCCCAGCCGCGCATTGGGCACGCGCGCCGTGCCGGGGTGGGCATTCACGGCGAGCAAGGCATCCCGCGCCGCGCGGGTTTCGGCGGTGTCGCGCAAATCATACAGGCGCAAAATCTCTTTCAGCGCCGCCGCCCCCGCCGGGCCACCCGTGACCGAGAGATGGCCGAGTGACAGATGCGAGACCAGCCGCCACGCGCCGCGCGCGCGCCGTTCAGGCCGCAAGGTGGGGGTGGGCGGCGTGATGCAATTCATGCTCTCAATGGCCGTATGGGGTTTTAACGCCTTCAGCCGGGGGTGGCCGCCGCCAAAGGGCAGCTCGGCGGGCAAATCGCGGTTAAGGCACAAAGCCTCGACCGAGAGCACGGAATCAATTTTGCGGGCGGGGTCGAAGCCGGTGTCGAACAGCGAGATGAAACAATCCGTGCCGCCCAGGCCGGGCGGGGCATCGCGACGGTTGACCAGATAAGAGGCACTCGACTCATCGCCCAGACCCGGCGCGGTATCGGCCAGCCGGTAGAACGGCTTGTAGGGGCGGATGGTGCTGTCCTGCTTCAGCTCATTCACGGCCGTGACGCCCCACACCTCGGTCACGCCCGAACGCCGGGCATCGGGCAGCACGCGGTAGTCCACCGATGTATGGTCAAGCGACACCGGCTCGCAGCGCTGGCTGAATAAATTCACCATCGGCGTGCAGCCGAGCGCGAACACCTCGCCCTCCACACTGCGCTCCAGCTCGCCCGAGGCGCGCCCTAAATAGAGGTAGATTTCCAGCTTGTTGCTGTCATGCACGTAGGTTTTGGCGCCCAGGCCCGAGAGCTCCAGGAACATGAATTTTTGCGGAAAGGCGAAATATTCAGAAAGCAGCCGGAAGCCCGAGAAAGACCGCGCGGGCCAGGGCAGCAGCGCTTCATCTGGCCGATAGCCACCAGCCTCTAATGCGGTGCGGGGCAGGAGTTTGGGGGTCTGATCACCTGGGTTGTCGGCCAGCGCTACACCCAGCGTCTGCCCGGCCAGCAGCTCGAACAGCGGCGTGGCGATGGAGGGCGCACCACGGATGAACAGGCGCAGTTTTTCCAGCCCCAGCGCGCTGAATTTCACCTCGGGGTTGAGCGTGCTGAGCACCAGCCGCAGCACCGAAACCGCGCCGCCCGCCTGCGGGTTGGCGGGCGCCGTGAAGGGCAGGCCCATGAGCCGGGCGGATTCCACCTTGATGGGCGTGAGGTTGAGCTTGGTGGTGGTGCGGTAACGGCAGGTCTGGCCGCGCACGCCCTCGGTTTCCACCTCAAACCCGGCCGGCACCTCGATTTGGGCCTGCAAATCTGGCTTGGGCGTGAATTGGGCGATGGCACATGATGGAAACGGCGCCAGATAATGCGGGTAGAGCACGCCCAACAGCGTATCGGTGAGTTCCGGGAATTCATCATCCAGCCGTGACTGCACGCGCGCCGAGAGGAACGCCACGCCGTCCAGCAGCCGCGCCACATGCGGGTCATCCACCGTGTCGGGCGAGAGCCGCAAGCGCCCGGCGATTTTGGGGTTTTCCTTGGCAAAATCGCCCGCCAATTGGCGGATGGCGATCAGCTCGCGGTTGAAATAATCCAGCAATGTGTCAGCCACTCTGGCCTCCGGCAATGACAATATCGGTGGTGGCGGCATTCACCAGCGTCTCAAAGCTGATCGGCTCAGGTGCTGGGTCTGCATGCAGGAGCGCATCGATGCGCAGGCGCAGTGTGGTGTCCACCGGGTCGGTGCTGGGCACCAGCACCACGGCCACCTGCACCAGCCTTGGCTCAAACAGCTTGATGCAACGCTCGATCTCGCGGCGCAGCACCTCTTTGGAGCTCGCCTCCTGCATGGCGCCCGCGGTGAAATCGGGCAACCCAAATGAGAGGTTGGAATTTTGCAGCTCTGAGAGCGCATCCGGGATCGAGAGAAAGCGCCGCCGGGCGTTGAGCAGGGCTTCGAGGTCGCGGCGGACAGCGCGGCGCAGCACGGTCAGCGCATCGGTCGCCGAAAGCGGGCGGTCGCGTTCCATCTCGGGCGCGTCATCGAGCAGCCGGTCGAGCACGGAGAGTTTCACCCGTGCCCCCGACTCCCGCATGCGGTCGAGGAAGATGTTGGAGGCCGCCGCGCGGTTCAGCGTTTCATCGCTCACTGGTACGGGTTACTCCGTGCGGTTGAAGGTGATGGTGCGGATTTGCAGGATCGAGAGATCCTGCTCGCCGGCCAGAAACACACGCTGGCCAATGCCGCGCACGGGGCCCGGGCCTTCGCTCCACGCGGTCTCGCGGCCCAGGCGCAGCGCATCGGCCACCTCGCCATCGGCGAAATAGGTGACGGGGACATAGACGTCGCCATCCGGCCCGCCAGACACAGCGATGGTGGCGCGGCGCCAGGCCAGGTCACGCGGGCGTTTGGGTGGGTGGAACTCCAGGCTCTCAATGCGCGACACCGGCACCCAGTAATATTTGCCGGTGGTGGTCAGTGTCTCGATATAACCCGGTATCAGATCGTCAGCATCGCGGAAATCATCGAACGCCGCGCCATCCACCTCGCCAGAGACATGCGGGCGCAGGGCCTCGGCGTCTTCGGCGGCTTTCAGGGCGCCAGCGACATCGCCATTGCGCAGCGCCACCAAAGCAGCCAGCGAGGCCTGGCCGGTAAGCTCCAGATCGCCCAGCACATCGGGCACGCGGCCATCGCGGTAGAGCTGGCGGCGCGCGGTCTCGGCGCGCAGCAACTGGCGAAACTCGGCCACCACCAGGGCGGCTGAGGTATCGACCTGGCTGGCGGCATCGAGGATGACATCAGCGCGCTCCAGATTGCCCGCGAACAACAAAAGCTCGGCCAGCAGCACGCGCGCGCCCAGATCGGTGGGGGATTTTTTAACGGCGGCGGTGGCGCCAGCCAGCGCCTCGGTCAGGCGGCCGGCGCGGAACAGATCGGCGGGGGTCAGCGTTGTCTCGGCCATGGGACGGCTACTCCTTGAAAAAATTCATCATTTGCTTCCAGGCGCGGAAAGCTCGGTCATCAGCCGGAACGAGGCCGTGACATCATCGAGCTGGAAATGCGGTTGCAGATACACCGCGCAGGAATAAGAGCCCGGCTTGCCGGGTACTTCGTTCACCTGCACGCTGGCACTGCGGAGCGGATAACGGGCCATGACATCGGTGCCCGCATTGGGGTTGGCGTTGGTGAAACCGCGCAGCCAGCTTTGCAGGCCGTTCTGGATTTCACCGGCGGTCTTGAACGAGCCGGTCATGTCGCGGCCCATGATCTTTACATAATGCGCAAACCGCCCGACACAGACCATGGAATTGAACTGCGCGGAGATTTTGGCATTGGCCGCCGCCACATTGGCGTTCTGCCCGACAAAACTGCCCGCCGGCACCTGCAGGCTGCGCGCCGCGCCTATCAAGGCTTCGCCGCCATAGGGCAGGGCGCACACGGGCATGAAGCCGGCCGCCACCAGCGTGCGCTCCTGCTTGTCGGTCAGCATCAGCTCCATGGCCGGGCGGCCGTGGCTGGGCTGCTCATCGGTCGAGAAGGCGGGCTCGGGCAGATCCTCGATGATGCCGCCCCCTAAGCGGTCAACGTCATAGCCGCGCATGTCGGCGGGCCATGAATAGGCGTCGAACGAGCGGATGACGCAAGACGCGGTGAGGTAGGCGGCGCTGAACAGCACATGGTCGGCCGCCGTTTTGCGGGTTTCGCGGTAGCGAAAGCCCCGGTGGCGGGCCAGCGTTTCATCCCACGGCAGGCGGGCCAGCAGGCGGGGCAGGGTGACCGCCAGAAAGCGCGCATCATCGAGCGTGGAGAGTTTCTTCCAGCGCGCATATTCGGTTGAGGCCATGGCCGAGACCGGGTCGGCGACGCCGTTCAGCTCGGCGAAATGATCGACCCCGAACAAGGCCGGGGCAGCGCCGATGACCAGCGGGGCAAAAGCGGCGGCGGCAATGGAGGCCAGCGAGGTGAGGGCTGAGACGTCATCGGTAATCGCCCCCGGGCCGGGGCGGTGGCGCACCTCGTAATCGGCGACCAACAGCCCGTAAGGCTGGCCGCCGGCGATGCCAAATTCATCCTCATAGATGCGCCGGAATAGCTGGCTCTGGTCGAACTCGGCGGCGCGCTCCAGATCACGGCAGATCTCGGCCCAGGAGAGATTGAGGGCGCGCAGTTTCACGCGGCCCGAGAGTGAGAGATGCGAGACCAGCCACGCCATGCCGCGCCACGAGCCTTCGAGCTTGCGCAGGCGCTGATGGTGCAAAATGGCGTCGAGCTGGCGCGACATCATGCCATCAATCGCCGCGATGTCGCGCTCCAGGAGGGCGGTCAGGCCGATTCGGTCTTTCACCAGCTTGCGGGCATGGGCGCCAAACCAGGCATCCAGCACCGTGGTTTGCCCGGCCAGCATGGCGGCCAGGCGCCCGGCGGTCTCGGTGTTCTTGGCGCCGAAATAGGCCCCGGCCAGCACATCATCGCGCAGCGGCGGCGCGGGCGGTTCGGGTTCGGGTTCGGGTTCGGGTTCGGGTTCGGGTTCGGGTTCGGGTTCGGGTTCGGGGGTAGGGGGCGTGTCAGCCACCACGGGCGGCACGGCAAGGGTCTCATCGGCGCCCGGCGCATCGCTCGTGGCGTCCAGCACCTCTTCAAGCACGTCCAGCGCCGGTTCGGGCGCGACCACGCGTTTGGCGGGCGCGCGCACAATGGTCGCGTCCGGGTCGTCATCGTCGGGGAAGGTGCCGCTCATCGGGCAGACAAGCCCGCCGCGCGCCCTTGGCTAAAGCCGCGCGGCGGAATCATTGATCAGGACTTCTGCGGAATGCGGGCGACCATGCGCATACTGGTCGTCAGCTCTTCCATCTGCAGCCAGGGGCGCAGATAGGCCACGGCGTTGTAGGAACCCGGCTTGCCGGGAATTTCGCGCACCTCAACCTTGGCCTCGCGCAGCGGATACTTGGCCTTGGTGTCCTGGCCGGCATCCGGGTTGTTGGAGACATAGTTGGTGATCCAACGGTTCAGCCAACGCTCGCAATCAGAGGCTTCCATGAAGCTGCCGATTTTGTCGCGGCCCATGACTTTCAGGAAGTGCGCGAAGCGGCTCGACGCCATGATGTAGGGCAGGCGCGCCGAAATGGCGGCGTTGGCCGTGGCATCGGGGCGATCATACTTCTTGGGCTTCTGCGCGGTCTGGCCGCCGAAGAACACGGCATAGTCGGTGTTCTTGTAGTGGCAGAGCGGCAGGAAGCCGAGGCTCGAGAGCTCGAACTCGCGGCGGTCGGTGATGCCCACCTCGGTCGGGCATTTGCCGTCGAGGTCGCCATCGTCAGACTGGAACACGTGCGTGGGCAGGTTCTCGACCTTGCCGCCACCCTCGGCGCCACGGATGGCGACACAGAAGCCGGATTCGGCGAAAGACGAGGTCAGGCGCACGCCCATGGCATAGGCGGCGTTGCTCCAGCAATATTCTTTATGGCTGAGCGCCTGCGCGGCACCGGTCTCATCGAACGGCGCCTCTTCATAGTTGAACTCCTCGACCGGCTTGGTCGTGGCGCCATAGGGCACGCGGGCCAGCACGCGCGGCATGGCGAGCGAGACGAAGCGGGCATCGTCTGACTCACGGAATGAGCGCCATTTGGCATATTCGGCGGTCTCGAAGATTTTCGCGAGATCGCGCGGCTTGGTCAGCTCGGTCCAGTCATTGAAGCCGAACAGCCCGGCACCGGCGGCCGAAATGAACGGCGCGAAGGCCGCGGCGGCAACGTTGGACACCAGACGCAGCGATTCAATGTCGTCGGGGTGGCTGGTCCACTCATAGTCACCGATCAGCGCGCCATAAGGCTCACCGCCCGGCGTGCCGAACTCGTTTTCGTAGATTTTCTTGAACAGCTGGCTCTGGTCGAACTCAACGGCCTTGGTCAGGTCCTTGTTGAGCTCGCGCTTGGTCATGTTCAGCACCTTGATCTTGAGGCTGGTGCCGGTTTCCGAGTTCATGACCAAATGGTGCAGCCCGCGCCACGAGCCTTCCAGCTTCGTGAATTTCTCATGATGCATGATCGCGTTGAGCTGCTTTGAGAGCTTCTGGTCGATGGCGGCGATGGCGCGATCGATGGTGCGGGTCAGGTTCTTGTCGAACGTGACGGTGCCATCCAACGCCTGCTCGACGAGGTTTTTCACCAGATCCTGAGCGCGGTCCGGTTCGGTCTGTTTGGTCGCCGAGACGACCTGATCAAGAAAGCTCAGGCCTTCGGAGGTGGCGGTTGCGCCCGCCGCTTGCGGGTTGGTTTCGGTGCCCGACATGCTCAGCCCTCCTTCTTATCGAGGCCAAGCTGCCCTGAGAGCGCCTTCAACTCAGACTCATTCTGCAACACCTGCTCAAGCAGCCCTTCGAGCTCTTCCGAGCGGTCGGCTTTCGAGAGAATGTCGCGCAGCTTGTTGCGGGTCTCAAGCAGGACTTTCAGCGCCGGCACCTGATCAACGATCTTGGTGGGATCAAAATCATCCATCGAGCTGAATTTGAGGGCGACAGACATTTCCGAGCCGTCATCGGCCAGGGTGTTGTCAACCTTGAGGTTGAGGCCGGGGTTCATGCGGGCCAGAACATCGTTGAAATTATCACGGTCGATCTGCACGAACTTGCGGTCGCCGATGGGGCGCAGCGGCTGGGTGGGGTCACCCGAGAAATCGCCGAGCACGCCAACGACAAACGGCAGCTCGCGCTCAATCTGCGCGCCGTCCGTTTCAACATCGTAGGTGATATGCACGCGCGGCTTGCGCACGCGGTTCAGTTTACTGTGTATGCTGCCACTCATCTTATCCGTCTCCTGAAAGGCTTGCGGTCAATCTCGAGGTGTAACGGCATCGGCGCGGTGATCTGTCTC
>Ga0302202_10006219_pt1 | contig 11927 bp, 11 predicted proteins | sample II_Bog_N3_3_FD_194579 | JGI IMG/M metagenome (GOLD analysis project Ga0302202, IMG submission 194579) | Peat permafrost microbial communities from Stordalen Mire near Abisko, Sweden - II_Bog_N3_3 | ecosystem: Environmental > Terrestrial > Soil > Wetlands > Peat | place: Sweden: Abisko... | reverse complement strand
CGACCCGGGTTCCCCCCGGTGTTGTCGGTACTCGGCGCGCCGTGCCGTCGATCAGACGCCGGTGAGTACCGGGGCCAGCCTGCGGTAGGCCTCGACCGGAAACGAATCCAGCGGGGCGAGGACCTGGAGGCAGACATGGTCGGCACCGGCGGCGACGTGCTCGTGGACACGAGCGGCGATGTCGTCGGGCGAGCCCCAGGCCACCACGGCGTCGACCAGGCGGTCGCTCCCCCCGTCGGCGAGGTCCTCGTCGCCGAAGCCCAGCGAACGGAGGTTGTCGGCATAGTTGGCGAGCCCCAGGTAGGCGGTGGTGAACGACCGGGACAGCGCCCGGGCCGTGGCCGGGTCACGCTCGAGGACGACGGTCAGCTCGGGGGCGAGCAGCGCCCCGTCACCCATCACCTCGCGTGCCCGGGCCGTGTGCGCCACGGGCACGAAGTAGGGGTGGGCGCCGGCGGCGCGTTCGGCGGCCAGACGCAGCATCCGGGGTCCGAGCGCGGCGAGCACGCGCCGCGTCCTCCCCACCTCGGGGCCAGCGGCGTCGAGGGCGTCCAGGTAGTCGACCATGTGGCTGAACGGCCGCGTGTAGATCTCGACGATCGGGGCGTGGCTGGCGCCGATCCCCAGATGGAAGCGTCCCGGGAAGCGGCCGTCGAGGTCGGCCACGGCCCGGGTGATCTCCTCGGCCGGCGTGGCCCAGATGCTGACGATGCCGCTCAGCACCGACATCGTGGTGGTGGCCTCCAGCAGCCGCTCGAAGCGCGTGGACAGTCCCGGCCGGAACCCTCCCGAAGACCACAGCGCCGTGTATCCCAGGGATTCCAGCTCTGCGGCCACATCGGTCGACGCGTCGCCGTCGACGTCCCATGCCCCGCTCCACCAGACGCCCACCCCACCGAGTTCCACCCGCTCAGGGTATCCGGGCCGTGCCGCCATCCCGCCGTCCGGGGCGGCGCAGCCCGGTTCAGGTCTCGAGTGGCTCGCCGAAGGTGGAGTCCGTCCGCCCCGGGAAGATGCCGGCCACCTCGCGGACGGCGGAGCGGATGGCGTCGTCGCGGCACATCCCCGACACCTCCACGGTCAGGTGGATCCCGGTCCCGTCCCCCCGGAACCGGCTCACCCGGTTGGCCGAACGGCACACGGCCTCGAGGAACCGGGTGGTCGGCTCGTCGAGCGGCCGGGGAATCGTCACGTCCACCTCGTAGTGCATGGGCCGACCCTAGCGAACAGCTGTTCGCTTTTCCACCCCTCCGGCCGGTAGGATCCGGGCATGGCCATCGCCGAGGAGACACCGACCTGGGCCGACGGGCTGAACGACGCCCAGCGGCGGGCCGTCGACCACCGGGACGGCCCGCTGCTCATCTCCGCCGGGGCCGGTACCGGCAAGACCCGCACACTGGTCAGCCGGCTGGCCCGGCTCCTCGACGACGGGGTGCCACCCGAGCGGGTGCTGCTCGTGACCTTCAGCCGACGGGCGGCGGCCGAGCTCACCAACCGGGTCGGCCACCTGACCGATCCCCTGGTGGCCCGGCGGGTGGTCGCCGGTACCTTCCACTCGGTGGCCCACCGGATCCTGGCCCGCTTCGGCTCGGGCCTCGGACTGGCCGAGCAGTTCAGCGTGCTCGGCCCGGGCGACTCCCGCGACCTCTTCGCACTGGTCCGCGCCCCCGTGGCCGCCGACTCCCGGCGGCGGTTCCCCCGGACCGAGACGGTCGAGGCCGTCTACGGCCGGACGGTGAGCAGCCAGACGCCGCTCGAGGAGACCGTCACCCGCTTCTTCCCGTGGTGCCAGGACGACGTCGACGGACTGCGGACGATCTTCACCGACTACACGGCGCGCAAACGGGCCCAGCACCTCCTCGACCTCGAGGACCTCCTCCTGTACTGGCGCGCCGCCGTGAGGGACCCGACGGTCGGGCCGGTGCTGGCCGAGCAGTACGACCACGTCCTGGTCGATGAGTACCAGGACACCAACCTGGTCCAGGCCGACATCCTCCGCGCCCTGGGCGGCCACGGGCTGGCGGTCACCGTGGTGGGCGACGACGCCCAGGCCATCTACTCGTTCCGTTCGGCCACCGTGCGGAACATCCTCGACTTTCCCGACCAGTTCCCGGGCACCACGACGATCACCCTCGAGCAGAACTACCGCTCGACCGCGCCGATCCTCGACCTGGCGAACGCGGTGATCGCCGGGGTCGGCGAAGGGTCCGCCAAGCAGCTCTGGACCGAGGAGCCGGGGGGACCCCACCCCACGCTCGCCACGTGCCCCGACCAGCAGGCCCAGGCCACCGCGGTCAGCCAGACCGTCCTGGACCACTACGAGGCCGGGGTGCCCCTACGGGACCAGGCGGTCCTGTTCCGGACCGGGCACCACAGCGACCTGCTCGAGGTGGAGCTGCGGCGCAGGCGGATCCCGTTCGTGAAGTACGGCGGCCTGCGGTTCCTCGAGGCGGCCCACGTGCGCGACCTCCTGGCCATGCTGCGGATCGTCCAGAACCCATGGGACGAACTGGCGTGGATGCGCGCCCTCCAGATGGCACGGGGGGTCGGGCCGACCTCTGTCGAACGGATCCTGGCGACACTCGGGGTGCGCGAGCCGGACCGGGGCGGGGCCGATCCCCTCGCCGTGTTCTGTGCCGGTCCCGGGCGCTGTGGGGGCGCAGCCGGTGCCGCGTCCGACCTGATGCTCCTGGCCGACGCACTCGGCTCATGCCGTGACGGCTCCCTGCCGGCCGGGGCCCAGGTCGAGACCCTCGCCACCGCCCTCGACCCGATGGTCCGGCAGCGCTACGACCACCCCGAGGCACGCCTGGCCGACTTCGACGCCCTCGCCCGGATCGCCGCCGGATCCCCCACCGCGGCCCAGTTCGTGGCCGACCTCACCCTGGACCCGCCCAACTCCACCGGTGATCTCGCCGGCACCCCGGCACTCGACGACGACTGGCTGACGCTCTCGACCGTCCACTCGGCCAAGGGCGGCGAGTGGGGGGTGGTCCACCTGATCCACGCCGCCGACGGCGCCTTCCCCTCGGACATGGCCACCGGTGACGCCGAGTCGGTCGACGAGGAGCGCCGCCTGTTCTACGTGGCGCTCACCCGGGCCCGACGGCACCTGCACCTCTATGCGCCGCTCCGCTACCACCACGGCGACCCGGCGGGCCGGACCGACAAGCACAGCTACGCGCTGCGCACCCGGTTCCTCCCACCCGACCTGGATCCGCTCCTCGACCTGCGGGTGGTCCGGGGAACCGACGATCTGGCCCTCCCTCCGGTCCAGGTGCCGCTCGGCGGCATCGTCGACTCCGAACTCGGGAGCCTCTGGTAGTCCGGGGACGTCCGGCCCGACGGCACCGGCCCGCGTCGGCGGCGTGCTCCGGATTCAGTCCTTGCCCGGTCGGATGACCTGGGTGTGGATGGACCCCTGAGCGGCCAGCGATCCCGACCTGCCGCCACCCGGTCCACGGAGCAGCCAGGCCAGCCCCACGGCCAACATGGCGCCGAGCAGCGGGCCGGCGACGTAGACCCACCAGCTGGTGAGGTCCGCCGACACGAATCCGGGCCCGAGCGTGCGGGCCGGATTCATCGATGCCCCCGAGATGGGGCTGGCCCACAGGCCGGCCAGCGCGATGTAGCCACCCACGCCGATGGCCCCGAACAGGCCGACCTGCTGGGCCCCGGACGCCGTCCCGAGGATCACGCTCACCAGCCCCACGGTGAGCACCGTCTCCATGAGGAAGGCGTCGAGCGGACTGAAGCCGTGGCTCGGGTAGTTGGACCCGTAGGACGCGGACACGTGGACCACCACCTGGAGGAACCACGCGGCCAGGACGGCGCCGGCGAACTGCACCACCACGTAGGCGGGCAGCCTGCGCCCGGGGAAGTCACGGCGCATCCAGAAGGCCACGCTGACCGCTGGATTGAGATGGGCGCCCGACACCTTGCCCATGAAGAGGATGACGGCCATGACCATCATTCCCGGTGCCACCACTGCGGCCGCCCGGCCCACCGAACCCGGCACGGCGTGGTCGATCATCGGACCACCGGCGGCCACCAGCACGAGGAAGAACGTGCCGACCAGCTCGCCGATCAGGCGTCGCCACTCCTGTGCCGGGTCCGCGAAATTGCGGACCATGAGGGTGACACGCTGCTCAGCCGACGCCAGGGGCGAGGTGGCGTCGGAGTGGCCCGGAGCCTCCGGGTCGGTGAAGTCGTGCAGGTGCACGGGTCGGTCGCTCATGTGCGCATCGCGCCCGACGTTACCAAGGGGCACGCCGGGACCCGTCGACCGGCGCTCCGCTTCGGGAATCAGCCACCGTCCCGGTCGGGACGCCGGCGACGCCGATCAGCCGGCGCCGTAGAAGCCGGCGCCGTAGGCGAAGACGCCACCGTCGGCCGACACCAGCCAGTACCCGCCCGTCGCCGCCGGGTCGGCGGTGATCGACGTGACCGGCGCGGCCGGATCCAGAATGGTCAAGGGGCCGAGGAACGGTGCGTCCCCGTAGGCGAAGACGGCGCCGGTCCGGGTGACCTCCCAGACGCCCATGCCGTCGCTGGTGGCGGCGATGGCGACCACGGTTCCGGTCGGCCGGACCGCCGCCGGCTGGTCGGCGGCCGTGGTCCCGGCCTGCGGGGTGGTGGTGCTCGTGGTCGACGTGGTGGTGCTCGTGGTCGACGGCGTGCCGGCCCCGGCAGGCGCGGCCTGCGGGCCGATCGCCGGGGCGTTGAACGCTGTCACCGAGCCGTCGGCCGACACCAGCCAGTAGCCGCCCGTCGCGCTGTCGGCGGCCATGCCCACGGTGGGCGCGGTCTGAACGGTTCCGCCGAGCGAGCCGTAGAACCCGGCATCACCGAAGGCGAACACGCCGCCGTCCGCCGCGACCTCCCAGTAGCCCAGCCCGTCCGCCGTCGGGACCAGTCCCACGATGGGCGACGTGAGGGTCAGATCGGACACGGCACCCAGGAACGGCGCCGCGCCGTAGGCGAACACGCCGCCGTCCGCCGCGACCTCCCAGTAGCCGTCGCCCTTCGGGTCGGCGACGATCTTCTGGATCGGCGCGGCGAGCACCAACCCGGCCGGCGACCCGAGGTTGGTGGCCGATCCGTGGGGCGACACGGCGCCGCTGGCCGTGGCCAGCCAGTAGCCGCTGCCGTCCGCGGTAGACGCCATCGAGACGACCGGACCGATGAGCTGACCGACAGGGGTGTAGGTATCGAACGGGATGGCCGACACCTCGTTGGACGACGCCGAAGAGGTGGCGCCGGTGCGGCCGCGGACCGTGAAGTAGTAGGTCTTGCCCGAGGTGAGCCCGGTCACCAGGTAGGAGGTCCCACCCACCGGGTTGGCCCCGTTGAGCGGGACGGGGAACTCCATCCCCGGGGCCAGGCCGACGAAGACGTCGTAGCCGGTGGCCGTGGACCCGGCCGGCGCCTTCCACGTCACCAGGGCCGAGCCCACGAAGGACTGCGCCGAAGTGGCGAACGGCGCCGCCGGTGGCGTGGCCGGGGCCACCAGGGCGGGGACCGGGTCGATCGGGATCAGCGGGGCCAGCGCGGGAGTCGACAGCGCCGCCGACGTGACCGGGGCCGGTGCCGCTGCCGCTGCCGCTGTCGGAGCGCCTCCGGCGGGAGCCGGTGCGGCGATCATCGGTGCCGCAGCCGGCTCGGTCGACGACGTCGCACCCGAACCGGACTTGGCGGCGGCGTGGTGCCGGCGGGCGAGGTGCTTGAGCTTGTTGGCCTGGGCGAAGGGGTCGGGCATCACGTAGGACGCGGCGGGCGACGTCGACGTGGGGGTACTCGAGGCCATCACCGGGGACGAGGCGACGGTCGACGAGGTCGACGGCACCGTGTACTGGGAGGAGTTGGCGTCCTGCCCGGCGGCGGCCGACTGCTTGGCGGCCGCGTTGGCCGAGGGGGTGGACGGGATGAGGGCCGGCACGCCGACGGCGACCACGGCGACCGACGCCACGGTGCCGGCCAGCATGGCCTTGGACCGACCGTCGGGCAGCGGGGACTCGCCCATGAGCCACTGGGTCCACTGCTTCATGGACTGCAACCAGCTGTTCATCCCGGAGCCCCTTCGAAGCTGGATGCGTGCGCCGGTCGGCGACAACGGCATCCTGTCCAGCTACCCGCGCCGGGCGGCCGGGAACACCCCGCTCCGCCCCGCCCGACCGTGGACTGTTGACCGCGTCACTATACCCGTCCTGGCCCGATCTGACGAGGGCGACCGGTATCGCACGCCCCTGACCTGGGACGACGCCAATCCCGACCTCGCCCACGGCTCCGCCCTACGCTCAGGTGCCGGTGCAGGGGGCACCGCACCGTTCTCCGGGGGGGCCGACACATGACCATCAGGGTGATCCAATGGGCGACCGGCGGGGTCGGGCGGGCGGCGGTGGCCGGGATCGTGGCCCACCCGGAGCTCGAGCTCGTGGGGTGCTGGGTGCACAGTCCGGACAAGGTGGGCGTCGACGTGGGCGACCTCTGCGGACTGGAGCCGCTCGGCGTGACGGCCACCGACGACGTGGATGCGCTCCTGGCCCTCGGGGCCGACTGCGTCCTCTATTCGCCGATCATGGCCGACCCCGCGCTCGTGGCCCGGATCCTGGCGTCGGGAGCCAACGTGGTCACCCCGCTCAACTGGTTCTTCCCCGGGGGGCGCGACGAGTCCACCATCGAAACGGCCTGCGCCGCCGGGGGGACGTCGGTGCACGGGACGGGCATCCACCCCGGGGGGATCACCGAGCGGTTCCCGCTCATGGTGTCCGCGCTCGCCCAGTCGATCACCCACGTCCGGGCCGAGGAGTTCTCCGACATCCGGACCTACGACGCACCCGACGTGGTCGCCAACATCATGCTCTTCGGCAAGACCCCCGAGGAGGCCCAGGCCTCGATGATGCCGGCCATCCTGGGCGACGGGTTCCAGCAGTCGATCGCCATGGTCGCCCACGCACTCGGGTTCGGCATCGACCCCGCTGTCTCCATCTCGCACGAGGTGGCCGTGGCAACGGCGCCCATCGACTCCCCCATCGGACCCATCGCTCCGGGTCGGATCGCCGCCCAGAAGTTCCGCTGGGTGGCGACCGTGCGCGACGAGCCCGTCATCACCGTCGCCACCAACTGGTTCATGGGACAGGACCACCTCGATCCGGCCTGGACCTTCGGGCCCGAGGGCGAGCGCTTCGAGGTCGAGGTGACCGGCGACCCGTCGGCCATGGTCACCTTCCACGGCTGGCACCCGGACTCGATTGCCGCCGGACTCGCCCGCAACCCGGGTGTGGTGGCCACCGCCACCCACTGCGTGAGTGCCATCCCGTCGGTCGTGGCCGCCGATCCGGGCATCCGCACCTACCTCGACCTTCCGGCCTATGCCGGCCGGGCTGCCGCCCACCTACGCTGAGCCGACCGGGCCCCGGCTCCGGGGACGCACGCGTCGCGGCAGGGGTTGAGTAGGGTCCCGGGCCATGGAGCTTGGCATCGCACTCCCGACCATGGCCACCGGTTTCACCCGCTCGACCTTCGTGGAGTGGTGCCGAGGGATCGACGAGGGCCCGTACTCGAGCATCTCGGCCGGTGAGCGCATCACCTTCCACAATCCCGAGCTCCTGGTCACCAACACGGCGGCGGCGGCACTGACCGAGCGGGTCCAGGTGATCACCAACATCACGGTCCTCCCGCTGCACCGTCCCGCCCTGTTGGCCAAGCAGCTGGCCACGCTCGACGTCGTCGCCGACGGCCGGCTGGTCGTGGGCGTGGGCGTGGGCGGTCGCCAGCAGGACTACCGGGCGCTGGGCGTGCCCTTCGAGGGCCGCCACCGGACGCTCGACGCCGGCGTGGCCGAGCTCCGACGCCTGTGGGCGGGTGGCCCCGCCTACGAGGGCGGCCAGCCCGTGGGCCCGGCTCCGCACCGACCCGGCGGTCCCCCGCTGTGGGCGGCGGCCATGGGGCCCAAGTCGATGGCCCGGGCGGCGGCCTGGGCCGACGGGGTCACCGGGTTCTCCATCGGGGCGGACCCGGGCGAGATAGCCCGGGGCAACCGGCTGGCCCTCGACGCATGGGAGGCCGAGGGGCGGAGCCAGCGTCCGAAACTGGTCAGCGGCGCCTTCTACCTGCTGGGCGCCGACGACGCCCAGGCCGACGCCGAGCTCAAGCGGTTCGCCCGCGCGTACCTGGCCGTGTTCGGCGACGGCGCCGCCGACGCCCTCTCCCAGCTGGTCGGACTGAGCTCGCCCGCCCGGCTGCTCGACACGCTGGCCGCCGCCGAGGCGGCCGGTTGCGATGAGTTCATCCTGGTTCCCGGCACGGTCGACCCGGACTGCCTCGAGCGCACCACCGCCGCCCTCGCCGGCTGACCCACGCAGTTCGGCCCGGTCCGGCGAGGCCGGTCAGATCGAGAAGTCCTCGCCCTTCCACACACCCGCCGCCGACGGACGGATCTCGTGGGCACGGACCCGGCCGTGCACCTCGTGCTCGAGGGCGTCGACCTGGCGCTGCAGTGCGCCGAGTGTGACGCCGACGAGATCCGGGAGCAGCGAGTCCTCGACGTCGAGCAGTGCGGTCGTGCTCCGTGGCCGGCTGCGGGCGATGACCTGGCCGGGGACGCCGACCACCACCGAGTCCGGGGGCACGTCGTGGACCACGACGGCGTTGGCACCGATCCGGCTGCCGCTGCCGACGGTCAGCGGACCGAGCAACTTCGCCCCGGCACCGATCGTGACCCGGTCCCCCACCGTCGGATGGCGCTTGCCGGCCTCGAGTGAGGTCCCGCCGAGCGTCACCCCCTGGTAGATGGTCACGTCAGTGCCGATCTCCGCCGTCTCGCCGATGACGACCCCGATGGCGTGATCGATGAACAGGCCCGGGCCGATGACGGCGGCCGGATGGATGTCGACCGCCGTCCAGGTGCGGACCAGCGCGGAGGTGACACGGGCCGTCAGCCTGTGGCCGGAGTTCCACAGGCGATGGGCGGCACGGTGCCCCCATACGGCGTGCAGCCCCGGATAACAGAGGGCGACCTCGACGGCCGTTCGGGCCGCAGGATCGCGCTCGCGCACCATGGTGACATCCCGCCGCAGCACCTCGAACACGGTCAGTCGCCGAGGCCCTCGAACAGGGCCGTGCTCAGGTACCGCTCGCCGAAGGACGGGATGATCACGACGATGAGCTTCCCAGCGTTCTCGGGGCGCTGGGCGACCTGCACCGCGGCCCAGGTGGCGGCACCCGACGAGATCCCGACGAGCAGGCCCTCCTCGTGGGCCATGCGATGGGCCGTGTCGAACGCGTCCTGGTTCTCGACCGTGATCACCTCGTCGTAGACGTCGGTGTCGAGAATCGCCGGAACGAAGCCGGCACCGATCCCCTGTATGGGGTGGGGGCCCTTGACCCCACCGGACAGGACGGGGGACGCAGCCGGCTCGACGGCGATGACCTGCACCCCGGGCTTGCGCTCCTTGAGGAACTCGCCCACGCCGGTGATCGTCCCGCCGGTGCCCACTCCGGCCACCAGGATGTCGACGCCGCCATCGGTGTCCGACCAGATCTCCTCCGCCGTGGTGCGCCGGTGGATGGCGGGGTTGGCCGGGTTCTCGAACTGCTGGGGCATGAAGAAGTCGCCGTCGCCCTTGATGATCTCCTCGGCCTTGGCGATGGCGCCGCCCATGCCGTCGGGACCGGGGGTGAGGACGAGATCGGCGCCGTACCCGCGCAGCAGCATGCGCCGCTCCTTGCTCATCGTCTCGGGCATCGTGAAGATGCACTTGTACCCGCGGGCGGCGCACACCATGGCGAGGGCGATGCCGGTGTTCCCGCTGGTCGGCTCCACCACCGTCGTGCCCGGCCTCAGCAGGCCGGCCTCCTCGGCGGCGTCGATCATCGAGACGGCGATACGGTCCTTGACGCTGCCGGCCGGATTGAAGAACTCCAGCTTGGCGGCGATCGTGGCGCCGGCGCCGTCCCCGACGTGGCGGAGCCGAACCAGGGGTGTGCCACCGATGAGCTGGGTGATGTCGTCCGCGATCCGCATGGGGGTCCTCCTCGGTCTGCCGCCGGACACCTGCCGGATCGGCCGTTGATTCCTGACCCAACGTATCGGGTTATCGGGCCTCGGGGATCGGTGCTCCGCCGGACCGCCCCGGTTTCTCGGGAGCAGGGACTTTGGGCCCTACTGGATCCGATGTACCGGGCCCCAGAATCGTGGTCCGGAACAGGTGGTCGAGTCGGAGGTGTGCAGGACAGTGGCCGTGCGTCCGAGGGAAGCAGCTGCCGTCGGGGTGACCTCGGTCAACGGCGACCTGGCGTACGATCTCCGGTGGTACGACGAGTCGCAGTCGATCGTGCCTCTCTGGTGGCTTGGCGTGTGGTAGTCCGGGACCGACGAGTTGCTGCGAACGGAGGTCCTCGACGGTCCGTGCTCGGTCTCGCCCCTGGACCTGTTCGCGTGGCTGGCGGAACTCGCTCCCGACCCGGTCGCGGTGCACCTGGTCGGCCTGGCGGCCCGGACGGCGGGGCTGGGGATGTCCCTCGCCGGTTGATGTCAGGACCGGACGGTCAGTTGCGGATCCGTGCCTGGGTCCGGCGCATCTGGCCCCGCAGGACCAGGGCCCGCAGCTGACGCTCGTCGATCTGCAGGTACCCCATCAGCGCAGAGTCGTGCTTGTGTTCGGGGAGTCGCTGGTCGGCCGACCAGGCCAGGACCTCGCCCGACGGGACCTCCATGGCCCGGGCGGCGGCATCAGTGGTGTGGGACCGCTGCCGCATGACCTCGTTCAACCTGTCGCCGAGAGTCGGTGGGCGCCCGGCGTCCGAGATCCGGCGCAGTACGCCGTCGGGATGATTGACGTCGGGAACGGCGCGAGGGGTGCCAAGCTGCCGTGTTTCCGTCGTGGCCACCTCACCAGCACAGCACAGATGGATTCCGAGTGGTACTCATTCGGGTGAATCTCTGATTGACCCCACGCCCAAGGACACCTTGTTGACCACCTGACGTGGTAATCCTCCCACTTTCCGTGTTGAGAGGCCATGGGACCCCGCCTCGGCCCGGGGGGCGCGATTCGACCCGACGGGAGCACACGGGACGAAGTGCACCGGGGACAGCTCGAATTCCGGAGCGGACGGAGCGTTCTTCCGTCCTCCTTATCCGGGACGGGCTCGCCGGTCTCGCCGACGGTGCGGACCTCTCCGACCTGCCGGCGGACGACGTCCGTGTCGATCGCGCGGCTGCTCGATCGTCACCTGGGTGACAGAATCGATTCTCGATCCGGAAGGACGGCCGTCATGCGATACACACTTCTCCTCCACTATCCCGAGCAGACCGGCGAGGAGCTCGGACCCGAGGCCCTCGCCGAAGGGATGCGTGCGTTCCAGGCCTATGCCCGGGCGCTCGACGAGGCGGGCGTACTCATGGGCGCCGAGGTCCTGCAGCAGTCGGGCGCGACCACCACGGTCAGCCTGGCCAGCGGCGGGTTCGTGGTGCAGGACGGCCCGTTTGCCGACACGAAGGAGCAGCTCGGCGGCACGTTCGTCATCGAGGTTCCCGACCTCGATGTGGCGATCGACTGGGCCAGGCAGGCGCCATCGGTGGCCTGGGGTCACATCGAGATCCGACCGACCGCCACCCGTTACGTGGACGGCTCATGGCAGGGCACGCAACCGGTCACGTGAGCGACGCCGGGGCCGGCGCGGTGGCGGAAGGTGTGGCGCGGGCATCGTACGGCCGCCTGGTGGCACTGCTGGCCGCTTCGACCGGGAACATCGCCCTCGCCGAGGATGTCCTCGCCGACGCCTTCGAACGGGCCCTCGTGACCTGGCCGGCGAACGGTGTCCCGGACAACCCCGAGGGGTGGCTCCTGACCGTGTCCCGCAACCGGGTCCGCGATGTTCTCCGGTCGGCAGCCGTACGAACCGCTGCGCCACTCGAGGACCACGTC
>Ga0302202_10006216_pt1 | contig 11929 bp, 6 predicted proteins | sample II_Bog_N3_3_FD_194579 | JGI IMG/M metagenome (GOLD analysis project Ga0302202, IMG submission 194579) | Peat permafrost microbial communities from Stordalen Mire near Abisko, Sweden - II_Bog_N3_3 | ecosystem: Environmental > Terrestrial > Soil > Wetlands > Peat | place: Sweden: Abisko, Stordalen... | reverse complement strand
CGGGCCCGGTTTGCCGGATCCGTGAAGGCCCCCGACGTGGTCACCACCACCTGGACCGGGCTACCCGACAACTCCGGGAACTGGGTGTCGAGGATCTGCTGCGCGGACTGGGTGCCGCCGGAGAGGTTGTTGGAGAAATTGCTGCCCAGGGCCTGGGCACCGATGTTGACCCCGATCAGGGCCACCACCCAGATGACCAGCACCCACCAGCGGTGGTCGTGACACCACGCGGCCAAACGCCCGAGCAGGCTCTTCTGTGCAGGTTGCGATGCAACCGACGGCGCGGTCGCCGCCGTGCGCTCCTGGGTGTCCGTCATCCGCTTCCTCCGCGTCCGCCAGATCGATCGACCCGGGCCGTCTGATCCCGCCGTTCTACCGGCACCATCGCGAGCACCGTGCACGTCGGGCTCGCGATCCGGACCCCTACTCTGGCGCGCCGCGGGAGCCGGCAGGTGGACGGGTCTTGAGCAACGGACCGACCACCGGAAGCTCGGCGACGGACTCGGCCCGGGCGATGGCCAGGCTGCTCGACGCCAGCGGGAGGAAGGGGCCGGTCACCACGAAGCGGGGGTTCCACAGTGGCTCGTACTTCTTGTTGAACTTCCACAGCGACTCGATCTGCATGGTGTCGCTGAAATGGTGGAGGACCGACTTCTCCAGGTTGGTCCACGGTCCGTCACCCGCCTCACCGGCCACCACCGCCCGCATCGTGGCGAAATTGAGACCGAGGCCTCGGTACCCGCGTTCGGCCATCCACTGGATCGTCTCGATGATGACGAAGTCGGTCAGGCCGTTCGGGGCGTCGGTGTCGGCGGTCCGTCGCATCAGGTCGAGGGAGAACCCGTTGACCTCGCTGGCTGGGACGTACTGGTTGAAGGCGAGCGGCTTGCCGTCGGCACCGAAGCACACCGCCAGCAGCAGGCCGTCGTCCCGCGGGTCGAAGATGCGGCTCAGCGTCATCGAGTAGCCGCGCTCGGCCTCACCCTGGCGGGTCTCGGTCATGAGCTCGAGCAGTTGTTCACGCACCTCCGACGACACCGCGGCCAGGGACAGGTAGCACTCGACCCGGCATCCCTCCTTCTTCACACGGTTGTACGCGCCGCGTAGCGACTTCATCGCCTTGCCCTTGAGCGTGAAGGTCGAGCAGTCGACGATGGCCTCGTCGCCGATGTAGTGGTCGACCAGGCCGGCGGCACGGTAGATGCCCAACCACCCCTGGGAAGCCGCTAGGACCGCGGGCGACCAGTTGTTCCCCTCGGCGAAGTCCATCACGTCCGACCAGACCTCGGCACGGTCGGCTGGTGGCCCGATCGGGTCCGGCGACACCAGCATGACCCCGTTGATCACCGAGTAGGCGACCAGCGATTCACCGGTGAAGAACCACGACTTGTCGTCGCGGAGGGCGAAGTAGTCGAGGGTGTCGCCTCCGTGCGCCTCGATGATCGCCCGGGCCCGAACGAATGCCTCCTGGCGGGCCGTCCCGGTGCGACGCGACTCGCGGTTGGGTCGGACCACCAGGGCCAGCAGCACGACCGTCGCCACGACCACCAGGAAGATCACCTGGACCTGTTGGTGCCGGTGATGGAACAGATTGCCGACCCCGGCGGTCCCGGCGATCACCACCAGCCCGACCGAAGCGACGGCGATGTAGAGGCGACTCACCCCGGTCGGACGGACCCGGAAGTGCCGGTGCTCCACCAGCAGCCACAGACTGAAGACGAGCGCGATGATCGATCCCTGGGGAGGCCGGCCCTGGGCCAGCCGGTCCACCGTAGTGGCGAGGACCACCACCAAAGTGGCGATCCACACCGGTCGCAGGCCGTGTCGCAGGCCGCGGGCCAGGCCAACCAGTGCCAGTCCGGCGACGACGGCCTCGGTCACCGTCAGGGGGTGGATCCCGAAGAGCAGCCAGTGGTCGAACGCACGGGTACCACGGATGTTCCAGAGGAGCGCGAACACGACGTTGAGCGCGCCGGACAGGAGCAGGACACCGGCGCCCACCCGGCGCACCCGACGGCGCTGGATCCAGCGGACGAGTACCGACTGGTCGATCGGCCAGGTGGGGCCGGCAGGTAGGGCCGCCACCTTGGTGGTGGCGGTCAGGTCCGGCGCGTGTCGGGCCAGGGCCACGCGCTCCAGCAGGACCGGACTGCGGTGGGGGAGCTCGCGGAGCCATACCGCGATCTCGAGGATCTGGCCCCCGGTCAACTCCACATAGGAGAACCGGTCGACGGGGACGTAGGGCTGCGGGAGTCGGAACCGGGAGCGGCGCGCCACCACCGACGTGGTGCCGCTGCCCGAGTTGGCGTAGAAGCCCTGTCCGACGACCGAGAGCTCCGGCTCATGGGTGTGGCCGGAGATCAGTCCGGCGAATCCCTGGGTCACCAGGCGCGCCGCGTCGGCGCGGGCCGGGGCGTTGTGGCTGGCCGGGTCGGAACGGGCGCTGACCGCGGTCTCCGCCAGAGCGCGGTGGACACGCAGGAGCGTGGCGGCGGCGGCCACACCGGCCACGACGATCATGAACACCACCAGGAGACCGAATCCGAGGAGCCATCGCGCGGCGTGATGGTGGAGCAGCCCCCCCACCCCGGGGAGGAACGTCAGCAGCCGCAAGAGCAGGATGGCCACGAACGGGACGGTCACGAGCCACAACTTGCCGACGATCTTGCGGTAGAAGAGGCGGGAGCCGATGAAGTCGCCGATGTCCCCGTCCAGCCACTGGACGCCTTCGAGCAGGGAACCGGGGCCCTGGCGCGCCTCGAGCTCGGGCAACAGGTCACGGACCACGTGGTGACCGAAGGGGGTGTCGACCGGGGACCAGGGATCCTCGAATGCATTGAACGGGTCGACCTGGTTGCCGTGGACGACCCGGACCACCTGGGGGCCCTGGTCGGTGGTGCAGTGGACGTCGCAGACAAGTGCCATCGCGTCCACGCCGAATCGCCTGGTCAGCACGGCAGCGGCCTCGCCGTCCCAGGCCAGTTGGCCGTCGTGGTTGCCCGACAGCACCACGATCCGGCGTCCCTCCTGCGCGGCGAACCGTGTGGCCGCCTCGGTCAGTCGCCCGTGACTGTCCAGGATGGCGTCCATGTCGGGCGGTCCGGCCAACAACTCGAAGCCGTCACCGGCGATGACGAACAGGCCCGGTCCCGACCAGTTGTCGAGCAGATCAGCCAGTTCGTCGGCGACGGCCGTCGAGCGCTCGGTGGCCACCGGCGCGAGGTGCAGGTCGCTCACCACGACCATCCGGCCACCGACCGGGAGTTCGACGTCGATGTGCTCCTCGATGAGGGACGATGCCGGAGGGGTCCACAGGTCTGCCACGTCGCCGGTTCCCTCTGCACCGCTGGTCACCTCGTCCCCGAGGGCCGCGTCGGGTGCTCCGGTGGTCACCGTGTCTGCTCCGGTGGTCACCGTGTCTGCTCCGGTGGTCACCGTGTCCACTGTCGTGTCAGCGGTCGGAACCTCCGGCGGGGTGATCAACTGGCGGCCTCGGGACGGAGCATGGGGAACAGGATGACGTCCCGAATGGCCTCGACCTCGGCCAACAGCATCACCAGGCGGTCGACACCGATACCGAGACCGGCGGTGGGCGGTAGTCCGTACTCGAGCGCGCGTACGAAGGCGAGGTCGGCCGGATGCGCCTCGAGATCACCCTGTGCCACCGCCTCCGCCTCGTGACGGAAGCGCTCCTGCTGCTCCTCGGGGATGTTCAGCTCGCTGTAGCCGTTGGCGAACTCCTTTGCGTCGATGCACAACTCGAAGCGGTCGGCCATCGTCGGATCGTCGTGCGTGTGACGGGCCAGCGGGGAGACCTCGACGGGGAACCCGGTGACGAACACCGGATCCACGGTGCGTGGGAGCAGGACGGTGTCGTACAACTCGAAGATGAGCTTGCCGGAACCCCACTCGGGCAGATGGTCGACACCGTGTGCGTCGCACACCGCACGGACGTCCTCGACCGGGTCGGTCGGGTGCAGGCGGCGGCCCACCACCTCTTCGAGCCAGTCCAGCAGGTCGCGGCGAGGCCATGGCGGGGTGAGGTCGATGGCCCGACCGGCCACGGTGAAGGTGAGTCGTCCGGTTGCCCGCTCCGCCGCCTCCACCAGTAGGCGCTCGCTCAGGTCCATGGCGTCGGTGACGTCGCCGAAGGCCCGATAGGCCTCGAGGGCGGTGAACTCGGGACTGTGGCGGGTGTCGATCCCTTCGTTGCGGAAGTTCCGGGCGATCTCGAAGACCCGCTCGTAGCCCCCGACGACGAGCCGCTTCAGATAGAGCTCCGGGGCGATGCGCAGGCTGAGGTCGATGTCGAGCGCGTTGGCATGGGTGAGGAACGGGCGGGCCAACGCCCCACCGGCCTGCGGCTGCAGGATCGGCGTGTCGACCTCCACGAACCCGTCGGCGGCCAGCAGGGCACGCATGGCGGCGATGGTCTTGAACCGGATGTCGAAGACCCGGCGGCTGTCCGGGTTGGCCAGGAGGTCGATCTCACGCTGGCGGTAGCGGGTGTCCGTCGCGGTCAGGCCGTGCCACTTGTCGGGCAGCGGGCGCAAGGACTTGGACAGCAGGTGCAGTTCGACCACGTCCACGGACAGCTCACCCCGACGGCTGGTGACCACCTCGCCCTCGGCACCGATCCAGTCGCCCAGGTCCAACTGACCGAGCACCGCGGTGGCCGTGGTCGACAGCACCGAGGACTGCATCAGCAACTGAATGGAGCCGGATACGTCCTGCAACGTGGCGAAGGAGAGCTTGCCGTGGCCACGCAGTGAGGTCACGCGACCGGCCAATCGCACCATTTCGCCCGTCCGGGTGTCAGGATCGAGACTGTCATGGCGTTCGTGCAACTCCGCAGCGACGGCCGTCCGGTCGAATCGGAAAGGATAGGGATCGATGCCCTGGTCCGACAGAACCTCGCGCTTCTTTCGGCGCTCGGCACTCAGCAGGTCGGCCGTGCGCGCCGCTGCGACCTCGTCGACGGCGTCGTCCGCCACACCGTCCGGGTCGGACTCGGTCGTCACACTCACAGCTTCTCCCTCGGCGAGCTGAACCCACGGACCCGGCTGCCCCGGACCTTTCCGGCATCATAAACGCTCACGTTCATGGGTACCCTGACCACCATCAGCAATCTCGACCTGATCGGCGGATGGTTCCCGACGACGGTCGTCGTCGTGGCCCTGGTGTCGACCGTGGCGGCGGTCGGTTGGCGGGACGGTGCGTGGCGCTACCAGCTGCTGATCGGGATTCCGGCCAGCTTCGTGCTCACCGTCCTGACCGGGCTGGTCATCAGGGTGTTCAACCTGGTTCCGGACCAGTTCCCGACGACGTTCTACCTCTGGGCATGGCTGATCTGGTTCTCGCTGATCGTGGCGATCATGGGCTGGACCCGGGCCCACTGGGTACTGCGGACCTCATCGTTCTTCGCCATCGTGTTCTGCGTCCTGGCCGCGTTCACCGTCATCAACCAGACCTACGACTACTACCCGACACTGGACCGGCTGTTCGGGAAGGACGCCGCCCATTTCACCAACCTGCCCGAACTCGCCGTCATCCGGGCCGACGTGCGTCGCACGGGCAAGCTCCCCACGCACGGCAGCACCATCTCGGTGCAGATCCCGCCGACGGCGTCCCACTTCTCCACCGGCCCTGCGTTCGTCTACCTGCCGCCGGCCTGGTTCGCCAGCCCGACACCGCAGCTGCCGGTCATCGAGCTCATCGCCGGTGTACCGGGTGAACCGTCGGACTGGACCCGGGCCGGCTACGCCGACTCCACGTCGACCGCCTTCGCCGACGCACACGGGGGCAAGGCCCCGATCCTGGTGATCCCGGACAACAACGGAAACGCGCAGGACACCGAGTGCTCGAACTCCACGTTCGGCAATGCCGAGACCTACCTGGTCAAGGACGTTCCCGCATTCATGAGTGCCACCTTCAACGCCGCCGTGGGCAAGGGCAGGTTGGCGGTCGCCGGACTGTCGGACGGGGGGACCTGCGCCACCATGCTGGCCCTGCGCAACCCGAGTGTCTTCACCACGTTCGCCAGCTACTCGGGCTACTCCGACCCCACGTACCTCGACGACGACGCGGCACAGACCATCGTCACCCTCTACGGGAGTTCCGGCATCGACTACCGCGAACACGACCCGGTGCACCTCCTGTCCGGAGGACGGTTCCCCGGCATGGGTGCGTGGTTCACCGCAGGCGCACAGGACAGCCCGCCCGTCCAGGACGCCCGCCAGCTGGCTCAGCTGGCCGACGGTGCGGGCATGGCCCAGGTCTGTCTGTCGACGCCACCGGGCGTGCACTCGTTCCAGTTCTGGGCGGACGCGTTCCGGGACTCACTCCCCTGGCTGTCCTGGAGGCTCGGGCTCACCCCGGCGCCGGAATCGGTACCCGCCCGCTGCCGACCACCGGTGCACTGACCTGGTCGGTCCTCCGTTGCCAGCGACCGGTGATCCCCGTATGATTCGCCTGCGCCCCTAGCTCAACGGTAGAGCAGCAGATTCTTAATCTGCAGGTTCCTGGGTTCGAGTCCGGGGGGGCGCACCACTTCCGGTGCGGCACTCGCACGTCCCGCACCGGGCAGACGGCGCCACGACCCACGAGATGCCGAGTGGTTGCGTGGTCAGAGGTGGCGTGGTCAGAGGTGGCGTGGTCAGAAGTGCCGTGGTCGATGGCGGCGTGGCGGGTCCTGGCCCGATGACCCGGTGCCCGATGCCGGCCTCGACCCCGGTGCAGGTCCTCAGGTCCCGTCCGCGGGGAGTACCCCGCCGTCAGCGGACCCGGGTCCGAGGGTCGACGCGCCACCGACCGGCACGGTCCTCGGTGACCGCTTGACGTGTGCCTCCATCGCCGGGGGCGCCCACCGCGACAGCAACACCACTCCGGCGAACATCACCAACAAGAACACCACCTCGAAGGCGATGGCGACCGGCGATGACGCCAACTGCTCACCGAACAACTCGACACCCATGGCGATGCTGGCCAGCGGGTCCACGATCAACAGGGTCGACTGCGAAGCGGCCAACGGCCCGGCGGCGAAGGCCGCCTCGAGGAGGAAGGTGCCGGCCACCCCGCTGGCCACCACGGCGTAGACCGGCCAGTGTGCGAACATCCCGATCCATCCATGTGCCGACAGCGCATCCGTCGCCGCCTTCACGAATGCCGCGTCGATCGCCCACATCATCCCGGCCGCCGCACCGAGCAGCGCCGCCCGGCGTGCCGGTGATCCCCATCTGCTCAGCACGACCAGGACGACGATGGCCGCGCCCCGGGTGGTCAACGCCACCACCCACGCGCTGACCGACGGGCTCCCGTGCCCTTCCTGGGGTCGAGCCACGATGAGGAATCCGAAGAGCCCGGCGCACAGGATGCCCGCAGCCCCCCAGGTGCGACCCGGAATGGTGTCGTGGAGCCAGAACGCCCGCAACGCAAGGGTGAAGATCAGTTCGGTCACCAAGATGGGCTGCACGGTGGCCAGCGTCCCGAAATAGAGGGCGAGGGCGGTGAAGACGAACGTCCCGCCCATGGCCACCATGCCGAGCAGCCACAACGGTTGTCGAACCAGGTGGCCGACCGTCTGGGCCAACGAGCGCTTCTCCTCCTCGTCGGTCGCATTGGTCATCCGGTGGAGCACCGATGCCAGGGCTTGGCTGAACGCGCCCAGGAGCGCGAAGCCGACGGCGATCACCGGTCGACCGGTCCCCTCATGTGGCCACCTTTCGCGCTCACGGCTCCACGCAGGTCGCCGGTTCCCGGTCCGGCTCGCCGGTGAGTCCCAGTCTCCACGAGATCCAGGGGAACGCGTCGGACAGTGCCTGGCTCCACAGGTCGAAGTCATGGCCCCCGGGGCGCACGGAGATACAGGTGGCGATGCCGGCTCTGGCTGCGGCCGGCTGGAGCCGGTGGGCGGCGGCCAGCGGTTGGGAGTCCTCGTCACCCACCTCGAACCATCCGGCCGATCCCCGGTAGTCGCCGGACTCGAGGAGGCGGAGCGGATCGTGCTGGTCGTAGGCCTCGGTGGATCCGTTGAAGAGGATCCGGATCGTCTGGTCCAGGTCCGTCTCCTGATAGCGGGGGGCCAGGAACCCGCTGAACGACGCGAACGTCGGATACACGGTCGGGTGGACCAGTGCGAGCACGACCGAACAGGTGGCGCCGGCGGAGAGACCCCCGATGGCCAACGAGCCCGGTGCATCCGACGCGTCAAGGTCGGTGCGGGCGAAGGCGGGGACGTCGACCACCAGGTAGGTCTCGGCATTCCCGAACGAGGAGTTGACGCACTCCGAGTCGACGGTGTGCAGCCCGTTCGGATCGGGCATCACGATGATCGGTGCCCGGCCACCGTGCTGGGCGGCGAACGCGTCAGCTGTCGTGTCCGCGTTGCCGTCCTCGGACCAGTCGGCCGCACTGCCCGGCTCGCCCGGGAGAAGGACGAGTGTGGGGAGGCGGGGCGTGCTCCGGGCGAACCACGCCGGAGGAAGGTAGATGTAGGCCGGACGGGTGGCGAAATGCGACACGGTCGGCGGGATGGTCACGCTGACGACCACTCCTTCCTTCGGGAGGATGCCGGTCCGTGCGACCTCGGCCCGCAGGGCGGCGATCCCGGGCAGGTCGACCAGATGCTCGGGTTCGTCGGTGACCAGCCGGCCCACTGTGGGGAAGGTGCCGGCCCGGGCATTGACCGCGCCCAGCGTGACCACGGCCATCAACAGGACGGCGACGACCGAGGCGATGCGTCGGCCACGTCCGGCAGTCGACCAACCCACCACCGCGACCATCACGGCCAGGACCAGTGACGCTCCCCACAGAACAGGCCACAGCGGCGTCCCACCCGAGACCAGCGAGCCGAGCCACAGGACCACTCCGGTCGCGGCCGATGCCACCACGGCGACCGGAACGCCGACCCCGAGTTGGCGACGCCAACCACCTCGGCGCCAGTCGATCGCGAGGACCAGGACGACGACCGCGACGGACTCGACCACGACGGGCAGCCAGCCTGAGACGATCGAGATGTTCACCGTGGGCTCCCTTGGCGGAACCGAGCCGCACTCGGGCCGCTCCCGCTCGAACCGGTTCCGGCAAACCTACCGCCGGCCGACACACAGTTGGCGGTGCCCGGGATCCGCCGATCCCACGCCTGGATCGCGCATCATGGAGCACGCGTCCGGCGCCCAGGGCGGATGCCTGCACAGACAAGGAGCCAACGTGCCGGAGGATGCACCGCTGACCACCGCCCCTGTCGTGATGTCCGACGGCCTGAAGCGCGAGGCCAGCTTTCTCGGGCTGCTGTTCACCTCCGAGGGCTCCATCATCGGCTCCGGCTGGCTGTTCGGTGCCCTGTTCGTTTCGACCATCGGTGGGCCCGCCGCGGTCATCGCCTGGTTGATCGGCTCGGTGGCGGTGATCCTCCTCGCACTGGTCCACGCCGAGCTGGGTGGACTCTTCCCGGTCACCGGCGGCACGGCCCGCTTCCCCCACTACGCCTTCGGCAATCTGGCCGGTGCGTCGTTCGGGTGGTTCTCCTGGCTCCAAGCCGCCGGCACCGCGCCGATCGAGGTGGAGGCCGCGCTGCAGTACTCGTCGAATTACATCCACGGCCTCACCCACACCGTCAACGGCACCGTGGTGCTGACCGGGTGGGGCTATCTGGCCGCCGTCGTGCTGATGGGTGCCTTCACCATCCTCAACCTCTTCGGCATCCGGCGCCTGACCCAGGCCAACAACGCCATCACCACCTGGAAGGTGCTGATCCCCACCCTCACCATCATCGTCCTGTTCGCCCGACACTTCGATACCTCGAACTTCACCAGCCACGGGTTCGCGCCGTACGGGACCCGGGGTGTGCTCGAGGCGGTGAGCCTGGGTGGGGCCGTGTTCTCCCTGGTCGGGTTCGAACAGGCGGTCCAACTCGGCGGCGAGAGCCGCAACCCGCAACGGGACATCCCCCGTGCCGTGATCGGGTCGATGGCGATCGGCGCCACCATCTACCTGCTGCTCCAGGTGGTGTTCATCGGTGCCCTCCCCCACTCGGCCCTGGCACGCGGTTGGCACAACGTCAGCTTCGAAGGGATCTTCGGCCCCTTCGCCGGCCTGGCCAAGGACCTCGGCCTGGCGTGGCTGGCCTACATCCTCTATGCCGACGCCATCATCGCCCCGATCGGTACCGGGCTCGTCTACACCACGACCACCGCCCGACTGACCTACGGAATGAGCAAGAACGGGCAGGTTCCCCAGGTCTTCGAGCGGACCACCAAGCGGACCCAGGTCCCGATCTACGGGCTGATCTTCGCGTTCATCATGGGACTCGTCCTGTTCCTGCCGTTCCCGGGGTGGCAGAGCCTGGTCGGGTTCATCACGTCGGCCACCGTGCTCATGTATGCCGGCGCCCCACTGGCACTGGGGGCGCTCCGCCACCAGAAGCCGGATCTGCCCCGCTCGTTCCGCCTGCCGGCGGCATGGCTGCTGGCGCCACTGTCGTTCATCGCCGCCAACTGGATCATCTACTGGAGCGGGTGGGAAGTGGACTGGAAGCTCTACGTGGCGGTGATCCTCGGCTACGTGCTCATGGGCATCTCGCGGGTTCTCCACGCCAACCCCGTCCACCCACCCATGGACTGGACCGCAGCGCTGTGGCTGTGGCCGTACCTGGCCGGCATGGCACTGATCTCCTACCTCGGCCAGTTCGGTGGCGGCCGTGACGTCATCCCGTTCTACGTCGATCTGGTGGTGGTTGCAGCCTGGAGTCTGATCATCTACTACGCCGCCCTGTACTTCCGTCTGCCCGTCGACCGCGTCGACGAGTACGCCCGCGACGTGTACCCGGTGGAGGACTGAACCGACAGCTCAGACGGCGCCTCAGACGACGGGGCTGTCGTCGGCGGCGGACGTCCGATGGGCGAGCCAGCGCTGCAGGCCGGCGGCATTGGAGTGGACGCCGTTCATGACCTCGAGTTTCTCCCGGTGCTCCTCGGGCACTCCGTCGAGGTCGGAGGCGAAGGTGGCCGACAGTGCGGCTGCGATGTCCCCGCCTTCGCGGTACGCGGCTTCGGCCACCGCCGCCCACTGCCGCAAGGTGCCGTCGGCCTCGTCGAGCACGTCCAGCGGGTCGGCCAGCAGCCCGTAGTGGGCAAGTGCCAGACCGGTGGGTCGGCGCTCGGCGAACCGACCCAACGAGTGCAGGGCCAGGTCCAGGTCGAAGTCGGGTGGCGGCGTCGACGGGCGCAGGACACCGCCGTCGGGGAGCTTCACCCCGACGGCATCCCCCACGAAGAGGGTGCCGCTCCAGTTGTCGTGGAGCCCCAGATGGTGCTTGGCGTGGCCCGGCGAGTCGACGGCCGTGAGGAAGCGGTTCGAGCTGACCCGGATCTCCTCTCCGTCCTCCAGGACATGGATGCGCTCGGCCGGCGTCGGGTCGAGCCGGCCGTAGAGCGAGTCGAGCAGGGGCCCGTAGACGCGGGCGGCCGAGTCGACCAGCTTGGTGGGATCCGCCAGATGCCGGGCCCCTTTCGGGTGCACGTAGACGGTGGCCTTCGGGAAGGCGCGGGCGACATCGCCCACCCCGCCGGCATGGTCGAGGTGGATGTGGGTCACCACCACCCCGGCCAGATCGTCGGGGGCGAGACCGATCCGGTCCAGGTGGGCCAGCAGCGCGGGTACCGAACTCTGGCTCCCGGTCTCGACCAGCACCGGGGCGTCGCCCTCGATGAGGTATCCGGCGGTGACCCGCTCCCATCCGCCGAGCAGCGTGTCGAGCTCCAGGACACCTTCGGCGATGCGGTTCCCGGTTGGAGGGGAGACGGTGTCGTCCTCATCGCCACGGCCACCATCGGGAGTGTCGTGGCGATGCCCTCCAGGTCCGTGGTGGTGGGTCCCGCTCACGGAAGTGGTGCGGACGGTGCCGGACGGGTTGCCGTTGCCCGCGTGCGCG
>Ga0302202_10006213_pt1 | contig 11930 bp, 6 predicted proteins | sample II_Bog_N3_3_FD_194579 | JGI IMG/M metagenome (GOLD analysis project Ga0302202, IMG submission 194579) | Peat permafrost microbial communities from Stordalen Mire near Abisko, Sweden - II_Bog_N3_3 | ecosystem: Environmental > Terrestrial > Soil > Wetlands > Peat | place: Sweden: Abisko, Stordalen... | reverse complement strand
CAAACAGCTCTTCCGCAATCGAAGGCGTAATGCCAAACCCGCCCGCGGCGTTCTCGCCATTGATCACCAGCAAGTCGACCTCGTGGGTCTCCATCACATGGTCCAGATGCTCCCGCACAATCCGCCGCCCGGCCGGCCCAAACACGTCCCCAACAAAGAGAATATTCACATCAAAAGGCTATAGCATTTCCCCCGTCCGCGCGCCGGGAATCCACCGTCCCTCACGCTTGTCATTCACTCGTCCTGCCCGTCACTCACCCCTCCGCCTGTCACTCACCCTTCGGTTTGTCACTCACCCTTCCGTTTGTCATGGCTCCGCTGCCTTTCCCGCCTGTCACTCACCCTTCCCCGAAGCGTCATTCTGGACGCAGTCCAGAATCTCCGTCGTTCAACCGCAACCGGACGCACCCCACCGTTGAACCCACAGCATCCCGGCTTACCGCCCTCCCCCGATCGAACTTGTCATTCTGAGGCGCAGCTAAAGAATCCCCGCATTTCTTTGCCCACTCCACGGATCTTTGCCATAGTCGACTTAACCCACCTTGTGATAGCTTGCTCTGCATGGCACAAAGCGGTCGTTTTGGACTAAGTCTCAGAATCCTGACGGTGTTGGCGTCGGAACAAAACTCCATGCACACGTCGGCGGCAATTGCAGAGAAGCTCTCCGAGAGCGCGGTCATGGTGCGCCGCTGCTTCCTGCTGCTGCACAAGAAGGGCCTTATCGAGCAGCGCAAGGGACCCCGCGGCGGCGCCCGGCTCAAGCTCGCGCCCAAGCAGATTGGCCTCGGCGATATCTACCTCGCCACCGAAGGCGACTGGCTGACCGTCGAAGATGCAGCGCTGTCCCGCCTGCTCGGGCGTGTGCGCGCGGAGGGCATGCTCGCCATGAACGACACCACCCTTGCCCAGGTCCTCAAACGTCTCAAGAAGACCGCTTCCGCCGCCAAGGCTTAGCTTTCAGCCGCCTTGAGCTCTGAGCTGACAGCTCTTCCGCTTGCAGCTCCGGAATCAAAGCCTCTTTGCCATCCACGATCCTTCCCATGCAATGGCCCTGCACTATGACTCAGGTAAACTGGACACGCGGTTCTCCAGGGCCTCGGTCACGCGGCCCTTGCAGCTTGTATCAAGTTTAAGGACAGGACCCCGACTTCGTGGACTTCTTCAGCACTCATTCATTCCGCAGGCATAGACCGCTCTTTCAACTGGCCCTCGGGGCCTGCATCCTCACCTCCCTCGCGGGCCGCACGTCGCACGCGCAAGCCGCTCCTGCCCCCGTCGCAGCTCCATCCGGCCCGGCAGAGCCCGCAGCCATGCCCGACGTAGCCAACCCGTACGGCGCCATCCAGACACCCACCAACGCTCCGGCCGCGACGTCACGCGACGTCGATATTTCCTCCCCGCGCCCGCAGGATCGCGCACAGTCACAAGGCGCGCAGGCCGCCGCCGTCGCTCCGCCCCCTCTCACAGAGTTTCAACAGCTCGTAGCGGAGACTACGGGCCGCGAGATCCCCATCTACGGCCTCGGCCTCTTCAACTCCAGCCCATCCACGTTCGCTCCGGTCGACAATATCCCGATCGCGCCCGACTACGTCATCGGTCCCGGAGACGAGATCCGCCTGCAGGTCTGGGGACAGGTGAATCAACGCGGCTCCTTCGTCGTCGATCGCACCGGCTCCATCTCCTTGCCGGACGTCGGAACGGTCCACGTGGCCGGCTTGCAGTTCTCCCAGCTCAGCGACTTCCTCAAGTCCCAGCTCGGACGCGTCTATCGGAACTTCGACCTCAACGTAAATCTTGGCCAGTTGCGCTCCATCCAGGTCTTCATCGTCGGCCAGGCGCGCCAACCCGGCGTCTTCACCATCAGCTCGCTCAGCACCCTGCTCAACGCCCTCTTCGCCTCCGGAGGCCCACTGCCCCAGGGCAGCCTGCGCGACATCCAGGTCAAGCGCGGCAACCAGACCATCACCCACTTCGATCTCTACGACCTGCTCCTCCATGGAGACAAGTCCAAGGATATCCGCCTGGTCTCCGGCGACGTCATCTTTATCCCCAAGGCCGGTCCCCAGGTCGCCGTGGTGGGCAGCGTCACTACGGCCGGCATCTTCGAGCTGCACGGAGAGACGAGCTTCAGCCAGGTCATCGCTCTGGCCGGCGGATTCACCAGCGTAGCCCGCGACACGCGCCTGCGTGTGGAACGGATCGAAAAGAGCATCGAGCGCTCCGTCATCGACGTCGATCTCGAGCACCTCGATTCCGCCCCAGTGCAGGATGGCGACATCGTCGAGGTCGGCTCCATCCTCGATCGCTTCAAGAATGCCGTAACCTTGCGCGGAAATGTAGCCAACCCAGGCCGCTACGCCTGGCGCGACGGCATGCGCGTCTCCGATCTCATCCCCAACCGGGAGGCGCTGGTCACGCGCAACTACTACCTCAAGCAGAACCAGCTCGGTCAAAGCAACTACGACTATCGCGGTCAGGAAACGGGCTCACTCAACCTCCAGTCCGGCCCCGTGGCAGACGCAGCCGCCGCACGCGGCACAGTCGGCGCCAACGGCGGGGGCAACACCATCGGCGCAGCCCTGACTCCCGGCAGCGCCAACTTCGGCGCGTCTACAGATGTGGTCTTGACCGCGCCCGATATTGACTGGGAGTACGCCGTCATCCAAAGGCAGAACGCCTCCAACCTCACCACCTCGCTGCTGCCCTTCAACCTCGGCAAGGCCGTCCTCGACAAAGACCCGGCGCAGGATCTTCCCTTGCTCGCCGGCGATGTCGTCACCATCTTTTCCAAGGCCGATATCCGTGTGCCGGCTTCCCAGCAAACCAGGTTCGTCAAGCTCGACGGAGAGTTCGTCGCCGCCGGCATCTACAGCGTCCTGCCCGGAGAGACCCTGCGCACGCTGATCGCCCGCGCCGGAGGCTTGACCCCGGATGCCGACCTCTTCGCTTCGGAGTTCTCTCGCGACAGCGTTCGCCGCCTCCAGCGCCAGCGGCTGCTGGAGTATGCCGATGAGCTGGAAGCGCAGGTCACCGCGAATGCATCGGCCGCATCCAACTCCGCCTTGACCGACCGCGACGCATCGGCCGCCATCACCTCCGCTGCAACCGCGCGCAACGCCGTCTCCCGCCTGCGCCAGGTCCAGCCCACCGGCCGCATCGTCCTCCCCATCAAGCCGGACAGCCAAGGCATCGCTGCCATCCCCGACCTCGAACTCCAGGATGGTGACAGATTCATTGTGCCCAGGCAGCCCACCACAGTGGCCGTGGTCGGCCAGGTCTACAACGCCAACTCCTTCCTCTACCAGAGAGGCAAACACGTCCGCGACTTCCTCAAGCTGGCGGGAGGCGCAGACCGTGTCGGCGATCGCAAGCGCGAGTTCGTCCTCCGCGCAGACGGCTCCGTCGTCAGCCGCCAGGATTCCAGCTTCGCCCAGCGCGCCCTCTTCGCCACCCGCGACTTCGACGACGTGGTGCTCTATCCGGGAGACACCATCATCGTGCCCCCCATCATCGAGAAGTCAGCCCTCCTGCGTAACCTGGCGGATATCTCCACCATCCTCGAGGGCTTCGGCCTCGGCGCTGCCGCCATCAACGTCCTCAAGTAATCACTTCGCCAGCAGCCCCCGGATGTCCAGCAACTCCTGGCGACGCTTCGGTGTCGTCCTGGGATACGTCATCTTCAGCGCGCTGATCGCATCCAGAACAATCTGCGACACAATCAGGCGCGCATTCTCCTTGTCGTCCGCAGGCACCGCATACCACGGCGCATGCCGCGTGCTGGTCTCGCGCAGACACTCGGAGAACGCCTCCTGATACTGCGTCCAGTACTTCCGCTCGTGGATATCCGCCATGCTGAACTTCCAGTTCTTGTCCGGCGCATCGATCCGCGCCAGGAACCGCTTGCGCTGCTCCTCCTTGGACAGGTGCAGAAAGATCTTCACCGTCCGCGTCCCGTTCCGATACAGATGCTTCTCCATCTCCACAATGGAGTGGTAGCGCTGCTGCCAGAAGTCCTTGTCGCCGCGCCGCTCGTCCTCCAGCCCCTCGTTCCGCAGCAGCTCCGGATGCACCCGCACCGCCAGCACCTCCTCGTAGTACGACCGGTTGAAGATGCCGATGCGCCCGCGCCCCGGCAGCCGTTGCGTGGAGCGCCACAGAAAATCGTGCTCCAACTCCTCCGCGCTCGGCTGCTTGAAGCTCGATACCTCGCAGCCCTGCGGATTCACGCCCGACATCACATGCCGGATCGCACCATCCTTGCCGGCCGCGTCCATCCCCTGGAACACCAGCAGCAACGCGTACCGGTTGGCGCCGTACAACAGCTGGTCCATCGCGTCCAACTCCTGCACATGCTTTTCCAACTCCAGCTTGTAGTCTTCCTTGCTTGCGCACAGCGGCTTCACGCTGGTCGGCCAATCCTTCAGTTTCACCTTCTCCCCCGCACGCACCAGAAAATCCTTCGTCTCAATCTTCATCGTTGCTCCTCTCCTCCGCATATCTCTTCCTGCTTGTCATACCACCACTCCCCATCGAAGCGTCATTCTGATCCGAAGGATCAGAATCTCCGTAGTTGCTCTTGCTGTGCTCCTTGCCCTTGCTTGTCATTCCGAGCGTAGCGAAGAATCCCCTCATTTGCTTTCGCCGTTGCTGTTGCCCTTGCCCTTCCCCTCGCTCCAACCATACCCTCCGCCCATGCTCATCCTTGTATGGATGCATACTTGCCCAAACCCGTCACCGCACTCAGCCCCTCAACCATCTATCATCCTCGCAGAGCTACTCCATAGGACAACATCCTGACAAACCCCCTCCAACCCGCAGCCGTCAACCAATGACAGACACCGACGTCCTCATCCTCGGCGCGGGCGCCGCCGGCCTCATGTGCGCCATCCACGCCGGACGCCGCGGCCGCCGTGTCCTCGTCCTCGACCTCGCCGACCGCCCCGGCAAGAAGATCCTCATCTCCGGCGGCGGCCGCTGCAACTTCACCAACCGCAACGCCACACCCCACAACTTCCTCTCCGCCAATCCCCACTTCGCCAAGTCCGCACTCGCCCGCTACACCCCCGCTGACTTCCTCGCGCTCGTCGACAAGCACCGCATCCCCTGGCACGAGAAGACCCTCGGCCAGCTCTTCTGCGACCGCTCCGCCCACGACATCCTCAACCTGCTGCTCGCCGAGTGCACCGACGCCGGCGTCCGCATCCAACTCTCCACCCGCATCGTCTCCGTCCGCCAGCCCCAGCCCGGCGACTCTCCACGCTTCTACGTCGAGACCTCCGCCGGCACCCTCACCGCGGCGTCGCTGGTGGTCGCCACCGGCGGCCTCTCCATCCCCAAAATGGGAGCCACCGCCCTCGGCTACGACCTCGCCCGCCAGTTCGGCCACACCATCGTCGACACCCGCCCCGGCCTCGTCCCACTCGTCTTCAATCCGCAGGACCAGGCCGACTGGTGCGACCTCACCGGCCTCTCCGCGGACGTCATCGCCTCCACCGCCCCATCCAGACCCAGGCTGCCCCGCCCCGCATTCCGCGAAGCCATGCTCATCACCCACCGCAGCCTTAGCGGCCCGGCCATCCTCCAGATCTCCTCCTACTGGCAGCCCGGCGAACCCATCGCACTCGACCTCGCCCCCGGCCGCGACATCACCGCCCCGCTCCTTGGCCACAGCTCCGGGCGTCCAGCCCGCCGCGACTTTCAGGCCCTCTCATCCGCCCTTCGCAGCGCCCTGCCGCAGCGTCTCTCCGACCGCTGGCTGCGCCTCCATGCCCCCGCCGCCAAAACCGCCGAACCCACCAACGCCGCCCTCGCCGACTTCGAGCGCAACCTCCATGCCTGGCCCGTCACCCCGGCCGGCACAGAGGGCTACGCCAAGGCAGAGGTCACCGTCGGCGGCGTCTCCACCAACGAGCTCGACGCACGCACCCTCGAGAGCCGCAAACTCCGCGGCCTCTACTTCATCGGAGAGGTCGTCGACGTCACCGGATGGCTCGGAGGCTACAACTTCCAGTGGGCCTGGGCCTCCGGCTTCAGCGCAGGCCAATCCGCCTGAAAGAATATCGCCCGCCATATCTGTCTTCGCTTGTCATCCTGAGTATTCGCTTGTCATTCTGAGTATTCGCTTGTCATTCTGAGCGCAGCGAAGAATCCCCGCATTTGCCGGCGCCACCACTGCAACCATTGGACGCCCACAACCAAAAGGGAACGATTTCAGCCGCGCCCTAAACGCTTCCTTAGGCAAAGAGACGCCCAGCCCGCGCCTTACATTATTGCCTTCTTGTTTGCCATTCCTAATCGCCCTGCTTCAATGACCCGCAACTATCTGCCGTTGTCGTTCGAATCGCCGAGGGTCTTTTGCATATGCTGCAATACGCCAGGCCCATTCGTCTCAAATCTGTCAGACCAGGTAGCGAGTTCGATGAGTTTTTCTTCCGCGGTCGCCGCTTCAGCCCGAGTGTAGGAGTCATGGCTAAAGATATAAGCTTTGCATTCGTTTTCTATGGGAAACGAGTTCCGAGTCATGTCCAGGTAATACTTCATATCCACATCGTAATCGGCAAAGCGGCGTACCTCCTCCGCATGCATGTGGGGCACAGCTCCGCTATAGATTGCCTCATCCCAAGCGGAAATTTCCAAAGCCATGCCATAACGACGAAAATTCATTTGTCCCACACGGTGCTGCAATTCAGTCGGTCTCTTGGCTAAATTCGGCATTTCTTTCAGGATTTGGCCCAACTGCGCATCCGCCTTCACACGGAATTCCATATCCTCCTTGATCTTGTCCTGATTGCGGATCATCTCGGCCCGAATGCTCTCTCTCGCCTCGTTGGCGATAACATGCTCTCGCCAACTCTCGCGAACTCCCTCCAGGCTCAAAGCAATCAGAATGCCGACGGTAACGATGAATATGTGTGTGAGAATCTCCTTCAACGACTCAACTCGGCCGGTCGGCGGATGAATATCCATCTTGCAAACACTCCTTCAACCATAATTTCGTCGGAATGCTCTTTCCGCACCGGTTGTGGAGAATTGTATCCTTCACGAGGACCGGCGGCCCACTCATCATTTTCTATGGCGGGCTAGCCCTCCCTCACTGCACCACCAGCGTTAGCCCCACACTGCGCGTCAACCCCGCACTCGTCCCGGAGACTGTTAGCGTATACGTCCCACCCGGCGTCACCGACGTCCCCCCGCCGCTCGCGTTTGTCGACGGAATCAGCCGCGAAGCTCCGCATCCCGACAGCGCCGCGACACAGCACACCAGTGCAACTCCGCACAGCCTCTGCCAACGCCTCCGCCGCACTATCAGCCCCAGCGGCAGCAGCGCCGCCAGCCAGAACTCCGGCCCCTCGCCCATGCGCGGCCGCTCCAGCAACGCAACATCGGTCGCCACCGTCACGGTCACCACCGCCGTGCCGCCCAGCGCACCCGATGCTGGATTCACCAGGCACGTCGCATACGCCGGCGCTCCCGTGCAGCTCAGCGCAACCGTTCCCGAGATCCCCGCCGCAGACGTCATCGTCAGCGGATACACCGCCTGCCCGCCCGCCACAATCGTCTGCGTCGTGCTCCCACTCGCGCTCAGCGCAAAGTCCACGCCCACGCCCGTCAACGGCACACTCTGCGGCGACGACGCGGCGCTGTCGGCCACCGTCACGCTGCCCGTTCGCACGCCCCCGCCGGTCGGCACAAACAGAATCTGCGCCGAGCACGACGCGCCCGCCGCCAGGCTCGCGCCGCACGTGTTGCTCCCGGCCGCAATCACAAAATCCCCCGCCGTCGTCATCCCCTGGATCGACAGCGCAAGCCCGCCATTGTTGGTCAGCGTCAACGTCTGCGCCGCGGAGGCCAGCCCCACTCCCGTCGCAGAAAATGTCATCGCCCCCACCGGCGACAGCGACACTCCCGCCGGCGCAACCCCCGTCCCGCTCAGCGCCACCGTCTGGCTGCGGTACTCGTCGCCCACGGTCAGCACGCCGACGCCCGCGCCCACACTCTTCGGCACAAAGGCAACCACCAGCGCGCACGCCGAGTGTCCGCTCACCGAATTGCCGCAGCCATTCACCACGGTAAAGTCGCCGCTCGCAATCTTCGCTGTCACCAGCGTCAACGCCGCATCGCCCGCATTCGTCAGCATCACCTGCTGCGTCGCGCTGGCCACGTTCAACACTTGCGGCCCAAAGCTCAAGCTCAGCGGAGCCAGCCCATCGGTCGCCGGCAACACCCCCACTCCGCTCAGCGCCGCCGTCTGCGTGCCCACGCTGTCCACTATGCTGAACGTTCCCGCACGCGTCCCCGATGCGGTCGGCGCAAAAGCAATCGACACCGTGCAACCTGACCCCGCGCCCAGCGTGGCCCCGCACGTGTTCGCCGCAATCGTAAAGTCCCCCGTCACCGCCGGCGTCTGCAGCGTCGCCGTCACGCCGCCCGTGTTGGAGATCGTCACATTCTGCGCCGCGCTCACCGCTCCCACATTGGTCGCCAAATACGTCAGCGACACCGGACTCAGCACAATCGCCGCCGCGGGCGCGCCCACCCCGCTCAGTGCAGCCGTCGCCTGCCCTCCCGACACATTGCCATACACCGTCAGCACGCCCGTGCGCGTGCCCGTGGCCGACGGTAAAAACTTCACCTGCACCGCGCACGTCGCTCCCGCCGCAACCACCGCCCCCACGCACGTGTCGGTCTCGCTAAAATCGCCCGAGGTTACAATTTGCGCCACCGTCAGCGGCGCATTGCCGGAATTTGTAACCAAAATTGTCTGCGCCGCGCTCGCCGTCGCCACCGCCTGCGCCGCAAACGTCAAACTCCCCGGGCTCAGGTTCATCGCAGGCGCCGCCGGCAGCGCCGCCGTCAGCAGAGGAATCTCCCATATCCCGCGCCCATAGGTCGCCGCGCGCAGCTCTCCATAGCGCCCATCGCCCACTGCCAGCGCCGCCCCGGCCGCCAACTGCACCACCGGCGCATTCGGCAGTCCCGTCCCATACACGCTCCAGCAATTCGCAGACGTGCAGGTTGTAACCGTAGTGGTTACATACACGCCGGTGTCCATCGCCACGTACAGCGTATTCGCATCGTTCGGGTCCACCACCACCCCATTCGCCGGGGCATTGGGCAGGTTGCTGCTGATGTTCGTCCAACTCGCGCCGCCGTTCGTCGACTGGTACACGTGCGGCTCCGCAAAGCCCATCACCGTCGCATACACCGTCTTTCCCGTCGCATCGTGCGGATCGGCCGTCACCGACGAAACATCGAATCCATCCGGGTTGAAGACGCCCCCATTCGCCGTATCGTTCGTCACCGTCGACTTCGCCACGTCGCTCCACACCGTGCTGGAGCCGGCAGTCCCTGCCGCGTAGTTGGCAAACACATGGCCGCCGTAGTTCCCGCCGCCATCCAGCGCGCCCGCCATCCCCGCATACAGCACGGTGGACCCCGCATTCTGCGCCGCCACCGCCCCGCTCGCCGGCCCGCCCGCCGCCAGCGAACGCACCATCGGGTTCGTGCTCGCGCTGCACATCGCATTCTGCGGCCCGCCCAGCATCCTGCTGATCGCATTCGCTCCCGGCCACGTTGCTCCGCTCTGCGCCGGCCCGCGCCACACCCTGCAGGTGCCGATCGCCACATCGCTCGTCATCGCCGGGTCCAGCAGCCACGGCGGATCGATCACGGAGGCATCGTCCTCCACCTGCGCGTACCCAATCGTCGGCACGCCCGCAAAGTTCGCCGCCGCGCAGGCACTCCCATTGCCGCAGCTGCGGATATTCACCCCAGCCGCGGTCGATACATACCAGTTCCGCGGCGTCGCCGGATCAATCGCCACGGTCCCGCCTTCGCCCGCGGAGAGCTGCGGCCACGCCGTCGCGCTCGGCGCCGTCCCCGTCGCCGCCGTCCCATTCGCGCCCACTCCGACCAGCAGCGTCGCAACGTCGCTCGGGTCCTGGGCAAAACTCTCCACCTCCGCCAGCGACCCCAACCCTCCATTCAAATTCTGGAAATGCGTAGCATCGTCCGTCGAGCAGGGAGTCTGCAACTCGTTCACGCCATCCACCGACCGCCAGATTCCTCCATCGTTGCCCACATACACCAGCGGCAGCGCTCCGCCCGCGCCCGCCAGCAGCGCCACCGCGTGTTCCGCCGGACTCACCTTCGCCGGCGCCGCGCAGCCATTCGCCGCATTCGTCGTATTCCGCAGCACGCACCCACCCGCCAGCCGGCACCGATACAAGTCCTCCGTACCCACAAACAGCAGCGTGTCCGCGCTCGGACCCGTCCCCGTCGCCACCGCCGCCAAGGCCAAGTCGTAGTCCGCCTGCGCAATCGCCTTGCTCCCGCTGCCTACCTCCAGCGGCGCAGACGCCAGCGCCGTGCCAAACGCAATCGGGTTGGTCGCGCAGCCGCCCCCAGACAGTCCGCACACATCCTGCCACAGCCCCTGGTCCAGGTTGTTCGCGTCCACCGTCAGCGCAAACGTATCGCCGGTCGCCGCCTGCACCGCCAGCGCCCCGCGAAAGATCGGGCAGCTCACGCTTCCCGTCATCCCCGGATTCGCCGGGCAAGCCGTCGCCGTCAACCCCGTCCCTGGCTGGTTCGCCAGCCGCGTCCAGGTCATCCCGTCGCCCGACTCGTAGTACCCGTGGAACCGCACCGCCGCGTAGAACCGCTGCCGCACCGGGTTCCACACCACCGCCGTCGCCGCGTTCCCCGGCGCGCCCCCTGGCTCCGACTGCTGCACCACCTGGCTGCCGTCTTCGATCGTCGCCATCTGCCATGTAGCGCCCGCGTCGTTCGAGTAGTACAACCCCATCACGCTGTAAGTCGCGTTCGCCGCGTCAACCAGCGCGCCCTCCGCCGCCTGCGACACCGCCGCCACCACCAGCTTCGGCGTCAACCCGCTCCACGCAAACCCCGCCACGCCCAGCCCTACAAACGAGTGGCTCCCCGCCACGCCGTCGTTCGACTGCTGCGCCAGCGTCCACGTCGCCCCTCCATCCGCCGAGCGCAGAATCCCCTCGCCATAGTAGGAGTCGGTCGCGTCATTCGGATCGCCCGTCCCCGCCAACACCACGCCGCCGCTCACGCTCACCGCGCCAATACTCAGCGACGGCAGCACCGCCGTCCCCGCGCTGAACACCGGCAGCGTGTCCGTCAGCGGCACAAACGTCACGCTCGCCGCCGGACCCGCCGCATTCGTGGACTTCCACACGCCGCCGCCCGTCGTCCCCACATACACGGTGTTGCCGGTCGCATCCGCCGGGTCCAGAGCTACCGCCGTCACCCTCCCACTCACCGCGCCGTAGCTCTGGCTGGCGATCTGCAACGGCCCCAGCGCCTGCCACGCCGCGCCCAGCGGATTCAGCCGCGGCTCCGCCCGTCGCGCCTCCGCAACCTCGTCCCCATTCCCATTCAGACGGCCCGCTCCCTGCATCGCCAGATGCTGTCCCCGCGCTGCATCCATCGCCGCAGCCCCGCCAGCCCCGCTCTTCAATACACGTCCGGCAACAAATCGCCGTGCCCGCACCAAATGCGGCCCACCCGGCGCATCATCCACCCTCCCCGCGCTCCCAGCCTGCGGACGTGCCACTCCAAGCCCCACCAGCCACAGCAGCCCAACCCAACCCCACGCAGCCCAGCGCCTCCGCGCCTCCCGCCTCCGACACCTCGCATCTGCCTGGCTCATGCGCATCGCTCGCCCACCGCCGCATCGCTCCATGCAACGCCCGTACGCAGAGCACACCACAACCCACACACCAACCGGCAGCAACAAATCGAGAGGGCTCCAATGCAGGCTCTGCTGCGGCACTGGCACGCCCTCTCGTGTCTTCATCGGCCGCAAAGCGCGACCGCATCAAAGGCGGCCGAACCCAGCCAACAGCACCCTCCCACATCATCGGAGGGAGCGCACGACGCGTCCCCAATCTACCACCCGC
>Ga0302202_10006212_pt1 | contig 11932 bp, 8 predicted proteins | sample II_Bog_N3_3_FD_194579 | JGI IMG/M metagenome (GOLD analysis project Ga0302202, IMG submission 194579) | Peat permafrost microbial communities from Stordalen Mire near Abisko, Sweden - II_Bog_N3_3 | ecosystem: Environmental > Terrestrial > Soil > Wetlands > Peat | place: Sweden: Abisko, Stordalen... | reverse complement strand
GATGGTGAGGGCGAGGGCCTGGGCAACGAGGATGAAGGCGACGCAGGCTGGCCACTTGCCGATGGACCAGAAGATGGCGGGGACGACGCCGGCGGCGGTTCCTCCGAGGTAGTAGCAGCTCATGTAGAGGCCTGCGCCGGTGACGCGGGACCCGGGCGGCGTGGCGACGCGGAGGAAGCTCTGGGAGGCGGTTTGGGCGATGAAGACGCCGCTGCAAACCATGGCGAGGCCGAGGAGGATGACGATGAGCGAAGGGGCGAGGGTGAGGAGGACGCCGAGCATGGAAAGGAGCATGGCGGCGGCGATTCCGGCGCGGAGGCCGGTGCGGGTGATGAGGTACCCGGCGGCGGGGGTGACGAGAAGGCCGATGAGATAGACGAAGAAGAGGGAGCTGAGCGCGGCGGTGGAGAGCGAAAAGGGCGGCGCGGCGAGGTGGAAGGTGATCCAGGTGAAGACGGCGACGAGGGAGAAGAGGACGTTGAATCCGACGGCGAAGGTGGCGACGAGGCGGGGGAGACGGAAGAGGGCGCGGAGCTGTACTGGGAGGGAGGTCTGGGTTCGGTGGCTGTGCGGGCGGGGACGGCCGTGGGGAAGCCAGGCGGCGACGGCGGCGGCTCCGGCGAAGGAGGCGAGGCCGAGGGCGATGAAGCTGACGCGCCAGGAGAACCAGTCGGTGAGGAATCCGGCAGTGAGGCGGCCGAGAAAGCCGCCGAGAGCGGTTCCGCTGACGTAGAGGCTCATGATGAAGGGAACGCGGTTGGGCGGCCACTCCTCTCCGATGTAGGTGACAAGGACGGCGACGACGCCGGGGACCATGACTCCCTGAAGGAAGCGCCAGACGATGAGCTGGGGGAGCGATTGTGAGGTGGCGGCGAGCAGCGTGGGGATGGCCATGCCGAGGATGGAGGCGAGGATGACACGGCGGCGGGCGAGCCGCTCAGTAAGCGCGCCGAAGAAGGGCGCGGAGAGAGCGACGGCGATGGTGGCGGCGGAGACGGTGAGTCCGGCGGAGGCCTTGGTTACGTGGAAGAGGTGGGTGAAGAGCGGGAGCAGAGGCTGGGTGCAGTAGAGCTGAAGGAAGGCGCAGACTCCGGCGAGGAAGACGGCTGCGGCGGGGCCGGGACCGGGATTGGGGCCGGGTGCGGGGTGGGGCTGGATGGAGGGGGTTGGCAAGATTCAGGATAGCGCGAGAAGGATGGGCCGGGTGTGTGTGGCGCCGATTGGATAGTGGGGCAGTCTCCGGATAGGCCTCGCTCGGGAGCGACGCATCACCTTCCGCAAGCCCACATTTTGGAACCGACCTGATCTTCAACGCGGCACTCGGCGATCAGACGCAATCTGTGTCAGACAATTCCGCATGGCATTTTTCACGCTCCATTCGTCACAAGCTACACTGGTTCCTCTCACCCTTCAGTGCCACTCTGCAGTTTGAAATGTGAGGGCGACGTTGCGGTCGAGTTGGCGGCTGGTGCTGAACCAATCGATCGTTTTCTGAAGAAAGCCGCTTTGGGGCTTTTCGATCCTCGTGACGAAGCGAAGTCCCGATGCGGGTGCAACGCTGCACAAGCGGCGCGCGGTTGAAAGGTGCTGGGCCAATGACTTCACTCCGGATGCTCATGAAACCAGGTTTGAGAGCAGCGCCCTGGACCATGGACGCTGCAACTCCCGTCTTGATAGTGCTGCTTTTTGCTAGCGATATCTGCTTTTCCGCCGACAGCAAGCCAGCACTCTCAGAGTTGGACGGAGACTTGCATTTACCCGGGCTGTCCGCCGCAGTGATTGTGCGCCGAGTCGATCACGGCGTGCCTCACATTGAGGCTGCGAATGAGAACGATCTCTTCCTTGCCCAAGGCTACGTGACGGCACAAGACCGCCTCTGGCAGATGGACTCATATCGTCGATATACATTTGGCGAATTGTCCGAGGTATTTGGCCCCTCTCAACTTGAGCATGACAAGGCGCAGCGGGTGTTGCAGATTCGAGTCACTGCCCGCCGGATCTTCGCCAGCCTGTCCACTTCCGATCGCGCGCGCGTCGATCTATTTGCACGCGGTGTCAATGAATACATCGAGCAACATCGAGAGACTATGCCGCCAGAGTTCACGCTTCTCTCTTATTCTCCGCGTCCGTGGACGGGCGAGGATTCGATTGGCATTGGCCTGATGATGGTGCAAGGGCTCGACACTCATTTCGATGCCAAAATGGGTCGCGAGCACATTAGCGCAAAACTGCACGATGCCAAACTCGAAGCGGATCTATATCCGGTCGGCTCGCGGCGGGACCATCCGCCTGGAGACGAATCAAAACCCCGCCAGACAAAAGAAATTGCCTCCAGTCTTGTCTCTTCATGCGAATCGAAAGCAGAATCGAGTTTGCCCGGAGTCACCAGTGAAGCTCAATCGGAAGACCTGCTTGCGATGCGGAGATCATTGGGAATGCCCGACTGCAACGAGTGCAATTCCGGGTCGAACAACTGGGTAATAGCGGGACGTTACACCGAAAGCGGAATGCCGCTGCTCTCGAACGACATGCATTTGACACTGCTCGTCCCGGATATCTGGTACATGGTTGATTTGAAAGCACCCGGCTACCATGTCGCGGGCGTCACCATGGCGGGGGTTCCTGGGATCGTCGCGGGGCACAACGAGCATGTGGCCTGGGGGATCACGGCGCTATATGGAGACGTGCAAGACCTCTACGTCGAGACTCTGGATGGGAAGGGCAACTATCGAGCCACAGATGGCAGTTGGCAACCTCTGACCGTGAATCACGAGTTCATTGCAGTTCGTGGCGGGCCCGGGGAAAGAATAGAGGTGGAGTCGACCGCGCACGGTCCATTGCTAAACCCGATCCTCAAGAACGAGAAGCGCCCCATCGCCCTGAAGTGGACGATCTTCGACGCAGCACTGAACGTTATGCCAACATACGAACTGGGCAAGACATCGAACTGGACCGAGTTCTCCAAGGTACTCAGTAAATGGTGTTGGCCGACAGAAAACGTGGTGTACTCGGATGACCATGGAGTCATCGCCTACCATGCCGCAGGCAAGATTCCGCGACGGCCAGGAGGCCTGATCGGCGTTCCCATTCAAGACACGGCACATGAGTGGAATGGATTCATCCCCTACAAAGAAATGCCCAGTGCAGTAAACCCACCTTCTGGTATTCTCGCAACCGCAAATTCGCGCGTTACGCGGGATGGAACTGCTTATCCTCTTTCACTGAATTGGGGAGACCCTTACCGCACGGAGCGAATTTACAAGGCCCTGCAGGGGCGGGCTCACCTTACGCGCCGGGACATGTTGGCGGTGCAGACTGACATCTACAGCGAGCTGAACCAGAGACTCGGCCGCCGATTCGCCGAGGCGATTGACCGGACAGCAGGGGCAGACGACCGGTTGCGCACTGCCGCAGCATTGATGCGTACCTGGGACGGCCGAATGAGCGTCGACTCCGCCGCGGCCTCACTCGCCGCAAGGGCCCGCGTTACATTATGGGACCTGATCCTCGAACCGAAGTTAGGCGACGAGGCTAAGGAATACATCTGGAGTGAAAGAGACGTTGCTCAGGAACAGATCGTATTCAGCGGGAGCCTCGACTGGCTTCCATCCGGCTATGCGAGTTGGGACGCGCTGCTTGTGGATGCGATTCGCAGGGCAATTGCAGACAAAAGCGCACCCGCTGACCTGGCGAAATGGTCGTATGGCAGTTGGCACCGCATCGACCTTCAGCACCCGTTAGCCATGCTCTTGTCACTTAAGGGGCAGATTGCCGGTACCGGCTCGAACCCTCTTGGGGGTGATGAAACCACGGTAAATCAGGAGACGGGTTCAGTCGGTCCTTCGCAGCGGTTCACGATGGATTGGGGCGATCCAGATGGCTCGACTGAGAATCTGGTCATGGGTGAGAGTGGGAACCCACAGAGTCCATATTTCCGTGACCAGTGGCAGCATTGGTACGAGGGGACCACGTTTTCTGTTCCGTTTACGAGGAAGGCAACTACGGAGCAAACGCGGCACTCCCTGCGTCTGTTGCCATGACGGCAACCTGACTCGGCGACGGGGTCCAAGAGCGAGGGAGAGAGGACCGCGGCGGCACGGTCACCGCGCCCCAACAGCCTAATCCTGGACCAACTCGTTCGTCACTAAGCGCTCATTAACATGGACTATGCAGCGAAGGGCAGGTAGATCCCGAAAATGCCGGTGTGTTCACGAAATCGCGAATGCCGAGTTGCCGGCTAATCGGAAACTCCAACACTATCGCCGGCTGCGGCGGCGTGGGATGGGTGGAGTGCCTTGGGCCTTGCCCCTCCCAAAGATGTGCCGTGCTGAAGAGCCTTGTCCAACTCTGGAGAGAGAGGAACTCCTTTCTCTACCTGTTCCGCTGAGCGCAGCAAGTCGTCCAAGGAGGCCTGGCCCATTCCTCGCGGCACATACCTGGAGGCTGAGGTTTGGAAGTCCAAAGCGCCAGCCCTGTCCGACCCGGATTCGAGTAGATAGGTCAACTCACCCAGATCATGGCTGGCGGCCTGTTCACCCTTGAGGCTGAGCTTGCGATTGATCAGGACGCGGCGACCCCAGGTGTCAGGGGATGCATCCCGAATAGATCCCGGCATCGAGAGATGGTGTGCGAGGGGGATTTCGCCTGGCTGGAGAGGAAGTTCCGGCTGGTAGATGGAAATTGCGTTTTCGCGAGCCAGATAACTCCGGCCATAGTTGAACAGCAACTGAGCTCTCACGGGCTGCAGGATGCCAGCGACAACGGGTTTCGTCTCACCGGGGAGCCAAATCCAGACGTATGCTTCTTTGTAGTCGTCCTTAGAAGTCATCGTGGATGACCCTCCTCGGTTTGCGAGCTCTCTGGGGCAGCAGACTGAGTTTCTCGGTTAACGCGGAACGTTCTGTTTGTAGCCGATCTGGCTCACCCCCCAAAAGAGGAACCCCTGCAATGGCGGCAACCTCGAAGACAGTTCCGATCGCGCAACCGGGATTCGCGTTTTCGATCCGGCGCAACAGTGGTCGAGAAATGCCTGCGCGGTTGGCCATCTCTTGAGCGCTCATTTTGCGTTCGATCCTGCCGACGCGAATCATCTGGGCGAGCAGTTCGAGGGCTTCGAGGTTCTGGCGGGAATAGTTACGATGTGTTGGTTTTGCCATAGTTTCATCCGGAACATAAATATTCCAGTAAACGCATTAATGGAATATTTATGTTTCAATACTGCCTTGAAAGTTGGAGCAGTGTCAAGGCCGAATTGAAACATAAAAATTACATTAAATCATTTAGTGGCGTATTGATGTGCCAAGTAAGAAGTTCAAAGAACTAACGACTGGAACAGCACAAGAGCCAGCAAGGTCCATGGCCGGGCGAGTGATCTTGCAATCGAATACGCGACAGCCTCACAACCAGCTGTTGTGAATCCACCACCTGTAATTGACAATGCGAGCGAATCAGCGATGGGAAGCGCCGTTGTGTCCACAAAATAGGCCAACGCGAGAGTTGTGGGATATCCGGAAACTGCTGCCCTACCGCTGGCTGCTGCAAGGACGAGAGATTGGGCGCCCGCTTGGCGGCGGGGACGCCGCCAGTACAGCCGGTCTGGAGACCGGCGCTACACGCTGCGGTTTTGTTTGTCACCTTTCGGGCGGATCCGGGTACTTATAGGATGAGGTGGAGTGATGAGCCCGGAAATTGCAGCCAAGAGCGACGCGGAACTGGTGGAATGGAGCCGGAGCGGGGACCGTTCGGCGTTTGCGACGATCGTGAAGCGGTATCAGAGGCTGGTTTGCTCGATCACGTACAACGCGACGGGCAGCCTGAGCCTGAGCGAAGACCTGGCGCAGGAGACGTTCCTGGCCGCGTGGAAGCAGATGGCGGATCTGCGGGAGCCGGAGCGGCTGAAGGCGTGGCTGTGCGGGATTGCGCGGTTCCTGGTGGGCAAGGAGTTCAGGAAGATGGGCCGCGAGCCTGCTCATGCGGCAGAGGCGCTGGATGCGATTGAGGAGCCGCAGTCGGCGGAGGCGTCGCCGGCGATGCAGGCGGTGAGCCGTGAGGAAGAGGCGATCATGTGGCGGGCGCTGGCGCGGATTCCCGATACTTATCGCGAACCGCTGATTTTGTTTTATCGCGAAGAGAAGTCGATTGAGCGCGTGGCGGCTGAGCTGGAGCTGAGCGAGGACGCGTTGAAGCAGAGGTTGTCGCGGGGGCGCAAGCTGCTGCATGAAGAGGTGGTCGCGTTTGTAGAGGGAACGCTGAGCCGGACAGCGCCTGGGCAGGAGTTCTCGAGCGCGGTGATGGCGATGCTGCCGGTAGTGTCGGCGGCGACGGTGGGCGCGGGAGTGGCGGGCAAAACAGCGGCGCTGGCCAAGAGTGGGACGGTGGGCGGGTGGGCGGCGGCGTGGGTTGGTCCGATGACGCCGTTTTTTGGGGTGTTTGCCGCGTTGATGGTGAATTGGATTTCAGTGCGGTCGGCGCCTACGGCGCGCGAGCGGCGGTTCCAGGGATTCTGGCTCAGTTGCTTTTGGGTTTTTGTACTGGGATGGGGAGTTGCGGGGCCGTATGCCGTGCGGGCGATGCGCCACGGATATGGGTGGAGTGATTCGACGTATTTTGCGGTGGTGGGGGGCTTTTGGTGGTTCTACGCAATGGTGGTGGCAGGGTTCCTAGTGGTGTTTTTACGGCGGGTTGGAGAGATGCGGCGGGAGATTGAGCGGGAACCAGGAAGGGCGGAGAATAGCGGAGCGCCGACGACCGCAGCATCGAGAGCTGCAATGGTGGTGGGGATCTATGTGGCGATGTTTTCGGCGATGATCTACCTGGCGCTGAAGGCGCACGACTGGCTGGCGGGGGCGATCCTTTTGGGAGCGATGGTAGTGATGGGCGGATGGCAGTTGCTGCATGTGATCAGGCGTGACGGCATGGCGGTGTGGAGGGCGGTGACACGGCGGCTTGTATTGGCGTTTGCACTCATTCTGGTGGTGCTGAATTGGCGGCTGGGAGGGTGGCTGGCGGTTTATCGGGGAGTGGATCTGGGCGTGATTCATGGGTTGCTGCCGGGGTGGGTGATGCCGTTGGGGACGGTGACGCTGGTGGTGTGGATTGGGGTTTTGGTGGGGTTGACGAGACCGGGGCGGGGCTGAAGCGCGAGGGCGGCAGGGCGTGGCGCGAGGGTTGGATGCGGCCAAGAAATCACGCAGGGGCTAAAGCCCAGAATCATTTTGAGCGGCCTGATTGGCCCGGCTGAAGCCGTGCCGTAGTTACAAAGCTCTGCAGGGGCTAAAGCCCAGAATCATTTTGAGCGGCCTGATTGGCCCGGCTGAAGCCGTGCCGTAGTTACAAAGCTCTGCAGGGGCTAAAGCCCAGAATCAAGCACGCGCCTTTGTTGCCAGGGATGAATCCCTGGCCTACCGCCCCACTTGTAATCTTGATCCGTGTGAAATCCTTGGCAGCCTGAAGCGGCGCGCGGCTGAGACGCCGGGGGTGTATGGGTTTGCGGAAGCGTATTGAAGTATTGATTGGAGCGAGAAGTGAACTCTCATCCCGCCTTTGACACAGCGTTCTTCGCGGAAAGGGCGGGATGCCACGATTTCATGCGGGCTGAAGGCTAGTCTTCGCCAATCTCATAGGGGATTGAGAACCGCCCGATCTGGATGATTGCCTTGTCGTTGGGCGGCCAGATGTGCAGGCTCTCCACGCGGCTTGATCCTGCAATGCGATGGGCGTCTGTTGTTCCCACGAGCACGCCCGACGCCGCCTCGTGAAAGTGTACGCTGAGGGTATCGCCGCCCTGCCCGCGGGTCCAGCCAAACGCATACTCTCCCGGCTTCAGCGCGATTCCGCCCACTTTGATCGGCACCTGGACCAAAAAATAGTGCGAGTACTTTCCATCCGCGGAGTAGCCCGCCGTTAGCAGCACAACTCCGGCAATGTAGTGCCCGTGAGCGTTCACGATTCCGCTCGCGGTCCGCATCTCCGTCTCGATGTGTTCCTTCTCCACGGGAGCACGCGCCGGCAAAATGGTTGCCAGTTCCCCATCCGTTGCCTGGCGCCAACCCGACCGCTGCCCCTGCGCAATATCCTGCCCGGCAATGCACACACACGCCGCAATAAGTCCAACAAGAATTGACCTTCCTATCATTGCTTTGGTTTCCTCAAACTCTCCAGCGGCACAATGCCGCGCTGAATTGCCGCGGTTGCCGCTTGTGTTCGATCCGTTACACCCAGCTTGCCCAGCAGCGAGTTGATATGCGTCTTCACCGTCGCTTCGCTGATTTCCAACTCGGTCGCGATTTCTTTGTTGCTTTTGCCGTGCACAATCTGTTCAAGCACGTCGAACTCGCGCGGCGTCAGTTCCTCTGTCCCCATCCTCTCGGCCAGCCTCTGCGCAATGGCTGGAGGAATATGCTGCTTGCCCGCATGCACTGCGCGGATTGTCGCGATGAGTTCGTCGGTGGTCATGCCCTTGAGCAGGTAGGCGCGGGCCCCGGCCTGCAAAGCGCGGTAGATATCCTCGTCGCCGTCATAGGTGGTGAGCACAATGAACCGCGCCCCGTGGGTCTCCATGCGAAGGCGCTGGATTACGTCCACACCGCCCATCCTGGGCAGGCGCAGATCGATCAATGTGATGTCAGGCTGGCACTTTCTGAAGACCGTTATGGCCTCAACGCCATCGGCGGCTTCGCCGACCACTTCGAGGCCATCCACCACATTCAGCAGCGCTACCAGCCCCTGCCGAACGACGTGATGATCCTCCACGACAAGAACGCGAATCGTCTCTTTGCTCAATTCTCAACTCCATTCTGCTCGTCCGGCACACGGACTTCTTTCGCCACCGTGGCGCGCACCCTAATTGTTGTTCCGCGACCAGGGCCGCTGTTGACCTCCAGCGTTCCGCCCACCGTTGCTGCCCGTTCCCTCATGCCCGTCAGTCCGTAGTGGCCTTCGAGGTCGGACGCCTCCTTCATATCGAATCCACGCCCGTCGTCCCGGATCTCCATGGTGACCGCCCCCGGCAGGTATTCGATCTGCACCGAAAGGCACTTTGCGCCCGAATGGCGCTGGACGTTCTGGATCGCCTCCTGCGCAATTCGAATAAGCTCTTGTTCCGTGCCTGGGCTGAGTGGCCGGTAGGCTCCAAAGACATTGAATTGCGTTTCCAATCCGCCGCCGCCTGCAAACTCGGCCATGCGCCTGAGGCGGACCGGCAGTGTTTTCTCTCCCGAGTCCTGCGAACGGAGCGCCCAGATGGATTGCCGCGCTTCGGCCAGCCCCTCACGGACCTGGTTGCGGGTCTGATCCAATTGCTTGACGGCCGGCTCCATCCGGTTCTTTCTGAGAAGCTCTGCGAGCACCTCAAGTTGCACGCTTACACCCACATATCCCTGCGCCAGCGTGTCGTGAATCTCGCGCGCGATCCGGTTGCGCTCGCCCAGCACCGCATTGAACTCGCGCTCAGTGCGCAGCATCTTTCTGCGCTCCACCAGCATTGTGGCGGCCACGACCAGCCCGGCGGCCAGCAGCGTCATCAAAGCATAGAACCATAACGCCTGGTAGAAGTGCGGCTTGAGTTCGAAGACCAGCGCCGCGCCTGCCTCGTTCCATAAGCCGTCGTTGTTGGCGGCCTGCACCCTGAAGGTGTAGTGTCCCGGCGGAATGGCCGTGTAGAAGGCTACGCGCCGCGTCCCCGCTTCGGTCCAGTCCTTGTCAAAATTCTCCAGCATGTAGCGGTAGCGAACCTTGAGCGGCGCAGTGTAGCTCATCCCCGCGTAGTCGAACTCGAAGTGCCCGCCCCCGGCCTTCACTTTCACCGGGGAGTCCATCAGATTCATCGCTACGTCGTCCACCACAAACCGTTCCAGCGCCACCGGCGGCGGAATCGAGTTCACCGGGAAGTGTCCGGGATCAACCACTTCGACAAGCCCCTTCGGCGTTGCAAACCACAAGTGCCCATCCGCGCTGCGCCACGCGGATGGATGGCTGTTGTTCGCGGTTTCCTGGCTGCGCAGCCCATCCGAGGTTCCAAATCCGATCCAGTGGTAGCAGCCGCCTGTCAGGTCGATATCGCAACGCCCGATCCCATTTGAGGTAGCAAACCATAGGTGATCGCCGCCGTCGTCGAGAATTGCGTGAACGCTTGTCCGCTCGAGCCCGGTGTACTTCACCGCCGTGATCTGTCCGAGGGCATCCAACAGATTCCAGCCATGGTCCTGCGTTCCGATGACCATGCTGCCGTTGCCGCGCGGCATTAATGCAGTGATCACGTTGCTTGAGAGCCCGTCCCTGGTGGTGTAGTTGATCATGTTTGCGCCATGGAGACGGGCAAGGCCACCCAGCGTGGCCACCCACAAGTTTCCCCGCCGGTCGCGCACCAGGGCTCCCACCAGGTCGCTGCCCAACCCGTTGGCGGTGGTAAATGTCGTCATCGGCGCGCCTGGCTTGCCGCTCCAGTGCGCCAGGCCGCGCCGGGTTCCAACCCAGAGGCTTCCATCGCTATCCACGAGCAGTGAGCGGATAAAGTCATCCGGCAGCCCGTCGGCCGAGGTGAAGGCCTCGACCTTCCCGCCTTCGATCCGGTTCAGCCCGTCGGGTGTGCCCACCCAGAGCTCGCCATGCGGCCCAGCCGCGAGCGACAGAATGACGTCGCTCAGCAGCCCGTCCTTCACCGTGTAGGTCTTTACGCCTCCGCCCTGTTTGACCGCATTGAGGCCGTTGGCCGCTGTGCCAACCCACAGGGTACGATTTTCGTCCTCCACCACGGTGGTTGTGTTGTCGGAACTCAGGCCGTCGCGCGCTCCCATCAAATGGAAACGCTGGTCGCGAAGAATGTGCAGCCCGCCCGTCTCCGTTCCCACCCAGAGATTGCCCTCCTGGTCTTCCATCACGCTGAGGATGCTCTCGGTTGCGAGGGCGTCGTTTACCGGGAACCGCTGGAGCTTTCCGTCAGACCACCGAACCAGGCCGGCGTTTGTTCCGATCCAGACGCTGCCTTCCTTATCTCCAAAGATGACCTGGATACGGCTGCCGGGCAGTTCCATTCCCACAGTGAGCCGTTCGATCACACCGTTGACATGTTCGAAGGCGACGACATTCTTGCTGGCCACGGCGAGAGCTCCGCCCGGCCGCACCGCCAGGAACTGCACTCCCTCGTTCTGAAACAACCCGGCGAACGTTGGTCCGTTCCAACTACCCTTCCAGCGGGAGTAAACGCCCGTGGTGGTGCCCACCCAAACGCCGCCGCCGCTGCCCGTCAGCGAGGTCACAGTCCCGTGCGGCTGCCCTTCAGCCTCCGGCACTCCGATGAACTTATCCCCGGCGAGAACCGAAAGCCCTCCATCGGTCCACACCCAGAGCTCTTCGTTGTTGTCCTCAACGAGCCCGCGAATTCCGTTCGCCGGCAGCCCGTTGGCCATCGTCAACAAAGCGATCTTGCCGTCCTGCCAGCGAACCAGCCCTTCGCTGGTCCCAATCCAAAGCACTCCGGCCTTGGTCTCCATCAGGCAACGGACGTCATTGCCGGGAAAGGGCGGACTGGAGTTTTTGTCGAAGGTCTCGAAGCTGTTGCCATCAAAACGGATCAGGCCGACCTCTGTGCCCAGCCACACAAATCCGCTCTTTGTCTGCAGTACTGCCTGCACCGTGTTCTGCGGCAGCCCGTTCTCCATCACCCAGCTCTGCCGTCCGTAGTTCGCCAGCGGAGTGGAAGGCACCAGCCCCCATGCAGCCGTGCCACAGATCCCCAGCAGAACGGCCGCCAGCCAACGAACGATCGGGCCCGGCTTGAGCTTGCGGGTCAACGTGCTGTTCTTCAAATTGGTGTGTCCCCTACCCACGGATTGGTACAGTGTCGTCATTAAATTGAGTGCGTGCTTCGCCGATCTCGGCATCCGATTGAATCCCAGGCGCGGGAATCTCCGGAATTGGCCCCGGAAGAGCAGCC
>Ga0302202_10006207_pt1 | contig 11938 bp, 8 predicted proteins | sample II_Bog_N3_3_FD_194579 | JGI IMG/M metagenome (GOLD analysis project Ga0302202, IMG submission 194579) | Peat permafrost microbial communities from Stordalen Mire near Abisko, Sweden - II_Bog_N3_3 | ecosystem: Environmental > Terrestrial > Soil > Wetlands > Peat | place: Sweden: Abisko, Stordalen... | reverse complement strand
GGTGGACACCAGTCTAGATTGTTTTACGGTGGGCTCTTCAAAAGATCTGGTGCTGGTGGTGCAAGGAACGCCGACGGCATTCTCAGCGGACAAGTTCGAGTATGGCGGGTCGGAGGTCTATTTCCAGAACAATCGGGTCGTCCGATGGAAGAGCGACCCCACATCGATTCCGCTTCGGGCCAGGCCCTAGTACGAATTCAGCCTTCGCCGGTTGTCCATCTAAATCGTGCCGTGGCGATTGCCATGCGTGATGGTCCAGATGCCGGTCTGGCGCATATCGACGCGGTGTTGGAACTGGGCGAATTGGCGAGTTACTCCCTGGTGCACTCAGCCCGTGCCGATATGTACCGCAGGATCGGCAGGACAGCGGAGGCTCGGTCCTCGTATGAGAAAGCTCCGGCGCTGACCCAACAGGAACCAGAGCGGCAATTCCTCGAGGAGCGGATTCGGCAGTTGAAATAAGAAAGTCCGCCGGCGATTCCATCCCCGGTCCCCAAAGGCGATTCTGAGGCCTGGGAACTCCTCTTGCTCCAACCCTGCGGAACAGGAAGCTGCTTGGGTAACCTGATCCTGGCGGTCGAGGGCTGTGCGATCCCAGGTCTAAAAATCCAGACCTGGAGCACCCGGCAAAGGCCGCGAAAAGGCTGCGGCGCCCGGCCGCGATTGTTGGCGCTCAGGGGACCGCCCGGCGGGATGGAGTAGAATTCCGCCATGACAGAAAACCCCTCTCAAACTGTCTTCGTAGTGGACGATGAGCCGGGAACCGCATCGATGATTTCCGCAATTCTGAATGCGTCCGGCTTTCAGGCGACCGCTTTCACGGACCCCGAAAAGGTGATGCAGGCTGCGGAGTCTTGTTGCCCAAACATCTTGATTTCCGATGTGTTCATGCCCGAAATGAACGGCATCGAGTTGGCAATCAAGTTCAAGACTGCCTATCCAAAATGCAAAATTCTGCTCTTTTCTGGAAATGCAGCCGCGAGTCGTCTCATGGAAGTTGCCACCAGGAAAGGCCATGCCTTCACGCTTATGAGCAAGGCGATTCTGCCGAAGGACCTCGTGTCCGCTGTCGCGAATCTTTAGCCAGCATTCCTCACCTCCGCATTGACGCTCTGTAGCGCCGACCTCCTGGTCGGCTGTACTGGCGGCGTCCTCGCCGGCAGGTGGTCCGTTCATCGGCCTTGAAGAATCACCCCTTGCCATGAGAAGCTGTGCCCCGTTCATCGCGGTCTCATCGCGATGAGCGGGTCTTGAGGTCAGATCGTGGCCGGCCTAAGACAGACCCATGCAGTACGGTTGCATCTCCCGGCGACTACCAATGGAGCAGTTTCAACCAATGCGCCACCGGTGTTCGAGGAGCGGCTGACATCGAGTCAGAGTGGACGGCGAGACTTCGCAGCCCGTTCATCGCGATAAAACCGCGATGAACGGGGCACAGCCTTCCATCTTGGCTACGATTGAAGGTATTAAAATCGATGAGCGGGCCACCTGCCTGAAGCTGCTCCATGGCATGGTGCTATCGTAACCCCACCGCGACCCTGTCCGAAGACCCGCTCATCGCTTTAAAGCCGCGATGAACGGGGCACAGTTCCTGATCTCGGAATCAGTGGGCCACCGGCCAAAGCGTTCGATCGGTCGGACAAGATGGTCGTTTAATCGGAGTTATCGCTTAGCTCGAGATTCTGCGAGTTGGACGTGCTCTGAGAATACGTCACATCTCCATCGTAAACCGCAGTGATGCTATTCGAGTAGGATTGCGTGAAGGCCTGCGACCAGGCAGCCGTGCCGGACGAAAGCACGACACTTTGCAGAAAAACGCCATTGTCGTAAAAGTCGACCTGCCCGGTTGCCGCCGAAGGATTGACTTTGGCTGTCAGCGTGACCGTATCTCCGAGGTAGCCTAAGTATTCACTCAGCGTCAGCGTTGTCGTATTTGGCGTTGATCCCGGATTGCCGACGCTGAGAGTTAGGGGACTGCTGGTGTTGGAGGGGTAGGTTGTATCTCCGCTATAGACCGCCGTAAGACTCTGGGAGCCTGCAACCATAAAGAGATTCACGTAGGTGGCCATGCCCGCCAGGACCGAGGATGTGCCGATCACTCGGGTTCCGTCGTAAAAGACCACCGTGCCGGTCGCCTCCGCTGGTGAGATGTTGGCCGTCAACGTCGCAGAGTCGCCTATGAAGAGCAAAGAAGGCGCAACCTGCAGCACAACAGTGTCGGGAGTGTTGCCGGTAACGAAGAGAGAAATCTGATTCGATGTGCTCGTTTCCCACGAAGCATTTGCGGCAAAGATTGCTTTCAGGGCGACCTTGCCCGAGCTGGCAAATGTGGTATTCAGCGTGGCAGCACCCGCACTCACATTCGCTGTGCCAATCGCCGTCGATCCGCTATAAAACGTGACCGTGCCAGTGGCTGTGGCGGGAGAGAGATTGGCAGTCAAAGTAACGCTCCCGCCTATCTCGGCGGAGCTGGTTGATGCCTGCAGAGTGGTCATAGTCACCAGCGGGCCGCTGATGCTCATGGAGAGCGAATTCGAGGTGCTGGAAAGATAGGTATAGTCGCCCGAATAGACTGCGTGGAGTGTCGCCGATCCTCCTGCCGCGAAAGACGTTGTCAGACTGGCGCTACCCGCACTAACAGCAGAGCTGCCGATATTGGTCGTTCCGTTATAAAACGTAACCGTGCCCGTGGCTGACGAGGGAGAGACTGCGGCGGTTAATGTCACACTGGTTTGGTATTGCGGCGTCGTAGTGGAGGCCTGAAGAGTCACTGAAGTGGCTGCCAATTGATCGCTGTACACGCCGATCGACATGGCCTGGGATGTACTTGATGAATTGAACTCGTCCCCACTGTATTTCGCGGTAATGCTCTGCACACCGGTGGAAGAGAACGTAGTCGAAAGCTGCGCGCCTCCATCCAGGGAATTAAAGAAAGAAAGGCTGCCGACCTGCGCAGTCCCGATCGTCGTTGATCCGTTATAGAAGGTTACCGTTCCGGTAGCGCCGGCCCCATTGGCGATCACAGCCTCCAAGATTACCGGCTGGCCTTGCGTGACGCTAGTAGCGGGAGCGAGAACGGTCACACTGGTTGAAAACCTATATTGTGAGCTGGAGCCAATGCCGCTCATGCACCCAGTAAGCGACAAAACGAAGACAAGTAGAATCAGTAACAGATTTCGGCGGTAATAAAATGGCATGACGTTCTCACTTCCTCCTCCGTTTAAGGGGGCGATAAGCGTTACATTCATCCATGAGACCCCGATATGTGTGCAAAGTTACGAAGAAATAGAAATTATGGCTGGTTGCGCATCTTTATATTCTCGTACGTAACGCCTGTATCACCGGCTATCCGTCAGTGAATCATCAGGAAACAGCATCGAGCGGGCGGAAGCCCGTTGTCCCAGGCGAAAGATTAGTAGGGTACCGGGACGGGCCCAGATTGCAGCATTCCGTTGAGTCCAACAAGCTGGAGACAGATTGCCCCTGGTGACAGCAATATTGGGTCTACCCTTTTCCGCAAAGGACGCGAAAAGGATGGGGCACACGGCTTTGCCGAATTCCCCGGGAAGCATTCCGCAGGGGCTAAAGCCCGCGGTGGTTTTGCTGCTTTTGCGGCACGACTGAAGTCGTGCCCTGACGCACAGCGGGCCGATTTTGGAGTTCTTTCGCAACCTGTAAATTCATGCCTGACGCACAGCGGGTTCTTCAGTTGTCTCTGAAACATGCACTTTGGACAGGTCGTGTACTGAATAAAATTCCGTCAACCTTCGAGTTTGTAGCGCGTCTCGGCGAGGCGGTAGAGGCGGCGCCATACCAGGCGGTTCATGGTGACGACCATGAGCGAGATCAGGATGGTGGCGAGCAGAAGGATCGGGAAGCGGCCGCTGTCGGTGGCGGCGTCGATCTGCGCGCCCAGGCCGATGGTTTGCAGAGTGCGGTCGGCAACGTGGGAGTACTCGGCGAAAACCGAGGCGTTCCAGGCTCCTCCGGAGGCCGTGACCATGCCGGTGATGAGGTAAGGGAAGATGCCGGGGAGGATCAGCTTGGTCCAGCGTTGCCAGCGGGTGAAGTGGTAGACAGCGGAAGCCTCTTTCAGGTCGGAGGGAATGGACATGGCTCCGGCGATGACGTTGAAGAGGATGTACCATTGCGTTCCCAGCAGCATGAGGGCGATGGAGCCAATGCCGAGGCCGCCGCCGATCTTGACGAGTCCGATGAGGAGGATGGGAAAGAAAGCGGTAGCCGGGATCGAAGCCAGGACCTGCGCGACGGGCTGCACCACGCGCGCGAGTTTTGGATTCAGCCCGATGGCTACGCCCACGGGGATGGTCCACAGGGCTGAGATGAGCAGGGCGGCGTTGACGCGCAGAAATGTTGCGCCCGCGCCCTCGAACAGGGTGCGCAACTCGGGCCCAGTGACGGTCTTGAGCATTGCGACGGCCTGCATGGCTCCCCAGCCGACAACAACCATTGCGACGGCGGCCAGCGTCCAGAGCGCGGCGGAGGCTTTGCGCGGCTGGTCGTCGTCGAGCGGTTGGACGACGCGGCACTGCTTGCTGCGCGCCATCCGGCGGTAGATGGGCTCCTCGAAGTGTGTCCAGATGCGGCCGGGAAGGGAACTGAAGAGGGTGGAGCGTCTGAGCAGCGTCAGGATGGGCGATGTGACGCGCTCGGCGGACTCGACCTGCTCGAACTTGAATTTGTCGCTCCAGGCAATGAGCGGACGCCAGACGAGCTGGTCGGTGGCGACGACGATGAGAATCACGACGGCAAAACCGGCCACCAGCGCCCGCATGTCGCCGGAAGCGGTAGCGGTCTGGAGGTAGCTGCCCAGGCCGGGCAACTGGAAGTTGCGGTCGCCCATGGTGAACATCTCGCAGGCAATGAGGGCAAACCAGCCGCCGGCGACAGAGACGATGGAGTTCCAAACCAGGCCGATGGCGGAGTATGGCATCTCAAGCTGCCAGAAGCGTTGCCAGGCGGAATAACGGTAGATGCGCGAGGCTTCGATCATCTCTCTGGGAATGCTCTTGAGGGAGGAGTAGAAGCTGAAAGCCAGATTCCAGACCTGGCCGGTGAAGATGAGCAGGATGACGCCCATCTCGATGCCCATCTGGTGGCCGGGAACCAAAGCCACCATGGCCAGCACTACGGGAGGCAGGAAGCTGAGCACCGGGATGGATTGCAGGATATCGAGGACTGCGATCATCCAGGCCTCGACCCTGGGGTTATAGGCGGCAATGTAGCCGTAGCCGACGGCGAAGATCAGGCTGAGCAGGTAGGCGATGGAGATGCGGACGACGGAATAGAAGGCGTAGACGGGCAGAGCGCCGATGGAGTGCGATATGGGCACCACGGGGACGGGTTTTCCCATCCAGTAAGCGCCGGTGCTGACCAGGGCAAAGAACATGGCCAGCGCGCAGCCGGCCACTCCCATATCGACGAGAAACGGCCAGGTGCGACCGGTGACGAGCGTGCGCGCGAGAGGGTGCTGGAGCTTCACTTGATGGCCTCGCTGGCGGTCATCTCTTCTTCCAGGGCGTCGGGCAAGACAAAGCGGCGCCGGCCGGCGTCGTAGTCGAAGAGCTCGGCATAGCGGCCCCAGGTGATGGCCGTCTGCATCTGCCGCAGGCATTCCTCCTCGCTGAACTGTTCGTCGAGCATGTCGAGGAAGAACTCCTCCGGCACGGTATGGTCGCTCTTGGATTCGAGGGCGCGGCGAATCTGGCGGAGCAGGAGCACATGCTCGATGGCGGCATGGCGGAAGAGCTCTTTTTGGCGCAGGATCTCCGAGTTGGCAAACTCCGTGCCGCTCTCGGTGATCACCGCGTCGCCCTCCTCGACCTTCAGGAAGCCGAGCAGTTGCGCGGCGTCCACGATGGGGAGCAGGTCATCGATTTCGAAGGAGAGATCGTCGGCCAGGCGGTAGATGTCGTCGCGGCCTCCGGTGTCGAGGAGGAGTTCGAGCAGGCCGGCCATGCCGCCGGGGCGGGCATGGGGCAGCATCTGATAGTGCATCTGGCGCTGGTCGCGCACGCGGGTTTCCGGATGCTGGTGGCCGGGGGCCTGATCGGGAGCCGCATCGGGCTTGGTGAGCACCTTGTAGATGTAGTCAACCAATTGCGTGAATGGTTCGGATTTGCGGTCGCGGGGCTGCGCCAGTTGCACGCGGAAATCGGTGCGGATATGGCCGGGATTGCGGCCCAGCACAACGATGCGATCGGCCAGCAGAACCGCTTCTTCAATGTTGTGCGTCACCAGGAAGATGGCTTTGGTGGGCATGGTCTTGTTGGCCCACAATTCGAGCAGCTCACTGCGCAGGTTTTCGGCCGTCAGCACATCCAACGCCGAGAAAGGCTCATCCATGAACAGCACTTCAGGCTCGACCACGAGAGCGCGGGCAAAGCCGACGCGCTGCTTCATTCCGCCTGACAATTCCTTGGGATAGGCGCCTTCAAAGCCGTCAAGGCCGACCGTGTCCAGCATCTTCATGCTGCGGTCGCGGCGCTCTTCGGGGCTCACGCCGCGGGCTTGCAGTGGGGCTTCGACATTTTCAAGAACTGTCAGCCAGGGAAAGAGAGCGAAGCTCTGAAAGACGATGGAGACATTGATCTCGGCATCGGCAATGGGCGTCTGGTGCCAGTAGACCTGGCCGGAAGTGGGCGTAGAGAGTCCGCTCAACATGCGCAGCATGGTCGATTTGCCGGAACCCGAGGGGCCGAGCAGAGCGAGGATCTCACCGGGCAGGATATCGAGGTCGGTGGCCGAGATTACCTGGATGCGGTTCTGGCTGGGCTGCGCATAGTACTTCTCGATCTTCTGGGCGCGAATAATTGCGTCGGAGGGCGAGGCCGTGGCGGCGACAAGGGTCTGGCCGGGGATGGCGGCTTCCTGCATGAATGGTTCTCCATTTTGGGTTCGCCTGCCGGGCCGCGGGCGTTCGCTGTTGCAAGTATATGTACTGCCGGTTGCGCTCAGATGAATCATCGCACTGCACATTGAACTGCGGGTTCAGGCCGAAGAGCGTGCCAGTAGCGATTTCTTCAAAAACCCGAACCAGGCGTATGATTTGTAAAAAGCGCCTAGCCAGTTCGGGCAACCGCTTCGCGGGAGGCGTTAAACCCGTGGACTGGTTGCGTGTCCGTTCCGGCTCGTTCTTGCGTCAAGGAGAGTATGCCCGAAAAGACTGCCAAACCCAAGGTGCTGGTTGCCGACGACGAACCGGTGATTGCCGATACGCTGGTGATGATTCTGAACCAGAGCGGCTTTGAGGCGCGCGCCGTCTATTCCGGTGAAGGTGCATTCGAGTCGGCGGTGGCGTTTAGGCCGGATATGCTCATCTCCGACGTGATCATGGCCGATCTGAACGGGATCGATGCGGCGATTCGCATCCGCGCGCTGCTGCCGCGGATCAAGATACTGCTCTTCTCTGGCCAGGCCGCCACGGCCGATCTGCTCGAGAAGGCGCGCGCCAGGGGCTTTGAGTTCGAGATTCTGGCTAAACCCGTCCATCCGCAGGATTTGCTGACGAAGCTGCGCGGGTAAATGAGCCAGTTAAGTACCTCTTTCGAACGGATCGAAAGAGGCTGGCAATCCCAGGGTAAACGCATTTCAGATTGCGGGATGATTCTGTCTTGAAAGGGCTCGGCTTCAGCCGTGCCAATTGCGTTCCTGACGATGTTCCCTGGCCTTTAGGCCCTGAGGGAGGGGCTTTCGTCCAAAAAACATCCCCCAGCGGCTAAAGCCGTTCCGTTTTTCGCGCCATGTTTCGGCACGGCTCAAGCCGCGCCCTTTCAAAACTGCTTCTATCGGCGACTCGAAATCCAAATGCGTTTACCCTGCTGGCAATCCGTATACACTTGCAAATGAACGCCACTACCAAGTTTCCCGGCTCATCGACCGACTTCCTCTCGAACCGGCTTTTTGGCCTCACGCGCCGGATTGAGGAGATTGACCCACAGTTGTCGCGTGTTCTGGTTCCGTGGGGCGTGCGGCATCCGCGCTACCTCCCAGGGTTCCTCCGCCTGGCGCGAACGATTCAGCAGTCGAGGCGCGTTCGAGCTCGTGAGCTTGCCGGCGGGGTGCGAGTGCCTCCCTTTCTAGTGTCCTGAGTCCGAAATACGCAACACAAAACTGGCTGTCATTCTGAGCGAACGGGGCCCCGAACGTCTTTCAGTTCGGGGGTGGTGAGTCGAAGAATCTGCGGTTGTTCTTAGATGAACTTCAGACCCACCACCCTAGCGACAAAAACAAGAACGTCGCGAGGGTGGGGCACCCGTTTCATCTCCCGTGGGTCGGCAACGCCGGTGGAAGACTAAAAGAGAACGCAGAGCTTCGCGAAGGAATCCAGTTCGATCAGATGTTGGCCCAGCGGGGCGGGGTCAAGGGTTGCGTGTTCCAGCACCCACGTGTCTTTGTGGAAGAGAAAGACTGCGTGCAGGCCGGCGGCGAGGGCGGGATTGATGTCGCTCTTGGGGCTGTTGCCGATCATCCAGCTCGTGTGTGGCGTCAGCTCATGCCGGGCGATCACTTCGCGGTATGTCGCAGGGTCTTTCTCGGCGACGATTTCGACAGCCGAAAAGTAGTCGGCCAGGCCCGAGCGAGTCAGCTTGTCAGCCTGCTCGGCCTCGTCGCCTTTGGTCATGAGGATGAGCCGATGGCGGCTGGCTAACTCGGCCAGCGTCTCGGCCACTCCGGGCATCAGCTCGATCTCCTGCTCGGCGATAGAGCGGGCAAAGCTCAGGATGCGGTTAACCTTTTCCTCGGTGACGGCAGCGGGACTGAGCCGCTCAAAGCACGTGACCAGTGAGCGTGTAAAGCTGGTGAGTCCGTAGCCGTGAGCCAGAATAGTCTCCCGCTCCACGGCGTTGAGGGCTTGGCGCACCTCTGCGGGCGAGTACTCGTAGTGGTTCAGGTACCCGATGAAGGCGGCAATGGCGCGCTCAAAGTAGATGTTGTTTTCCCAAAGGGTATCGTCGGCGTCGATGAGCAGGGTCTGGCCGCCTGGGAATTGGGGCATAGGTTTTATGGTAACGAACTTGACGGGGCGGATTAGAGCCCGATTCTAGGTTCGCTGTCTCCCATCCTTCTCGCAAAGAACGCGGAAAGGATGGGGCTCACCCAGATTTTGATTGGCTAAGGTTTGGGTTGGGCAGCCAGCCACTGCTTCAAATTCGGCTCCTGAAGAGAGCGAAGCTCAATGCAACCGTCGATGCGTTCGATGGCGTGCTTGAGTGCCTGCCCGGAGGCAGCGACTTTGTGCGTGGAGAAGAACTGCTTCACATCGTCGCGTTCGGCAGCGGAGCAGAAGCTACCTGTGGAACCGACCAGGTAGCCGCCCATTTCGGTGGTCAATTGGGCCTGAACCTTATCCCAATTCGCCTTGACGTACTGCCAGGCCAGATCGCGCGTTTCACTCGTCTGGAGGGCGATGGCAAACTGGATGGCGGCGTCCTGATTGCGGACTTTACCGGAGACGGCGTAGTCGAGGGAGCGCTGAACGAGGGCGGGGTCTTGAAATTGGGCCAGCAAGCGGAGGGCTGTATCTTGCGGTTCGGGATTGGTTGAGGATTCAGCAATCTTCTGCAACTTGTCGAAGAGGGCGGAATCGCCGTTTCGGGCAGCAACGGCCAGTGCGGTCTGGCCCAGCGTAGGATCGACCGACGTTGGATCGGTAAGATACTTCTCAACGATATGGTTGGCTTGGGCCAGGATTGCAGGATCTTTGCCGTATTGTCCTAATAGCGAAAAAAGCCGCGAGCGCAGTTCGCGGGTATTCGACGAATCGCTTTCAGAAGGAGGGCCGAGCTGCGCGTACTCCGCCGAAAAGGTTGTTCGAATCCATGCAGAAATTGCTGCTTTTTCGTCCGGAGTAGCCGCGACGCGTTCGTAGGTTGCGCCTAACCCTCCAACGGCATTGCCGAGAACCTCGGCGTTGGGCTCGGCCTTGATTGCGGCCATTAAATTGAGATAATCCCCAACTGAAGCCTTGTTGGCGCGTACCTGGACCCACTCGTTGCCGACCAGGCTGATGCGCTCAACCGGTGTGAGTCCGGTTTCAACATTGGCAACCAGAGCGGCGTATACGCTGGGCGGATAGGCGCTGCGGTAGTAGCCCTTGCCTCCGGCATTCGGAAAGAAGAGGCCAGTCTTTGGAGCTAGCAAGGTGGTGTCAGTGGGGTTGAGGACCTGGCAGTCCTGCCCTTCACCCTTTTTGAAGCAGACCGGAAGAGTCCATTTCTGCGCAGGGCCGGGCTGGATGCTGGGGCTGAGAAAGAAACGCTTTTGAGCGACTGGAATCTTACCTTTGGACGGTTCGCCGAAGACCAAAAGCGGCTCGCCCGGCTGGGCGACCAGGCTCTCCATGATCTTGTCTACCGGCTTGTGGCTGGCTGCGGTCTGAGCGTTCCAGAAGTCCTCGGCGGTGGCGTTCCCGTAAAGGTGGGCTGCCAGATAGTTATGCACGCCCTTGCGGAAGGTCTCCGGGCCGAGGTAATTCTCGACGGTGAGCAGAACATCGCTGGCTTTGCCATAGGCGATGCCGTCGAACATCTGGTTGATTTCATCGGGGGTTTCGGCCTTGGCGCGGATGGAGCGGGTGGTGGGCTGGGCGTCGAGATTGAGCGTCCCGTCCTCGTCGGCGGCCACCAACTGGTTGATGTTCCACTCCGGGTGCATGGTGGCTACGGATTTGTTCTCCATCCAAGTAGCGAAGCCCTCGTTGAGCCAGATGTTGTCCCACCACTGCATCGTAACCAGGTCGCCAAACCACTGATGCGCCATCTCGTGGGCGATTACGATGGCCACTTCCTTTTTTGTGCCGACTGAGGCGGTTTTGGGATCCAGCAGAAGGTCGGTCTCGCGATAGGTAATGGCGCCGAAGTTCTCCATTGCGCCGGCCTCGAAGTCGGGCAGGCCAATCAGGTCGAGCTTCTTGAGCGGGTAGGGAATGCCGAAGTAATTGTTGTAATAGTGCAGCACGTATTTGGCGACATCGACAGCATAGGGCGTGAGGGCAACCTTGTCGGGTGTTGAGCAAGCGCGAATCGCTACGCCGTCGGATTCGCCGGCGGTGCATTGGAAGTCGCCGACAAGAAAGGCGACGAGATACGTAGACATCTTCGGGGTGGCGTCGAACTTCAGGGTGTGCTTTCCGACGCCGGGGCCTGGGGTGTCGGTTTCAATGGGGCTGTTTGAGATGGCGGTGTCGGCGCTGTCGATGACCAGGGAGACGTCGTAGGAGGCCTTGAATGCAGGTTCGTCGAAGGAAGGGAAGGCGCGCCGGGCATCGGTCGGTTCGAACTGGGTAACGGCGTAGTTGCGGCGAGCGGTTTTTGAAAGGTAGAAGCCGCGCAGTTCATTGTTCAGGATGCCGGTGTATGCGATGGCCAGGGTTGCCTTGCCTGCAGGCAGTTTGTCTGCGAACGTAAAGGTCGCTTGCTCCTTGCCTTTGTCCAGCGTAACCGTCGCCGTCTGCTGCTTGCCGTTGGCGGTCGCGGTGACGCTCTGGAAGGCGATCTCGGCGGCGTTCAGCGTGATCGCGCTGGCCGGCTCGGCGATGGTCACGTCGATCGTTTCCACGCCTGAGAAGGTTGCTGCCTTCAGGTCGGGTGTGAGGGCGAGCGTGTAGTGCTCGGGGCGAACCGTGTCCGGGAGGCGCTGGGCGTTTGCAGTGCGGACGGGGGCCAGGATCAGGCAAGTAAACGTGACCGCGGTTGCGAGCGCGGCGCAAAGCGATCGAGTGGAAGGGCAAGTATTCATGCAATCCTCGTGGGGGTGAGTAGGATGTTCGACCAAGAGCTGATGGCAGTGCATTCCAGTGGCGAATTGAGCCCTTTCTGGTCGTACACGGGCTCTCGCGGCGGATGGCTGCCGACACTGCCATTGTAGGCTAGTGAGGGGACCCAAAGGAGTTCGCGCCGGGGCGGTGCAGAGATCC
>Ga0302202_10006205_pt1 | contig 11939 bp, 4 predicted proteins | sample II_Bog_N3_3_FD_194579 | JGI IMG/M metagenome (GOLD analysis project Ga0302202, IMG submission 194579) | Peat permafrost microbial communities from Stordalen Mire near Abisko, Sweden - II_Bog_N3_3 | ecosystem: Environmental > Terrestrial > Soil > Wetlands > Peat | place: Sweden: Abisko, Stordalen... | reverse complement strand
GTCGGGTTGCCGCTCGTTCATGGAGAGACGCGCGGGAAGAGGCGCGGCGACGTCGCTCCTTTCGCACCGACGCGCTGCAAGAGGCTCGGCGGCGTCGCTCCTCTCGCACAGGCGCTCTGCAAGAGGCTCGGCGGCGTCGCTCCTCTCGCAGCGACGCTCTGCAAGAGGCTCGGCGACGTCACTCCTCTCGCAGCGACGCTCTGCGAGAGGCTCGGCGACGTCACTCCTCTCGCAGCGACGCTCTGCAAGAGGCTCGGCGACGTCACTCCTCTCGCAGCGACGCCCTGCAAGAGGCTCGGCGACGTCGCTCCTCTCGCACAGGCGCTCTGCAAGAGGCACGACGACGTCGCTCCTCTCCCATCGACGCTCGGCTCGCACGGCGGCTCACCCGACGAGGAGCGAGACGACCTGGGAGAAGTCGCCGACCCCCTCTCGGGTCAGCGTGCGGTACCGAAAGAAATGACGAGTCCCGGCCGCGAGACCCGTGACCTCCGTGTCGGCTCGCATCGTGCGCTCGAGGTCGACCCAGACCACCCCGTCGGTTCCGCGCTGCCAGTCGTACGACGCGCGCACGTTCGGGGCCTTCGCCACCAGCCGCACGGTGCCGGACACGAGCCCCTGCTTCGCCACGAAGGCGAGCTTCGCGTGCCCGGACGACCGCTTCAGGCTCATGCCGGCGCTCGCGATGACGACCCCGGCCTGTCCGGGGCTCGTGTCGGCCACCTGCTGGACGTACATGCGCAGGCAGAAGAGATCGTCTTGCACCTTCGCGAGCCTGGCGTCGCGGTCAGACCTTGTGCCGAGCGCGCGCGTCAGGGTCCGGACGTACGACGCCTCGAGCGCGGCGATGTCGGCTTCGAAGGTCGCGAGCGCCGGTACGGGGGACGGGAACGCGGGGTTTCCGCTCATCGCGGCGGCCACCGACTGGGCGTACAGGAGGGTCTCGGGGATACGTCGCGGGAGATTGACGGCTACGATGGCTCGGATCATGGCGGCTCCTTCGGAGGTCGTCGGGGATCGACACCTCTCACACAGGGCCGGGCAACCCGAGAAATGGTGCGTAAGTGCCGGGGATGGTCGTAACTGTCGCAAAGTGTCGATTGTTCGGGAGCCCGGACGCCCGCACGGGCAGAGGGTCGGGCGCCTAGCGCGACCGCTGTCGCAGGAGCGCCGAGGGCTCTGGAGTCTCCTGATCGGCCTGATCGGCGAGCTCACGCAGCGCGACGCGCACGCGCGGCTCAGCGCTCCGGGCTGCTGCGACCCCGACACGTACGCGAGCATCCGCGCGCTCCTCGTCGTGCCCGCTCGCGACGAGGGCTCTCGCAGCCGAGGTCCGGGTCTCCCCGTCGTGCTCGGGCCCCTCGACCACCGACCATAGCTGCGCGCGGGTGACCGACGGGCTGCGATAGCCCTGGGCGCCGTCGACGAGTCGGACGAGCTTGTCCTCGGAGACGGAGGTCACGATCTCCCCGACGGTCGCGGTCTGCCGCTGCTTCGCCGCGAGGATCGCGGCCTGAATCCGCTCGACGATCGAGTCCTTCTCGGTCGCGTCTTTGCCATGGAGCTGGAGGCGCAGCACCACGCGATCCGCCCCGACGAGCTCGATGTCGCTGCCGTTGGCGCGAACGGCGTCGAGGGCGCTGTAGGGGAAGAACCGAGAGCGCGACGAGCCGGTCACGAAGATGCCGTCGACGCCAACGGCGATCCGCGACGCGCGCCGGAAGACCAGCGCGCCGGTGATCGCGACGGTCGCGTAGGTCGCCAGGACGGCGAGCGTCCCTGCGTCGCGCAGGTTGGCCGCCTGGATGAACAAGACGGCGAGAACAGGGAGCGCTGCCATCGCCGCGACGGCCGCGCGCGTCTCCGTCGTCACGGCGACGGCGTCGAAGCCGATACGCCGCTCGGAGCTGACGCCGCTCTCTCTCCCTTCTTCCTCGTCGATGGTAGGGGCGAGGAACGCGCGGGCTCCGAGCCGCGTCGCGGCGTAGATGCACGCCGAGGCCGCGGCCATGAGCAGGCTGAAGCCGACCATCGATGCGGCGTAGGCCATCTGGAGCTTGTGGAGCGACGCTGTCGGCAAGAGATCGGCATACGTCGAGTAGCCATCCCAGCGCGCGATGTAGAGCGCGGCGTGGCGCGCCGTTCTCTCGAAGACGTGCAGCGCGGGAATGGCGATCGCCGCGCGCGTCGCCTGCGGATGCGAGGTCATCCACGCACGCACGCGCTCGAGCGGGTCCGAGAGGCCGGCGCGGAGGCGCGCTCGCGCCACCATGCGTACGAGCATCGCCACGGGGACCGCGAGCGTCACGCCGAAGATCAGCGGAGTCAGCGCCCATTCGAGGATGGTCCGGCTGTGATAAATCGCGTCGCTCACGACCGAACGCACGAGCCCGTCGACCCAGCCAGCGTGAAGCGCGAAGCGGAGCAGCGCCCGCGCCGTCTCGGAGTAGACGTGGACGACGTTGAACCAGATCGCCCAGAGCGCGCCGAGGCCGACGATCGCCTTCACGAGCGCGGGAACGCGGCGCGCGAGGTGGGCGAGGCGAGCCATTCACCTCGAGTCTATCGCAGACTCCCCAGCAGCGCCCGGGGCTCGGGTTCGCTCGCTCGCGTCAGCTCTCCGGCGGAAAGATGCTCGGGCTCGGATCCCGCCCACGCTCCGGGTCGTCCTTGCGCTCGTCGTCGGAGGGATCGCCGAAGAACGCGAGGAGCTCGTCGCGACGAGCCTTGGCGTCCGCGCGGCCCATCTCGATCAGCTCGCGCGCGAACCCGCCGTCGAAGAGGAGGTAGCTGGCGAGATCCGCCTCGTCGCCGCGACCGAAGTCGAGGAGCATCAAGAGCCGCTTCGTGAGGAACGCGTCGCCGCGGAACCGTCCTCGGCGCACGTGCTCGGCGGCCAGGCGGCCGATGTCTTCGCTCGGCCTGACCGTGAGGCAGTTGATGTTCCGGTACGCGGGCGAGCCTCGCCGATGCGCCGCGGCGCTCATTCGCGGGACGAACTCGTCTCCGAACGCGTTCTGTCCGTCCGAGAGCACGCTGTTCATGCGCGTGAGCAGCTCGATGTCGACGTCCACGTGATCGAGGAGGAACGCGTTCAGGATCTTCCCGAGGAGAAACGCCATCCCCGGCGCCTGGACGCTGGAGCTCGCCCCCTCGCTCGCGACGACGTCGCGCGAGCTGCCGATCGCGAACACGTGAGTGGCGCCAAGCCGAAGCGCGGGCGAGATCGGCGTGTTCTGCCGGAGCCCACCGTCGAGGTAGAGCTCGTTGTCGATGCGCGCCGGGGGAAACAGGAGCGGGATCGCCGCGCTCGCGAGGGCGTGCTGGGGACCGATCCGGTCGGCGCGGTAGAGCGTGCGCGGCGGCGAGGTCGACGGGATGACCGTGTCCGGCGCCGTCTGGATGAACACGACGGTGCGCCCCGTGGAGACCTCGGTGCACGAGACCGACAGCGCGCGCAGCTGACCGCGCCTCAGGCAGCGAGTCACGGCGCGCCAGCTGATCTCGCGCTGGACGAGATCGGCCATCGGGCGGACATCGAAGAGGCCAGACCCGTCCTGCCCGCCCATGAGCAAGCGCGGCAGCCCGACCACCTGACGCACGCCGAACCCGAGCACGCGTGTGAGCTCGAGGCCGCCCCAGAGGTCGACGAGCCGCCGCATGCCGAGCACAGGGTCGGCCAGGTGCGCGGCGAGGTAGCAGGCGTTGATCGCGCCGACGCTCGTCCCGGAGAGGATGTCGAGCCGCGGGGGGGCGCCGCGGAGCCGCGTGAGGTCGTCGAAGATGTAGCGGAGCACGCCGACCTCGTACGCACCGCGAGCGCCGCCGCCCGACAGGATCATCGCGATGCGACGACCCGGGCGCTCGCGCTCGTCACGAAGCGGTGAGGTCATGGTCGGGAGGCCGCGGCCGAGGGCGGTGTCGGCGCCGGCAGCGGAGTGGCGTCGAAGAGCGCGGTGAGGAGCGGGCGTCGCGCGAACAGGGCTCGGAGGCGAGGGTCGCGGATCGTGGACATGAGGGTGGCCCCATAGTCTACCGCCCGCTGACGCGCCAGCGGTGCCTGCGGCGAGCCCGCGCGCTTCAGAGCGTCCGCGGCGAGGACGCGGACCTCGAGGCCGTACTCACACCCCTGCAGCGTCTCGACGGCGCCAAGCGCGGTCGTCGCGAGCAGGACGGCCGCGTGCATCTCTCCGGCGTCGACGCGCGCGGCGGCTTCGAGCGCGAGCGCGTAGAAGTGAAAGCTGACGAGCGCGAGGTCCTCGGCGAGCCGGCGCGCGCGGACCGCGTGGCCGATCGCGGCGGGCGCGTCTCGCCGCGCGCGCGAGAGCACCGCCTGGACGACGGCCTCGTGCGTCGCCACGTAGGCGCTCCCCGTCGCAGCGTTCAGCGCAGCCGCGTCCCGCACGAAGGACTCCGCGGGGCCGAGCTCTCCCTGCTCGATCATGACCTGGGCGCTCACGAGCAGCGTCTCCGCGCGGCCGTCCTGATCGCTGTAACGCTCGTGCGCGTCGCGAGCGCGCGCGATGTACGCGTACGCCCTCGGAGTGTCGCCGAGCCGCGCATACGCGAAGCCGACGTTCGCGAGGGTCTTCGCGATCTGGAACCGTCCGCCGATCGCGACGTCGATCTGCAACGACGCGAGGGCGAGCGTGATCGCGTCCTCGTAGCGCCCCTGGACGAACATCGCATAGGCGAGCGAGTTCTTCGCGCGCGCCTCTTGCCGTCGGGCGTTCACGCGGCGAAACACCGCGATCGCGTCGACGTACGAGTCGACCGCCTCGCCGACACGGCCGACCCAGCGGAGGAGCGCGCCGCGCGCCAGCAAGACCTCGGCGCGCGCGCGAGCGGGCATGTTCGGGTAGATGCGCGGGTCGCACGCCGCGAGCGCACGGTCACACGCGGCCAGCGCCCCCTGCACGTCGCCGAGCTCGCGCTGCAGGACCGAGGTCTGCGCCTCCGCCTCCACCTCGAGCGTCGACAGCCCCGCCTCGCGCGCGACCTCCGCCGCGCGACGAGCGATCGGTAGCCCGTGAGTGAGCTTCCCCTCGTCCGCGTCGAAACGCGCGGTCCGCAGGAGCGCGAGGCACACGCCGCGCGGGGATCCGACCGCGCGCGCGACCCGTCTCAGCTCGCGCAGGTGCCGCACGCGCTCCCGCCTCCGCCCCGCATCCCGGTGGATCGCCTCGAGCGCGTCGTGCGCGGCGATCGCGCGCGCGTCGACCGACGTCATGCACGAGAGGGCGCGCATGTAATAGCGAATCGCCTGGGGTGTCTGATAGCTCGCGCGCGCCGCGTGCGCGGCCTCGAGGTAGAAGTCGGCCGCCCGTGGTCCGTCGTCGCCGCGAACGAAATGCTGCGCGACGATGACGGCCGAGATCCCGTGCGCGAGCTTGGTCTTCGCGTAGAGCTCGCCCAGCGCTCGATGCATCTCCGCGCGGGCGCCGAGCGAGAGGCCGGCGTACGCCACGTCACGCGTGAGGAGGTGACGGAAGTCGATGGCGTCTCCCTTGCGGTCGGACAGCCCTCGGGCGCAGAGACGCATGATGGCGTCGTCGGTGCGCGTGCCAAGCAGCGTCCCGAGCTCCTGCGTCGACAGCGGTCCGCCCGCGATCGCGAGCCACTCCACGACGGTGCGCTCCTCCTTCGGGAGCTCGGTGAGGCGATCCGCGACGAGCTGCTCGAGGGTCGACGGGAGGCTCGTCCCCGCCGCGCCGTCCGACGCCGTGCGCACGAGGGAGTGACGATCGGCCCCGCTCTCCGGCGTCACGCTCTCGGCCTCGGGGCTCTCGCGGATCTCGAGCGCTCCGCGCTCCAGCAGCGCGTCGACCATCTCGAGGAGAAAGAACGGGTTGCCCGCGACGCGAGGCATGAGATCCGCGCACACCTGCCGGACGCCGTTGCGCACGTCGAGGCGCAGCTCGACGAGATGGATCTGCTCCTCCGTCGTGAGGCCGCAGAGCTCGATGCTCACGACCCCCTCGAAGAGCGGCGCCGTACGCTCGTCCGGTCGAGTCACCAGGACGACGAGGATCGGCAGCGGGTCTCGTGTCTTGCTGATCTCGGTCAGGAGCTCGAGGCTCGGCTTGTCCGCCCACTGGAGCCCTTCCACGATCACGACCAGCGGGGTCTGCATCGCGACCGCAGCGAAGAGATGGCGGACGCCGGTCGTGACCGCGCGCTTGCGTGTCGCCGCGTCCTCGTCGCCGGCGAAGCCGGTGCGTCGGCTCGTGACGAGCTCGGCGAGGCACGCGACGAGCGGGCTGTGCCCGTCTCCTTGCGCCGCTCCGCCCCCTGCGCGGGCGATGAGCGCGCAGACCTCGTCGAAGCTCTCGTCTCCAGTCAGACCCACGAGATCCTTGACGAGATCGGCGACGGCGCTGAGCGGGAGCTCCTGCCTCACCGGTGAGCACTCGATGCGTGCGACCCTCGCGTTCGGGGGGAGCTCGGTCGCGAACGACGCGACCAGCGCGGTCTTTCCGATCCCGAGCTCGCCGGTCACGACACGGCACGTCACCTCGCCGGCGCCTCCACCGAGCACCGCCTGGTGGTACGCGGCGAGGAGCTCCGCCTTCTCGAGCTCGCGTCCGACGAGATCGCCGGGCGCGGCGAGCGCCTCCCCGCGCCGCTCCCCGCGAGACAAGCTGCGCTCGAGCGCGTACGTCCGCATCGTTCGCGGGAGCTCGAGCCCCTTCGGCGGCGACAGCGTCAGAGTAGCAGCGTCCCCCCACCCGAACTCGTGCCGTACGAGGCGATAGACACCCCCTGCGACCCACGTCCGCTGCGCGGGCGTCGCTTGCGCGAGCGTGTCTGCGAGGAACGTGGCCGGGTCGTGCAGGCGATGCCGCACGAGGTGACCTTGCGCGTCGCGAACGCCCGACGCGATGCCGCGAACGATGCCGAGGCCTGCGGCCACCGGCACCGCGAGATCGTCGTTGATTCCCGAGATCGCCTCGTGGCTGTCGAGCGCGAGCCAGGCTGCGTCCGAGGCGGCGCGCGCGGGGTTCGACCCGAGCCCGGCGATCGCTCGGGCTTCTCGATCGCTCGACCAGAGCCAGCGTGTCCCGCGCTTGTACGCGATGTCACCGAGCATCGTGCGGAGGCGCTCGAGCGTGCGCGCGCGGGCCGCGGACTCGCCCTCGGGGAGATCGAGGCCGTGCAGGCGGAGCGTGACGAGCGCGACATGGCGTACCTCGCGCGGGCCGGCGAGGGCGGTGACCGGCCGTTCGAGCGGCGTCAGTTGCACCGGGACGTAGGCAGAAGACGCGGGCGCCGGCTCGGGCATCGGGGTCTCGGCGACGACCGGCGGATCCACGGACACGACCGGGCCGCCGAGCGCCATGGGCGCCGCCGCGATCGTTCGATTGCCCGCCGGCTCCTCCGCGGCGAGCTGCACCGGTGGCGGGACCTCGGACAGTCCTGGCCGCGTGTTCTCGCGTACGACGAACTCACCGATGACGGCTTCGAGCGTCGTCGCGTCGACGAGCTGTTGCTTCGTGAGGAGAGCACGGCCGATCGCCCCGGCGAGGTCGCGCCCGTTGGTGTAACGGTCACCGCGCGACGGGGCGAGCGCCTTCAGAACAATCACCTCGAGCTCCGCGGGCACCTCCGAGGCAAACGTGCTCGGCGGCTCGACGCGGCCTTCGCGGACGATTTCGAGCAGCGCGTCGCCATGCACGGAACCATGCAGCGGGCGGCCAGTGAGCGCCTCCCAGAAGATGACGCCGAGAGCATACAGATCGCTTCGTCGGTCGACCTTCTCTCCGCGCGCCTGCTCGGGCGACATGTACCCGAATTTCCCCTTCAAGATTCCCTGCTCGGGCGCGAACATCTTGGCGCTCGCGATGCCGAAATCGGCAATCTTCACGGCGCCCTCGAACGAGAGGAGGACGTTCTGCGGGGACACGTCGCGGTGGACGATCTCGAGAGGCCCGCCCCCCTCGTCCTTCCGCTCGTGCGCGTAGTGGAGCCCCTTCGCGGCCTCCGCGACGATCCACGCCGCCATCCACGGATCGAGGCGCCGCCCCCTCGACTTCGCGCTCGAGAGGAGCCTGCCGAGGTCCGGCCCTTCGACGTACTCCATTGCGAGGAGCTGCCCCTCGTCTCCGCCGTCGTAGAACTCGTAGACCTGCACCACGTTCGGGTGGTTGAGGCGGGTGGCGAGCTGCGCCTCCTCGACGAACATCGTCCGGAATCGGAGCGACGCCCCGTACGACGGCAGGATTCGCTTCACCACGAGCACCTTGTAGGTGCCCTCTGCGCCGCGCTTCTTCGCGAGGAAGACCTCCGCCATGCCTCCAGCGCCGAGGCGCCGGATCACCTCGAACGCGGCCAGCTTCTGCGGGGCGGCGCTGGGTGCGGTGAATGGGCGGATAGACATATGAGACCCGCGAATTCTCTCACAATTGTCCCGCGTTGGCGCGGCGGGCGCGGCGGGCTCGCAGTGCGGTCAACTTTCCGTGTACCCTAGCGAGATCACTGTGCCTCCGGTCGAATCCACACAAGATCTGCCCGAGCCCACGGCGACGGGGAGCTTCGCGAAGACCCCGCTCGCACACCTGCTGGTTTACGCCTACGACCGCGAGCTGACAGGGACCTTCGACTTCAGCGGGCCGACGGGGCAGTCGGCGACCGTTCTCTTCATCGAGGGGCAACCGACCAAGGCGCGCACGACCGAGACGACGGTGTATCTCGGTCGCGTGCTGTTCGAGCTGGGGATTCTCAGCGAAGAGCAGCTGGGCATCCTGTTGCCACGCCTCCTCGGGAGCACGGAGCTGCACGGTCAGATCTTGACGGGCGAAGGGCTCATCTCGGAGGAGCAGCTAGAGCTCGCGCTCCGCGCGCAGCTCGTGCGCCAGATGCAGTCGCTGGTGCGCCTGCCTGCCGAGACCACGTACAAATATTACGACTGCTTCGACGGCCTCGCGAGCTACGGCGGGGACGGGCACGTGGGCATCGACCCGTTCCCGGTAGTCTGGGCGTGCATTCGCGACGAGCCGCCGTGGGAGCACGTCCAGGTCGGCCTTTCGCGGATTGGCGCCGCAGGCCTGCGGTTGACGGACGCCTCCGAGACGTCGAGGTTCTCGTTCGAGAAGTCCGAGCGCGCGACCGTGGAGCTCCTCCGGCAGAAGCCGTGGCGCATCCACGAGCTCACCGCGGCTGCGACCCTCGCGCCGCGCATCGTGCAGCTCCTCGTTTACTGCTTGATGGTGACGAAGCAGGTCGAGCTCGTGCGCGAATCGAAGATCCCGGGCGCGCCCATGAGCGAAGAGGTGATCCCCGACGCGCCTCCGTCGACGCCATTCGCCGCGGGCGTGATGGAGTCGGTGACGGCTCCGCCGCAACGCAAGGTGGCAAGGGTTCAGCTCGCGCAACGTCCGGTGACTCGAGCCCCCGTCGTGGTCGAAGAAGAGCGAGTGAACTCGGAAGGGTCCGACGGCGAGGGCGCAGACGGTCGAGGCTATTACGTCGCCACCCAGCCGCGGACCTTCAACAAGAAGCGCAGGGCTGCGGAGGCCGCAGCTGCAGCCGCCGCGGCGGCTGCCGAGTCCACGAGCGTGCCTCCGCCCGAAGGGGATGTCGCGGCCGACTCCGCGGCCTCCGCGGCACCGGAGCCCGTCGTCGCCGGCGAGCCGGTCCTCAACCCTGCACGCGATGCCGTCGTCGCCTCCGAGCCCGCCGTCATACCTGCAGGCGAGCCTGTCGTCGCCGCTGCGCTGGCCGTCGCAGTTGCCCCGGACGCCATCGTCGTCGCCGACCCCGTCGTTCCATCTGTCCCCGAGGCAGTCGTCGTCGCCGACCCCGTCGTCCCGCCTGTTCCTGAGGCAGTCGTCGTCGCCGACCCCGCGGTCCCGCCTGTTCCCGAGGCGGTCGTCGCCGTCGAACCCGTCGTCGCACTTGCGCTCGAGCCCGTTGACGCCGCCGAGCCCGTCGTCGCGCCCGTACCCGAGCCCGTCGCCGCCGAGCCCGTCGTCGCGCCCGTACCCGAGCCCGTCGCCGCCGAGCCCGTCGCGTCCGTACCGGAGCCCCTGGCCGCCAAGGCCATCGTCGCACCGGCACCGAAGCCGGTCGTCGTCACGCCCGCACCCAAGCCGGTCATCGCGCCCAAGCCAGCCGTCGCAGCGGCGCCAAAGCCCGTCGCGACGCCCGGGCCCGTCTCCGCCAGGCCCGCGGCGCCGATGGCCCCTGTCCCGGCTCGCCCACCCGCCGCGCCATCGCAACGACCTGCACAGAGCGCGATCGCGCCTCTCGACATGGACCTGGATCCCTTCGCGGGGCTGCTGCTCGATCTCGAGGAGCCCGCGGCGCCGCGCCCCGCGTCCGTCCGGGCCGCGCCTGCGTCTGCCGCCCCTCCGCCGCACCCCGAGAACCAGGCCATCACCGCGCCGCCACCTCCCCTGGTCGACGACGCGGCGGGCTCCCGGGAGGAGGACATCTTCCACATCCCGACACCTGCGCACGGGGTCCCGGCGATCGATGCGCTGGCATCGGACGAGCCTCCCGCCGAGGCTCCGGCGAAGCTCGCCGAGCCCCCCGCCCAGCCGGTCGCCGAGGTGCACACACGACCGACCGTGCCGAAGATGGCCGCCGTCACACCCGACCAGATCGCCGCGCACATCGCGGAGGCTGCGGCGAAGGCCCAGGCGCAGTCCCCCGTCTCCGAGGCGAAGCCGCGGTCGCAGCCAGGGTCGGAGCCGAAGTCACGACCGCAGCCGGTCTCTGAGCCGAAGCCGCGGCCCGCGACGCCGGAGGCGAAGCCTCGGTCTCTCACTCGCCCTCCGGACCTCCGGACGACGGCATCATCGCCCCGCCCGGCGCCGCAATCTCTGAGCATCTCCACACCCGTCGCGATCCAGCCGACCACGCCCGCGCCCCAGCCAGTCGCGACCCCGGCAGCGCGACCGAGCTCGCCAGGCACTCCAGCTCAGAGTGCGCACAGCGCCCCGCCGCCCGTCAGCCCTCACGCACGGCCGACTCCCGCAGCGGTCGTGGCGCAGACCGCTCCGAGCTCATCGTCGACTCGTTCGACGGAGCGGGCTGCGACGCCGTTGCCGGCACCGACAGCCGCAGTCTTCCACTCCTCTTCGGGGAACGGCGCCGCTGGCATTCCGGCGGATGGGCCCGCAGCCTCCGCTGATCCGTCGAAATCGAAGGCACACCCGATCTCCGTGAAGGACGAATTCGATGATGATGACGACGCACCCCCGTCTTCGCGTTCGACGGGCTTCTCTTCACTCAGGGCAATGCAAATGACGGCCGAGCTAGTTGCACGTAAGAAGGAGATTCAGGACAAGGCTGCGGCTCTCGGCAAGGAGGATTACTACGCGCTCCTCGGCGTCACCCGCGACACGCCCACGGCGGAGATTCAGAAGGCGTTCTTCGCGCTCGCGAAGAAGTGGCATCCCGACCGTGTCCCTCCCGTGCTTGCGGACGTGAAGGACCTCTGCGCGAAGGTGTTCGCTCGCATGAGCGAGGCGCACCAGACCCTGATGGATCCGACGAAGCGGTCGAAGTACGACACCGCGAAGAAGCCGGGCGGCGACGACACACCGGAGGCGCAGGCCCAGGTGATGGCGATCCTGGAAGCGGCGACGAACTTCCAGAAGGCGGAGATCTGTCTCCGGCGAAACGACTTCAAGATGGCGGAGGACCTCTGCAAGAAGGCCATCGACGTCGAGCCGAAGCAGGCGGACTACATCTCGATGATGGCCTGGCTCCAGGCGCAGAAGCCGACCAAGCAGGACGCTGGCTCGACGCAGGAGCAGGTCCTCGAGCTGACGCGGGCGATCGGCATCAGCCAGGCCTGCGAACGCGCCTACTTCTACCGTGCGATGCTCCTGAAGCGACTGGGGCAGGAGCCGCAAGCCATCAAGGACTTCAAGCGCGCGATGGAGCTCAACCCGCGGAACGTCGACGCCCAGCGCGAGGTCAGGCTCTACAAC
>Ga0302202_10006203_pt1 | contig 11940 bp, 9 predicted proteins | sample II_Bog_N3_3_FD_194579 | JGI IMG/M metagenome (GOLD analysis project Ga0302202, IMG submission 194579) | Peat permafrost microbial communities from Stordalen Mire near Abisko, Sweden - II_Bog_N3_3 | ecosystem: Environmental > Terrestrial > Soil > Wetlands > Peat | place: Sweden: Abisko, Stordalen... | reverse complement strand
CAGATCCAGACCCCGGAAGAAGCCGCCGATGGCGGTGTCGGCACCGTCGAGCAGCACATAGCCGAAGGCATAGGGGGGGGGCGGCAGACCGTTGAACTCGTCATAGACGATGGTGAACGTCTCGATCTGACCGCCTGGACCCACTTCCACCCAATCGGTGGTCGGCTCCAGCGTCTGATCGGAGAACGCCCGTGGTGGGATCAGCACGCGGCCGGATTTGGCGTCGCGCTTGCCGTAGAGCTTGGCGTGGTCGCGCAGCTGCACATAGAACCAGCTCGCGGTTTCGCCGAGAGCGTGGGTGTAGGTGATGTTCCAGGTTTCCTGGCGCTTCAACAGTTCCATTGTCATTCTCCAGACTTCTTATGCTTCGACGACCACGGCGCCGAAAAACTGATGGTCGCCGCCATTGCCGCTGGCGACGGCACGTTTGGCTCCCTTGACCTGATGAGTCCCGGCGCGGCCCCAGACCTGCTGTGCGGCCTCGATCAGCCGCACCATCGCGGTGACAGCAATTGCGTTGGTGCACAGCGTGCCGCCCGAGGCGTTGACCGGGGTGGGGCCGCCGAGGGCGAAGTAGCCCTCGCGCAGCATCGCCGGTGCCTGCCCGAGATCAGCCAGCCCCGCCGCCTCGATGGCGTGGAACTCGGTGTTGCTGAACGGGGCATAGAGTTCGGCAGCGTCGATCTGCTTTTTCGGATCGGTGATGCCGGCCATTTTGTAGGCCCGCTTGATTGCGTTCCCGAGCGCGTAGGCGTCGGCATGATCGGCGGTGAAGCCACGGCCCATGCGGTCGCCGAGATAATAGGTCTCCGAGCAATGCCCGATGCCGGTGATCCACACCGCATCCAGCTTGTGGTCTTTGATGTATTTCTCAGACGCCAGCACCACGGCTCCGCCGCCGGAGGATTGCGGGCAGCAATCGAACAGCTTGATCGGCCAAGCGATGGTGCGGGACGCCATCACCTGATCGACGGTGGTGGTCTTGCGCAGATGGGCGTTGGGGTTGAGCGAGGCGTGATGGCGGTTTTTGACCACGATCCGCGCCATGTCCTCCTCGACCATGCCGTATTTGTGCATGTAGCGCACGGCGGACATCGCCAGCATGGTGATGGTGCCCTGCGGCAATTGACGCTCATAGGTGGGGTCCCAGATCTTGTTGAGCACGGTCTGGCTGTCGCCACATTCGCCCACCTTGTCGGCACCCGCCGTCAGCACAACGTCGCAGGCACCGGATGCGATGTGGTAATAGGCGGCCTGGACCGAGGAAATCCCGGTCGCACCGCCGGTGTTGATGCGCAGGAAGCGCTTGTTGCGCGCGCCCACCGCATCGATGCCCAGCCGCTCGGCATTGCCGATGCCAACCATCGTGTCCGGCGAGAGCGAATAGACCACCGCCTCGATGTCATCGAGTTCGAGCTTGGCATCGGCCAGTGCGATGGCCGTCGCCTCACGCACGAGGTCGGGGTAACTGGCGTCGTCGCGACGCGATTGGAAGGCGGATTGGCCGAGGCCGATGATGCCGACGCGCTGGCTCATCGCACTTCTCCCTGCAGGTCGCGTCGGAGGACGACGACGGTGTTGTATTGCATCGCATCGCCGCTGGCGGCGTGGGCGAGACCAGCTTGGACGCCTGGGCGTTGATGGCGGCCCGCACGCCCGAGCACTTGCAGCGCGATTTCAGCGATGCGGATCAGGCCGGTGCAATAGACCGGGTTGAGTGCATGCGCGCCGCCCGACAAATTCACCGGCAGCGTGCCGTTGGGTCCAAAGCTGCCATCAGCCACCCGCGCACCCCACTCCGCACGCGGTGCCAAGCCGAGCGCTTCGTAGGCGAGCAACTCGTGATACGGCGAGGTATCGGCCACCTCGGCGACATCGAAAGCCGATAACGGTTCGCTGATCCCAGCTTCCGCGTAGGCTTGCCGCGCGGCTTCGACCAAGGCGGGTGCTTGCGAGAGGTCGCGATCACCGATGAACGCCGCCTCGGTCGCCCAACCTTGGCCCGCGATCCAGGCGACATCCTTGCAGCCATGCTCGGCGATGAAATCCTCGGACGCGATCACCAGCGCCACCGCGCCATTGACCGGCGCAGAGACCAGGCCGGGTTCGAGCGGGTAGCGGCGGGCGTCGTAGCTCGGCAGCTCTGCCGAGACGAGATCCGGATAGGCCTGGGCCCCGTTGGCGCGGTTCTTGGCGGAGATCTTGCGCACCAATTCACCGAGTTCCGGCATCTTGGACAGCAGCACGTTGGCCTGCATCGCATGCGCGCCGAACTCGTCCTGCGGCAGACGGCGGTGGAAATATGGGTCGGTGGCGAGGCGCTGCACCTCGGCGAGCGAGTCGGCTTCGGTCGGGCTCCAGGCCACCACCAGATGGGTGCGGAAATGGCCGGAGCCGACGCGCATGGTGGCCATCACGAAGGCATGCTCACCAGCCGAGGGCGTGGAGATAATGTCGCGATCCACGCCGCCCACCGGGCCGGACGCCATCATCACCGAGATGGCACGACCGTCATACTGGTCGTTGCCACCGACGACGATGCCGTCAATGTCCTCAATGGTGATCCCGGCATCGCGCAAGGCACGCTGGGTTACCTCGTAAAGCACCTCCTCCAGGGAGTGCTGGAAGCCCTCGACACACGGCGAAATGGCCGCGCCGATGACCCCCGATCTGACTAGGTAGGGCATGTGATTCCTGTTGGCTGGAAATGGGCAAGGGGAGCGCGTTCGACGGGCGCTACGCCGTCGATCAACGCGGGGAACAGCGCCTGCAACGCGCCGCCAGCACTGCGGCGGACCAGGCCGCGTGCGGTGTGGTGTGGGGAGGCAATCGCCTCGCCGAGATCGCGCACCGGGCTGAGGCAGCAATCGGTGTCGGCGAAACGGGCGAGGCAGTCGGCAAGGCTGAGGCTGGCGAAGAAGGCGGCGACGTCGGCGATCAATGCCGTCTGCGGCAGTGCCTCGCTCTGCCGGGCGATCCAGTCGGACAGGCCTGCGGTGGTGCAGAAGGCCTGCCAGAACTTTGCCTCGATGGCCCCGAGGGCGACGTGGCGGCCATCGGCGGTGGGGTAGACCTGATAATAGGCCGCCCCGCCATTGAGATAGGTCGCGCGCGGCTGCGGCACCGCGCCGGTGCTGCCGTGTTCGGCGATGGGGAAAAGTTGCAGCGGCATGGCGGTGTCGGCCAGGGCAATATCGATCTCGCAGCCACGACCATCCACCTCACGCGCCCGAAGTGCGCCGAGAATGGCGATGACGCCGAACAGCGAGCCAGACACGTCGGACACTGGCGGGTCGTAGATCACCGGCGCGTCTTGGCCGTTGCGATGCAGAACGCCCGCTTCGGCGAGGTAGTTCGCATCATGCCCCGCCGCCATCGCGTGCGGCCCGGCGGCACCATAGCCGCTCAGCGAGCAGATGATCAGGCCGGGATTGATGGCGCGCAGCAATTCGGCACCGATGCCCAGGCGCTGCATCACGCCCGGACGGAAGCCATCGATCAGCACATCGGCCTCGGCGGCGAGGCAGAGGAATTCAGCGCGCGCGGCCGGTTGTTTGAGGTCCATCTGCCGCACGCGCTTGCCGGCGTTGACGGTCTCGTAGAACACCGGCCGTCCGCTGGCGTCGCGTGGCCCTATCGTGGCCATCGCGTCGCCAGTGGGCGGCTCGATCTTCAGCACCTCCGCCCCCATATCGGCCAGCAGCAGGCTCGCGAGCGGGCCGGGCAGGAAGGCCGACAGATCGAGCACCTTCACGCCGCGCGCGAAGAGGCCCAATCGGGAGGAGGGGGAGGGCGTGGTCATCGTGATCAGTGCTTCGGCCAGATCGCGGTGGCGGTGGCACGCTCAGTGGGGAACACCGTGACCGGCACGCCGTTCTGCCACTGCGCGATCACCAGCGAAGCGCCGACACGATGGCCTTTGTCGTCGAACTTTACCCGACCGCCGGGGAAGTACTGCGCCAGATTGCCGTTGTCCATCGCGCGGATGGCGGTGTTGACCTTCTCGCGGTCAGTCGAACCGGCGGCTTCGATGGCTTCCTTGAGGATCCACATATGGGCGTAGTTCGACAGGCTGTCCTGGGTGATCCACGGCTCGCCGGTGCGGGCGCGGAAATCGGCGATCAGCTGTTCCATGCCCTTCATGCCCCAGGTGGCGGTGATGAACATCACGCCTTCGAGCATCTCCTTGCCGACCACGCGGAGCAGGTCGGGCGAGCCCATCGGGCCGCCATTGTTGATCGCAGGCAGACGGCCATGACCGAGGCCGATCTCGTTCATCTTCTCCAGCGTCAGTTTGATGTCGGGCACTGAGGTCGGCAGCAGCAGCAACACATCTGGATGCGCCGAGCGCACGCGCTGCATCACCGGGCCGGCGTCGGACAGCGGCGGGGTGAAGGTTTCGTCCACCACGATCTCCAAGCCCAGCTTCGCCGCCCCGCCATCGCGCAGGCCCTTGGTGAAGCTGACCGGCGAGGCGGTGTTGTCCATCACGATGCCGAGCTTGGTCGGTGCCTTGCCGGTGGCGGCCTTGGCGAGTGCGATCAGCGTCGGCAGGGCGGCCGCGGCCTGATCGTTGGCGGTCGGCGAGGTCTGGTAGATGTATTTGAAGCCGCGATTGGTGATGGCGTCCGAATAGGACAGCGTGAACCACGGCACGCCAGCACGCTCGGTCACTTCCGTCACGGCGAGCGTGAAGGAGCTGACATAGGCACCGGCACCGCCGACCAAGTTCGGCTCATCGGCGAGCAGACGTTGGGCGGCGTTCTTCGACTTCTCCGGGCTGTCACCGCAATCGCCGACGGCCAGACGCACCTTCGCGCCGCCGAGTGCCTTGATGCCGCCCGCCTTGTTGATGTCATCGACCGCCATCTGCGCGCCCTTGCGCGACAGGTCGCCGGATTTCGCCCAGGCACCGGTGAGCGGCTCGATCAGGCCGAAGACGACTTCGTTCGGGGTTTGCGCGTGCGCCTTGGGGGCGATGGCGGCAAGGCCGCCGGCGGCGGCGAGTTGGGTGAGGTGGCGGCGGGTGATGCTCATGGGCGTTCTCCTGAGTGTTTGTTTTTTGTTTGGTTCAGACACCGAGATAGGCTTGGCGCAGTCGGTCGGCAGAGAGGTCGGCGGCAAGGCCTTCGAGCACCACGCGCCCGCTTTCGAGCACGGTGGCGCGGTCGCATTGTGCGAGCGCATCCGTCACGCGTTGTTCGACGAGCAGGATGGTGATCTCGCCCTCCTGTCGCAGCGTGTGGATGGCGTCGAAGATTGTGTCGGCCATCGTGGGCGACAGGCCCATCGACGGCTCGTCGAGCATCAGCAAACGCGGGCAGGAGGCGAGCGCGCGACCAATGGCGAGCATCTGCTGCTGCCCGCCCGACAACGTGCCAGCGAGCTGGCCGCGACGTTGGGCGAGGATGGGGAAAAGGGTGTAAATCCGCTGGAAGCTGCGTGAGCGGTTGACGCGTCCGACCTCCGTCGCTGACCCCATTTCGAGGTTTTCCAGCACCGAGAGCGAGGCGAACACCCGCCGTCCCTCCGGCACATGCGCGATGCCCAGATGGGCGCGACGATGCGCGGGGTGGGCGAGCAGGTCGTCGCCGTCGAACCGGATGCTGCCGGTGCTGATCGGCACGGTGCCGGAGATCGCCTTGAACAGCGTGGATTTGCCCGCTCCGTTCGGGCCGACAACGGCGGTCAGCGCGCCGGGGGCGACGTGCAGTGAGACCTCGCGCAGGGCGCGCAATCCGCCATAGCTGACACTGACCTGATCAAGCCGCAGCATCTTTGGCCTCCCAGTTACGGCCGAGATAGGCCTCGATCACCGCGCGTTGGCGCATCACGTCCGCCGGCAGCCCGTCGGCGAGCAACTGGCCTTGATCGAGGACGACAAAGCGGTCCACCAGCCCGACCATCGCCTGCATCGTGTGCTCAATGATCGCCACCGTGATGCCCTGCGACGGCAGGCGACGGACGACGGCGATCAGCTCATCGGTGTCCGAGGCCGACAGACCGGCGAGCGGTTCGTCGAGCAGCAACAGGCGCGGATTGCCTGCAAGGGCGCGGGCGAGTTCCATCAGGCGCAATTCGCGATTGGTCAGCGATCCGGCGGCGGCGCTGGCATAGGGCGTGAGGCCGACCTGTTCGACAGCGCGCGCGGCGGCGTTCCAGGCATCGGCGTCGGTGGCGTGGTGGGCGTAGGCACCGACGACCACGTTCTCCAGCACCGACATCCGTGGGAAGGCGCGCACCACTTGGAACGTCCGGCCAATGCGCAGCCGGGCGATGCGGTTGGGCGCAAGGCCGCCGATGGACTGTCCGGCATAGCGGATGCTGCCGGTCGAGGGGGTGACGACGCCGCAGAGCAGATTGAACAGCGTGGTCTTGCCCGCGCCATTCGGGCCGATAATGCCGAGCACCTCGTGTTCGCGCACCGAGAAGGTCAGGCCCTGCACCGCCGCCACGCCGCCGAAGAACTTGCCCAGACCATCAATCTCCAGCAGCATTTCGCCCTGCGCGGTGGCGGCGATGGTCTCCACGGCGGCGGGTGGTGGTGGGGCGGGGCGTTCGATGTGTGCCGTGCGGCGCTGGTCGCGCAGTTTCCAATAGATGCCTTCCGGGGCGATCAGCACGACGGCGATGACCGCCACGCCGTAGAGCACGCCCTGAATGCCGGGCAGAATTGCGCCGAGATTGGCCTGCAAGGTCTCGCCGAGCGGCACCAGCACGGCGGCCCCGATCAGCGGCCCCCAGATGGTGCCCGCACCGCCGAACATCACCAGGATCATCGCCTGGGCGGAGACGACGAGGCCGAAGACGGAGGAGGGGGTGACCACCAGCACAACCACGGCGTAGAGCCCACCTGCGATGGCGGCGATGGCCCCGCTGATCATCATCGCGCGCAGCTTCCACAGCCGCGTGTCGATGCCGGCGGCTTCGGCGGCGAGTTCGTTCTGCTTCATCGCCATCAGCGACATGCCAAAGCGTGAGCGCTCAACAGCGAGGCTGATCAGCACGCCTGAGAGCAGCAGCACGACTGCGATCAGCACATAGGCGTGCGTGTCGGTGAACTGCATGAACCACACCGGGGCCTCGCGGTGCAGCGGCACGGAGAGTTCCTGATAGCCTGCCCAGCCGGTGAAATAGGCCATCATCAGCGGGTAGGCGAGCATGGCAAGCGCGAAGTAATTGCCGCGCAACCGGAACGTCGGCCAGCCGATTGCCGCCCCCGCCAGCGCTCCCAGCACACCGGCCAGCGGCAGGCCGAACCAGGGCGAGAGGTTGAAGCGGGTCAGACCGATCATCACGGCGTAGGCACCGAGGCCAAAAAACGCGCCGTGACCGAAGGAGATCAGCCCGGAATAGCCGCTGAACAGATTCCACGACACGCCAAGCAGCGCCCAGATCGGCACCAATGTCAGCAGCAGGATGTAATACGGGCTCGCCGTGCAATAGCTCAGCGCGATCCAGCCCAAGGCCAGGGCAGCGAGGAGAACCAGAGTGGGGGTGAGGGGGCGGTTTTGCATCACGCGCGCTCCGCACTGCGGCCAAAGAGGCCCTGCGGACGCAGCAGCAGGATCAGCACGAAGACCAGAAACACCGTGGCGTTCTGCAATTGCAGCGGCAGCACCAGGGTGGAGATCTGTTGCACCAGCCCGATCACCATGCCGCCCCAGAACGCGCCGGTGATGCTGCCAATGCCGCCGAGCACGACGCCCGCATACATGATGATGATGTAGTCGGTGCCGACGAAGGGCTGCGCGGGGGTGGTCAGCACCAGCAACCCGCCCGCGACGCCGGCAATCGCCGCCCCCAATCCGAACGCGATGCGATGGGCGCGGCTGACATCAATGCCGACATAGGTGGCAGCCTCTGGATTGTCGGCCGCAGCGCGCAGGGATTTGCCAAGCTCGGTGCTGCGGATCAGCCGGAACAGCCCCATCGCCACCACCACGCTGACCAAGGCGGCCAGCGTGCGCGCTTGGTTGAGGAACAACGTGCTGTCCTCATCGATCAGCAGCGGGATTTCCCAGGCGCTGGACGACAGATGCGAGACGATCGAAACCGGCGACGACCCCATCACGATCAACGCGCCATTCTGTAGAATCAGCGCCACACCCAGCGTGAGAATGAGCTGTGCTTGATGTCCATCCCCGCTCAGCCCGACGGCGCGCAATCCGGTGGTGCGCGAGATCAGAAAGCGGTGCAGCGCCGCCCCTGCGGTGAACATCAAGGGTGCGACCAGCAGTGCCGAGATAAAGGGTGCCACATCGCCGAAAATGCCCAAGCGGCTGGCGATCCAGACGGTGAGATACATCCCCACCATGATGAAATCGCCTTGCGCGAAATTGATCACCCGCATGATGCCGAAGATCAAAGCGAGGCCGACGCAGGTCAGGCCGTAAATGGCGCCTGCCGTCAGCCCGGCGGCGAGCACCTGGACGAATTGTTCGATCAGCGCGTTCATGCCGGCACCCTCAGCGTGATGCGGCCGGAGGCGGTGCCGGATTCAAGCAGGCGATGCGCGGTGGCAGCCTCTGCGAGCGGCAGATCCGCGCCCAGCATCGCGCGCACCGAGCCGTGGCCGAGCAGCGCCAGACAGCGGCGCAATTCTTCGCGGGTGACGGAGGTCGAGCTGAGCAGCGAGATGCCCTTGAGGAATAGCTGGGCGGGGTTGAACTTGACGAAATCGCCGGTCAGTTGCCCCACCATCACCCACCGCCCACCGCGCGCCATCGAACGTCGCGTCGGCTGAAAGACCGGCGTGCCGACGGTGTCGATGGCCACATCCACCCCCTCGCCGTCGGTGAGGTCGCGGATGGCGGCGGAGAAATCTTCGCCACGGCCATGCACCACCACATGATGCGCGCCCAATTCGCGCAGCAAATCCGCCTGATCGGGGGAGGTGGTGGAGGCGATCACGCAGGCCCCCGAGGCGCGGGCGATCTGGACGGCATGAATGCCCACCCCACCACTCGCGCCGCTGATCAACACGCGTTCGGCGGGTTGCACCCGGCCTGTGGTGACGATGGCATGATAGGCCGTGCCGATGGCGCAGGCGGCAACCGAGGCGGCGCGCAGATCAACGCCGTCCGGCACTTTCACAGCACCCGCTGCATCGAGAGCGACGAATTCGGCATAGCCGCCATTGAGGCCGACATCGCCGAGAAACACCGCCTCGGCGCACAGAGGCTCGCGCCCGCTGCGGCAATAGCGGCAGCTGCTGCAAATATGCGAACGCTGCGTCGTCGCCACCCGGTCGCCGATGCGGAATTCGCGCACGTCCGCCGCCACCGCGACGACATGACCGGCGATTTCGTGGCCGAGGATCACCGGCAATGCGACGCCCGCCTTCAGCGTGCCGTTGCGCACCACCACGTCATGAAAACACACGCCGCAATGCGAGACTTCCACAATGATTTGGCCGGGGCCGGGCGTGGGGTCGGGCAGGGTTTCGAGCTGAAGCGACGTTTCAGCCGGGCCGGGATGGCGCAGAACGACGGCCCTCACAGCACGGCCACCGGGGCTATCGGGCTGCCGGTCGCACCGGCAATCGGCAGTGGCGTGCCGATGAACAGAAACTCACTTGCGCCCGCCTCGCCGAGTTCCTTCAGTACAGCCCCTTCGAGCAGTGAGATGCCATAATCGCGGATCAGGCGTTGATGGACGGGAAACACCGTGCCGGTCGGGAAGGGCAGCACCTCGACGGCGAAATTGTCGGCACCGACCATCGCCACACCACTCTCGGCGAGCCACAGCCCGGCTTCGACATCGATGCCCGGCTCAGTGTTGAAATCGATGCCCTGTTTCGGGTTCTGGCTCTCCAGCCATCCGGTGCGGATCAACACCGCGTCGCCGTCGCGCAATGTGACATTGATGCGGGCGGCGGCGGCTTGGAGTTCGGCGCGACCGATGCTCTGGCCATTGGCGGCGGGGGCCCCGCGCAAGGCCACGATGTCGAGCAGAACACCACGGGTGATCAGCGGCGGCAGCTTCTCGATGCCGCAACGCAGCGCGCGCGTGGTGCTGCGCACCGAGCTGCCGGGGAAGCCATTATAGAGGTGATCGTCGCACCAAGCATGGCACAGCGCGTCGATATGGGTGCCCAGATGCAGCGGCAGAACGATGGTGTCTTCGGCGAACTGGAACCCACCGGGACGCTTGGCACCGGCGGCATAGTCGCCTCCGTCGCGCCCCATGAAATGCTGCAAGCCTGCGCGATGGCCCGGCACTGGCAGGCGGTCGGACATCACCTGACTGAGCGCGATGCGCTGGCCGGTGCGCACCAATCCGGCGGCGAAGCGAACCTGCTCCGGGCCGATCAGATTGGCTGCACCCGCTTCATCGTCGGCACCCCAGCGGCCCCAGGCTTCCTGCGCCATCTCTCAGCCCTCCACGGACGGCAGCAGAGCCGCCATCGATTTCAGATCGCGGCGCATCAGCTTGCCGGTGCTGGTGGTGGGCAGGGCGCGGAGAATTTCAAAGTGATCCGGCACCTTGTAGCTCGACGCCACGGCCCGGCAATGCGCCACCAATTCGCCGGAGGTCGGCGCAACACCCTTGGGCACAATGAAGGCCACGATGCGCTCGCCGCCCTCGGTCGCCACGCCAACAACACCGGCCTGTGCGACGGCGGGGTGCTGCATCAGCACGTCCTCGACCTCGGCGGGCGAGACATTGATGCCGGCGCGCTTGATCATCTCGTTCGAACGGCCTTGGAAGACGAAGGCACCGCTGTCGTCGAGCAGGCCGATATCGCCGGTGCGGAACCAGCCATCGGCGGTGAAGCTCGCCGCATTATGCTGCGCCGAACTGGCGACATAGCCGCGCATGACATAGGGGCCAGCGACTTCAACCAACCCCGCCTGATTGGCCTCGAGCACCGCGCCGCTCAGCTCGCCGGTGATGCGCAGACGCACGCCGGGCAGCTTCATGCCTTGGCAATTGGCGCGGCGTTCCAACGGCCAGTCATGCTGCGTGACACAGCAATTGCCGCCGACTTCGCTCGATCCGTAGATGTTGCAGATATTGGCGATGCCCAACACGGTTGCCGCCTTCATCACATCCTGCGGGCTGCCGATGGTCATGCCCTTGGTGAGCGAGGCTGTGCGCTCCCGGCGGAAATCCGGGTGACGCGCGATGGCGTCCGTCATGCCGGGCAGGGTGTAGAGCGAGGTGCAGCGATGTTTCTCGATCAGATTCAGCGCTTCACCGGCATCGAAGCGGCCTTGCAGCACCAGTGTTGCGCCATGGGTGAAGGTGGCGGGCAGGGCGTTCACCCCGCCATAGGTCCAGAACAGCGGCGGCGACAGCAGCACGCGGTCCGACGGCGTCAGGCCCTGGCGCTCGCCGATATTGAAGCCGTTCTCGATCACCAGATAATGCGCCAGGGCGATGGCCTTGGGGCGGCTGGTGGAGCCGGAGGTGTAGAGGATCACCGCATCATCGGCAGCGCTCGCACCTTCGCCGGGGGCGAGATCGGCGTGCGGTTCGGCTTGATCGCGCAGCGTGGCGTAATCGGTGAAGCCGGGCGTGGCATCCAGCGTCAGCACAGCGCGCAGCCGGGGCGGGCGGGGCATATCGCGCAGCATCGCCGCGTAATCCTCCCGCCCGAAGCTGGGCAGGCTGATCAACAGGGTGATGTCGGAATCGGCTGCGAGATATTCCAACTCGGCGCGCGTGCTCCAGGTGCTGAACGGCGTCGGCACCGCGCCGATGAGCCAGGCACCGAAGGCGATTTCCAGCCATTCGATCCGATTATTGATCAACAACCCAACCCGCTCGCCGCGCTGCACCCCCTGGCTGCGCAACACCGACGCCGCTTGTCGCGCACGCTGGGCGAGGTCGGCGTAGCTGAGCGAGAGGTCACCCGAAATCACCGCAACGCCATCCGGGCAACGCTCGGCCTGCTCGGTGAGCAACTCAAACCAGGTGCGGCTGTACGGCGGT
>Ga0302202_10006198_pt1 | contig 11948 bp, 8 predicted proteins | sample II_Bog_N3_3_FD_194579 | JGI IMG/M metagenome (GOLD analysis project Ga0302202, IMG submission 194579) | Peat permafrost microbial communities from Stordalen Mire near Abisko, Sweden - II_Bog_N3_3 | ecosystem: Environmental > Terrestrial > Soil > Wetlands > Peat | place: Sweden: Abisko, Stordalen... | reverse complement strand
ATGCTGCTCGCGACGATGTCTGCTTACGATTTCGGCTACGTCGGTCCAGGCGAGCTGTCGCTGCGATTGCGAAGGACGTTCGACAGCATCAGTCGACTGCCTCATTACCAGGGACACCTTCTCAACTGGTACGATACGAAGAACCTACAGCCGCTCATGCCGCAGTACGTGTCGACGGTCGACAGCGGCAACTTCGCGGGTTGCCTGCTCGCGTTGCGGCATGGGTGCGATGACGTCGCAGCTAGCCCGGTTCTCCGCATCGAAGCATGGGACGGACTTCTCGATTCGATCGACATCCTGGATGGGGTCCTGGAGTCCGCCGCGGGAGAAGTTCGCTCGCTCCGGTCGGTGATTGCGCGGATGCGGCACGCCGCGCAAGGCGCGCGCGCGAATCTGAGCCAGTCGTATGGCGTCCTTCGCACGCTTGCCGAGGCCACCCTCGCGGAGCTCCATCGCGAGCTACGCGCGTTCCTCGAACTGGAGGCGCACAAGCATGAAGTGGATCTACTCCGCGCGCTCCGGACATCTATCGAGAGGCTTCATCAGCAAGTCCAGCAGATGCGGCGGGAGTTCGATACGCTTCTTCCATGGCTTGCGCTGGCAGATGACGCCTCGACGCACGCGATCGCTCTGCCGACGGACGTCCGCCTGGACGAGATCTCGACCGTATCCAAGGCGCTCCGTTGTGCCCTCGATGTGACGGAAACCGAGCGCCGCGAGCGCGGGCAGGTCTCGCCGAAGCTCGACGCGTCCGCGCAGCGACTCCACGACGCGTTTCGGAGCGCGGACAAGCACGCGACGGCGCTGGTCGCAGAGCTCTCCGCGCTTGCCAGACGCGCCGACGAGGAGGCGCGGGGGATGGACTTCAAGCTCCTGTACGACGGCGATCGTAAGCTCTTTCGCATCGGCTACAACGCGACCATCGACCAGGTCGACGTGAACCACTACGACCTGCTCGCGTCCGAGGCCCGCCTCGCGAGCTACCTGGCGATCGTGAAGCGAGATGTGCCCGAATCGCACTGGTACGCGCTGGGGCGCCCGATGACTCGCGTGAAGGGCGCGCCAGCGCTCCTTTCGTGGGGCGGCACGATGTTCGAGTACCTGATGCCGGGCCTGCTCATGCGGAGCAAGGAGAACACGCTCCTCGCACAGACGAGCGCGCTCGCCGTCGATGCGCAGATCGCCTACGCCGAGCAACAAGGAGGCCCGTGGGGCATCTCCGAGTCGGCGTACGCGCGGGTCGACGCCGATCTCACCTATCAATACCGATCGTTCGGTGTGCCCGGTCTCGGGTTCAAGCGCGGGCTCGAGGACGACCACGTCATCACTCCGTACGCGTCGATCCTTGCGGTGTCGATCCGGCCGCGGGCCGTCGCGCGCAACGTGCTCGCGCTCGAGGCGATGGGAATGCTCGGACGCTACGGGTTGTTCGAAGCGCTCGACTTCACGCAGGAGCGCGCCGAGGGTCACGCGCGACATGCGCCTGGCGGGCCACGCGCCTCCGTCGTTCGTTCGTACATGGCGCACCATCAAGGCATGATCCTCGTGGCGCTCGGGAACGTCCTGAACAAGCGCAGCATGGTCGACCGCTTTCATGCCGATCCGGTAGTCGAGACCGGCGAGGCGCTGCTCAACGAGCGGGCGCCGGAGACCGCTCCGGCCGAATGGCCCCTCGCAGAAGCCTCGACGGTCGTCGACGCAGCGGTGACCGTCGCAGCGCCGGCAGCTCCAGGGCCATGGTCCGCCGCCGAGCAGGCCGGCCCGCAAGCGTTCGTGTTGAGCAATGGTCGACTCACGAGCCTCGTCACGGGGTCGGGCGGTGGCGGGCTTCGCTGGCAGGGTCTGGCGCTCACGCGTTATGCGCCGGATCCTACCCGCGATGATGGAGACTCGCTGTATCTGCGTGACGAAGAGAGTCGGCAGGTGTGGCGGGCGACGTCGAACGAAGGGCAGACGACGTATGCGATGCACAAGGCCTCGTTCCATCTCCGGAGGGAGGGCATTTCCGTTCACGTCGATGTCGCCGTGGCGGCGGCCGACGACGCCGAGGTGCGACAGGTCACACTCCACAACGAAACCAATCGTCCGAGGCGGCTCACGCTGACGAGCGCGGGGCGGCCGGTGCTCCTCAGCGCGACGCAGGCGTCGTCGCACCCGGCGTTCTCGAGCATGTTCGTCGTCAGCGAACAGGTCGCCGAGCTCGACGGCCTTCTGTTCGCGCGGCGTCCGCAGAAGGCGGAAGAGGAGCCGGCGGTAGTGGTCCATCACCTCGTGCGCGAGGGCGCTGGCGTCACCCCGGCGGGGTACGAGACCGACCGCGGCGCCTTCTTCGGCCGCGGCGGGAGTCTCGAAGCTCCCGCGGCGCTGATGACGGACGAGAGCGGGCTTCGTGGTCGGGTTGGAGCGGTGCTCGACCCGATCATGAGCCTGATGGCCCGGGTCGACCTCGCGCCGAAGGGCTCGGTCACGCTCGCGTTCGTCACCACGGTCGGGCGCTCGCGGCACGCGGCGGTCGACACCGCGCGAAAGTACGGCTCGATGAACGCCGTCCGCTGGGCCTTTCGGGACGCCGAGCAGGAGGCCCCGCGGCGCCTCCAGCGCGCAAAGGTCGACCCCGCCCTCGTCGCCACCGTTCAGCGCCTGTTCTCCGCGATGCTGTTCGGCGATCCGGCGCTGCGCCCCTCTTCGGACGCGCGCGCGGTCGTCCCCGCTTGCCAGCGTCGCCTCTGGGGTCGAGGGATCTCGGGCGACGACCCCATCGTCCTCGTTCGCGTGAGCGATCCGGAGTCCGCGCTCCTCGCCGAGACGCTCGCCGCTCAGCGTTACCTTCGATCGTGCGGCGTTCGCCTGGATCTCGTCCTCGTCGACCTGCAGGCGTCCGGGTACGCGACCGAGGGCTCCGGAACTCTTCGACAGGCGCTTGCGCGGAACGATGCATTGGAGTGGCTCAACCGACACGGCGGAGTCTTCGTCGTCGCAGCCGATCAGGTCGATGAAGCGGAGGTCCGTCATCTCGAGGCGTGCGCACGCGTCGTCCTCGATACACGCGACGGCTCGCTCGTCGCGCGCCTGGCTCGTGTGGTCGAGAGCCCATCAAATCTGCCGAGATTCGAGGGGGCGCTCGCGGACGACCCAGACGAGTGCCTGCGTCCCCGCCCGAAGCTCGCGTTCGACAACGGGGTCGGCGGCTTCACGGACGACGGGCGGGAGTATGTGTTCGAAGTCGCTCCGGGAAAGCCCACCCCTGCACCATGGTGCAACGTCCTCGCGAATCCGTCGTTTGGCTGCCTGGTGAGCGAATCGTCGCTTGGTGCTACGTGGTCGCTCAACAGCGGCGAGAACCGCCTCACACCGTGGCGGAACGACGCGGTGTTCGACACGCCCTCCGAGGTGCTCTACCTCAGAGACGAAGAGACGGCGGCCGTGTGGTCCCCCACGCCGCTTCCCGCCGGGCAAGCTGGCCAGGTGCTCGTCCGCCACGGCGCCGGGTACACGACCTACGAGCGCGAGAGCCACGGTCTCGTTCAGGAGCTGACGGTGTTCGTGCCGACCGACGCGGCGCTGAAGGTCGTACGCCTTCGTGTGAAGAACACTCTCCCGCGTCACCGGCGGCTGACCGCGACGTACTATGCCGAGTGGGTCCTGGGCAGCCAGCGCGAAGCGCAACGGCCTTACATCGTGTCCGAGATCGACCGCGATCGGGCGTGTCTGCTGGCGAAGTGCGACTGGAACGCCGAGTTCGGAGGACGTGTGGCGTTCCTAGCGTCGAAGGCGCGCGTCCATGGCGTCACGACCGATCGCACCGAGTTTCTCGGCCGTCGCGGCGACTACGCACGTCCCGAGGGGCTCGCACGCTGGGGCCTGTCCGGTCGTCTCGAGGCAAGCGCCGACCCGTGTGCTGCGCTTCAGGTCCACCTCGATCTCGCGCCGGGCGAAGAGATGGAGACGCATTTCGTTCTCGGCCAGTCGCCGAGCCGTGCGGAGGCGCTGGAGGTAGTCGCGCGCTTTCGTGACGAGGCTGTCGTCGAGGCCGCGTGGAAAGGGGTCCACGCGTACTGGGACGGAATCCTCGGAAACGTCCGGGTGAAGACGCCCGAGCCCGCGATGGACCTCATGCTCAATCGATGGCTCCTCTACCAGACGCTCTCCGCGAGGGTGTACGGGCGCACGGCGTTCTACCAGTCGAGCGGCGCGTTCGGATATCGCGACCAGCTTCAGGACGTTCTTGCGCTGCTCCACGCGGAGCCTTCGATCGCGAGGGCCCACATCCTGGAAGCGGCCAAGCATCAATTCGAGGAGGGCGACGTCTTGCACTGGTGGCATCCGCCCTCGGGTCGCGGTGTCCGGACGCGCTGCTCGGATGATCTGGCGTGGCTTCCGTACGTCACGGCCGAGTATGTCGCGGCAACCGGCGACACGGCCATTCTCGAGGAGCCAGTGTCGTTCCTTCGCGGTGCCCCGCTGAAGCCGGAAGAACACGACAGGTACGCGCAATATGAAGTATCCGCGACCTCCGCTCCCCTCTTCGAGCACTGCCAGAGAGCGATCGAGCGCGCAGTGACCGCGGGCGCCCACGGGCTGCCGTTGATGGGCGACGGGGACTGGAACGACGGCATGAGCCGCATCGGTGCGGAGGGGCGCGGCGAGAGCGTCTGGCTCGGATGGTTTCTGTGCGCGACGATGGATCGCTTTGCCGCGCTGTCGACACGCAAGGGCGAGCCCGCTCTCGCCGCGACGTGGCTCCGCCGCGCCGAATCGTTGCGCGCGACGATCGCGGACGTCGCGTGGGACGGCGCCTGGTACCTGCGCGCCTTCCACGACGACGGCTCACTCGTAGGATCGGCGAAGAGCCGCGAGTGCCGCATCGACTCCATCGCGCAGTCGTGGTCGGTCCTATCCAGGGACGTGCTCCACGGCGACGAAGTCCGCATGCGCACCGCAGTACGGGCGGCGGACGACGAGCTCGTGCGGGAGGCGGACCGGCTCGTGCTCCTCTTCTGGCCTCCGTTCGACAGCACGGTGCACGACCCCGGATACGTTCGTGCGTACCCGCCCGGTGTCCGCGAGAACGGGGGTCAGTATACGCACGCCGCCACCTGGCTCGGGTTCGCGCACGCCGCCCTCGGGGACGGAGAGCGCGCCGAACGAGTCTTTCGTTTGCTCAACCCCGCGCTCCGCGTGCGGAACGCCGACGACCTGGCGCGCTACCGCGTCGAACCCTATGCGCTCGCCGGCGATGTCTACAGCTGCGATCCATGGGTCGGTCGCGGCGGCTGGACCTGGTACACGGGGGCGGCGGCATGGATGTGGCGGCTCGGCGTCGAAGCCATTCTCGGCTTCCGAAGAGACGAGGGGCATGTGCGCATCGCGCCATGCATCCCGGCGAGCTGGCACGGCTTCGAGGCCTGGCTTCGTGTCGGGCTTCGCACACTTCATGTCGTCGTCGACAACAGCGCTCACGGCGCCGCAGGCACGACGATCACTCTGGACGACGTCATGCTCGACTCGAATCTCGTGTCCGTGGATCCGACGACCCCGGGCACGCACGAGGTACACGTTCGACTCGGTTCGACCACGCGCACGGTCGCTGGCTCGCGCCGTCACGGCGCGGATCGGAGCGTGGGCGCACGGGTGGTTGGAGAAGGCCCAATCGGGCCGTAATGGCGTCGGCACAGCCTGCGTCGTTTGGCGCGGGACTCGGAAGCCCCGAGCTTCGCACTCGGAGCTCGGCTGCGATGCTACGTTCGCCCCACCCTCGAATTGACGAAGCGCGACCTCGTGACGCCCAAGCAGGAAGTTCAACCGTGAGAGTCTCTCTCCCCGCGCATCACGTCTCCGTCGACCCGTCCGTCGAGTGGATCTCCGACGTGATGGACCCGAAGACCCTCGACTCGCACGGCCTCTACCTCCGCTCGATCGAGCACGGGGTGTACTTCAACGTTCGCGCGGAGGCGGCAGGCCCGCACCCTCTCACGTCGGAAGGGCTCATGGCCCACCTCCGCGACCAGAGCTGGGCGTCCGCTCCCTTCGACGAGTGGGTCGCCACCTCGGGGCCCCTGACGCTCGTCGGCGGCACGTTCGAAACGGTGGGCATGGGCGGCGAGGTCGTGCTCGAGGTCTACGTGACGGACGGGCACAGGATCGCCAACCTCGTCGGCCCTGGCGAGCGCTCGGTCATCGCTGCGGTGACCCCCTCCGTGCAGCGCCTCGCGGGCACGATTCGGTTCGAGTGAGAACCCGCAGGCAGCTCATCGCCCCGAATCGCACCGGGGCGAAGTCAGTTGCTCGCACCATAGACGGCAGATCCAAACGCCTGCGCATTGCCAGCGGGTTGCGTGAGCACGACGGAGGGTGTCGCGGCGAGCCCCATCGGGCCTCCGAGGTAGACGGAAACGTTCGCCACGGAGAGCCCCGCGCCCGGAGCGAGCGGGGGCAAGAGATTGACGACCGCCACGTCGCCATAGCCATCGCCGTTCACGTCCCCCGCGCTCACGGCATAGCCATCTTCATGAGGGTGAGAAGCGAAGCTCTCGGACGCAGCCTGGGAGATCCCGCTCGTGCTGCCAAGGTGGAGGGCGGCGCTCGACTCTACCGCGCCTCCCAGACTACCCACGAGCTCGTCGTTGACCAGGAAGTCCCCGTACCCGTCGCCGTTGACGTCGCCCGCGCACTCGCCAGTCGGGAAAACGTCCGGCCCGGTGCCGTCCTGCCCCGCGAGCCCGGGCGTGATCGACGGGATCCCGACGGTGCCACCGAGAAAGACGAAGACGGCCTGCGAAACGACCTGCGGGGGGAGGCTCTCGCCCGCCACACCGACGTCTGCGAATCCATCGCCGTCGAAGTCGGCTGCGCCCGTGAAGTGCGCAAAGAACGACATCGTAGGGGGGCCGTCGAACCCGTACCCGGTGTTCGGCTCCGCAGGCACGCCGTTCGGCCCCCCAAGGTAGATCGAGATGACACCTGCCTCCCTGAGGGATTGGCCGGTGGGTCCGACGACGAGGTCAGCATACCCGTCGCCGTTGAAGTCTCCGGCGCTCGCCACCGCCGTCGGGCCTTGCGGGTCAGCCACCAAGGTCAGAGTGGTCGTGGGAGCCGAAGGAGGGCCGACCGGGCTGCCGAGGTAGATGTTCGGGCCTGCCACGAAGTCGGCATAGCCATCGCCGTTCAGGTCTCCCACGAAGATCAGCGGATCGAGCTGGCCAGCGGGCAGGCTGATCGAAAGCGAGGGCGCGGGCATGAGGCCCTCCGCGCTCCCGAGGTAGATGTTGCTGACGAGAGGGCCGTTCAACGATGGGCGCGTGCTCACGAGCAGGTCCGCGTAGCCATCGCCGTCCACGTCCCCGGCGCCGGTCACATATTCGCCCATGTGATCCGCAGGCGAGGACCCGGAGAGCGTGACGGCGGGCGTCGTCGAGAGACCGGCTGCGCTCCCGAGGTACACGTACACAGCCCCGAGCCCCGGGCCATCGGCGGTCGCCCCGACGGCCAGGTCGGCGAAACCATCGCCATTCACGTCAAGCGTCGTCCCCCACGAGCTGTCAACCACGGTGTCCGCCGCCCCCACGAAGAGCTCCCAGGTCGGGCTCGAGACGCTCGGCTGTTCGATGGGATGGAGTCGCCAGTAGACCACACCGGTCGGGAGATCGGTCGGCGGGGCGTAGGTCGTCCCGTCGACGGGTGTGGGGGAGCCGAGGGGCGTCGTGCATGCGCGGTCCGCGCAGAGGTCGACGATGGCGCCGGTTCCCCCGTGCGCCAGCGCCCAGTGGAACGTCGGTCGACGTCGCGTCACGTGCGCCGTCGAGAGTGGGGCGACGGGGCGAGGCGGCTGGACGATGACGATGATCGAGTGGTCGACCGGCGCATCGCGCGCGTCGGGCGGACCGACTTCCGCGACGTCGACGATCGCGTCCTTACCTCGATGCACGTCGAGCGCCGCGTCTCGACCGAAGGTTACGTCGCTCGCGCTGTCTTTTGCGATGCTCGAGTCCCGCGGCGCAGCGTCACGGGATGCGTCAGCCTGCTTCGACGACCCCCCTGCCCGGGAGTCGGCGGGATAGACGTCCAGGCTCGATCGAGCACCGCAGGCAGAGAGACCGACGACGCACGCGCCGAGCCATGCCGCGGTGGCGCGCCTCATACGAGAATCCGCGTATCACGGCGCGTCGCGTGACCGCAAGCGACGCACGGCCATCCACCCAAACGCACTATAACGCGTGTGTCGGGGCATGCCGCATGCCTACCGAGTTACACTCGCGTCAGCCATGCCCGTCGACGCTCTCCTCGCGCGGCTGCCTCCCGAGGTTGTGGCTCACTTGCGTCGCGCCTTCGAGATCCCCGAGACCCAGCCCGGCGTCCGTGCGAAGCACCTCGCGAGCGCATGCGCCGCCACTTCGTTCCCGACGGGCAACGTATACCCGCTCCCGTCTGAGCTCGCCGACCCTCACCGCACCCTGGCGCGTGTGCTCGCGGACGAGCCTGCCTGGAACGGGTTCGGCACCGCAATGCCCAAGACTGCCCCCACGCGGCGACGCTGGCTCGGTGTCGACCCACCGTCCGTGCTCGAGCAACCGCTTCCCGGAGAGAGCTTCCCTCTCTGGCTCTCGCTCCAGCGGCTCCTCCCCGAGGGGCACGTCGGGCCTACCGAAGCGAAGCCCGCGAGCGAGTTCCTGGCGTCACTTCCGTTCGAGCTTCGCGTCGGCTACGCCCTGGCGGACCGTCGAGCGTACGGGCTCGATGACGTGGTGGCGGTCCCGAGCGAGGACGAGCTCGCCCAGCACCCGCGCCAGCTCACAGACATCGCCGATCGTGTCCTCGCGCTGCTCGATCGCTCCGAATACTTCGGGCCCTCCCGCACCTTTGCGTCGCGCGTGTTCCTCGCTCTGGTGGGCACGGGCACCGCGCTCGACCCTCGATGGGATCCTCTGTTCCCCACACGCCTCGGATCCTCCACCGCCCAGATGAACCTCGCGGCGAGAGCCCTCCCCGAGCCACGTCGCTCGACGTGCCTCGTCAGTGCCCTGACGCGCGACCGCTACGGCGACGAAGCCACCTTCGAGATCCTCGCGTCTCTGCCGTCGGTCGCCGCGGCGCTCGTCCCGTTCGTCCTCGGCCAGGACTGCTGGGGCTCGCTCCCCGTGCCGAAGCGGATCCGACGCCTGAAGGAGCTTGGGAAGACGCTCGTCGACGTCAAGACGGCTCTCGCCGCAGCCACCGCGGAGCGCCCGGCCGACCTTGCGCTGGCTGTGACGAAGCGTGCCTCGCCCAAGGTCGAGCTGGAGCTGACGCCACTCCAGAAGAAGCAGCTCGCCTCGGCCATCAAGGCCTACGGTCAAGTCGAGGCGTGGCAGAGAGCACCCTCCGACTGGTTCCTCTCGATTCTGGAGGTCTCGGACGGAGGCGGGCATCTCCTCTATGAGGTGTTCGACATCATGAGCGACAGCGGCACTGTCTTTCGCGCCGGGACCTGCGAGGAGGTGGCAGCGATCATCCAGGGGGGCGTCCAGTGCGGCGACCGTGCGCTCGGAGAGGCGCTCGCGGTCTCGCTCCATGACGCGCACGAATCGGCGCGGGCGAAGCCGATTGCGGACGAACAACACCCCGTGCGCGCCGCGAAACCGAAGGGGCCACTGGCGAGGCCGAAGAAGAAGCGTTGAGCTCGGAGTGTACGCGGGTCGGCGGAATGCCCAGCGCCTGACTCATCGGTGCCGCCGCTGGCGCCCGCGAAGTAACGACAGCAAGCGGGGGTCCAAAGTGCTTGGAGCGCGACGGCACGGAGATCGCTATGCTTCCCACCAGTCCGAGGAGGATCCGCATGGCCAAGGCAACCTGGAACGGCGTCGTGCTCGCCGAGAGCGACGACGTCGTCGAAGTCGAAGGAAACCTGTACTTCCCCGCCGCCGCGCTCAATCGCGCGCTCACCCGCGAGAGCTCGACCCACACGACCTGCGGCTGGAAAGGGATCGCGAGCTACTATGATGTCGCCGTGGGAGACGCCGTCAACGCCGACGCCGTCTGGTATTATCCGGATCCGAAGCCGGGCGCGGAGAAGGTCGCGGGGCGTGTGGCGTTCTGGAAAGGCGTCGTCGTCACGCGGTAGCAACGGTGCGTGCGAGGCGATAGAACCCGCGCGCACATGCGCTTCTCGCGCGACGGAGCACAAGCTCACGGAGACCGCTTGGACATCAAGATCGACGAGGTCATCCAGGACAAGTACGAGGTGACGGCCCGCCTCGGCCACGGTTGCATGGGGTCGCCTACGCCGCCCGCCACCGCGCGCTCGGCGAGCTGGTCGCGCTGAAGTTCCTCCTCCCTGCCGTCGTCGACAGCCCGGGCGTCGCCGATCGCTTCCTCCACGAAGCCCGCGCCGGCACGCGCATCAAGAGCCCTCACGTCGCGCGCGTGTACGACGTCGGCACCGCGTCGGTCCTCCCCTTCATGGTGATGGAGCACCTCGTGGGGCGCGACCTCGCCGCGATCCTCGACGAGCAGCCCGAGATGGGGGTCACCGAGTCCGCCGACCTTCTGCTCCAGGCGTGCGAGGCCATCAACGAAGCCCACGCCCTCGGCATCGTCCACCGCGACCTCAAACCGGCGAACCTGTTCGTCACCACGGGCACCGACGGGCGTCCGTTCGTGAGGGGACAGCGAGCGCAGGCATGGGGCCTGCGAGCGGATTGTCCTGCGCCAGCACTCGAGACAGCGCTCCCACCTCGCGTCATGCAGCCTGCAGCTCGGGCTGCATGACGCGGGAGCGAGGACGCACTCGCAAGGGCGAGAGATCCATGGCCACCGCGAGCACATTGATCACGACCGACGCGGCGTTCTGCCGGACCTCGGCAGGATTGGATCGCACCGAACGAGGGTCGTGCCGCACCGCCGAGCGATCGACGGGCGACAAGTAAGACTTGTCGCGCACCCAGGAAGAATTGAATCGAACCGGAGACGGCTTGTGCCGGACCGAAGACAGATTGTGCGACACCGCAACGAGTCCATCGAGCACCGACGCCACTCGGTTCGCGACTGGAGTGTCGTCGAGCAGGACCGGACCGCGTTTGTTCGAACCCAACCTCCTTCGGTGCCGAGCAATTCCTCCTTCGACCGAGAGCTTCTCGCCGTCGTGCGCGACAATTCTTCTCCGGAGCGCGATCGAACGTCTCCAGTGCGCGACGACGTCGCCTCGGTGCGCGACAAACCTTCTCCGGAGCGGCACCAAGCCTCTCTCATGTGCGCGCTTCTCGCCTTCGAGCCCGACAATTCTTCGTCGGTTCGCGTCAACCCTCGTCCGGTTCGGATCAACCCTCGCTCGGTTCGCGTCAACCGTCGTCTTGTCCGGATCAACGCTCGCTCGGCTCGCCTCAACACTCGTCTTGTCCGGATCAAGCACGGGTCCGTTCGGATCAACCCATCTTCGACCCAGCTCCATCCGCCGGCGATTCGGAACCCTCCGTCTCCGGTGTCGAACAAGCCGTCTCCGGTTCCGCTTCTCGCCCGGGAAGACGCGAACCCACCTTCAATAGAGCTCCTTCACCGAGGCGAGGAGCGACGCGCATGGCGCTCCGTCGCCCCTTTCTTCGGATTCTTCATCTCAACCCCCCAGAGGTCATCATGGCAACTCGCAACATCAGCCCGCTCACGCTCACGCAGTACAAGGCACTCGTCGCGAGCATCCCGACCCATTGCCCGACCGCGATCTTCACGGTCGCCGGTCAGACGTTCACGGCCACGCAGGCCGTGGCGTTCATCAACAACGTCCTCGGCGGCGTCGCGGCGACGGCCACGGCGAAGGGGGCGTGAAAGGACGCCATCCAGGCCGAGGAGAAGCTCGTCGCGCAGGACGGACCGCGAAGGCCAAGGCGACGCGCATCGCGCGCGAGACCACCAGCAAGAAGGCGAAGGCCGCGGTCCTGGGCAACGTCACCGGCGTCACCATCACGCCCGTCGTCGCGGGC
>Ga0302202_10006165_pt1 | contig 11996 bp, 11 predicted proteins | sample II_Bog_N3_3_FD_194579 | JGI IMG/M metagenome (GOLD analysis project Ga0302202, IMG submission 194579) | Peat permafrost microbial communities from Stordalen Mire near Abisko, Sweden - II_Bog_N3_3 | ecosystem: Environmental > Terrestrial > Soil > Wetlands > Peat | place: Sweden: Abisko... | reverse complement strand
GTCGCCGAGTCCGACGTCGAGGAGGGCCTGTTCGATACGCCCGACGAAGACGGCGCCGCCGTGCCGCGGCCGCCGATCGTCACCATCATGGGCCACGTCGACCACGGCAAGACGTCGCTGCTCGACGCCATCCGTCACGCCAATGTCGTCGCCGGCGAAGCCGGCGGCATCACCCAGCACATCGGCGCCTATCAGGTGACGGCGCCCAGCGGCGCCAAGATCACCTTCATCGACACGCCCGGCCACGCCGCCTTCACCGCGATGCGCGCCCGCGGCGCCGAGGTCACCGACATCGTCGTGCTGGTCGTGGCCGCCGACGACGGCGTGATGCCGCAGACGATCGAGGCGATCCGCCACGCCCAGGCGGCGAAAGCGCCGATCATCGTGGCGATCAACAAGATCGACAAGCCGGAAGCCAATCCGGAACGCGTGACGCAGGAACTGCTGCAATACGACGTGCAGGTCGAGGCGTTCGGCGGCGAGACGCTCAGCGTCGAAGTTTCGGCGACCAAGCGCACCAACCTCGACAAGCTGCTCGAGGCGATCGCGCTGCAGGCCGAACTGCTCAACCTCGTGGCCGACCCCGACCGCAGCGCCGAGGGCACGGTGATCGAGGCGCGGCTCGACCGCGGCCGCGGCCCGGTGGCGACCGTCCTGGTGCAGCGGGGCACGCTCAAGGTCGGCGCGCTCGTCGTCGCCGGCTCGCAATGGGGCCGCGTCCGGGCTCTGGTGGACGACAAGGGCGATCCGGTCGACGAAGCGGGGCCGTCGACGCCGGTCGAGGTGCTCGGCTTCTCCGGCGCGCCGGAAGCGGGCGACCGCGTCGCGGTGGTCGATACGGAAGCGCGCGCGAGAGAGATCACGGAGTATCGCGAGCGTCAGCGGCGCGAGAAGCTCGCCGCCCGCGGCCAGTCGGTGCGCACCTCGCTCAGCGACATGATGACCAATCTCAAGACGCAGGGCCACAAGGAAGTGGCGCTGGTCGTCAAGGGCGACGTGCAGGGCTCGGTCGAGGCGATCACCGCCGCGCTGGAGAAGCTCGGCACCGAAGAGGTCATCGCGCGCGTCATCCACGCCGGCGTCGGCGGCGTGACCGAATCCGACGTCACGCTTGCGGCCGCTTCGCAGGCTGTCATCCTCGGCTTCAACGTTCGCGCCCACAAGGAGGCGCGCGAACTCGCCGAGGTCCAGGGCATCGAGATCCGCTACTACAATATCATCTACAACCTGGTCGACGACGTGAAGGCGGCGATGTCGGGCCTGCTCGCGCCGACCCTGCGCGAGACGATGCTCGGCAACGCACAGATCCTCGAGGTGTTCAACATCTCGAAGGTCGGCAACGTCGCGGGCTGCCGCGTCACCGACGGCGTCGTCCAGCGCGGCGCGCATGTCCGGCTGATCCGCGACAACGTCGTCGTCCACGAAGGCAAGCTGTCGACGCTCAAACGGTTCAAGGACGAAGTCGCTGTCGTCCAGGCCGGCCAGGAATGCGGCGTGGCGTTCGAGAACTACCAGGACATGCGGGTCGGCGACGTCGTCGAATGCTACAACGTCGAGGAGATCCGCCGCACGCTGTGATCGCCGCGCCGCGCCCCGGCGACGGGGCGCGCGCCGGACGCGCGAGGGCGAATCCCGCCTTTGAGCGCCCGTCTGTCGCGCATGAGCGATAGGCGGCCGCGATCCTGCATTTCAGGCCGCCCATGTCCCGCTCAGAGATCAAACACGCCGGCCCCTCACACCGCCTCGAGCGCGTTGGCGAGGCGGTCCGTCACGCCGTCGCCGACATACTGCAACGCGGCGAGATCGCCGATCCGGCGCTCGACCGTCAGGGGATCACCGTTCCCGCCGTGCGCATGTCGAACGATCTCAAACACGCCGTAGTCACGGTGATGCCGCTCGGCGGCAAGAACGCCCAGGCGACGATCGCCGCGCTCAAGACCAACGCCAAGCTGCTGCGGGCGATGGTCGCCCAGCGCGTCAATCTCAAGTTCGCGCCTGAGCTGCGCTTCGAGCTCGACCGCACCTTCGCCGCCCATGACGCACTCGATGCGCTATTGAAGTCGCCGCAGGTCGCGCGCGATCTGCGTCACGAAGAGGGCGAAGACGAGCGGTGAGCGAGGACGTCAAAGCCGAGGCGCCGGCGGCCGCGCCGCGCCCGCAACAATTCCGCCGCCCGCCGCGCGTCGAGGTCAACGGCTGGATCAATCTCGACAAGCCCGTCGGCGTCACCTCGACCCAAGCGGTGGCGCGGCTGAAGCGCCTGTTCAACGCCAAGAAGGTCGGCCACGCCGGCACGCTCGATCCGCTCGCTTCCGGCGTGCTGCCGATCGCGTTCGGCGAAGCGACCAAGACGGTGCCGATCGTCCAGGATGGCGCCAAGGCTTACGAGTTCGTGGTGCGCTGGGGCGTCGAGACCGACACCGACGACGCCGAGGGCAAGGTCGTCGCGACCTCCGACACGCGACCGACGCCAGGCGAGATCGAAGCGGCGCTGCCGAGCTTCGTCGGCGTCATCTCTCAGACGCCGCCGACCTTCTCGGCGATCCGCATCGCTGGAGAGCGCGCCTACGACCTGGCGCGCGGCGGCGAGGCGTTCGAGATCGCGCCGCGGCCGGTCGCCATCCATCGTTTCGCGCTGGTCGCCGCCGAGCGCGACCAGGCGAGGTTCGAAGCCGATTGCGGCAAGGGCGCCTATGTGCGCGCGCTGGCGCGCGACCTCGGGCGGACGCTCGGCTGTCGCGGCCATGTCGTCTTTCTGCGTCGCCTGCGCGTCGGACCGTTCCACGCCGCGGCGGCGACCGGACTCGAAGCCGCAGAGGGCTCGCCGGACGCGCGCGAAGCGGCGCTGCAGCCGGTCGAAGCGGGGCTCGCCGAACTGCCGCGCCTCGCCGTCGACCGCAACGGCGCGGCGATCCTGCGGCGCGGGCAAAAGCTGCTGTTGCGCGGCGCGGCGTTGCCGTCGTCCGGCCCGGCCTACGCGTGCTGTTTCGGCGCGCCGATCGCCTTCGGTGCGATCGAGGACGGCTATTTCGTCTCGACGCGCGTCTTCAACCTGCCACTGTGAGCGGTCTCACTTCCAAACGGTCTCACTTCCAAGCCGCCAGCGCGTCGTTAATGATGCGCTCGCCGTCGGTGCCCTTTTCGAAGGTCAGCTTGGCGATGCGGTCGTCGTTGAGCAACATCGGAAAATCAAGCCAACCGCGGTTGGCGATCAGATCGACGTTGTGCGCCAGCTCGGCGTCGCTGCGGTTGAGCCCGACCAGGAAGTAGCTGTCGGAGATCTTCACCCGCACGCCCGACAGCGCGTCCTGCGACGGGGGATCGTCGCGGCGCATCATCGGCACCCGCATATCCTTGATCCCCTTGACCTCCGCGCCGTCGGCGAAAGTGATGCGCAGATCGATGGTGTGCGAGGCAGGCAGGCTCGGGTCGGTGTTCTTCCTCAGCGTCATCACCGCGTGCATCTTCAGGTCGGGGATATCCGCCTCGGCCTTGACCGCAACCGTCGCTGGCTGGCCGGCCGCCGCCGGGATCGTGCTCCACACCACCGAGCCCAGGCTGACGGCCGGTTTCTGCGGGTCGGAGGCGACCGCAACCAGCATCGCGGCGCGCGCGGCGACCGCGACGCCGGGACTCGCCGCCGGCGCCGCCGCCGCTGCGGCAGGAGTCGGCGCGGGGGTCGCGGCGGGACTTGCAGCGGCCGACGGCGCTGCGGCGGGCGTCGCCGCGGCGGGCGTCGCCGCGGTGGCAGGCGTTTCGATCGCGGGCGGCGTTTCGGCCGCAGCCGGGGTCGCCGCCACGCCGCCCACCCGCTCGACGATCTTGGCGGGGCCGGTGGCCGCTACCGCCGTCGGGGGCGCGACCGGCTCCTTCATCGCCAGATCTTGGGGATTCTGCCGCCACAAGAAGGCGAAGACGGCGATCGACAACACCACGCCGACCACCAGCGCAGTGAGAATCCACGCCGCCGCGCCGCGGCGCGGCCGATCGAGGCGCCGCGGCGCGCTCGGCCGCAGGCCGACATCAGCGGCGCCGACCGCCTCGGCCCGCTCGAATTCGCTCGCTTCGATCGGCGGCGCGTAGCCGTCGTCGACGAATTCGTCAGCCGCAGGAGCCCCGAGCGGCGACGGATTGGCCTCATAGCGCGGTTCGGCGCGGCGAGCGGCCAGCGGCGGCGAATAGCGCGCCGGCGGCGGCGGCCTCAAACCCGTCGACGCGGCCGGCAGCGAACGGGCGGCGGCGGGCGACGGCGCATATGAGGGCCGCGGCGGCGCCCCGGAGGTGAACGGCCGTTCGGACGAAGGCGACGGCGGAACGGGACGGGGCGGGGGAACGGGACGCGCGAGTGGCGTGTCGGGTATCGGAATGCGGACGCCAGCCGGCGGCGCGCCAGCCGCTGGCGCCGGACGCGGCGGCGGCACATAGCTCGAAGGTCGCGGCGCGGATGGGCCCGGCGGAGACGGCGGCGACGAAGGAGACGGGCGCGCGCCGGCGGGGGACGGCGGCGGCGGCGTCTGCGAGAACTGGCCTTCGAGCTTGCCGATCGCGGCTTCGAGCGCCGCCTCCTCGCGCGCGATATCGGCTTCCGAAAGTGCCGGCCCGAGCGACCGCAACTGGCGCACCAACGCCTTGCGGGCGCGATCGTAGATCGCCTTGCGCGCCGGCTCGGGGCCCGCCTTCGGCAGGTTGGAAACGGCCTTCGCCAACAGGGAATAGTAGTCAGCCATCCTTGGGTCCGGTCTTCGACTTGCCCGCAGCGAATCGAGAAGGGTTAGTCTTGGAATGGATTGTGCACCAGAATCGTATCTTCCCGCTTAGGACTCGTCGAGAGCAGCGCAACGGGCGCGCCGACCAGTTCCTCGATTCGCCGCACATATTTGACCGCCTGCGCCGGCAAGTCGGCCCACGAACGGGCGCCGCTGGTGTCAGCCGACCAGCCTTCGATCGTCTCATAGATCGGCTCGACGCGCGCCTGCGCCCCTTGCGAGGCCGGTAGGTAATCGATCTCTTCGCCGTCGAGACGGTAGCGCGAACAAACCTTGAGCGTCTCGAAGCCGTCGAGAATGTCGAGCTTGGTCAGCGCGACGCCGTCGATGCCCGAGATCTTGACTGTCTGGCGCGTCAGCACCGCGTCGAACCAGCCGCAGCGCCGCGGCCGGCCCGTGTTGGTGCCGAACTCCGCTCCACGCTGGCCGAGCAGGCGGCCGACGTCGTCGTCGAGTTCGGTCGGGAAAGGCCCGCCGCCGACCCGCGTCGTATAGGCCTTGGCGATGCCGAGCACGTAGCCGATGGCGCGCGGACCGAGGCCGGATCCGGTCGCCGCCGCCGCGGCGACGGTGTTCGACGAGGTGACGTAGGGGTACGTGCCGTGGTCGACGTCGAGCAACGCGCCTTGCGCGCCCTCGAACAGGATGCGCTTGCCGGCGCGCCGCAGATTGTCCAACAGCTGGTAGGTCGGCGCCATATAGGGCAGCACCTTCGGCGCCGCCGTCATCAATTCGTCCTTGATCGCCGCCGCCGTCGGCGCCGGCAGGCCCATGCCGCGCCGCAACGGCTCGTGATGGGCAAGCAGCCGCGCGATCTTGCCGTCGAGCGCTTCGGGCTCGGCGAGATCCATCAGCCGAATGGCGCGCCGGCCGACCTTGTCTTCGTAGGCCGGACCGATGCCGCGCTTGGTGGTGCCGATCTTCACGCCCCCGAAATCCGCCGATTCTCGAAACGCGTCGAGCTCCCGATGCAGCGCGAGAATGAGCGGGACGTTTTCGGCAATCTTGAGGTTATTTGGGGTCACTTCCACGCCAAGCGCGCGAATTTTTTCGATTTCATCGATCAAATGGTACGGGTCGAGCACGACGCCGTTGCCGATCACCGACAGCTTGCCCGGCCGCACGATGCCCGAGGGAAGAAGCGCAAGCTTATAGGTTTGGCCGTCGACCACCAGGGTGTGACCGGCGTTGTGGCCGCCCTGGAAACGCACCACCACGTCGGCGGCCACCGAAAGCCAGTCGACGATCTTGCCCTTACCCTCGTCGCCCCATTGGGCGCCGACAACCACCACGTTCGCCATCGCCGAACGATTCCTCGAGTGCCGAAAGGCAAAAGCCCCGGCGCCAGCGACAATGGGCTGGACCGGGGCTCATTGCGCGCATGGACTACGCGATTGCAACCGCTGAGTAAAGCGGCGCAGCGCAATTGTCGCCCGATCGCCGCCACTTGGAACCCCCTGCGGCGTCCCCATATGGTCGCCGCGGGCCGACAGGCTCGAGACGGAGATGTCCATGACCCCTCAAGAACGCCAAGTGCTCGCGGATCTGTTCGAGCGCATCCGCTCGGCCGCGGCCGCTCCGCGCGACGCGGAGGCGGAGGCTTTCATCGCCGAGGCGGTGCGGGCGCAACCCTACGCGCCCTACCTGCTGGCGCAGACCGCGCTGGTGCAGCAGCACGCGCTCGACGCCGCCGCCGAGCGCATCCAAGCGCTCGAGGCGAGGGCGGCGCAACCGGCGCAGGAGGCCAGTTTCCTCGGCAATCTCGGCCGCTCCCTGTTCGGCGGCGAGCAGCCGGCGCCGCGGCCCGGTTATGACGCGAGCGCCAATCAGCGCGCCGCAACATCCCCTCCTCCGGCCGCGCCCGCCTACGCGCCCCCCCTGGGCCCGTGGGGCGCGCCGCCTCTTGCGCCGCGCGGCGGATTCCTCGCCAGCGCGATGACCACCGCGACCGGCGTCGCCGGCGGCCTGCTGGCTGCGAATGCGATCGAGAGCCTGCTCGGCGGCGGACGCGGCGGCCTGTTCGGCGGGAATGGCGGCGGCTTCGGCGGCGGCGAGACCGTGGTCAACAATCTCTACGAAGCCCCGTCGTCGGAAGCGGGCGTCCACGACGTCGACCGGGCGTCACCGGAAGCTGGCCCCGATTCAGGCGGCTTCCAGGACGCGTCGGACTATGATTCCGGCCAGGACGGCAGCGGCTTCGACGACGGCGGTTCAGGCGGCGGCTTCGACGTCTAGCTAGGCGCGCGTTTTCAGATGACGATGACCTTCGTGCCGACCCGCACGCGGTTGTAGAGGTCGATCACGTCCTCGTTCATCATCCGGATGCAGCCCGACGAGACGTCGCGGCCGATCGTCTCCGGCTCGTTGGTGCCGTGGATGCGATACATCGACGAACCGAGATAGAGCGCGCGGGCGCCGAGCGGGTTATCCGGTCCGCCGTCCATATGGGCGGGCAGGTCGGGCCGGCGCAGCATCATCTGCGGCGGCGGCGTCCAACCCGGCCATTCCGCCTTGCGGGTGATCGCCTTGACCCCCGACCATTCGAAGCCGGGCCGGCCAACGCCGACTCCGTAGCGGATCGCGCGTCCGCCAGGCTCGACCAGGAACAGGAACTTCTGCGGCGTGTCGATGACGATCGTGCCGGGCGCCTCGCGGCCGGAATAATCGACCTCCTGGCGGCGAAATTCGGCGGCCGGCTCCGTCTCGGGCTCGCTCGGGCTCAACGTCGCGACCTGCGGCGCGGGATCGGGCTGCGCCGTCTGCTCTGGCGTCTGGACCGGTTCGATCGGCGAGGACATGGCCGGGCGCCCGATAAACTTGGTCGGCCCGGTCGAACCGGTCATCAGCAGTTCGATGAAGCCGCCGCCAAGCTCGCCGTTGGCCGCGGCGGCGGCGCCGGCCGACAGCGCTAGGGCGGAAAAGGCGAGGCAAGCGGCGACAGGCAAAGCAGGAACGCGACGCATGACGAACTCCCCGCGCGGCAGCGAGCGCCGAACAGGGTTAATGTACGCGCGATTCGCGCCGCGCGCCGCGCCGGGCTCGTGGCATGGTTAGAGAAAAGCAACCAAACTTGCTTAACGGGAATTGACCAGGCGCTGCGCTTGCGCCCCGTTCAGCGGGTTGGTCTCGTCCCACCCGTAAGTCAGGGTTTCGAAGCGCATCGATCGCGTGTCGATCATCAGCAGCCGCCCAACCAGGCCGCGGTCGTCGTCGCCGAAGCCGCCGACGATTTCGCGGATCGCCTCCAGCGCCATCAGCGAGCCGAGCGCGCCGGCGAGCGCGCCGAGCACGCCGACCTGGGAGCACGTCGGCACCGTGCCCGGCGGCGGCGCCTCGGGAAAGAGGCAGCGGTAGGTCGGATTGGGTTTGCCGTCGGGACCGTCTTCGTAAGGCTTCAGCGTCGTCAGGGCGCCGTCGTATTCGCCGATCGCGGCGGTGACCAACGGCTTGCCTTCGTGGAAGCAGGCATCGGAAACAGCGTAGCGGGTGGCGAAATTGTCGCTGCCGTCGAGCACGACGTCCCAATCCGCGACGAGCGCGCGCGCGTTGGCCTCGTCGAGCCGCCGCTCGATCTTGACCACCGCGACATGCGGGTTGAGGCGCGCGATCGCCTCCTCGGCGCTGTCGACCTTCTTGCGCCCGACATTGCCGGTCGCGTGCAGCACCTGGCGATGCAGATTGGACAGCGAGACGACGTCGTCGTCGACGATCCCGAGCGCGCCGACTCCGGCGCCGGCGAGATATTGCAACGCCGGCGAGCCGAGCCCGCCGGCGCCGATCGCCAACACGCGCGCCGCCTTGAGCTTGTTCTGCCCTGGCCCGCCGACGCCGCGCAGCACGATCTGCCGCGAATAGCGCTCGATCTCTTCCTTGGTGAGTTTCATTGAGTGAGTTTACCCGCCGGCGGGACGGCGGGGCAAATGGGGACGCGCTTTACGCCGGCGGCAACCGCTTGCTCATATGAACAACCCACCCACCGAGAAACGGCTCTTCCCGCGTAATCGCGTAGCCGAGCCGCCGGTAGAGCGCGATGTTCTCAACAAAGCGGGCATTGGCATAGAGCCGGATTTCACCATAGCCCGTCGCCGTCGCGAGCCGCTCAGCGTGCGCCATCAGCCGTCGGCCGATACCGCGCCCCTGACAAGCCGGCGACACGGCGACGTTCTCGACTAGCAGCGCCTCCGGCTCGGCGATCGTCTCGATCAGCGCGACGACCCGCTCGCCCTGGCACAGGAGGTCGACCCGATGATCGCGGATCGCGGCGTCGAAGTCGGCCGTCATCGGTTTCGGCTCGCGGCCGATGACGGGAACCCATTTGGAATAGGCCTCGCGGGTCAAAGCCCGCGCCGCCGCCGCGTCGGCCGCGGTCGCGCGGCGAAATGATAGCGTTTCGTCCACCTTCGAACCTTGGCTCAGTCGCAGTCCGCCCACCAGGCAGGAGGGCGGATTCGCTCACCGATTGCTTGGCGGAGCAAGCGCTCATGTCCTGCGGCCAAGCTCCTCCCCGTCGTTCGAGACGCGCCGCTTTGCGGCTCTCGTCACGACGAGGAGGAGCGGGCGGCAGCAAACCCCCGGCACGAATTGAATGAGGCGCCGCAACAGACGCCCTCACCCTGAGCCGCCGGCGCAGCCGGCGAGTCGATGGGCGAGGGCGGCTGCAACGGACGGGCGTCATAGCGGACCTCCGCCCTCGCTGATAACGTGCCCTCAGTCATCGAAGCGAAGAAGGCGGCATGGGCCTCGACGAGCATGTTCTGCTGATTGCCCCGGGTCACGGCAATTCCGGCGCCAAGCATTGGCAGACCTTGCTCGAGTGCGCCCATCCGAAATCCGTGCGGGTCGAGCAGAGGAGTTGGAACGCGCCGACGCGCCGCCTATGGACCGCGGCGCTCGACCGCACGGTGAAAAGCGTCACGGCGCCGACGATTCTCGTCGGCCACAGCGCCGGCGTTTCGACCATCGTTCATTGGGCGGCGCGTTACGTCTCGCCGCCTCACGTCGTCGGCGCGCTGCTGGTGGCGCCGCCCGACATGGAGATTTCGCTGCCCGGCTTTCCGCCGGCCTGGGTGCTGCGGCTCGCCGGATGGGCGCCGATCCCGCGTAGGAAGTTGCCATGGAAGGCGCTGGTCGTCGCCAGTGAGAGCGATCCCTTTTGCACGATCGACCGCGCGCGCGACTTCGCCCGCGCCTGGGGCGCGGAATTCCGCAACATCGGGCCAGCCGGCCACATCAATACGGCGGCCGGCTACGGCCCCTGGCCCGAATTGCCCCAACTGCTCGATTCGCTGATTTCCCGCTGACCCGTGCCCTTGATCCCGGCGCGCGGGGCGGGCAAGCTTGGTCCCCTCCAGCCTAGGACGATGAGGATGCCCGCTTCCGACCCGATCGTCGTCGTTGGCGCGGCGCGGACGCCGATCGGCGGCTTTCTCGGCGAATTGAAAGACGTTCCCGCCCCGGCGCTCGGCGCGGCGGCGATCCGCGCCGCGCTGGCCCGCGCCGGCCTCGACGGCGAAGGGGTCGACGAAGCGCTGATGGGTTGCGTGCTGGCGGCCGGGCTCGGCCAGGCGCCGGCGCGCCAGGCGGCGCTCGCCGCCGGTCTTCCGGTTGGCGTCGGCGCGACCACAATCAACAAGATGTGCGGCTCAGGGATGAAAGCGGCGATGCTCGCCTGCGACCTCGTCGCCGCGGGTTCGGCGAGAATCGTCGTCGCCGGCGGCATGGAGAGCATGAGCAATGCGCCCTATCTGCTCGAACGCGCCCGCTCCGGCTACCGCATGGGCCACGGCCGCGTCGCCGATCACATGTTTCTCGACGGGCTGGAGGACGCCTACGACAAGGGTCGGCTGATGGGGACCTTCGCCGAGGATTGCGCGCAAGGCTATCAATTCACCCGCGAGGCGCAGGATTCCTACGCTTTGCGTTCGCTCGAGCGCGCGCAGGCCGCCATGCGCGAGGGCGCCTTCGCCGCCGAGATTGCGCCAGTCGCGGTCAAGGCGGGCAGGAGCGAGACGATCGTCGCCGCCGACGAGCAGCCGCCGAAAGGCAGACCCGAAAAGTTCCCGACGCTGAGACCGGCGTTCCGCGACGGCGGCACGGTGACCGCCGCCAATTCGAGCTCGATCTCCGACGGCGCCGCCGCGCTCGTCGTGACGCGCGAGAGCGAAGCCGCGCGGCGAGGGATCGCGCCGCTCGCGCATGTCGTCGGCCACGCGACCTACGCCGCCGCGCCGAAGGACTTCCCCACCGCACCGATCGGCGCGATCCGCCGGCTGTTCGACAAGACCGGCTGGAAAGCCGAATCCGTCGACCTCTACGAGATCAACGAGGCGTTCGCATTGGTGGCGATGGCGGCCATGCGCGACCTCGACCTGCCCGCCGACAAGGTCAACGTCAATGGCGGCGCCTGTGCGCTCGGCCACCCGATCGGCGCCTCGGGCGCGCGCATCCTCGTCACGCTCATCGCCGCGCTGAAGGCGCGTGGCCTCAGGCGCGGCGTCGCCGCGCTTTGCATCGGCGGCGGCGAGGGCACGGCGATGGCCGTCGAGCTCGCGAGGTGAGAAATTTCGCCGCGCCTGTCGAAACGCGGCGGGGTCGGTCGTCTTTGTCATGAGCGCGGCGCCAGGGCCGCGCTGAACAGGAGCCATGCCGATGCAATACCTGCTGATGATCCACGGCGAAGAAGGCCGCTTCGCCAACATGCCGAAGGCGGACATGGAAAAGATGTCGGGCGCCTACGGCGCCTACACCCAGGCGCTGAAGGAGGCCGGGGTGCTGCGCGCCGGCGAGCGCCTGCAGCCGTCGACGACCGCAACGGTGGTGCGGACGAAGAACGGCAAGACATCGGTGCTCAACGGCCCCTACGCCGAGGTCAAGGAGCAGCTCGGCGGCTATTACGTCATCGAGGCGGCGGATCTCGACGCGGCGATCGGCTGGGCTGCGCGCTGCCCCGGCGCTTCGGACGGCACGATTGAAGTGCGGCCGATTTGGTCGATGTAACACCCGAAGCCGAGGACGCCGCCCGCGCGGCGGCGACGCGCATCGCGCGCGAGAGCTACGGCAAGCTCGTCGCCTTTCTCGCCGCGCGCGACCGCGACATCGCCGCGGCCGAGGATGCGCTCTCCGACGCGCTCGCCGCGGCGCTGGCCGGTTGGCCGCGCCGCGGCGTGCCCGCCAATCCCGAAGGCTGGCTGATCGTGACGGCGAGACGGCGAAGAATCGATGCGGCGCGGC
>Ga0302202_10006162_pt1 | contig 11999 bp, 12 predicted proteins | sample II_Bog_N3_3_FD_194579 | JGI IMG/M metagenome (GOLD analysis project Ga0302202, IMG submission 194579) | Peat permafrost microbial communities from Stordalen Mire near Abisko, Sweden - II_Bog_N3_3 | ecosystem: Environmental > Terrestrial > Soil > Wetlands > Peat | place: Sweden: Abisko... | reverse complement strand
CGCTGGCGATCCTGATGGATCAGCCGGATATCCTGCCGCGCTGGGCCAGACTGCAATGGTGGCTGCGCTATCTCATCAGGCATGTCAGCCAATTCAATCCGCGCCGCCGTTCGAAAGACAATGTCGCGCGCCACTACGATCTCGACGGACGGCTGTACTCGCTCTTTCTCGACGCCGACAAGCAGTACAGTTGCGCCTATTTCGAGACGCCGGACTCCACGCTTGACGACGCCCAGCTCGCCAAGAAGCGCCATCTGGCCGCCAAGCTGTTGATCGGGCGCGACGATCGCGTGCTCGACATCGGTTCCGGCTGGGGTGGGCTCAGCCTCTATTTGGCGGAAATGACCGGCGCCAACCTCACCGGCGTCACGCTGTCGACCGAACAATTGGAGGTATCGAACGCCCGCGCGGCCGAAATGGACCTGGCGCGATCGGCGAAGTTTTTCCTCGAGGACTACCGCGACGTGTCCGGGCCGTTCGACCGCATCGTATCGGTCGGCATGTTCGAACATGTCGGGGTCGACTTCTACGAAACCTTTTTCAGGCGCTGCGCCGAGCTTCTCACCGATGACGGCGTGATGATGCTGCACTCGATCGGTCGTTCGGAAGGACCCGACGCCACCAATCCCTGGATTACGAAATATATCTTCCCCGGCGGCTATATCCCGGCGCTTTCGGAAGTGCTTCCCGCGATCGAGCGCTCCGGGCTTCTGGTGTGCGACGTCGAAATCTTGCGGCTGCATTACGCGGAGACGCTCAAGGCCTGGCGCGAGCGATTCATGGCGCGGCGCGAGGATGCGGTACAGCTCTACGACGAGCGCTTCGCGCGGATGTGGGATTTCTACCTGGCCTGTTCGGAAATGTCGTTCCGCAAGCAGAACATGATGAACTTCCAGATCCAGCTTACCAAGCGCCAGGGCGTGGTGCCGATGACGCGCGATTACATCGGGCAGGAAGAAGCGAAACTGCGCGGGCTGGAGCGCGACCAGCGGCCAAGGCTGAAGATCGCCGGAGAATAGGCCTAGTTCAGCAGGCGGCGGGTCGAGCCCCCGTAAGGCAATGGCGACGCCGGGCGGCTAAGCTGGGCGCCGAGCGCGATCAGGACCGAGGAATCGCAAGGCAGGCTGCGGAACTCGGAGCGCGAAACCCGCTCCATGGCGTCGACCAAGGCCGACAGCCATCTGGTCTGGCCGTCTCCCGATCGCCAGTCTTTTGAGGAACCTGGCTGAAGTAGCTGACCCATTCGCCTGTCCTTGTCCAACCCGCGTTGTAATCAACCCCGAACCCGGCGTTCCGTTCCCGTCACCCTGCCGCAAAGAAAGCCGGCTGGATGTGAGCTGCTTCACATCGGACCTGTTCGGTTTGTCCTAAGACTGCCACCATGGCCCAGAGAACCTGCCCATCGTCCCTCAACCCCAAATCCGATCTCGGCACCGACTACGCCTTGATCGCGGCGGGCATCGGCGGGGCCTTGATCGCGCTGATCTATCTCATTCTGATCTGATCCAGCGCCGAGACGGCGGCCCTCAAGCGGCACCGCGCCCCTAGGGATGGGTATCCGCCGGGCGGCGCAAGGTTCAGTCCGCGCCGCAACTTTCCTCCGACCGTTCAGCCGAATTGTGCGGTACCGCCCGCGGAACCTCGAAACCCGTCAAGCTTCGCGCGCTCGGAGGCCGAGAATCATCCACATTTTATTGAGCGGTGCATAAGCGACGAGCTTTCGCTTTCGCTTTCCGCCGGAGAGGCGCTTTATGCGCGCCCGCCCCGCTTCCCACAAATCGACACAGTTCGGCGACGATCTCAGCCAATGGCCCTCCTTGATTCGAACGTGCTCAAGCTTGCCCCCGATGCCGGAACTCCGGCCTATCGGAGTGCGCCGCACAATATCGAGGCCGAACAGGCCCTGCTCGGCGCGATCCTGGTCAATAACGACGCGTTCTACCGGGTTTCGGACTTCCTGGAGCCGAAGCACTATTTCGAGCCGATCCACCAGACCATCTACGAGACCACCGGCAGCCTGATCCGGATGGGCAAGATCGCCACCCCGGTCACGCTGAAGACCTTCCTGCCGGCGGAAACCGATATCGGCGGCATGACGGTCGGCCAATATCTGGCCCGCCTCGCCGCCGAAGCCACCACGATCATCAATGCCCAGGATTACGGGCGGACGGTCTACGAGCTGGCGTTGCGCCGCGACCTGATCCGGATCGGCGAGGACATGGTCAACGTCGCCTTCGACGCGCCGGTGGATTTTGCGCCAAGGGCGCAGATCGAGGACGCCGAGCGACGGCTCTACGAGCTGGCGGAATCCGGCCGTTATGACGGCGGCTTCCAGCGCTTTGCGCAGGCGCTCACGGTTGCCGTCGACATGGCGGCCAAGGCGTTCCAGCGCGACGGCAAATTGTCGGGCATCGCCACCGGCATGCGCGATCTCGACAACAAGATGGGCGGCCTGCAGCACTCCGACTTGATCATCGTGGCCGGCCGTCCCGGCATGGGCAAGACCGCGCTCGCCACCAACATCGCCTACAACGTGGCCAAGGCCCACCGCGCCGAAGTGCAGCCCGACGGCACCATGAAATCGATCAATGGCGGCATCGTCGGCTTCTTCTCCTGCGAAATGTCCGCCGAGCAGCTCGCCACCCGTATTCTCGCCGAACAGACCAGCATCGCCTCCAGCACGATCCGCCGCGGCGGCATCAGCGAGACCGACTTCGAGAAGATCCGCGACTATTCGATCGAATTGCAGTCGCTGCCGCTCTATGTCGACGAAACCGGCGGCCTGTCGATCTCGCAGCTCACCGCCCGCGCCCGCCGCCTGAAGCGCCAGAAGGGGCTAGACCTGATCGTGGTCGACTACATCCAGCTGCTGCAGGGCTCGGGCAAGCGCAGCGACAACCGCGTGCAGGAAGTCACGGAAATCACCACCAGCCTGAAGGCGCTCGCCAAGGAGCTCAACGTTCCCATCATCGCGCTGTCGCAGCTGTCGCGCCAGGTGGAAAGCCGCGACGACAAGCGCCCGCAGCTTTCGGACTTGCGTGAATCGGGCTCGATCGAGCAGGACGCCGACGTCGTGATCTTCGTGTACCGCGAGGAATATTACCTGGCCAACAAGGAGCCTCGCGTCGGCACGCCGGAATACGAGAAATGGCAGCTCGACATGTCGCTGGTGCACGGCAAGGCCGAAGTCATCATCGCCAAGCAGCGCCACGGTCCCACCGGCATGGTCGAATTGCAATTCGAGGGCCAGTTCACCCGGTTCAGCGACCTCACGGTCGACAGCCATCTGCCGGAGCGCACCTATTGAGGCCGTCCTGCACGGTTGAACCACAGCGCCGCTGCGCCTAGATTGCGGCATGAACATCGTATCCGACCCGAAAGCGATCGGCACTGTGCTGTCGCCCGAAGCCAACCAGGCCGCCGCGCTGGCGCCGGCCACCGGCGTGCTGACCATCGATCTCGACGCCATCGTCGCCAACTGGCGCAAGCTCGAGAAAACCGCGGTGCCGGCCGAATGCGCCGGCGTGATCAAGGCCGACGCCTATGGCTGCGGCGCCGATCCGGTGGCCCGCGCGCTCGCGAGCGCCGGCTGCAAGACATTTTTTGTCGCCACGCTCGATGAGGCCCGCGCCGCCCGTGCCGCGGTGCCGCAGGCTGCGATCTACGTGCTCGACGGCTTCTTCCAGAATTGCGGCGACATCTACGCCAAGATCGACGCCAGGCCCGTGATCGGAGATCTCAACGAACTCGCCGAATGGGACGTGTTCTGCCGCCGCTCCGGCTGGACCGGCGGTGCAGCCATCCATATCGACACCGGCATGAACCGGCTCGGGCTGACCGTCGCCGAGGCGCAAGGCATCATTCCCAGGATCAATGCCGGCGATCACGGCATCACGCTGGTCATGAGCCACCTCGCCTGCGCCGAAGCGCTCAACCACCCGCTCAATGCCCGGCAGCTCGCCGCCTTCCGCGAGATCGCCAGCCTTTTTTCCGGCGTGCCGGCATCGCTGTCGAATTCTTCCGGCGTGTTCCTCGGCGCCCCCTTCCAGTTCGACCTGGTGCGGCCGGGTGCGGCCGTCTACGGCATCAATCCGACGCCCGAGGCGGACAATCCGATGCAGCCGGTGGTCGAGCTGAAGGCCCGCATCGTGCAGATCCGCAACGTCGAGAAGGGCGAAACCGTCGGCTATGGCGGCACCTGGACCGCGCGGCGGCCGACCCGGCTGGCGATCATCTCCATCGGTTATGCCGACGGCTATTTCCGCGCCGGCTCCAGCAATGACGGCACCCGCGGCGCCGAAGTGGTGGTCGCCGGCAAGCGCTGCCCGATCGCGGGCCGCATCTCGATGGACCTGATCGCCGTCGACGTCACAGATCTCGAGAAGAACGCCGCGCGGCGCGGCCATATGGCAACCCTGATCGGCGACGGCATCACGGTCGACGAGCTCGCCCACCATTTCGGCACCATCGGCTACGAAGTCCTCACCAGCCTCGGCCCGCGCTATGCGCGGATCTACATGGGCGGCGCGGACCAGGCCGCGGCCGAAGGCGCGACGCCGGCAACGACCGACGCGACGGGCAGCGGCATCGCCGCGGGCTAGCGGCCGCGCGTCACCTTTATTTCTACGCGTCGAGTACCTTCTTGCAGCCTTCCGCGAGCTGGTCGCGCTGCTTGTTCAGACAGGCGATGATGCGGCCGCCGCCGGGTATCGTGCCCTTGCAGTATTTCTGATAGTCCGCCTTGCAGGCGGCCTGCTGCTCGGCCGTCAGGGTCTGCGCCGAAGCGGCACCGCAACATCCGATGGCGGCTGCGAAAATGGCAAAGCGTAGGCTGGACATGTGACCTCCGGCGAGAGTTGAGCCAACCGCCCCACTCTGCCCGCGAACATCGCGACCTTCAACATCCATCCCTATCGACCGGCACCGGCCGGGATCGGGTGGCTCGATGTTCAGGCGACCGAAAGCCGCCTGGCGTTGGCGGCGACATGCTCGCGATAGCGGCCGATGATGGCGTCGGGGCTGGCACCGGCCAGCATGCTCGCGCCGGCCTCGAACATCGCATCGATCTTCTCGCTCACCATCAAGCGGGCTTCGTGCTCGGCATCCTCGTCGGCACTGGCGAGTTTCGTCAGCCGCAGGCGGATCACCTCGCAGGCTTCGAACGCCAGCATGGTGGAGGCGAGCCAGGGGAAGTCGTCGATTTCGGGTGCGAAGAAACTCATCTCGATCATCCGATGCGTTTTGAGTGCGATATGATTTTAAATACACTTCAAATTTTAACGGCCCGGCCGGGCGTTTGACCGCATTTGCGCCGCCGCGGTGACCGCGGATTAACCAAGGGGTGTGGCCGGAAGCTCGTTATACCCCGCGCATGCTGGGTATCCAGTGCGCCGCGCTTTCTCGATGTCGTCGCTACCGCCTGTGGGATACTGGATCGCCCGGTCGAGCCGGGCGATGACGGCTGAAGAATTGGTGCTGCTTCATCCGTCATTGCGAGCGCAGCGAAGCAATCCAGCTTTCTTTCTTGAGGCTCTATGGATTGCTTCGCTGCGCTCGCAATGACGTTGAGGCATAAGAGGCGCACCTTCGCATTCTCGCGAGCCGCTGGCCCGCAGACGGGCTAACATCGCCCGATTCGCCGGAGCCTCCACCTTGAACTTCATTTTCGTCCTCGCGGTCGGCCTCGTCGCCGGCACCCTGTCGGGCATTGTCGGCACCGGCTCCTCGATCATGCTGATGCCGGTGCTGGTCTATCAGTTCGGGCCGAAGCAGGCGGTGCCGATCATGGCGATCGCCGCCGTGATGGCGAACCTGTCGCGCATCCTGGCCTGGTGGCGCGATGTCGACTGGCGCGCCTGCGCCGCCTATTCCGTCACCGGCATCCCGGCCGCAGCGCTCGGCGCCCGCACGCTTCTGGCGCTGCCCTCGCGCGCGGTCGATATTTCCATCGCGCTGTTCCTGATCGCGATGGTGCCGGCGCGGCACTGGCTCGCAAGACATCAGCTGAAATTCTCGCTGTGGCATCTGGCGATCGGCGGCGCGCTGATCGGCTATCTCACCGGCATCGTGGTCTCGACCGGCCCCTTGAGCGTGCCGCTGTTCCTGTTCTACGGCCTCACCAGAGGCGCGTTCCTCGCCACGGAGGCAGCGAGTTCGCTCGGCCTTTACCTGAGCAAATCCGTGACCTTCCAGCGCTTCGGCGCGCTGACGCCGGACGTCGCGCTGAAGGGCGCGATCGCCGGTTCCTCGCTGATGGCCGGCGCCTTCATCGCCAAGCGATTTGTGCTGCGGCTGGAGCCGGAAGTGTTCCGGCTGGTCATGGACGGCATCATGATCGCGGCGGGTGTTTCGATGCTGTGGAACGCGTTCCATTCATCCTGACCGATCGTCCTTCAGGACGCCACGCGGCTGAACGGCAAAGCGCAGGCCGGCTCATCAGAAAGTATATCGTCGGGACCGTCGTTTGGCCCGGAACCAAAATGGCAAGCGCAGGGTTGTTGAGGCGATCCGGGAGCGTGGCGGCCATTCGGTCCCGGTGGTATTCAATTCGCAAAGCCAAGCCGCCTCATTCATCTGCGCTGATATTGATAAGCGCGATCGTTCACGCCGGCGCAGCGGCGTCCTGGGATCACCTTCATGAGCGTTTCGAGGTCGAGAGAATCAATCATCAGGAGGCATACGACCTCGATGGCGCTTGCACTGACATGGCTGAGGAATACGGCTCCCGGCTGCGACGCGCGAAGATCGGCATCCACTAGCCTATCGCAGGCGCGTATCTCCTCCGCGATGCGCAGAAGCCGTCATGGCGGAAAGATAACCGCCGCGTGTCCAACGGGGATCAGGTGAACGCGAGGAATGAACGAGAAGTCCGGCTGCCAACCACCGTGGTGCATGGCTCGGCGGTGCCGCTCGTGTCGATCAAATTACCGAAACGAGAGTGATCTCGGCCCCTGATGATGGTATATTGTAGCCGCTCTCGCCTTTGATGGGTGGCCCATGAATATTCGTTCCGCCAAGCTCGATCAACTTGCCCAGCGGCTTGCCCGCCTGACCGGCGAAGATGTCGAAACCGCTTTGGAGCGTGCGATCGAGGAGCGGCTGTCCCGCGTGGCGCCACCAGCAGCAGCCGCCAGAAAAGCCGCGATGGAGTCGTTCTTCGAGCGGATATCCCACATGCCCGTTCTTGATCCCCGTCCGTTGGACGAGATCGTGGGCTATGACGGCTTCGGGTTGCCGTCCTGATGGTTCTGGATACGTCTGCGATCATCGCTGCCATCACGAACGAACAGGACAGTTCGCGCTTCCGGACGGCGATGTTCGACGCCGAGAGCTTGTTGATTTCATCGGTCGCCGTCCTGGAAACCAGGATTGTTCTCTTCGCACGTCTTGGACTGGACGCGGTGGGCCTTTTCGAGGAATTGCTGGAGAATGCCGGAATTGTAGTGGTGCCCTTCGACGACGAAATGGCAAAGGCAGCCTTCGATGCGTTTCGCCGTTTCGGCAAAGGGCAAGGGCATCCGGCTCAGCTGAATATTACCGATTGTGCGGTCTATGCGCTGGCGAAGGCGCGTTCCCAGCCCCTCCTCTTCAAGGGTGGCGACTTCGACCGGACGGACATTCTGTCTGCCCTCGGCTGATGGCCCTGGCGGCGCATAAACGGGACAATTCGGTGGCCCGCTGCGATACCCATAGTGGCGTTTCCTCATATCCACGCTCAACGAAGCGATGGGTTTCGCAAGCGCTCAACCCACTAAGCTGTCGCCGTAATTCCACGAAAGGATTATTCCATGGGGTTCGAGTTTCGGTGCGCGACCTGCGGCGAAATCCATATTGGAATGCCTGGGTTCGGGGCCGCTGCTCCGCTGAGTTACTATGCGATCCCGGAAGCAGAGCGCGCTTCGCGCTGCGAGCTTGGTAGCGACGAATGCGTGATTGATCACGCCTCTTATTTTGTACACGGCTGCCTCGAAATCCCGGTGCACGGCGCGGACGAGCCGCTAATCTGGGGCGTCTGGGGCTCTCTAAGCGAACAGAGCTTCAATGCTTGGCTGAAGGTCTTCGCGCAGGAGCATCGGTCACATGTGGGTCCGATCTTCGGTTGGCTGAACGCCTGGCTCAAACCCTACCCAGAGACCATGGATTTGAAGACACGTGTCCATCTTCGCGACCACGGACTTCGACCATGGATCGAGCTCGAGCCCACAGATCATCCGCTGGCACTGGAGCAGCGCAATGGGATTTCGGTAGACCGAGTCGCCGAAATCTATGCGATCATGATGCACGGTCCCGATCAATGAAGACGGATGTGGATCGCCCAATCCACCATCAATAACTTGTGCGCGGAGCCCCGCGCGAAACCAGTTTTCTGTCGCGAACCGATCCTTAATCAGTTATAGAACAAACTAAGAACAACCTAACCCGGCGACTCACCTCCCCATGGCCAAGTCCACCCTCTCCTTCGTCTGCCAGAACTGCGGCGCGGCGTTCAATCGCTGGCAGGGCAAGTGCGAGGCCTGCGGCGAGTGGAACACGCTGGCGGAGGAAGATACTACCGGCGCCACCTCGATGCCGGTCTCGATCCGCTCGAAACGCCGGGGCCGGCTGTTCCAGCTGGAGACGCTGACCGGCAAGAGCGCGGACGCCCCCCGCCTGCCCTCCGGCATGGCCGAGCTCGACCGCGTCACCGGCGGGGGTTTTGTGCGGGGCTCGGTGCTGCTGGTCGGCGGCGATCCCGGCATCGGCAAATCGACCTTGCTGACCCAGGCGACCTCGCTGATGGCGCGGGCCGGGCATCGCGCGGTCTATATTTCCGGCGAAGAGGCGGTGGCCCAGGTGCGGCTGCGCGCCGAGCGGCTCGGCCTCGCCGATGCGCCGGTGCAGCTCGCGGCGGAAACTTCCGTCGAGGACATCGTCTCCACGCTGTCCGAGGGCCCGGTGCCGCGGCTGATCGTGATCGATTCGATCCAGACCATGTGGACCGACACCGTGGAATCGGCGCCCGGCACGGTGACGCAGGTGCGCGCCTCGGCGCAGGCGCTGATTCGTTTCGCGAAAAAATCTGGCGCCGCCATCATCCTGGTCGGCCATGTGACAAAAGACGGCCAGATCGCCGGCCCCCGCGTGGTCGAGCACATGGTGGACGCGGTGCTGTCGTTTGAGGGCGAAGGCTCGCAGCAATTCCGCATTTTGCGCGCGGTGAAGAACCGGTTCGGGCCGACCGACGAGATCGGCGTGTTCGAGATGACCGGGCTCGGCCTGCGCGAGGTGTCAAATCCGTCCGAACTGTTCCTGTCCGAGCGCGATCTCGGCAGTCCGGGCACGGCGGTATTCGCAGGCATCGAGGGCACCCGCCCGGTGCTGGTGGAATTGCAGGCACTGGTGGCGCCGACCACGCTCGGCACGCCGCGCCGCGCCGTGGTGGGCTGGGACCCCAGCCGGCTGTCGATGGTGCTGGCGGTGCTGGAGGCCCATTGCGGGGTCAAGCTGTCCGGCTACGACGTCTATCTCAATGTCGCCGGCGGCCTGCGCATCCAGGAGCCCGCGGCCGACCTCGCCGCCGCGGCAGCCCTGGTGTCGTCGCTGGTCAACGCGCCGCTGCCGACGGACGCGGTTTATTTCGGCGAGATCTCGCTGTCGGGGGCGGTTCGGCCGGTGGCGCAGACCTCGGCGCGGCTGAAGGAAGCGGCAAAACTCGGCTTCGGCCGCGCGGTGCTGCCCGAATCGGCGCGCGGCGACGTCGGCGGCGATGCCGGGCTGTCGCTCAATACCGTGGGCGGATTGACCAGCCTGGTCGCGGATATCGCCGCCCGCGGTACGCCCAGGGTAAATAGGGACGGAAATCGGGAGGCGAATCGTGAGACCAGCCGCGAAACCGCAACAGTGGAGAAAAATGCCACACCCGCCAGATTCCGGCGTCAGGAAGGCTAGCCGGGCGTGACGTTACCCGCCCCCGCCGCTATACCTCCCGCGCGCGGCCGGGGGTGATGCCATTTCCGGCCTTGCGGGAGGGCTCATATGCCCGTCACCTAGGGCGGCACCGACCTTGCCGATTCGCGGTTTTGAACCTTGATGCGGACCTGACCAGCCGATGCCGATAACGATCCTCGATCTCGTCCTGCTCTCCGTGATGCTGATTTCGGGCCTGCTCGCGATGGTGCGCGGCTTCATGCGCGAAATCCTGTCGATCGCGGCCTGGGGCGCGGCGGCTCTGGTCACGCTCTATGCGTTCTCGAAGCTGCTGCCGACCGCAAAGACCTATTTCAACAACGACACCGTCGCCAGCATCGTCGTGGTGGCCGGCACCTTCGTCGGTACCCTGATCGTGGTTTCCGTGATCACGGTGAAGATTTCCGACATGATCCTGGATTCCCGGATCGGCGCGCTGGACCGCACCCTCGGGTTCCTGTTCGGGCTGGCCAGGGGCCTGCTGATCGTCGTCGTCGCCTTCCTGTTCTTCTCCTGGCTGGTTCCGGACAAGCAGCGGCCCGATTGGGTCACGGGAGCGAAATCCCGGGTGGTGCTGCAGGGAACCGGGGATTGGTTAATGTCGCTCTTGCCGGACGACCCCGAGAACACCATCTTGAAGAGATTCAAGAAGAATAAACCAGACGATGAGCAGACTGACACCGATCCGGCGACCCCGGCGACCGGTGATGGCTATACCAAGCCTGCGCGCGACAGTTTGAAAAAGCTGATCGAGAAACCCGCAGCGCATTGATTTGAGCCAAAAAAAGAGAGGCGCGATGGACGAGATGCAGAGCCCTTCCGAAGACGCCCAAAGCGAACTGGATCTCGGCCCCCTCGAATTGCTCGACTCCGATCTTGAAGGCGACACGCTGCGCGAGGAGTGCGGCGTGTTCGGCATTTTCGGCCACCCCGAAGCCGCCGCCATCACCGCGCTCGGCCTGCATGCGCTCCAGCATCGCGGCCAGGAAGCCGCCGGCATCGTCTCCTTCGACGGCAGCCGTTTTCACAGCGAGCGCCGGCTCGGCCTGGTCGGCGATACTTTCTCCCGCCGCGAGGTGATCGAGCGGCTGCCCGGCCCTATCGCCATCGGCCATGTCCGCTATTCCACGACAGGCGCCACCATCCTGCGCAACGTGCAACCGCTGTTCGCCGAACTCAACGCCGGCGGCTTCGCGGTCGGCCATAACGGCAATCTCACCAACGGACTGACCCTGCGCCGCGAACTGGTCAAGAACGGCGCCATGATGCAGTCCACCACCGACACCGAGGTGATCCTGCATCTGGTCGCGCAGTCCAAGCGCAGCCGCTTCATCGACCGCTTCATCGAGGCGCTGCGCGCCATCGAGGGCGCCTACTCGCTGGTGTCGATGACCAACAAGAAGCTGGTCGGCGCCCGCGACCCGCTCGGTATCCGCCCGCTGGTGCTGGGCGACCTCGACGGCTGCCCGATCCTGGCATCGGAAACCTGCGCGCTCGACATCATCGGCGCGAAATACATCCGCGACATCGACCCCGGCGAGATCATCGTGTTCGACGAGCACGGCGCCCAGAGCCACAAGCCGTTCCCCCCAAAACCGCCGCGTCCCTGCATCTTCGAATACATCTACTTCTCGCGGCCGGATTCCATCGTCGGCGGCCGCTCGGTGTACGACGTCCGCAAGGCGTTCGGCGCCCAGCTCGCGCGCGAGAGCCATGTCCCGGTCGACGTCGTGGTGCCGGTGCCGGATTCCGGCGTGCCCGCCGCGATCGGCTACAGCCAGCATTCCGGCGTGCCGTTCGAGCTCGGCATCATCCGCAACCATTACGTCGGCCGCACCTTCATCCAGCCGATCCAGAGCGTGCGCGAACTCGGCGTGCGCATGAAGCATTCGGCCAACCGCGCCGCGATCGAAGGCAAGCGCATCATCCTGATCGACGATTCGCTGGTGCGCGGCACCACCTCCAAGAAGATCGTCCGCATGATGCGCGACGCCGGCGCCGCCGAGGTGCATTTCCGCCTTGCCTCGCCGCCGATCCTGTACCCCGATTATTAC
>Ga0302202_10006156_pt1 | contig 12003 bp, 14 predicted proteins | sample II_Bog_N3_3_FD_194579 | JGI IMG/M metagenome (GOLD analysis project Ga0302202, IMG submission 194579) | Peat permafrost microbial communities from Stordalen Mire near Abisko, Sweden - II_Bog_N3_3 | ecosystem: Environmental > Terrestrial > Soil > Wetlands > Peat | place: Sweden: Abisko... | reverse complement strand
GCCTCAGCAGGTCATGAACAGTTTAATACGACCATCGGTTGTGGAAAGCAGGCTCCATAGCGACACCAGATCGGGGTAGCTCGCTTTATCCTCCTCGAACTGGGTAACCTTGACCAAGGTGAGGCGATAAGTTGCCCCATCCGAAAGTTTGAATCCGATTGCCTGGCCCAACTGGGCGTCCGCCGAGGCGGAAACCAGTCGGGCTCCGCGTTTTTTGGCGGCACGAAGTTCCTCGACCAGGTCGGGAAACGAGTGGCAAGTTGTCATGGCATTCATTTTGAGTCCTCCAGGAAAGACAGGGGGAAAGGAAAAGCATCTATTCCGTCAGGCATTCCCGTTTGGCGGGTCGACAGGCATCATGGAACAACCCCGGAAAACATACAGTCAGGCACTTTTACCGCTTGGCGGGAAAGGCGGAAGGGTTCGCTTGTCATCCGGTCTCTCCGCCACGGCTGCTCGGAGGATCAAAAGACTTATCAGCAGGATACTCAGGCCTGACCCGCGCTGGCAAGCCGCTCCACCGGGTCCAGCTGGCCATCCAGGATGTGGCCGTCGCAGGCGTTGTCGGGAAAGGCCTCTATCTCGCGCGGATGGAACGGAGGTACTGACCTGGCGTGATCTGCATAATGCTCTTGAAATGCCGGTGGAAGTGGCTCTGGTCGGCGAACCCCACCTCGACCGCGACCAGGGAGGGGGGGATGCCGGCCCCCAGTTCTCCGGGATGGCCATCGCCAGCGTGCCCTCCGCCACCTCCATGTGGATCCGCTTCAGCCCCTACTATGACGGCGCGATCCAGGGCGCGGCGACGGACTGGCTGTTCGAGTACGATGCCACCGGCAGTGCGAGCCAGACCCTCACGACCGGTATACTGCTGACCGTCAATGACCCCAGCAACTACCTGGGCAGTTCCGGCAGCGTCGTTCTGTCGGGACCCGGCATCTCCGCGACCACCCACTCCAAGAGTATCAACCTTCCCCGCCTCACCACCCATCCACCCTATGATGAGCCCGGCATCTCGATGACCGATGCCCAGGTCAACCAGTGCCCCACCTACAACCTGACCTACACCCTGGCGCTCTACGACAGCAGCGCCAACCTCCTGGACAGCTATGCGCTGACGCTGCCCATGCGACCGGCCCTGAGCACCGAACTGTCCGCCTCCAGCTTCCTGGCGGTGACGTCCACCTCGCCGGTCCCGGCGGGCCTCGTCGGATGGAGCGGCGGCATCGTTTCCGCCACCTGGACCCGGCCCGATGCGATCAACGCGGACTCGGAGGACTTCTGGATCGAGCTTTCCGACAGTTCCCAAGCCAACCATGTCCAGGACGAGCACAGCCTGTCGACCGGAGCCACCTCCGGACCCGCCGCGTTCCCGGCCGCGGATTTCAACGGGTGGACGGTCCAGCACGGCTACTGGGCCGTGGGCGGGCAAGACACCTACCTGCGCATCTTCGAGACCACGATCACATCCTTCTGAGCCTTCCGGATCTCAGCCGGCCCCGCCTCGAAGCGATCCAGGCAAGCGCCACGCCCGGGCGGGGCAAGGACCAGGGGACCCGAAAATCCCCACCAGATGCGCCGGAACGGATCTGGTGGGGGAAAGCTGCGCGTGGCAGGCGATGGGCTACTGGATTTCCAGATACACCATGGTCTGATTCAGCAGCTGGTACGCGATTTCACCAAAGGTGATGGGGCCGTAGAAGCCTTCGGTGACCCGACCGGTAAGCTCAGAATACAGGAAGTTGAGGATGCAGTTGCAGGAGAAGACCGGAACAACGCCCTTGGGCAGAGCCTGGTTGAAGGCCTGGACATAATCTTCCACCGGGGAGGCGATCTTGTACGCCACATGCCTGAATACAGGCGCATAGAGGACCACAGGATCCTCGCCCTCCGGAACGGTCTGGAAGCTGACATTGATCAGGGCCCCGGCATAGTCGGCGACCATCGGCAGGCGCGTATCGATCCCTTTCTGCTTCAGGTACTTGGCGAAGTCCTTCCGCTCGCCGTTAACCAGACAGCGCTGGATGCTGAACCCCTCCTCCTCGAAGGTGAGCGTGTCGCCGTCACCCTGTTCAAAGAGGTTGACCGTCCCGATGTTGGCCATCCGGCCCGCCGGAAGCACGCCGTGGAGGACGAGCGCATCCTGATCCGAGGCCGTGCCTGTCGATCCGTCGAACACCTTGGGCGAAACCTTGCCGAGGTCATCCAGATGGACCCCGGAAATCCAGCCCAGAACGGGTTTCATGAAGATGCCGGGGTAGTCGGGAGCGTTCTGGGCGTACGCGCCATGGGCTCGGCTGGTCGCAGGAATGATGAGGATGGAAAAGCCGTTTTCGGGTGCATCGCCAGGGATGCGGGCCAGCTCATCGGCCGTGTAGGAACGGATCGAAACGGTTTCGGTGACCGCCGTGAGGTCATGGACGAACACCCTGTCGCGGGAAATGGTGCCGCCCTTGGCATCCATGAAATTAGCAAGAAAACTACATGGTCATTATTGCAGCTATGTCCGTGTCCCGGAACATACCCATCGTCGTTCCGGACGGGGTCCGGACCCCCATCCACGTGCCGGCCAGGCGCGTCAGGGCGGCGAAAAGCACTGGCCCAGATGGGGGCAAAACGGGAAACGGCCATCGCGCGGTCGCCGATGGATTCAGGTTGTTGGCTGAACCTATCTCGTCTTGGCGAAAACGTCCCATATGAAGCGGTCGTCGATTCCCGCCTTGGCCGCGTTCACCTGCTGGGCGCCGATCCCGGGCAGGCCGTACATGGCTTCCAACGTGCGCAGCAGGTTGACGTGGTTGACCCCCCTGCCCTCCCCGAAGTCGCCGTGGTTCACGTAGGCGCCGGCAATGAGGGTGGGAATGCGGTTCTCCACCACTTTCAAGGCCCTGGCCACCTCGCCCGGCGGGTTCTGGCCCAGGCTGTCAGGGCCCAGGGCCGGGTTGGTGGGGCCGATGAAGCGGGTGCCATCGGTGTTCTCGTCGAAGGTCACGATGAGCAGGCTGTCGTGAGTCCTGGCCCACTGGTAGTATGCGTCCAGGTGGCCGCGCAGCCATTCATCCCCGCGGTGGATCCAGTAGTCGTCGTCGTGGCCGGCGAACTCGCCTTCGGACACGCCATGCATATCATTGATCAAGTCGGGAATGACCATGGCGACGGTGGGGAGTTCATCGAACTGTCCGGGCGTGGTGGGGAAAGCCTTGAACGGCAGGTTGACCAGCCGGTCCCGGCCGTTGTCATGGAGGTCCCGGAAGCTGACGTAGGGCGCATGCTTGCGGGCGTAGTAGGGTCTGGCGGTATCCGCAAGGCTTCCGGGTTCCGGGAGGTCCTCGGCGTAGCCCTTGAAGGAGAGGTACTTCGCGGGTTCCTCAGGCGAGCGGGTGGCGAACAATTGCCCGCCCAGGCTGGGTGCTTGGATGAACGCCCCCGGCGTCTCGTCCCGGAACCCGACCCCCTGGTTGCTTCCGGAAAGCAGCCAGAAGTAGTTGCCTTCGCTCAAGTGCTCCTCGCCATACATGCGGGTGAGATTCGCCCCCTGGGCCCGCAGCACCTGGTTGAGGTAAGGCGCCGCCGGGTTGCCGACGATCTGGTCGTAGTCCTTGTTCTCTTCCAGGACGATCACGATGTGCCGGTAGACGGGCCAATCCCTGGGCCACACCTTCGATTCCCCGCCGAAGGCGGGTGCGCCGCTCCATCCTGCGGCCAGTACGGTGGCGAGGGCGATGGCGACATGGGAACGCATGGGTATCTCCTTGGTTTCAGTGGGGCCTTCGTGGCTGCCTGCCGGTGCCAGCCTGGAATAAAAGCAACGCAGGATCAAGATTCAACCGATCATTTCCTGGCCAAAGCACAGCCAGCCCCGCCGCCCTGCCTCCGGCGCCTGCCCCAGTCCGCGGGCAGCCCCTTCCCGTTTGCGAAAGCCACGCCATTTCCGCCCAGGCACTCACCCCTTAGGAGGTCCAACATGCTTTCCCCCAACGGATCAGACTTCACCCCCATCATTCACCACGATACCTATCCAGCCATCGACCCAACCCGACAGGCCTCCCATCGGGGCAAAAACGTATTCATCACCGGCGCATCCAGAGGCATCGGCCGGGCCACGGCGCTTTCCTTCGCCAAAGCCGGCGCCACCGCCATCGCGATCGGAGCCCGATCCGACCTCCAAAGTCTGGAGCGGGAGATCCTGGAGGCCGCCGAGGCCGCGCTTCCGGGTTCACCCCTACCCAGGGTGGTCCGGATCCCGCTCGATGTCGCGGAGCCGGCCAGTGTCGACCACGCCGCAGCCCAGCTGGAGGAAGCTTTCGAGGGTCGCCTCGATATTCTGATCAACAACGCAGGCTACCTGGAAACCGCCGTGCCACTGGCCGAGTCGGACCCGGGCGAGTGGTGGAAGACCATGACCATCAATCTGCGGGGCCCGTACCTAGTGACGCGGGCGCTGCTGCCATTGCTCCTGCGCGACGGCGACAGAACGATCATCAATACTTCGAGTATCGGTGCGCACAACGTGCGGCCCGGCATGAGCGGCTACCAGATCTCGAAGCTGGCTTTGCTGCGGCTCACGGAGTTCCTTGCCGTCGAGTACGCCGACCAGGGCCTCCTGGCCTATGCCATCCATCCCGGCGGGGTCATGACGGAGCTTTCGGAGCACATGCCGGCTTACACCCACCCGATCCTGATCGACAAGGCCGAGCTGGCGGGGGATACCCTTGCCTTCTTGACCGCTGAGCGGAGGACCTGGCTTTCCGGACGCTACCTCAGCGTGAACTGGGACATGGGTGAACTTCTGGCCAAGGCCGAGGACATCGTGCGTGGCGACCTGCTGAAGGTTCGGCTGACCGTTTGAAGTTCGGGGACGCCGCCTGGTCGGGGGGGTATTTCCCATGGGCGCTCAACGGCCGTCTTCAACGGCTTGGCGTTCGGACCAGGACTGGATTTCCAGGAGATTGCCCTCGGGATCCGCCGCGTACACGAAGGTGACCACGCCCTTGCCCGGAACCGGGAGCGATACCACGCTGCCCTGGGTTGCCCCCCCCTGCTCCAGCACCCTGGCCAGGGTCCCGGCCACGTCGGGGACCTGGAAGGCCAAGTGGCCGAACCCCTTCCGGTTCGGCAGGGGCTGGGGACGGTCAAGGGCATCCTCGTAGGAATAGATTTCAAGGGTCGGACCCTGCTCCCCGAAGCCGGGAAGGCGGAGGTGTTCCCCTTCCAGCCGGGCTCCAGGCACGCCTGTGGCCGTTTCCAGGAGGGGGCCGGACTGTTTGCGGACAGGCGGCACCGGGACACAGGCGAAGACTTCCTGGTAGAACCTCGAAAGCCGGCGCCATTCAGAGGCGATGATATTCACGTGGCCGAAGACGGTGGACATGGTTTCTCCAGATTGGCTTTGCTGATTATCGGTGCGATCGGTCAGATCGAGCCTGAACGGGGTCAGAGGCATGGCCCCCCGCATCCCGTCCCATTCGGAAGCGCCGCAGCGCCATGAGGCCGACCAGGATCCAGACGGCGTTCAGGGCCGCGGAGGGCCAGGCCCGGTGGCAGCCGGAGTTGACCGTGAGGCCGGCGGAACCCAGCAGATTCAGGACCTGGAACCCCGCCCCGGCGGGGTGGATCCTTCCTTCCGAGACGGCGGCGTAGGCCAGAAGCAGCAACCCGGCGCCAAGCCAGCCGGAGGTGGTGACGATCCATTCCATGCTCAAGTCTCCCGGGGAGACAGGTGGGGCCATGAAGCTCGCCATTCGGCCGTCATGATGGATGCCCTCCCGCATCCAGTTTATTTAAATAATTTTGAATTTATTTTGATCATTTTTAAATGATAGCTTAAGTTTATCTAATGGATATCGATCCCCGCCGCTTGCTGATCCTGCGGGTGGTGGCGCTCCGGGGCGGGGTCAGCGATGCCGCCAAGCTGCTCCATCTCACCGCCTCGGCCGTATCCCAGCAACTCACCCAGCTGGAGCGGGAAACCGGGATCGCCTTGTTCGACCGTTCCCAGCGCCGGATCGGCCTGACCGCCGCCGGCCAGCTGCTGGCGACCCGGGCCGGGCGCATTGAGCAGGAGCTGAGCGAGGCCAGTCGCGAATTGCAGGCCTTGAGCGGACGCGTGAGCGGTCCGGTCGCGGTCGCTTCGTTCTCGTCGGTGATCCGGCAGATCCTGGTGCCCGCCATCGGAATCCTGGCCCGGACCCACCCGGAGGTCCACCCCAGGGTGTTCGAGCTGGAGGGTCCGCCCGCGCTCCGGGAACTGCGCACCGGAGGGGTGGACCTGGTGATCGCCGAACGCAGTGACGGTTCGACCGAACCCAAGCATTCCGGGCTCACAGGGCGGCACCTGGTGGACGATGGCTACCAGGTGGTGGTGCCAGCCAGCTGGGCGCCCGTTCCTCGGGCCATCCGAGACCTCAGCGCCCGTCCCTGGATTTCAGGACCGCCGGAATCGGCCAACGGCCAGGCCCTGGAACGCCTCGCCGCCAGGCACCGGTTCCATCCCGAGCTCTGCCATTTCTGCCTCGAATACCCCTCCACGCTCTCCCTGGTAGCCGCAGGCCTCGGCGCGGCTGTCGTCCCCACCCTGGCCCTTGGCGGGGAATACGCCGAACGGGTCACCCTCACGGCGATCCCCACCGGCCTGTTCCGCCGGATCACGGTGTTGTTCCGGACGTCCGAACGGGGTCCGAGCCCCCTGGAACTCGCCCTCATCGCCGCCCTGGGCGATGCGGTCCAGGCGCGAAGCCCCATCCCCACGCGGCCCCCGCCCTTCAGATCGGGTGGTCCCGGCGCGACTTGAACGCGCGGCCTCCCACCCATTCGGCATCCAGGTTCAGGACGGCTGGACTGGACGTTCCGACCGGAGCCGCCGGAACTGGGCCTGCAGTTCCACCATGCCGAATGGCTTGAACATCATGGTCACTCCGGGATAGGTGGCGACCAGGTCCATGGCGCCCTGGTCGGCGCGGCCGGTGGAGAGCAGGACCGGGACCTCAGGGCATACCTGGCGGAGGCGCCGCAGGGTTTCCGCGCCGCCCAGGCCCGGCATGTTGAGGTCCAGGATGATCACGTCCGGCCGGCAGGATTGCAGCCCGGCCAGGGCCGCCTCCCCGCTGAGCGCCGCGGTGACGCGATGCCCCATCAGGTCCAGGATCGTTTGCATGGCGCTCTGCACCAGATCGTCGTCATCCACGAGGAGCACCTTGAGGCCGCTCGGCGCGGGTCCGGCGGGAGGCTCCGGTTCCGCGCCGAGCGCGTCCGTCGGCGAAGTTCCCGGGAACACCATCCGCACCCGGGTGCCCTGCCCGGGTTCACTGCTGAGCTCGATGCTGCCCCCATGGGCCTGCACCGTCTTGTAGACCATGGCCAGCCCGAGTCCGGTACCCTTGCCGCTGGCCTTGGTCGTGAAGAAGGGGTCCATGGCCCTGGCCAGAACGTCGTTTGCCATCCCGGTTCCGGAATCCGCCACGACGATCTCGATCGCATCCGCCTCCAGGTTCCGGGTCCGAATGGAAAGGACGCCGCCTTCGGGCATGGCCTCCACGGCATTGAGGACGAGGTTCATCACAGCGTGGGCCAGGGCGTTCGGGTCGCCGATAAGGAAGCGCAGGTCCGGCTGCGGGTCCACGTCGATCCGGACCCTGGCCAGGGTGGTCCGCTCCAGGAAGCTGATCTGGTCCTGTATCACGTCGTTCAGGTTGACCACCAGCCGCTCGGTGGGGCTCTGCCGGGCAAAAGCCAGGAGGCTCTGGACCATTTTCCCGCCCCGGGTGGCGGCCCTGGAGATGAGGTCGAAGGCGCGGGAAGCCGGGGATCCCTCCGGTTGCAGGGACTGGTTCCCCGAAGCCATGCCGAGAATGGCAGCCAGCACATTGTTCATGTCGTGGGCCACGCCTCCGGCCAGGCTGCCCAGGCTTTCCATCTTCTGGGCATGTTGAAGCTGGGCGACCAGTTTGGCCTTCTCCGCTTCGGCCCGCCGGTGTTCGGTCACATCCAGGATGAATCCCCGGACGCCGACGATGCGCCCCTCCTTCCGGATCGCCGCCGAGTAGGCCATGGCGTCGAACGCCGTTCCGTCCTCGCGGAGCGCCTGGTACTCCAGGAAGCCGCCGCTGAGACCGGCCAGACGTTCCCGGGTGCGCTCCAGCACCCTGGCGCGATCCGCCGGTACAATGCACTCCTCCAGGCTGAGGCGCCCTTCGAGCCGCGCCGATTTGAAACCGAATTTCTCGGCTCCATGTGCATTGGCGTAGGTCACCCGGCCGTTGCTATCGGCCTCGAAGATCGTTTCAGGAAAGATCTCCGCCAACTGCCGGAAGCGCTCCTCGCTGCTTCGCAAGGCTTCCTCCGTCCGCATGTGCCCTGAAATCTCCTGCTCCAGATTCTCGTTGGCCCGCCGCAGTTCCCCATTGGCCTGGGAAAGCTGGAGGGTGCGCTCGGTGATCTGCTTTTCCAGGAATTGATTGCGCTCCTCCAGTGCCTTCAAGGGGTAGACCTCACCCTCGCCGACCAGGTGGTATGGAATGGAAATACTGCTATGGGAGATCTTCCATCCGGAGGGTTCCAAGTGGAAGATCAGCACCAGCCGGGCGGTCTCCTTGGACAGGATGTGGTCCCGGATCGGCAGGTGGATGTGGAAGAAACCCGTCGCCACCGCCACCGTGTCGGCCAAGGACTGAATGACCAGATCCGTGATCTCGATCCGCAGCGGGTCCGGCACCTGGGAAAAATCCCGGCGGGTGATGCCCACCCATTCATCCCGGCTTTTGACCAGGGTGTGCCCCCCCCCGGTGAAGCCGGAAAAATCGTCACTGAACTGTTGGGTCAGCAGATCATCCCGGGACGAATACATCCTGATGTAATCGTCGAACAGCCCTCGGATCTGCAGGTCATCGGTTGGGTCCATGTCAGGCGCCTGTGCCCCCGGCGAGCATGGGGCTGGTCATCAGGGTCTCACGAACCAGCATCCAGAAGAAACAATCACCGGGTGACTTCAGGCATGGTGGAAGCCCTTAGGGTGAGGCGCCCCCTGCCAGGCCGAGATCCGGGACTGGGCCACGATCTGGCGGCCCCGGCGCGACGCGGATGCACCGTTCTGGGGGGGAAGCCTGGTCAGGTTCCAGGACCAGCCTTCCCTGCATGGCTGTACGTATCTGATTTCATCGGCATGATGTTTTCCTCCTTCTGGCGATCGACCGAGATCTCCACGGCGATCCGGGAGGCCATCTCGGCAGACAGGCCCTCGGCCCGACGCACGTATTCCTCTTCGTTGAAATGGTCACGCTTCATCAGCTCCACGTCTTCCGCCTGCGCCTGCTGGCCTGGCAACTCCACCCGCAGTTCCTCAATGAGCATCAGCCCCGCCGCCGCCAAGGGGAGGGCGAGCACGGCCCCGGTGACGCCCATCAGCACGCCGCCAGTCAACAGTGAAAGGAGAATAACCGGCGACGGGAGGCGAAGCTCGCGGCCATAGACTTTCGGCATGATGAACCGGCTTTCGAATTCCTCGTAGAGGAGCATCAGCACGGTCACGATCGTGAGGACGATGGAACCTGAGGGATAGGCCGCCGTCGCCGCGGCCCCCACCGTAAGGAGGGCGCCCAGGTAGGGCAGGACATCGGCCGCCCCGGCGAAAATCGCAACGGCCAAGGCGTTTGGGACCCCGCAGGCCACCAAAAGAATGAAGGTGAAGCCGGCCATGCCGACGGAAGTGATGACCTGCCCACGCAGGTAGCCACCGACGATGGTCTCAAGGTTCAACAGAATCCGCGAAAGGCGAATGTGATGGCATCTGGGGATCATGAGGTACAGGCCCCCGCGCATCCGATCCCGGTCGATCATGATGTACAGGGCGAGGAATACGGAACTGATGAAATACGCGAAGGTCATGAGGATGCGAGTGGAGTAGTCGAAGGCGTTTGCGGCCGCCATCCTGACCAGATCGCTCAGTTCCAGCTTGCGGATCAGCTCTGCCAGTGGCCGGGTCAAGCTGGAGCCTTTCAGCCATTTCACCAGGCTCGAATGCAAGGCGGGTTCTTGTTCCAGCAGTGCCTTGGCCTGGTCAATGAACGCAGGAACCGTCAAGAAGAGAAAACCCAGGGCGACCCCCAGGAGGCCGGTGAACACCAGGGCGATGCCCAGCCCCCGGCGGATGCCCAGCTTTTCCAGCCACCGGACCCCGGGACTGACCGTGCCGACGATAATCAAGGCCGCTACCAGCACCAGGATCACCGGCAGCAGCCGGCTCAGGGTCCACAGGCCGACCAGGAGCAGGAGCAGGGTCAGGAGGGTCCGGGGGGCGATTTCAAGGCTCAGCTTCTGCGGACGGCCAGCCCGAAGGGGAGGTGTCGAGGGCTCCGGCGGCGGCGTCATGGCATCTCATCCAGGCTGAAATGGGAGCTCGCGTTCAGGAGGGTTCATAGATCGGCGGGTTCAACCGGTCCGGCCTCTGGCCTGGGGGCTTGGTCCACATGTTCGGCTCATTCCCTCTGACGACATGGACGCCATCCCTGGGACGTGCTGGTCCGGGCTCATTCCTGGGCTTACTGTCCATGGGAATCTCCTCGAACGGTAGGCAGCATGGTTGATGCCAAATGGTTAACTTATTCATATTCAATCATTGAAGAATATGGCTTCATGTGGATCGCACCCAGCCAATCAGAGTGAATGAGCGTGGTGGTCGACGCCAGCGCCGACAATGTCTCCGGGTTCGAGCCCGCCAACGTGGGCGTGCTGGAGGAGGTGTTCAGCGCCGAGGGCGACGAGTACCATCGCTGGAACCACGACCACGGCGGCGACCGTGGCCACGGCTCCGAGGGCGACCATGGGCCACGGCGGTGGTGACCACCGTTCTGGCGGGATCAGTCAAAGAAGATTGCCGTTGGCTTTGGGCCATGTTGCAGCTTCGGGCAGGCAAATGCCTGCCTGCTGGCCGAAATGGCGCGCGCCAACCGGAAGGCCACAACAGATTGGGTATCCTTGCCCGGGCCCGTGACGCTGATGCCAAAGCCATGGCGAGGTCCCGGCGCACCTTGTGGGAAATGGCGCTGCTCACCACGCTTTGCCTCGGGGGAATCGGGTTCTTCATGATCCGGGCCTCGCACTTCGAGGAGACCCTCCTGGAACGCAGCTTCCTCCTGGAAGCCGAAGTCCTGCACCGGACCGACGCGGAGAAAGTGGCTCGGCAACTGAACATGGAACTCCTGGCGGGCCACTTCACGGCCATGGTGCAGGCTGCGGACCAGGTGAAAGTCCTGGACGGGTCCGGAGAGCCTGGTGCTGGAAGTGCTCGACACCGGCCAGGGGATCCCCCCTGACCTGGTACCTCGCATTTTCGAACCCTTCTTCACCACCAAGCCCGAAGGCAAAGGCACGGGCCTCGGTTTGGCGGTGGTCTATGGAATCGTCACGGCCCACGGAGGCACGGTCCAATGCGTCAGCACGCCGGGGGAGGGCACCCGGTTCCGGATGACCTTCCCGGTAGCCGTCGGCTGAATCAGCGGTTCAGCACCATCCGAATCATGCCCGCGACCGCATGGTTGGAAAAGGGTTTGGTAAGAATGCCATCCGGCTTGCTCGTGCCGTGTTCATTCGCCTCTTCCATGTCCAGTACGCCCGTCATGAGCAGAGCATGCATCCCAGGCTGGAGGGATCGGACCTTGGCGATCAGATCGTGCCCCGTCATGCCCGGCATCGTGAGGTCCGTCAGAAGCAGATTGAAAGCCGCAGGATCGGCCTGGAACCGTTCCAGGGCCTGCTGGGGGTTTGCCATCGCCACGACCTGATAGCCGAGATTCGACAGCATGGACTCCAGGGTCGCAAGCACCATCGCATCGTCATCCACGAGCAGGATCCGTTCGTTCCCGGACGGGAGGGGCCGGGGGATGTCCACGATCGGCGTGGTGATCGCGGGCACCAAAGGCAGGAAGAGGCGGAAGGTGGTGCCCGCGCCGAGTTCGGATTCCACTTGGATTCCGCCGTTCATGCTCTGGACGACTCCCAGAACATTCGAAA
>Ga0302202_10006150_pt1 | contig 12012 bp, 6 predicted proteins | sample II_Bog_N3_3_FD_194579 | JGI IMG/M metagenome (GOLD analysis project Ga0302202, IMG submission 194579) | Peat permafrost microbial communities from Stordalen Mire near Abisko, Sweden - II_Bog_N3_3 | ecosystem: Environmental > Terrestrial > Soil > Wetlands > Peat | place: Sweden: Abisko, Stordalen... | reverse complement strand
GCTCGCGAGCGGGGCGGGGCCCGGTCGCTCCGCGACCTGCCGTGAGCGGGTCCCGTGCCTCCCGCCCCGGGGTGCACCGTCCCGACCCCGGCCGGGGGCCCGGCGGGGGCAGCCGGGTGGGCCTGGTCGCCCGGGTCGAGCATCTGTGGGAGCAGCGGCGTTCCCCCGAGGCCCGGCAGCTGTTCCGCTACGCCATGGTCTCGGTCATCTCGACGGTGGTGTCCTTCGGCGTCCTGGCTCTGGTGTTCGGGGTGTTGCGGTTGTGGGGGGAGGTGGTCAGCACGGTGGTCGCCAATGTGGCCGCCACCTTCCCCGCGTACTACCTGAACCGCCGGTGGGTGTGGGGCAAGACCGGCCGCTCCCACCTGGGGAAGGAGATCATCCCCTTCTGGGCGATGCAGTCCCTGGGGATCCTGGTGTCCGTGGGGGGTGCGGCGCTGGCCCGTCACTACGGCATCGAGCACCACCTCTCGCACCGGATGCAGACGGGGCTGGTGCTGGTGGCCAATCTGGCCTCGTTCGGCCTGTTCTACGTGCTGAAGTACGCCGTGTTCAACCGGCTGTTCCGGGTGCACACCCTCGAGGAGCTCGACGAGGCCGTCGAGTCGCTGGTGGCCGGGGGCCCCCGCCCGGTCCCCGAGCTGCGGGTCCCGGGCCCGGTGCCCGACCTGTTCGCCGGTGGCGGGCCCACCGGCCCGGTGCCCCTGACGGCGCGGGCACCGGTGCCGGCCCCGGCCGGCCCCCGGGTCGGTGGCACCCCGTCCGTCCACCGCCCCGCCCCGCCCGTCCCGCGCCCCGCTCCCGCACCCTCGGCCCTGCGCTGACGCCGGGCTACATGTTTCCGGCGACCGGGTCGATGAACCAACGATGGAGCCTCGGCACGCTGTCGGAGAGGCGGTCCCGGACGACCCGGCCCCGTCCCTCGATCTGTGGACCGTCGACCTCGACCGGTACCCGGTCTCCCCGTCCCATCCCGGGCTGACGCCGAAGGACCGCGCTGACGCCCGTCGGATCCGTGACCCACGGTCGTCACGCCGTCTGCTGACCCGACGGTGGGCCACCCGCACCATCGTCGCCCACTCCATCGGGCAGGAACCGGAGGCACTGGGGCTGGTCCGGATGTGCCGGCACTGCGGGGCGACGGACCACGGTCGCCCCTTCGTGCCGGACTCGCCCATCGACTTCAGCGTCTCCGCCAGTGGTGGCCTGGGGATGGTGGCCGTGTCGCCGGGCCCGGTCGGGATCGACCTCGAGCTCTGGCGCTCGGGCCTCGAACCGGTGCGGGCCGCCCTGACCCCGGCCGAACAGCGGGTGGTGGCCTCATGGCCGGCCGGCGAGCGGGCGCGGGGATTCCTCCGCCTGTGGGCGGCCAAGGAGGCGCTCCTGAAGGCCAGCCACCGCAGCCTGAAGGACGACCCGGCGTCGGTGGACGTGGTGGACGTGGTGGGGGCGCGGGTGGACGAGGCCGTCCCGGTGGAGGACGGTGGGAGGACCTGGCTCGTGCGGCTGCTCCGGTTGGCCCCACCGGAGGGGATGAGCGCGGAGCAGGCGGACAACAGCGCCCTGGCGGTGGTGGACGAGGGCGGGGGTGCCGTGGTCAGAAGGGACTGGTCGGAGCTGCCTCTGGGGTGAGCCCGTACCGGCCGGGATGATCGTCGATGTCGTCCAGCAGCCGGTTCAGGCTGTCGCCGATGACACCCAGCTGCGGGGCCTCGAAGATGGTGTTGTGCAAGCCCGGGATGGCGATGGAGGTCACGGACCCCCGGGCCACGGCCGACCATCCCAGATCGTCCTTCCCCAGCGCCATGCGCGTGCCCTGTGTCGTCCGCATCACGGCCATGACCCCGCGGTAGGGGCCGGGCTTGTAGTGCCTGACCGCCAGATTGCTGGCCCGGTGGGAGCGGGAGATGGTGGCCCCCACCCGATCGGCGTCCGACGCTGACGGCGCATGGGCGTGGCGCCGGGACACGATGGCCGACAGGTGCCGCCGGCGTTGCGCCGCGCTGGCGGCGCGGAAGTCCGGCCAGTTGAGCACGGCCTCGGCCCAGAGGTAGTGGAGCCGGGAGCGGGGGACCGGGCTGTCGAGCAGGATCACCAGTGGCACGCTCTCGCCCGCCCCGACCAGGCGACGCGCCGTCTCGTAGGCCACCAGGCCCCCGGCGGAATGACCGCCGACCACGTAGGGCCCGGTGGCCTGGAGCGCCCGGATCTGCTGGGCCGCCTCGGTGGCCATCTGGTCGATGGACGTCCGGGTGGGCCGCGAGATCGAGTCGAACCCCTGGACCTGGATCCCCACCAGTGGCCGGTCGTGTGCGAGGTACCCGCCGAGTTGACGGTACCGGAGCGCGGTGCCGAGGTAGGCGTGGATCATGTAGACGGGCCGCCTGGTCCCACCGTCGTGCACCGAGAGGTACGACGGCCCGTCCGGCCTCGGCTCGGCCAGGCGGGCCAGGCCGGAGATGGAGGTGTCCTCGAGGATCCGGCCGATCTCGATCCGGCAGCCGAATTCTGTCTCCATGGCGCTGAGCAGCTGGAACAGGGCCAGCGAGCTGCCCCCCAGATCATCGAGGAAGTCATGCTCGCCCCGGATCGGGAATCCGGTCTCGAGGATCTGCCCGGCCAGACGTGCCACCGTGGCCACCGCGGCGTCGCCGGCATCCGCTTCGGGACCGGCCCCGGCGGCCGTCGGACTCGCCGGAGGACCCGACGCGCCGCCGTCCGACTGCCAGGGGGGGAGGAGTTCGACCGCCACCTTGCCGTGGGCGTTGGTCGGCAGGGCCCCGAGCACGACGATGTGGGCGGGGACCATGAACGACGGGAGGAGCCCCCGGAGCCACTCGCGGACGTCGGGTGCCTCCAGGTCGCCGGCCGAGGTGGCGACGTGGGCCACCAGGCGTCGCCGCTCACCCGTTCCGCTCACGGTGACGACGGCCTGGTCGATGGCGTCGTGCCGGCACAGGGTCGATTCGATCTCACCCGGTTCGATGCGATAGCCCCGCAGCTTGAGCTGCCGGTCCTGGCGGCCGCAGAAGTGGATGGTGCCGTCACGGTCACGACGGCCGAGGTCGCCGGTCCGGTAGATGCGGAGCGGGGCGCCGTGGGGCCCGGTCCATTCGATGAAGCGTTCCTCGGTCCCCTCCGGATCACCGACATAGCCGGTGGCCAACTGTGGCCCGGCGATGTAGATCTCGCCGATCGTGCCGTCGGCGACCTCCTGTCGCTCCTCATCGAGGAGGACCACGCGCATGTCGGGGAGGCACCGTCCGATGGGCACCGGGCCGGTGACGGGCAGGGTCACCTCGTGGGAGGTGGTCAACACCGTGGCCTCCGTCGGGCCGTAGGTGTTGATGAGCCTGCGGACCGACGGGCAGCCGAGGAGCTCGGTGGCCAGCGACGGCGACAGTGTCTCGCCGCCGACCACCACGGTGCGCACCGTCGGAGGCAACCGGCCGGCCCGGAGGAGCTCCCGGAGCACCGATGGCGTGTTGGCCAGCATGGTCGCCCCGGTGTCCCTGTCGGCCAGGGCCAGTGCATGGGGCACGACGCGCACGGTTCCGCCGACGACCAGGGGTCCGAATACTTCGAGCACGAACGGGTCGAAGCTGAACGAGATGCTGGTGGCACAGACGGCCAGCTCCTCGTCGCTCAGGGTGGAGCGCACCCAGTCCAGCACGTGGGCCAGGCTCCGGTGCGAGACCTGGACCGCCTTGGGCCGGCCGGTCGATCCCGAGGTGAAGAGGATGTACGCCGTGTCGTCGGGCCCCGGTGGCGATGTCGGTGCACCGGCACCGGCCATCGGAGGGTACGTGAGGGCCATCGGGTCGACGTGAGGAAGGGCAGGCTGCACCGACTCCAGGAGCGCGCCGTCCCCGATCAGCACGGCCACACCGGCCTGGGCGCACAACGCCGACAGGCGGGACGTCGGGTACTCCGGGTCGAGTGGCACGTAGACGGCTCCGGCCCGCCAGAGGCCGATGATCGAGGCGATGGCCTCCTTCGAGCGGGGCAGGCACACGCCGACGGCATCACCGGGAACGACGCCCCGGTCGGCCAAGGCGCGGGCGATCCGGCCGGCGCGGTCGTGCAGCACGTCGTAGGTCCAGCGGTCGTCCCCGTCGATCACCGCCACACGACCAGGAGTCGCCGATCGCTGGGACTCCAGCCGGTCCACGACCGACCCGCCTTCGGAGCCGGACCGGTCGTTGGCAGGGGGTTCACCGCTCGCCACCGGTGGACGGACCGGCTCGTCCAGCAGGTGCTGGTAGACCGCGCCCTGCTGGGTGGCCAGTTCGTCCCAGTTGAGGTCGGCGACCCGTTCCGGCCCGGCTCCCCCGAGCCGCCTCCGCCGTTCGCCATCGGTGGCCAGCTGCTGCAGTGCCCGGGCCAGCCCGGGCACGTCGAAGGCCGGAACCCGGACGCCGACCTCGTCGTCGACCAGGGACCGGAGGCAGGGGATGTCGAAGCTGACCACGGGGGTGCCGACGGCCAGTGCCTCGGCCGCCACCATCCCGAACGTCTCGTACCGGCTGGGCATGGCCACGATGTCGGCCCCGGCCAACCACGAGAAACGGTCCTCGGCGGGCACACGGCCAACGAAGCGGACACGGTCGGCCACCCCCAGCCGCTCGGCCATGGCCTCGAGCTGGTCCCGGTCGGGGCCGTCGCCACCCAGGACCAGGTCCTGGCGGATGGATCCGGCGATCGAGGCGTACGCCTCGATGAGGAGGTCGAGTCCCTTCTGGGCGATCTCGAGACGACCGAGAGAGACGATCCCGGACCGCTCCCCGGCCTCGTGCGGTTCGAAGGCGCGGCGGTCGAGGCCGTTGCGCACCACGGTGACGTCGGCTCGCGGGTTGCGCTCGACCAACAGCCCACCGAGATCCTCGGAGACGGCGACCATCGAGCGGTGGGACCGCACCCCGATCCGTTCCACCCAGTGGAACGGGAGGTGGTACTGGGCGCTCTTCTCCCGGGCGAACAGCCATTGGACCACCCCGAGCACCGGCCGTCCGGTCATCCACGGCACGGCCACGGAGGAGAACGGGGCGCCGAAGTCCTCCACGACGAGGTCCGAGCGGTACCGGACCAGTGCGTAGGGCAGGGACGCGAAGTAGGCCAACCGGGCGGGGAAGTCGCCGATGGCGGCTCCGATGTGCACGTAGCGCACGCCGTCCTCCGTGCGGGGCCGGCACCCCCGGTAGCGGGCGCAGGCCACGACGATGTCGAACCGGTCGGCCAGCCGTCGGTTGATCTCGTGGGTGCGGACCGAGCCGCCCCCGGCCCCGGGCCGGCGCGGGTCCTCGTAGCCCAGGTGGAGGATGCGGGGCCGGACCGGGGCACCCCCGTTCCCGCCGCCTCCGGAGCCGGCGCCGGCCCCCTGGGGTGGATGCCCGTGGGGTCTGGTCGCTCCGAGCAGACCCCGGACGCCGAAGAGGGCGGCACAGCCGGCCGCCCAGAGGGCCCAGAGCGCCAGGTGGTGGCGGAGGCCCACCAGGGGGAGGCATCCGATCACCACGGTGAGGCCCGGCCGCCACACCCCCCCGAGGGCGCCCGGCCAGGTTCGGGAGATCTCCCGGAGGAGTCCGGCCGACACGACGGCGGCCCCGACGCCGACGGCGGCGGCCAGCCCGACGACCCCGTGGAGCTCCAATCCGAAGACGTCGAGGGCGGCACACAGGGCCACGCCGAACGCCAGGAGCGAGGTCGTCCGCCTGAAGCGCCCCGCCGCCTGGAAGTAGGTCGTCGTCATGTTGACCACCCCCATGACCAGACCGGCCAGTGCGGCCCAGGGCAGGATGGCTCCCACGTCGCCGTAGCGGGCCGGGAACAGGGCGCCGACCACCGGGCGGGGCAGCGTGGCCGCCACGACGGCGATGGGCACGCAGAGGCGCAGGTACAGCGTCACGCTGTCGCGGATCACCGCATGGGGGTGGTGCCGTCCGGCGATCATCCGCGGGAAGATGACCACCGACAGCGCCGACCCGATGAAGACCGGCACCCGCCCGATGATGTTGGCCGCCTGGTAGGTGGCCAGCGCCGGGGTCGTGCCGAGCACCAGGCTCCCGATCACGATATCCATGCTGGCCAGTACGGCCACCCCGGCCTGGATGGCCATCAACCCCTGGGTGCTGGCCCACAGGGTGCGTCCGGCCAGGGCCGTCCACGACCAGCTGAGGTGAGGGGCCATGGCCACCAGCCCGACGGCGGTGACCACGCCCGCCCCGAGGGCGAAGCCGGCCACCGCGCCACTGGCACCGGCCCCCAGTGCGATCAGGCCGACGCCGGCGCCCAGCTTGACGACGACTTCGGCCACCTTCAGGAGGGCGATCAGGCGGAACCGCTGCAGGCCCTGGAAGTAGCCGGTGGCCGTGGCACCCATGAAGATGAGGAACACGGAGCAGAATGCGGCCACCAGCACGTCGCCACTGGCGTAGTGCACGGCGATGAGACAGGTGGCCAGGCCGGCCGCGGCTCCCTGGAGCACGGTGGCGAAGAGGCAGTACGTCACGGCGATGCGTCGACGGGGTTGGTCCCGGCCGGACCGCAGCACCTCCTGGGCCAGGACCCACGGGAGTGCCGCCCCGGCGACGGTGCCGCAGATCAACAGGATGGCCGAGATCGAGCCGACCTCGGCGAACTCCCGTGTGGGGAGCAACCACAACAGGATCAGGGTGTAGCTGTAGTTGACGACGGCGACCACACCGGTGGCGGTGACCACGACGGCCTCGTCGCCGGCCCGCGTGGCCTTGGGCCTGGCGTGCTGGGGGCGCCGGGCCGACCGGGGTGGACCGGGGTCGCCGGCCGTCAGCGTCGCCAGCCTCAGGTCGTGGCCGTCGAGGCTGGTCATCGCACGGCGGCCGTCATGGCGCTGACGTCGTAGACGCGGAGGCTGCCGTCGGAGACGCCGTCGGCCTCGAAGACCAGCCTCCCCCCCCGCTCGACGGCGCGCGCGAAGGTCGGTGTGGCGAGGCCGTAGCCCTGGCTGACCAGGAGGGTGGCGATGATGACGTAGTCCACGTGGTGGGACTTCAGCTGGGGGAGCGTGGCCCAGTGGCCGATGATGCCCCGCTGCAAGAGGAACTGGGACGTCCCGTCGGTGGCCGCCACCACCGCGGTCGGCGCCACGTGGACGGCCTCCCAGCTGAGGAGCCGGCGGTACTCGTCGTCACGGCCCGTGTGGATGGCCGACCAGGCCGAGCCGTCGACGACGAGGGCCACGGTGAGGGCGAGGATGCCGATGACCCTCCACCGGCGGTGGCCCGTCGACATCCTCCCGCCGAACCACAGGCAGACGCTGATGGCGCAGGGGAGGAGGAGGATGTAGTACATCTGCTCCTCGATGGTCCCGAACAACGTCGCATAGACGAGGTAGGCGGCCGCGGACATGGTCCACACGGCCACGAGCACCGTGGACCGACCGCGGTGGTCCCGGCGGTGGCGGGGCCGGTTCCACGGGTCGAACCGCCAGAGGAGGGCCAGGGCCAGCACCGTCCCCACCGCCAGGATCACGTAGACCACGGCGAAGACCGATCCGTTGGCCAGCACCCTCGACAGGAAGGAGGCCTTGGTCTGGGGGGCGTTGAAGCCGCTGGTCTGGTCGGCACCGACCAGGCGCAGGGCCCCACCGAGGGTGTTGGCCCACCACACACCGAACCCACTCGACAGGGCCAACGAGATCACGCTCACCAGGTAGCAGGCGGCTGCCACCACCCCGACCCGCACCACCTCGCGCCGGGCGATGACCCATCCGGTGGCCCACAGACAGCCCAAGGCCCCCACCACGACGAGGCCGAACGTCTCCTTCGTGCAGAGGACCACTCCACCGGCCAGCCCGGCCAGGACGAGCCAGTTCCGCCGAGCCGCCGTCCCCTCGGGTGCCCCGTCCGCCCGGACGAGCAGGTAGAACATGCTCACGACGGCCAGTTGGGCCGGCGCCTCGAGCATGACCCGGCTGTCGAAGCTGATGGCCAGGGGATCGACGGCCATGAGCAGGGCGGCGACGACGGCGACCCGCCGCCGGGATGCCTGCTCGACCAGCAGGAACGTGACGATGCAGATGGCCGTGCCCAGGACCACGTCCACGTGCCGGAGGGCGAACAGGACCTGCTCGGTGGTGCCGTGCAGGCCGAGCAGACGGATGACGAGTGCGTAGAGCCCGAACGCCGCCGGTGGATGGAGCGCGAAGGGTCGGCCGTACAGGGTGACGCCGTGGCCGTGGGCGACGCTGATCGAGATGTTCGTGTAGCTGACCTCGTCGATGAAGACGTCGTACGCGGTCGGAAGGCCGACCAGGCGGGCCAGGAGGGCCACCGTGCCGATGCCGATGACGCAGGCGGTCCGGCTGGTGACCACCCGTCGCCACCGGGCCCGGAGCCGGACGTGGCTCCTGGCCTCGGGCCGAGCGGACCGTGTGCCCCCGCCGACGGTCGGGGGCGCGACCCGTGGATCGAAGCGCAGGAGGCCCCCTGGCGTCGGGAGGACGCCGGCCCCGACCGCGCCGGGCTGGTCGATGACATCGGTCATCAGCCAGCCAGGGCGTCCTCGTGTCGGCCGGTCGCCGCCACCGCCCGGGGTGACGCCGACACGGCCGGCGACACCAGGTCCACCGGTCGGGCCACCGTGATCCGCACGCGCGGGTCGTCGACGGCGGCGGCAGGCACGCCGGCGCGACGGAGGGCGATGCGGGCGGTCTGGGTGTCGGCCCCCCGCAACAGGACCACCAGGTCGCCGTCGGACACCATGCACCTGTCCGTGCTCCGGAACGTGGGCACCTCGCCGTCGGGCAGCAGGTCCAGCGGGAGCCGGACCACGGTGGCCAGGTCGGTGAAGGTGCGTCGCTCGTTGGGTGACTGGGCCAGGCGCCCGGCCTCGGCCCGCAGCATGGCCAACACCCGGGTGGCCATCTCGTCCCAGGTGAATTGCGAGGACCACTGGCGCGTCCGGGCGCTCATGGTCTCGGCCAGGCCCTCGTCGGCCAGGGCCCGGAGGGCGTCGGCCACCGCCGGCGCCAGCGGCTGGCCCTCCTCGAGCAGCCACCCGGTTTCGCCGTCGCGGATCGAGTCCTTCAGGCCCGGGCGGCGGTAGGCGAGTACCGGCACGCCCAGGTGGTTGGCCTCGATGACGGTGAGGCCCCACCCCTCGCCCGCCGAGGTGTTCACCGACAGCCAGGCGGTACGCAGCAGCTGGTCGCGCTCGGTGTCGCCGAGGGCCCCGTGGATGAACACGTGTCCCCTCAGCCCGAGGTCCTCCGCCATCGTCTCGAGCCGCGGTCGCTCGGGCCCGTCTCCCACCAGGTGGAGCTCGAGACGGGGGAACTCCCCGACCAGCTCGGCGACCGCCTGCACGATGCTGGCTGCGCCCTTGTGGGGGAACAGTCGCCCCACACACACGAGGCGCGGGTGGTCGGCCCGTCCGCGGCCGCCGGGAAGGGGCAGGACCGTGGAGTCGGACCCCGGCGGCACCACCAACATCTCACCTCGCAGGCCGAGCCGCCGCCGTGCGCCGTGGCGGGTCGACGGGGAGACCAGGACGATCGACCGGTTCCGGTAGACGAGGCGGGCCCCGCTGCGCTCGAGCCACCGCCCGGCCGTGGCCACGAGGGGAGGGAAGTACAGGGCGAACTGGTCCTGGTGGACATGGTGGATCAACATCAGGACCGGCGTCTTGGCCGGCACGGCCAAAGGGGTGAAAAAGGGGATCCCGTTCTGCGAGTCGATGATGCCCTCGACGCGCCTCCGGTTCCACAGCAGCCACAGGAGGGCCCACGGGTACACCGTGAAGCGGCCGCCCCTCCTGATGATGGAGTACCCGTCCACCACCTCGTGGGCCTTCTCGCCGGCGACCGATGACGTGAGCAGGACCACCTCGTAGCCCCGGGCCACGAAGTTGGCGGCCAGCTGCTCGCACACCTCCTCGGCCCCTCCGGCGTCCGGGTGCGTGCGGTCGCGCCAGTTGGTGATGACGACCAGTGCGTGGCTGGATCTGCGCATGGCCGTCACTGGCCCACGGCTTCGGCCGACGTCGGACCCATCAGCGCGCGACGGGCTTCCCTCAGCTCGAGGAAGGAACGGACCCCGTCGGTCACGGGCCGGAACGACGACTCGGGACTGTCGCTCCACTGGATGGGCAGCTCGATCATGCTGTGCTTGCGCTGGCGGGCCCGGGCCAGGACCTCGACATCGAAGGCGAATCCGTCGATGCTGCTGGTGGCGAAGAGCTCCTTGGCCACCTGGGAGTGGAAGACCTTGAAGCCGCACTGGGTGTCGGTGATCGGTCCGCTCAGCCTCGAGGCCATGGTCCGGAAGGCGAAGCTCCCCAGTCGACGCATGCCCCCCTGGGGCACGGTGTAGCCGGCGCCGGTGCACCGCCGTGAGCCGATGACCACTTCGAATCCCGACCGCAGGAGCCCGATCGCCGAGGCGATGACCGACGGTGGGGTGGAGAGGTCGGCATCGGTGTAGCCGACGAAGGGGGCCGCCGACCAGAGCACGCCGGTCCTGACCGCCGCTCCCTTGCCCCGCTGGCGGCAACTGATGATCTCGACCGGCACTCCCGACCGCTTGGCCTGGGCTACGACCTCGGCGGTGCTGTCGACGCAGCCATTGTCCACGACCAGGATCTGGAGCGACAGGTTCGACCTGTCCGCCTCCTGGTGGATGTCGGCCAGGGTGGGACCGATCCTCCGCTCTTCGTTGAGGACCGGGATGACCAGGTCCAGTTCGAAGCCGGGCGGAGCCGTCCGCTCGTAGGCGCCTCGTTCGTAGCGACGTCGCTCCAGGATCGGTTTCATGGACCTCGTTTCCTTGCCTTCGTCAGTGCGGGTCGGGGCGGTGTGGGGCGGTGGTGGAGGGGGCGATGGGGGACACGGATGGGACGACGCCCGGTTCGCCGGGGTCACCGGTGCGCGATGGACGCGCTGCAGGCGCCGGTGGTGGCCATCAGGGCACGGGGGGCGATCTCGATCTCCACGCCCGGCGTCCCGGCACCGACCAGCACGCTCGGACGAGAGCGCATGGCGGTGTCGATGACGACGGGGAGGCCGTGGTCGCCGAGGGGTGACACGCCGTCGACGGGTTGGCCGATCCGTCCGGCGAGCTCAGCAGCCGACGCCAGGGTGGCACGGTTCCAGCCGAGGTGCTCGGAGACCCGGCGGAAATCGACCCGGAGGAGGACCGGCAGCACCACGAGGGCGAAGCGGTCCCGCCGGGGCTGGCTCGTGACCACCAGCGTCTTGGCGATGCGGTCGGGATCGATGTCGAGGAGCCGTGCCACGTCGAGGGCGGAGCGCACCGGGCCGCCGAGCTCGGTGTGCCGGACGACACGGTGGGGGACGGCGCCGCCGTCCAGCGCGTCGGTCACCCGGCGGTCAGGATCGAGCCGGTGCACCGCCGGCGATGCCGGGGTCACGATCGTGCCCCTCGGACCCCGGCCACCAGGGCGTCCACCAGGTAGCGCCGGGTGTGGGGTGGGATGGACGGCGCGTACCGTTCGAAGTAGGTCGAGGCGTGGATCGGACTGCTCACCAGGAAGGGCAGGTCGGAGGGGATCATCTCCCTGATGGCCATCAGGGGGACGGGAGACTGCAGCGGGCGGAAGTCACGGTTCCAGAGGCCGGGTGCCTCGCACCGGGGATGGAACTGGCCGAGCATCAGGCCGGCCTGGACGAACTCGTCCTTCAGCGAGGCGTGGAGCGCATCCAGCCCGGCCGACGAGGTGCGATCGATCCGGGGCAGGACGACGAGGATGGTGACCAGGTGGCGGACGGCCGGTGGCGTCGCCAGCTGGAGCTCGGAGAACTGTTGGCGGGTGGCCCGGAGCGCGGTCCGAAGCTCGTAGCTGTCACATTCGCGGTCGCCACGGGAGATGACGAAGCACAGCTGCTCGTCCAGTGTGTGCCGCATGTAAGGGCAGACCGGACCCTTCCGGCCGAGCCGGGGGTTCGGGGAGACGAGGAAGCGCTCGGCCCAGGCCAGGGCTTCGGCGATGGCGCCGGCATCCTCGGCGGAGTCGGAC
>Ga0302202_10006132_pt1 | contig 12034 bp, 10 predicted proteins | sample II_Bog_N3_3_FD_194579 | JGI IMG/M metagenome (GOLD analysis project Ga0302202, IMG submission 194579) | Peat permafrost microbial communities from Stordalen Mire near Abisko, Sweden - II_Bog_N3_3 | ecosystem: Environmental > Terrestrial > Soil > Wetlands > Peat | place: Sweden: Abisko... | reverse complement strand
CGGCGTCCTGGCCCCCTCCGGACCGCTGGCCACCGGCCGGGCCGCGGCGGCGACGACCCCCGACCTGGGTTCCATCGAGGCCCTGTACGCCGCCGACCTGACGGCCCGGATCAACGCCGAGCGGGGGGTGCGGTCCTCGGGCGCCCAGCCCGTGCCGCAGCTGCAGGTCGACGGTGGACTGCAGGCCGCCGCCCAGTCGTGGGCGGACCACCTCGCCTCGATGGGCACCATCGCCGATCCGCCCCTGTACGGGTGCGGTGCCGCTCCGTCGCCGACGACCCTGTGCGTGCTGGCCGGCAACTCGGGCGTGTCGGGTGACGGCTACTGGCCCGGCGACGGCTCGGACGGCATGGAGGCCGCCTACATGAACTCGGCCGGTCACCGCCAGAACATGCTCGACGCCGGCTACGACACGGTGGGTGTGGGCGTCAGCTGCAGCGGCGGACAGGCGTACACCGTCGAGCTGTTCGGTTTCGACTACGGCGAACTCGGGTCGGCGGAGAGCCGGGAGTCCGCCCAGAACGCCACGGAGGGCGTTCCGGTCCCGGCCGGCCCCTCGGTGGCCGGCCTGCAGACCGGGTCGCCCGTCTACTGCCCGGGCCAGACCGTGGGGCCGAACGGGGCCGTGACCGCCGGCGGGGGCCAGTACCCCTATCCCTACCCCGTCCCCACGGTGCCCGGTGAGCCCCTGCCCTACCAGCCGCCGCCCAATCCCTACGTGGGGATCGCGGCGTCCGCCGGGGGCGACGGCTACTGGGAGGCCCGGGCCGACGGCACCGTCACCCCCCACGGGAGCGCCGTCAGCTACGGGTCGATGGCCGGCAAGGCCCTGGCCGCGCCCATCACGCACATCGTGGCCACGCCGGACGGCCGCGGCTACTGGCTGGTGGCGGGCGACGGCGGCATCTTCAACTTCGGCGACGCCGCCTTCTTCGGCTCGATGGGCGGCCAGCCGCTCAACGCGCCGGTGGTCGACATGGCCCCGACCGCCGATGGCGGGGGCTACTGGCTGGTCGCCGCCGACGGCGGCGTCTTCAACTTCGGCGATGCCGCGTTCCTCGGCTCGATGGGCGGCCAGCCGCTCAACGCCCCGGTGGTCGGCATGGCCCCCGACCCCTCCGGCCACGGCTACTGGCTGGTCGGCTCGGACGGCGGGATCTTCGCCTTCGGCGACGCACCGTTCCGCGGCTCGACCGGCGGCCTCGCCCTCAACGCCCCGGTGGTCGGCATGGCCACGGACACGACCGGACGCGGCTACTGGCTGGTGGGCTCGGACGGCGGCATCTTCGCCTTCGGCGACGCTCCCTTCCGCGGCTCGATGGGTGGCCTGACCCTGGCCGCCCCGGTGGTCGGCATGACCACGGACCTCTCCGTCGGGGGCTACTGGCTCCAGGGCAGCGACGGCGGCGTGTTCGCCTTCGGCGCTCCCTTCGACGGCGCCGGCTGACGCGGGCCGGGCCGCTCAGCTCGACCAGATGATCGACTGGATCTCCGAGTAGGCCTCGAGGCCGTAGTCCCCACCGTCGCGGCCGATGCCGCTCATCTTGAAGCCACCGAACGGGGCGTCCATGTTCCGCTGTGCGGTGTTGATGCCGACGTGGCCGGCCCGCAGCTGCTTCGCCACCCGGAAGGCCCTCGAGGTGTCGCCCGAGAAGACGTAGTCGTAGAGGCCGAACTCGGAGTCGTTGGCGATGGCCACGCCCTCGTCGTCGTCGTCGAAGGGGATGGCCACCACGACCGGGCCGAAGATCTCCTCCCGGGCCGAGCGCATGTCGTTGGAGCCGGTGATGAGGGTGGGCTCCACGTAGTAGCCGCGCTCGAGGTGCCCGGGCCGGTTGCCGCCGACCACGACCTCACCCTCGGCGCGCCCCGACTCGATGTAGTCGAGGATCCGCGCCTGCTGCGCACCGGAGATGACCGGGCCGACCACGGTGGCGGCCTCCGTCGGATCGCCCACGGTGAGCCGGCCGGCGAAGGCGGTGAGCCCCTCGACCACCTGGTCGAAGATGCTCCGGTGCACGACGGCCCGGGTGGGGGCCGTGCAGATCTGGCCCGAGTGGAAGGCCCACGTCGAGCCGATGGCGGTGATGGCCGCCTTGAGGTCGGCGTCCTCGAACACCACGGCGGCGCCCTTGCCGCCGAGCTCCATCAGCAGTCGCTTCATGGTGGATGCGCCGGCCGCGGCGATCCGCTGGCCGACCTGCGTCGAACCGGTGAAGGACACCATGTCGACGTCGGGGGTGGAGGTGAGCACCGCGGCCGGCTCCGGGCCCTGTGAGGAGACCAGGTTCACCACGCCGGGCGGGAACCCGACCTCGTCGAGCACCCGGGCCAGCTCGACCACGGCCAGCGGGTCCTGCGGGGCCGGCTTGATGACCACCGTGTTGCCCATGGCGAGGGCCGGGGCGACCTTGCCGGCCATGTTCGTCAGGGGGAAGTTGTAGCTGGCGATGGCGGCCACCACGCCCACCGGCTGGCGGTAGGCGAGGGCGCTGACCAGACCGCCGGGGGCGAGCGGCGTGGCGTTGGTGGCGATCGGCGGGAGCATCTTCTCCTGGACGTGGCGGATGTCCCGGCTGTAGCGGTCGAAGCGGTCGGCGCTGATCGGCACCTGCATGCGCGACCCGACCGAGGCGGTGGCGCCGGTCTCGGCGATCACGAGGGGCACGAGGTCGTCGTTGCGGGCCCGGATGGCTGCGGCGGCCTTCTTCAGCAGGGCGAGGCGCTCCTCGACGGGCGTGGCGGCCCAGGCCGGGAAGGCCTCGCGGGCGGCGGCGGCCGCGGCCTCGGCGTCGGCCACGGAGGCGTTGGGGGCCTGGCCGACGACCTCTTCGGTGGCCGGGTTGATGATGTCGTAGGTGCCGTCGCCGGCGTCGACCCACTTGCCGCCGATCAGCAGCTGCGTCTCGTCCCTGGTGACCTTGCTGGCCATGGTGGCCCCCTGTTCTCTTCGATGTGGTGCGGTTGACGTGCGGTGGAGGTGGTGCGTGCGGCGGCGAGGCGCGGCCCGGCTCAGCCGGCGGCCACCGCCGGGTCGACGGTGACGGTGTCCCGCCCGGAGCGCAGGAGCGTACCGGGCAGGTTGCCGGTCGGGCGCCCGTCGGCGACGGTCTCGACGCCGTTCACCAGGACGCGGACGACGCCGATGGAGTCCGCGATGAGGCGGGGGCTGCCGCCGGGCAGGTCCTCGACCAGGGTGGCCGGCTCCGAGGCCACCGTCTCGGGGTCGAAGACGAAGAGGTCGGCGCGCAGGCCCTCGGACACCCGACCGCGGTCGTGGAGGCCGAACAGGTCGGCGGGGGCCTGGGTCATCCAGTGCACGGCCTGCTCCATGGGGACGAGCCGGCGGTTGCGCAGGCAGTCGCCGAGGAAGGACGTCGGGTAGTTCGAGCCGCACATGCGGTCGAGGTGGGCGCCGGCGTCCGATCCTCCGACCAGGGCCCCCGGGTCGTTCCACACGTCGACGCGCGCCGCCCACGAGGCGGCGTCGCCGTCCGAGGCCTTCGGCCACAGCACGGTGCGCAGGTCATCGGCGATCACCAGGTCGAGCAGGGCGTCGAACGGCTCCTTGCCCTGCTCCTCGGCGATGGACCCGACGTCGCGCCAGCTGTAGCCGGCGTTCTCGGGGGCGAACGTGTCGCCGATGATGTAGTTGGCCCAGTGCGAGAGGCGGCGGAAGACGCCGGCGTCCTCGGAGTGGGCGAGTTCGTCGAGCCGGGCCCGCACGGCGGGGTCCTTCAGCTGCTCGATCCGCTGCTCGGCGGGGAGCCCCATGACGTCGCCCCAGCCGGGGATGAGGAACAGGGCGCAGTGGGTGCGGAAGCTCATGTTCATGGGCACCAGCGTGGGCATGGTCAGGGCGATGATCTGCCCTCCGGCGGCGGCTGCGGCCCTCGACGCCTCGAGCTGTCGGGTCGTCTTGTCCGGCGTGCGCGAGTCGACGGTGAGCAGGTTCCAGTTGAGCGGCCGCTCGGCGGTGGTGGTCATGGCCACCATGAGGTCGATCTCGTCGTCGCTGAACGAGTCGAGGCAGCCGTTGGTGATGTACTCGAGCGTCGTGCCCGGGTGGTCACGCACGACCTCGCAGAACGCCAGCATCTCGCGGCGGTCGGCGAAGCGGGACGAGATCGGGTTCCCGTCGCCGTCGGAGTGCGTGCGGGACTGTGACGACGAGAAGCCCATGCCGCCGGCCTCGATCGACTCGGCCAGCAGGGTGGTCATGGCGGCCAGCTCCTCGTCGTTCGCCACCTCGCCCGCCCGGTCCGGGCCCATGACCCACCGGCGGATGGCGCAGTGCCCCACCAGGAAGCCGGCGTTGACGCCGAGGTTGCCCTCGAGCCGGGCGAGGTACTCGCCGAAGGTGGTCCAGTCCCAGTCGATGCCGTCCTCCAGGGCCACCAGCGGCATGCCCTCGACCTTGGCCATCATCCGGCGGATGTAGTCGTGGTCCTCGGCCTTGATCGGGGCCAGCGTGAAGCCGCAGTTGCCGGCGATCACCGTGGTCACGCCGTGCAGGTTGGAGGGGGAGGCGGTCGGGTCCCAGAAGAGCTGGGCGTCGTAGTGGGTGTGGGGGTCGATGATGCCGGGGGCCACGACCATGCCCTCGGCGTCGAGCTCGGTCGCCCCCTCCTCGGCCACGGTACCCACCGAGACGATGACCCCGTCCCGGATCCCGACGTCGGCCCGGAAGCCCGGTGCCCCGGTGCCGTCGACGACGAGGCCGTTGCGGATCACGTAGTCGAGCATGGTGCGGTTCCCTTCCTGGGGCCCGGAGCGGGTGCCGACGGGCCGGTGAACGTGGGTGGTGGCGGGGGAGACGGTGGCGTGCGGCCCGGTGCCGTCGCCTGGTCCCCCGGAACTGACAGTGCGTCAGATTATGGCACGCACGGGGGACCGTCGGCGTGGGCGAGGCCGGGCCCCGGCCGGGACCGTGCCGGGGCCGACGGTAAGGTGCGGTCATCCTCTCCCTCCACTACTTCCGGGACAACCTGCTGCCGGTCGTCGTGCTCGTGCTCGGGGCCGGCCTGCTCGTCCGCTTCGCCCACTGGGTGGGCATGCGTCGTCGGCGGTGGATCGACGTCCAGATCCGGGGCCAGATCGAGTCGGGCACGGTGGCGTCGGAATCGCTCAAGCGGTCACGGGCGATCAGCGCCGCCATCGAGTGGGTGGTCGTCGCCCTCACCTACTTCGTGGTGGCCATCCTGGCCTTCGACAACCTCGGCATCCCGCTCACCACCCTGGTGGCGCCCGCCACGGTCGTCGGCATCGGCCTGGGCTTCGGCGCCCAGCAGATGGTGGGGGACCTGTTGGCCGGGTTCTTCCTCTTCGCCGAGCACCAGTTCGCCTTCGGTGACGTCATCCGCCTGTCCATGCCGGGCCAGACCACCGGGATCACGGGAACGGTCGAGGAGCTGACGCTCCGGGTCACCAAGTTGCGCACCCAGCAGGGCGAGCTGGTGGTGGTGCCCAACAGCGCCCTCCGCCAGGTCACCAACCTCTCCAAGGACTGGTCACGGGCGGTCATCGACATCCCGGTGGACGTGAGCGAGGACCTCGAGCACGTCACGGCCCTCCTGAAGGACGTCGTGGAGGGCATGGCCGCCGATCCCCGGTGGTCCGAGCTGATCCTGGGGGATCCGGTGGTGGCGGGAGTCGAGACCATCGACGTGGGCTACGTGCAGCTCCGTCTGATCGCCCGCACGCTCCCCGGTCGCCAGTTCGAGGTGGCCCGGGAGATCCGGCTGCGGGCCTCCATCGCCCTGCGCCGGTCGGGTGTCAGCTCGCCCGGCATCGGTGCTCCGTCGACGCGGGGAGACGGGTGACGGACGCGACCCCGGCGGGGAGCGGACGGTCGGGCGACGCCGGCACCCCGGGGCGGCCAGCGCCGCCGGCCCCCGAGGCCGACGAGGACGTCACCCGCAGTCGGCTGGTCGGGTTCATGGCCCTGCCGATCGCGCCCGCCGTGCCCGTCCGGCGGTCCACCGTGCTGATGGTCGTGGCGTTCCTCGGCTTCGGCGCCCTCATGGCGGCCTACCCGCCCGCTCCCAAGACCACGACGTCCAACAACGCGAACTCCGGTGGGTTGCCCGGTATCACGCCGTCCACCACCACGACGACGACCACGACGACCACGACGACCACATCGCCACCGAGCACGACGACGACGACCCACCCGGGTTCCACCACCACGACCACCCACGCCGGAGGGGGGACGTCGACGACCACGACCACGACCCGGGGATCGACGACGACGACACTGAAGGGCGGGTCCACCACCACGCTGCCCGCCGGGTCGACCACCACCACCGTCGCCCCCTGAACCCACCCCCGGCGGTCGACCCGCCACGGTGGATCCGGCCGGGGGACGTCAGGCACGCACGGGTGCCGCTGGCTACGGTGACGACATGATCGTCCTCGTCCACGGAGTACCCGAGTCCGCCGCCCTGTGGGACAAGGTGCGCGAGCGCCTCCCCGGCCCGACGACCGCCCTGGCCCTCCCGGGGTTCGCCCGCCCGAGGCCCGACGGCTTCGGGGCCACCGGGGACGACTATGCGGCGTGGCTGGTGGGTGAGCTCGAGGCGATCGGTGAGCCGGTCGACCTGGTGGGCCACGACTGGGGCGCCGCCCTCACCTACCGGGTGGCCACCACCCGGGGCGACCTGCTGCGGTCCTGGGCCGCCGACGTGGCCAACGTGATGCACCCGCGCTACACGTGGCACGACTTCGCCCAGCTCTGGCAGACCGAGGGCGCGGGTGAGGAGTTCTTCGCCTCGCAGGCCGGCGTGCCGGCCGAGGACCTGGCGGCGGGGTACGAGGCCATGGGCGTGCCGGCGGCCGACACCGGTGTCCTCGTCCCGCTGGGAGACCCGGTGATGGCGTCCTGCATCATGGACCTCTACCGGTCCGCCACCCCGCGGATCTTCGACCACTGGGGTGCCGGGCTGGCGCCGACCTCGGCGCCGGGCCTGGTGCTGCACGCCAGCGACGACTCGTTCGGCGACGAGGCCCTGTCCGCCGAGGTGGCCGCCATGCTCGGGGCACGGCAGGCCACGCTGACGGGCGTCGGCCACTGGTGGGCGCTGCAGGATCCGGACCAGGCCGCCACCACCCTCAACGGGTTCCACGCATCGGTCGGCTGACCCACCGGGCCGCGGCGCGTCCGACGGTCGGGAGCCGCCTCAGCCGTTGACGAGCGGGCCGACCTCGGCACCGAAGGCGGTGATCTGGTCGCAGAGCTCCTCGACCGAGTGGGCCGGGAACCGGACCTGCACCTGGCCGCAGCCCGCCTCGCGGTAGGGGCGCAGGTGCTCGGCCAGCGCGTCGGCCGTGCCCTGCACGGTGCCCGGCGGCAGCTCGTTGTCGGCGGGCGGGGTGCCGAGGTACATCGGGTAGGCGATGGAGCCGATGTCGAGCGGGGCCCCGCCGCGGTACTCGGCCCGCAGCTCGCGCAGCGTCGCCAGCAGCTCGGCGTTGGGGCCGACCGACTGGGGGAGCCAGCCGTCGCCGTAGCGGGCCGTGCGCCGTAGCGCGGCCGGCGAGGAGCCACCGACCCAGATCGGCGGACGCGGCGTGCGCACCGGCCGGGGCCGGAGGCCGACCCCCGAGGCCGGCCAGCGCGGTCCGGGCAGGGTCGGGTACTCCTCGGTCAGCCCGAGGGCCAGTCCGGACACGGCCTCGTCGGTGGCCGGGCCGCGCTCGTCGAAGGCGGGTCCCATGAGGTCGAATTCCTCGGCGACGTGGCCGGCGCCCACGCCGCAGATCACCCGGCCACCGGACAGCACGTCGAGTGTGGCGAACTCCTTGGCCGCCCGCAGCGGGTGCCGGAGGGCGGCCACGTAGATGTGGGACAGCAGATGGATCTCCGAGGTCACGGCGGCCAGCCACCCGAGGGTGGCGACGGTGTCGTACCAGACGGTGCTCATGGCCCCGGCCAGCCGCTCCGGGATGATCGTGTGGTCGCACACGCCGACGTAGAAGAACCCCGCCGCCTCGCAGGCCAGTGCCACCCGCGCCAGCTCGTCGGGACCGGCGGTGGCCTCCCAGGGCTCGACGTAGATGGTGGACTGCGACTGGATCGGCAGCTGCAGGCCGAACGAGACGACGCCGGCGGGCAGTACGGGCACGACGGCGGCGGGCGGGGCGGGTGTCTGGTCGGTCATCGGGTCGTCCTCATCGCTCGGGCCCACCGCGGTGGGGTCTGTCCTCGGGCCACGTCCGTCAGTGACCGGCCGACGCGGCCCGGGCGTCGGCCAGCGACTCGGCCAGCGACTCGGCCAGCGAGCCGTCCGTGCCGAACGTGGTCGCCAGCACGCGGGCCCGCTTGTAGGCCAGGTGGGCCGGCACCTCCCAGGTGAAGCCCATGCCCCCGTGGACCTGGATGCTGGACCGTCCGTTGGTGACCGCCGCCTCGTCGGCCAGCAGCTTGGCGCCGGCGGCCGCCACGTCGGCATCGCCGACGTCGGGCTGGTCGACGGTGACGGCGGCGGCCTGCACGGCGATCCGGGCCACCTCGGCCCGCACGGCCATGTCGGCGCAGAGGTGCTTCACGGCCTGGAACCCGCCGATGGGCCGGCCGAACTGCACCCGGCCCTTGGCGTACTCCACGGCCAGGTCGCAGGCCCACTGGGCCATGCCGACCTGCAGGGCCGCGGTGAGCACCGCGCCGTCACGCCGCCACCAGGCGGCCACGTCGGGACCGGCGACGGGCTCGCCGGCGGGCAGCGCCGGCAGCGACCACACCGGGGTGAGCGGGTCCATGGGGCGGGGGAGCGGGGAGGAGTCCAGCGACGCCGGGTCGAGGCGGGTGATGCCGTCGTCGGCGAGCACCAGCAGGACGTCGAGGTCGGCCAGGTGCTCGACGACCACCGGCACCACGCCGGTGCCCGCGGTCCCGGTCGCCGGGCGCTCGACCAGGCCGACCACCACCGAGCCGTCGTCGGCCCCGTCGATCAGCCCCGCGGCCAGGTGGGAGGCGACCAGGGGTCCGGGCACCAGCGAGCGCCCGAGCTCCTCGAACACGAGCGCCGCCTCGGCGAGTCCCAGGCCCACGCCGCCGGCCTCCTCGGCCAGGCACAGGTGGAACACGCCGGCCTCGCCCAGCTCCTTCCAGCCGTCACGGTCGACGACCTGTGCGGTCGACTCGCGGGCGCGGATCGACTCGAGCGGGAACCGGCCCTCGCACAGCCGTCGGATGCCGTCGGCCAGCTCGGACTGGAACTCGGAGACCTCGAAGTCCATCGGTTCAGCTCTTCCCGCCGGCGGTCACCTGGGGCTCCTTGGGCAGCCCCAGGATGCGTTCGCCGACGATGTTGCGCTGGATCTGGGACGTGCCGGCGGCGATGGTCAACGAGATCCCCCGGAGCCAGTCCTCGACCATGGTCCCGGCCGGCAGCACGCCGAGCCCGTCGGTGCCCTCGAGGTCGTGGGCGGCCAGGCCGGCCCGGCCCAGCAGCGACAGCGAGAACTCGCCGAGCTTGTGGCGCGTCTCGGAGTAGGCCAGCTTGAAGTACGTCCCACCCACCCCCGGGATCCCGGTGCGGGCCGCCTGGGACACGTTGCGCTTGGTGAGCGCCCACAGCGCGTCGAGCTCGGCCTTGAGGTGGCCGGCCTGGCGGCGGACGCCGGGGTCGGCCCAGGCGCCGGTGCGCTGCGCCAGGGCCACGGTGGTCGAGAGCAGCTCGACGGCCTCCAGCAGGTCTCCGACGAACGCCGTGCCGCGTTCGAAGCTGAGGGTGACCATGGTGACCCGCCAGCCGTCGTTCTCCTCGCCCACCCGGTTGGCCACGGGGACCCGGACCTCGTCGAGGAACAGCTCGGCGAACTCGGTCGAGCCGGCGATGGTGTGGAGGGGTCGGATGTCGACACCGGGCGAGTCCATGGGGAGGATCAGCCAGGAGATGCCGCGGTGGCGGCTGTCCTCGGACCCGGTGCGGACGAGGAGCTCGCAGTAGTCGGCCACCTCGGCGTGGGACGTCCAGATCTTCTGCCCGGAGATCACGTAGTCGTCGCCGTCGCGGACGGCCCGGGTGCGCATCGAGGCCAGGTCGCTCCCGGCGTTCGGCTCGGAGAACCCCTGGCACCACACCTCGTCACCGCGCAGGATGGCGGGGAGGAACCGGGCCCGCTGCTCGGGTGTCCCCTCGGCGATGACGGTCGGCCCGGCATGGAGCAGGCCGACGAAGTTGACGCCGACGTAGGGGGCGTGGGCGCGCTCGAGCTCCTCCTTGAAGATCAGCTCCTCGACGGGCGAGCTGCCCCGGCCGCCGCCCTCGACGGGCCAGTCGACGCCCGCGTAGCCGGCGTCGAACAGCAGGCGCTGCCAGTGGGTGTCGTAGGCGCGCCGGCCCGGCCAGTCGTCCGGGGACGGCTTCGGGGGGAGGCCCGGCAGCGTGAGGTCGAGCCAGGCGCGCAGGGAGGATCGGAACGCCTGCTCGGCGTCGGAGTACCGCAGGTCCACGGGTGGCTACCGCCCGCTGGTCACTGGAAGTCGAGGCCGAAGAGCTTGATGGCGTTGCCCCGGACGACCTTGTAGCGCTGCTCGTCGGTCAGGCCGGCCATCTGCTTCTCGGCGATCTCCCGGGTGCGCGGCCAGGTCGAGTCCGAGTGCGGGTAGTCCGACTCGTAGGTGATGTTGTCCTCGCCGATCTCGTCGATCAGTCGGAGCCCGTTGGGGTCGTCGAAGAAGCAGCCGAACACGTGGTCCCTGAAGTAGCTCGACGGCGGGTTCGGCACCTTGTCGGCCACCCCGCCCCAACCCCGGTTGTCCTCCCACACCACGTCCATCCGGTGCAGCAGGTGCGGGATCCAGCCGATCTGCCCCTCCGAGTAGGCGACCTTGAGGTTGGCGAACCGCTCGAACAGACCGGACAGCAGGAAGTCGGTCATCGACAGCTCGGCGTTGATGTGGGTCAGCGACGACCCCACCGCGGCGGGGGCGTCGGCCGACGTCGAGGGCATCTTCGAGCTCGAGCCGATGTGCATGTTGACGATCATCGACGTCTCGTCGCACGCCCGGAAGAACGGATCCCAGTAGTTGTCGGGATCGTGGATCGAGGGCAGGCCGAGGTAGGCCGGGATCTCGCTGAAGCAGACGGCACGGACGCCGCGTGCGGCGTTGCGCCGCACCTCCTCGGCAGCGAGGTGGGCGTCCCACAGCGGCACGATGATGAGCGGGACGAGGCGACCGCCGGTGCCGGCGCACCACTCCTCCACCTGGTAGTCGTTGTAGGCCTTGACGCACAGGAGGGCCAGCTCCTTGTCCTCGGCCTCGGAGAAGGTCTGGCCGCAGAACCGCGGGAAGGTCGGGAAGCACAGCGAGGCCTCGATGTGGTTGACGTCCATGTCCTCGAGGCGCTCCTTCTGCTGGTAGGAGCCCGGACGCATGTCCTCGTAGGTCACGCCCTTCATGGTGACCTCGTCACGGGGCACACCGACCGCCGAGTCGACGCGGAGCAGCGGCCGCTGCAGCTTCTCGTAGATCCACCAGTCCGCCGGGGCACCGCCGCCGCCCTCATTGACGGTGAGCTTGCCGCCGACGAACGTGACGTCGGGCATGTCCTTGCGGACGATGTGCGGGGCGGCGTCCTTGAATTTGGCCGGCATCCGGCTGGTCCAGACGTCGGCGGGCTCGACGATGTGGTCGTCGACGGAGATGATCTTCGGCAGTTCGGCCATGGGGCGAGCATATCCCCGGTTCTGACGGTGTGTCAGCTCCCGGGGCGGCCGACACCGGCCCGGCCCGGGAGCCCGGATCGCCCCTATCGCCCACGCGGTGGCGTTGCCTACGATGGGGGTCGATGCCAAGGACGCGCCGACTCGTCGCCCCCGACATCGCCGTGGTCCCCCCCGGTGGCCTCCTCCCCGTCGGCACGGTGGCGACACCGGCCGGGGCCGTGACCGTCGGACAGGTCGCCGGTCGCCGGCTGGCCGCCATGATCAACGGGCCCTCCCTGCCCTCGCGGTCCGAGTCCACCAACGGCATGCCGGTCTACGCGTTTGCCCGCCACTGACGCCGCGGCCGACCGGGTCACCATCC
>Ga0302202_10006128_pt1 | contig 12039 bp, 13 predicted proteins | sample II_Bog_N3_3_FD_194579 | JGI IMG/M metagenome (GOLD analysis project Ga0302202, IMG submission 194579) | Peat permafrost microbial communities from Stordalen Mire near Abisko, Sweden - II_Bog_N3_3 | ecosystem: Environmental > Terrestrial > Soil > Wetlands > Peat | place: Sweden: Abisko... | reverse complement strand
CTTCAGCTTTTCCTTGGCATCGTCGCCGCGCAAAAACAGCAGGCGCATCGGCTGCGTGTTCATCGACGTGGGGCCCCATTGGGCAAGCGCGTAGGCTTCACGCAGTTGCGCATCGCTGACGACGTCCTCGCGCCAGCCGTTTTGCGAGCGCGCCTCGCCAAACAGGCGGTCGAGGAGTGATTGATCTGACGTCATACCGATGTTCCCATTCCAGTAGAAGTATCTGCCTGCTTCGCGGCCACCCGGACACACGACACAGCTTATGACAACGGGTAAGAATATCCGATCCAGCGCCCCAGAAAGATCACCAAGATCCACAACGTCAGTGAAGTGAACCCGGCAATGCGTGCTGCGACAGGTGGAGGCAATTGCTCACCCCAATCGGATATTTTGCGATAGGCGGTAAAATGAAAGATACCCATATTCAGGCCCGCCAGTGCGATCATCACCAATTTCAGGCGAAACGGCGTGCTTTCGGCATATCCCGTGGCGTTGGACACGAACAACAGCGAACCGGTCACAACGGCAACGACAAAGGCCACCCAGGTGAACGGCAACATGTCCAACGTCAGTTGACGCGCGCTGCGGCGATGGGCGGCAAAGCCCATCAGCCGGAGGTCGACAATCGCGATCGTGCCGACCACCGTGGTGATCATCAACACGTGAAGACTTTCGATCCAGGGAAACAAGGTCGAGCTTTCGCGGATCGCCGTCCCCACGGAGGAATCATACAGCATTTGCAGCAGGCCGCCGCCAGCGCCGTCGGGTTCCATGTTATATTCTCCAAAGAAATTTGGGATTACTTGATATAGGCAATCCAGCGACCGCAGAAGACAACCACAATCCAGATGGCGAGCGAGGCCCATGCCATCGGCTTGACCAGCTTCGCCATCCGCGCGTGTTCGACACGATACTCCGGATGCAGGACCGGATAGCGAAACAGCAGGGTCAGGATGAAGCCGGTGAGGACCAAGGCCATCTTGATCCAGAACACCTCGTTGGTCAGCACGCGGTAGGGCTCGGCGAAACCGAGCACAAACCCGCTCGTCAGCAACACGCCCAGCGCCGACCACATCCAGGGCAGGTGCCGCCGGACGACGGCCTGCGGTGTTTCATCGGTTGCAAGGACGCCGGCGAGGCGCAGATCCATCACGATCGCGGCACCAACGACAATCGCGATCGAGATGATGTGAAAGCTCTGTACGGCCGGGATGATCCACGTTGTTTCACGCAGTTCCGTGCTGATGGCCGTACCGTAAATGTGTTGGGCGAAATGTGCGACGGACATGTCGTTTAATCCTCAGGCTTGCAAGCTTATCGTTTTCAGCCACCCCGCAGACGATCCGGACGTCGGCTGTCTCGGCGCCGACCCCGAAAAGCCTCCCCGCACGCAGTGTGCTTCGATGCGGCAAAGGATCCGGTTCACGGCGCCCCGGGGCCCGGCACGGGCGGACCGCCAGCGCCGGGGGGCGACGGACTGACATCCCAATGCTCGATCAACCGACCATTCTTCACGCGGAACATATTGAAGATATAGGTCTGCTTCGGCTGACCCGTGACCCGATCGGGCATCGCACGGGTGGTCAGCAACATGACCAGGTCCCCCTGGGCCATCACCGCAACCGTCTTTGGCGCGAGGGCGGCTTTCATCGGCGGCATGCTCTGGAACACCCGGATCAGCTTGTCGCGCGCGCTGCCCGGACCGGGTGCATTTGCGAACATCTCCGAATGCTGCACATAGTCGGGGCTGATGTAGTGCTCGGCAATCGCCTGAATGCGTCGTGAGGTCGTACCGGCTGCGTCAGCAGCATTCAGAGCCCGGTAAAATCCGAGGACTACCTCTTTGTTCGCCGCTTCCACCGGTGTGTTGCGCGCGTCAGCGGGCGTGCCGGCCACCGTCAGCGCCGCCAGCGGCAAACCAACCGCAAGAATGCGACCAAAGAACTTGAACGGGTGCATGGCAGATCCTGTCAGATACATGGGCATTCAATCCTGTGGCTCTTTGACCAAGCCAGCATCGGCCTTGACGCTCGGATCGCCGATCTGCTCTTCGCAGTTATACTCGGCGAACAGCGCCTGATAGGGGTCCCAGCCGAAGGTCCGCACGATCGACCACGGCCTGGTATATAGCGCCGGATCGCTGACCGTCGTGACGATCTCGAGGAAGGGGACGTGCCCGCCATCGTTGACCTTGCGAATGCGCTGGATCAGTTTGCCGCTGGCGGACATGGGCGTCCCGTCGACATCGAGCCAGATCGGCTGCTTGAACCCGGTGGTCTCGACGACGAGGGTATTGCCATCCCAATGTCCGACCGACCGGCCCATATATTGCTTTTGCGCGGGCAATGGCATGCGCGCCGCATCGAGCGAAATATTCCAGCGACCGTGGTATTCCTCGAAGACGAATTCGATGTGATCCCTGGTCTGCATGACCTGAAACGGAAAGTTCAGATCATATTGCCACTGCGGTCCCGGCGGCCGGCACAGCGCCGATGCATTGACGAACGGCTTGCCGTCCTTCAGCGAGAGCACCCGGCGGGAGATGATCTTGGCACCCTCCATGGTATAAGGCACCGGTGCGCCGTACATATCCTTCTGTGCGCGGAATTCGAGCGGCAGGTTATGGAACCAGGTGCCCTGAAAGTCGCGCGGATCGGACGGCGGCATCGGGGCGTTCGCCGGCAGGGGCGGATGCGGGGGGATGCCACCGGGGGCCGGCGGCGGCAGGCTGGCCACGATCTTCTCTGCCGGCGTCAACTCCGGCGCGGGCGGTGGGCCGAGTTGGGCAAGCACCCCGTCGCCCGGACCACCCCGGGAGGCGCCCTGCGGCCCTGGTGCGGGTGGCGCACCAACAGGTGACGGCCCGCCTTGCGGCGCGGGCTGACCTTGCGCGAGGACCGGAGTGACCGCCAAAGCCAAAGCGATCACCGCCATCAGGGTGCCGCACGTCTGCCCCGGTGAACGCGGCAACGGAATGCTCATTTGAGGGTGCTCCAGATCAAAGTGCGGCCGCTTCATTTGGCAAACGCGGGCTGGTTTGCATCGCGCCGATCGAGACAGATATCTTCCGCAAAGATCGCGTCGGGCTGGCGTTTGTAGGTCACCACCGCATCCCACGGGCGCGTGAAATAGCCCGGGTCCTCGATCGTGATCCGGTCTTCCAGCGTGTTGCGATCGATCAGGCGATAGCGCTCGGTGACCTTCAGGTCGAAGTCATGGGGCACCAGATCGTCGATCAGCGTCCGATCGGACGCACTGTCCATCACGGCGACCAGCGTATCGCCTTCCCAGTGGCCGTTGGATTTGCCGGTCATCGTCGGCACCAGCCCCAGCCCCATGTAATCCGGCTGAGGCGGCACACCGAGGTTGATCTGGCGCAGCGCGTGGTTCCATTCGTAATCGAAAGTCACCACGTTCTGCCGATTCCAGATCTTGAACCGCATCGGCGTCAGCGCCAGACGCGGCACTCCCGGGTTCGAACAGCGCGACAGGGTAATATCGTAATCGTCGATTTTACCTTCCGCCTTCAGCACCTTGTTGGCTTCGTAGGCCTTGCGGCCATCGGCGGTGAACGGCACCTCGCCAGAAACCGGCCGCAATTCCGTGGTCGGTCTGGCGATCAGCCAGACGCCCTCGATGTCGGGCGTGGCGGCCCGCGCGGCGCCCGCACTGCCGATGGCGAGCACCGCCCCGGCCAGCAGGGCCCGCAAGGCGGTTCGGGTTCGGTTGCGCTCGATAGCCATGTCGCCTCTTTCAGTTGCCGCCGGCGCGCGCGGCTTCGGTATCGGAAAAGAACTTGCCGTTCGGCAACTTCAGCGTCTTGAGCGCGCCGCCCGGCTGACCACTGATGTTGGGATGATAAGTGACGGTCACTTTGTCGCCGCGCTTGAAATCGCGCGGGTTCAGGCCCTGCTTGGCAAACAGCAGCGGGCTTCCGCTCACGATCGACATCTGGCTCTCGACGCCCTTGTCGAGATAAATCAACACCATCGACGAATGCGGCGCGCCCCAGCGGAATTCCTTGAGTGTCCCTTCGGCGGTCAGCGTCTGGTTCATGTCGTAGGCGGCGAACGAATGGTGCGCGCTCGCCTGACCAGCCGCCAGCCCGACACTCACGGTCAGGGCCGGAACCAACAGCCACCGATGTGCAAACTTATGCATTGAGCTACTCCAAGCGAAAGACATCCCGCCGCCGTCGCAAAAGGCGAACGTGGCCCCGTTCAGATGAGATGACAGCCGGCCCGGTCAGCCGGGATCAGCCATCGCCGGGCGCCGGCGATGGCGGCCTTTACGATCACACCCACCCACAATTTTACGTCCTGTTTCATCGGCAAAACCCCTCCTCGACCGGCGGCGTGCCGCGGACGGATCGGGCTTGGCCATGCGACAGACGTTATCGCAGGCGGCGGGGCCGAGTTAGATGCCTCAATTCAAAGACAGGCGGCGCGCTACGCCACCGCCAGATAACTCTCGGCGGGGCGGAGCATGACCTCAAGCTTCATGCGCGCGAGGCTGCCAGCAGCAACCACATCCCCTGCGCCGACCGCATCGAGAATGCGCCGGGTGATGGCAATCACATCCCCCCGGTCGGGCGGGACCAAAGGCGCGCTGCCAACGAAGATATTGGCCAGACCCAGAGACCGCACGATAATGGCGAGCAACGGATTGCCGCTCAGTTCGAGCAGGTGGTTCTCGATGGTCAGTGCCTCGAAGGCATCAGCCCCCGCCCATGGCGCGACGGGGGCCGCCGGATCCCGATCCGCGACCTTGACCCGGCGCGCCGCCAGAACGGGCGCGCTGCTGACCAGATAGGCGATCGTTTCGCGCAGATCCAAGGCCGGGGTCGCGCTCGCCACCAGGCAGGGCGCCAGCAGGCGGATCACACCCGTGGGGGCCGCCGGCGGCGCCAGTTCCGCACCCTTGCGCCCCTTGTGGCATCGCACGATGCCAAAATCCTGCAGGATCCGCCGGGCTTGCCGCACAACGTTATCGGTATAGCCCAGGCGTTCAGCAGTTTCCCATTCGGCCTCCTGCGTCCCCAAACCCTCGCTGAGCTCCCGCGTCATCCGCGCAGCCAACGCCATGGCGGACTTGCGGCCGGACAACGAGAAGGCACGCTCGGCGACCTCCAGTGCGACGGTCGGTGCATCACGGTCCGCAACGCCGGCGAGATCATCGAGCTGCGCAAAGGCCTTCGCCGGATCACCGCGCTGGATCGCAGCCTCCAGCACGTCATCGCGCGCGGGGGCCGCAGGGCCGTGGGAAATGCGCACCAGCATTTCGGCGAGGCGTGCAAGGAGCGCCAAGGTCGGCTTGCCCGACTGCTCGGCAAGATCTGCGGCAAAGCCGTCAACGCCGGCGGTGGCGGTTCGGTCGGGCAAGGATGCGCGCCGGCCGATCGCGACATCCACGATCGCGCGCCAGACCAGCAGCCTGAACTCCCCGATGCAGGCATGCGTTTTCTGCCCCAGCGCCAGATACATGACGACAGCGCCCACGACGTCTTCCAGCGCCGGCGCCGCCACGAACAGACCGCCGCCGGGCCCCCGGCGCACGTCGAGCAATCCGCGCGCTTCAAGAATGGTGACCGCTTCCCGGAAGGCCGGCCGTCCGATACCGAGGCGCTTGCGCACTTCTGGCAGGGCACCGAGCGATTGGCCAACCGGCCACCCCTGCCGAAGCAAGCCCATTTCCACGCCAAGCACCGCCTCGTGGGCAAGGCTGGCCGTCTCCACGTTACCCAGCATGCGGTCACTGACATGCTGCAATTCGTCTGCGCCAATTGCCCGCGCACGATCGCCTCTCACCATTCCCGGCATCCCTAATCCTGCTCTCAACCCGTTCGTTTTCTCGAGGCGTTCCGCGTTCAGAATCACCGTCATTCTCTCTATCATGCCCGCACCAGGCTGGTCTTGGAAATCGCGATGGACGCCGGCCATCGCATCCCCGAAACCATGGGCCGTGGCGCTCTGGCACCGCGCTCGTAGGTGCGACACGCCAAGGCGCAAGCGACCATCGCCGAACGCGCGAACCCGGAAGGGTTGCTCGCCCGGGATAAGAACGCAGGCCCGGACTTGCCAAGTTCATCCGCGCGACCTGACGCACAAGGCAGCACACATGCGGCGCCCGATGGTGCCAACGGCGGCATGGCCGCCATGCTGCGGCGTTCCAAGGCTTCCTTCACGCTCCGCTCCCAAATTCAAATGCGTCGGCCCTGCCGATCTGCTAAAGATATCTACTTGCAGTGCGACGAACGCCGCCCCGGATGCGCGGCACGTGCGTTGTGACGCTGCTCGAGAGGGATCAAACCCGACTCAGTTTTTTCCATGCTCCAAAATCTGCACCAATCAGTCATATTTAGACTGTTTGGTCAAGTATATTCGGGCCTGGAGCTTGCCGATACCGCCTATGATGCCGCACATCATATATCCAATATATTAGGCTGATATATTGTGTTTTTTCCTGCATTTCATCGAACAGAAACAGGCTGGTCGTCGGCGACTCAGCCGCAAACGACCCGTTGCGGCAACCGGCAATGTGGAATTCATGCACCTATCTTGCGCGCCTCTGGCTGCTAGCGTGAGGGCAGGTGGTTTCCCGAGGATCATAAGCCGGGGGCATCAAATGACCGCGGGGTGACGGACCGGGCGCTGGGCCAGGCGCGCGAGCGGCCCGAGATCGAATTCGTCAGCTCACGGTCAAATTCAGGCGGGATGTCGAATGAAGCGCACGCAATATCTGTTTTCAGCCGCGCTCCTCGCTGCCGCCGTTCTGGCGCGTCCGGCGATCGGCCAGAGCGCGCCCGCAACGGGCACGGCGTTCACGCGATCCGCGGGTGCAAAGGTGTTCGGCAAGTGGTGCAGCGATTGCCATGGCACGCCAAACGGCCCGGGTAGCATGGCGTTGCAGCGGCAATATCAAGGGAGCGTCAATCCCATTCTCGAACAGCGCAGCGACCTGAATCCGGACTACATCAAGCTGATCGTCCGGCACGGCATGTCGTTCATGCCTTCGTTCCGCAAGACCGAGATCAGCGACGCAGAGCTCACGCAGATCGCCGCTTACCTGACGTCTGCGCACGCGCGCGGGGTGAAGTAAGTGCAGATGTTGACGAGACGCACTGCAATCGGCGCCGGCCTGGCTTTCGCCTCGGCCGCTTGCGTCAATGGCGGGGCAGCATTGGCGAAAAGGACTGCGCGAACCCGTCCGTTCGATGCCTTGCTGGTTGACGAAACGGTGGCGATGCCCGCGCAAATGGGCGACTTTGTCCGCACTTGCGCGCGCCGGCTACCCGTCTTGACGATCGGGATGGATGCGGCCGGCCAGCCCGGATTGATGCGCACACTCGGCCAGAGCCGCGCCCTTGTCGGCATCAGTTCGGGCGCCACATTGTTCTGTCTGGAACGCATGGCCTGGGATCATGGCTTTCGCCTGACCGCACGGTGCCAGAGGGCCAGCGGCGATCTTGCGGTGCGTCAGGATATCGCTGCCTGTCTGGCCGGTTCCGCCGTGTCTGCGGCGGCGCCGCCGTCGCTGGTGCGCATGTACCGGCCGTCCCGCGCGGATGGCGTGGTGCATGTGTGGACCATGCAGACATCGACTTCGCGCCCAACCCGGCAGGACATTTGACCATGAGACTGCCTCCAAACGTCAGCGAAGCCGATTTCAACGCGGCGCTCAAGGCCTTCGCCAAGGTCGTCGGCGAAGACTGGTTGTTCACGTCGGACGATGACCTCGACCTCTATCGCGACTCCTATTCGATCGTTTGGGGCGAAACCGACGAGCGCACCGCGTCGGCCGCCATCGCTCCGGATCACGCCGATCAGGTTGTCGAACTGGTCAAGATCGCGAACCAGTACCGCATCCCGATTTACCCGATCTCCACGGGCAAGAACCTGGGCTATGGCGGCGCGGCCCCTGCCCTCGCCGGGAGCGTGGTACTCGATCTCAAGCGGATGAACCGCGTCATCGAGATCAACGAGCGCAACGGCTATGTGGTGGTCGAGCCGGGGGTCAGCTATTTCGACCTGTACAACTACATTCAGGACAAGGGCCTGAAGCTGTGGATCGATTGCCCCAGTCCGGGTTGGGGCAGCCTGATCGGCAACGCGCTCGATGGCGGCGTCGGCGTGACGCTGGCGCCCTATCGCAGCCATTTCGATGCCCAGTGCGGCATCGAGGTCGTTTTGCCCAACGGCAAGATGATGCGCACCGGCATGGGCGCCATGCCCACCGCCCAGACCTGGCAGCAGTTCAAGCCCGGCTTCGGCCCGCGCATCGACGGCTTGTTCAAGCAGTCGAACTATGGCGTCGTCACCAAGATGGGCTTCTGGCTGCTGCCCGCGCCGGAAGCCCACACCACCGCCGTCGCGACAGTGCCGAAGTTCCACGACATCATCCCGCTGATCGATATTGTCAGCCGGCTGGAACAGGGCAAGATCGTCCAGGGTTTGTGGAACCTGTCGAGCCCGATCACAGGGACGCCCGGCGATGCCGCTCACGCAGGCGGGCCACCCAAGCCGCTGGACCCCGCGATCGTCGCCATCCTCGACGATCCGAATGGCGCGGATATGGGCAAGCTAGAAGCGATCGCCCAGACGGCCGGCCTGCCCTTCTGGGCGTGTGAGTTCAATCTCTACGGCCCGAAAAAGCTGATCGAGGCGCAGTGGGCCTGCATCGGCGAAGCGATTGCGGCCATCCCCGGCGCGCAGTTCAAACTTAATGAGATCCGCAGCCTGCCCCTGCCCGCCGAAGAGCTTCGCACCATGCGCGATCTCGGCCCGCTGGGCATCCCCACGCTGCGGACATTCGATCTGGGCCCGATGCATGTCTTCGATGGTGAGGACGTCGTCGGCCACATCTTCTTTTCGCCGGTCATCCCGCGAACGGGTGAGGCCGCCATCGACGCCATGGGGGTCTTTTCCGCCATCGCCCGCAAGTACAAGATCCCCGGGCCGCCGCTGCCGGTCCCCTCGGCGATTTTCGAACGCGCGTTCCTGTTCGCCTTCGCGCTGCCGGTCACGCGATCGGCCGAGGTCAATGCCCGGATCCGCGCCATCTTTCATGAACTCGTCGTCGTCGCGACCGCCAAGGGCTGGGGTGAGTACCGGACCGCGCCGGCATTCTATGATCTGATCATGGACGGCTATTCATACAATGATCATGCCCTCCGCGGCTTCCTTGAGACGATCAAGGACGCCGTCGATCCCAACGGGATCATGTCCCCCGGGCGCTACGCGATCTGGCCGCGCCATTTAAGGGACGCCCGCGCATGAGCCCGACATGGACGACGCCGAACACGCAGCGCCAACCTATGGAAAGCAAGCATTTATGATCAACATGCAACGCCGAACGGTACGGCCATGGAAACTCGCCGTCGTCGCCCTTGCCGCGCTGTGGACGCAGGCGGTCGACGCGCACCACTCCTTTGGCAAGTTCGACATGACCAAGCTGGTGACAGTGTCCGGCACGGTGCGCGAATGGACCTGGGCCAACCCGCATACCTGGCTGATCGTGATCGTGAAGAAGGCCAACGGCACCACCGAGCAGTGGGCCCTGGTCGGATCGAGCCCCAACATGATGAGCCGCTGGGGCTGGAACGCCGCCGACATCAAGGTCGGCGACAAAGTCGTGGTCGATATCCATCCCGGACGCGATGGCACCGCGATCGGATCGTTGCAGACGGTGTTCCTGAACAACGGAAAAGTCCTCGCCGATCCCGCCGGCTCGACCGGTCAGGCGCTCGCCGGCGGCCCCAGCCAACTGCCCACCAAACCGCAGGGACAACCCTACAAATGAGCGATATGGCCACACCGCGGTTCCAGCGAACCGCAAACCGTTTCCGCCGGGGCAGCGCCTGCGCGCTGGGCGCGTTGGCCCTGTGGGCGCACGTTGCCCATGCCGATGATACGGCAACCCCGAAATCGGCGCAGCAACAGGCGCAAAGCTGGGCGGACATCGCCCGCCTCCCCGATTTCTGGCAAGGCACATGGCAATCGATCAGTCCGATCGCCGACGATTTTTCGACCCCGCCTGACTATACCCCGTCGGCACGCGACTACATCCAACACTACAAGCCCGCCGAGGATAGTCCGTTTACGAACTGCAAGCCGCTGGGCATGCCATTCGTCCAGAACATCGGCGGCATGCCGATGAAGTTCTTCCAGTCACCCGGAATGATCGCGCTCTATATCGAATCGTCGGGCATGACGCGTTTCATTCATACCGACGGACGCCAGCACACGGAACAGCCCAACCCGTCCTATCTGGGCGAATCGATCGGCCATTGGGAAGGCGATACCCTGGTGGTCGATACCACCGGGCTTGATCGCGACACCGTGTTCCAGATGGGCCGTGACCAGCGCGCACTGGTACAGGGCGACCACTCGCCGATCGCCGGCGTTATCTTCGGGCCGCACGGGCCGAATCTGCGGATCGTCGAACGTATGCGACTGGTCGATTTCAACACGCTCGAAATCCAGACCACGCTGTTCGACGATACCGTATTCAACCAGCCATATGCCTTGCCGGCGCGCCGGTTCATCCGCGGCATCGAACGCCGCAACGAGCCGCAGGAATGGGCTTGCACCGACAATCGGGACTATCTCGATCCGGTGACCGGCAAGCTCGAGCTGAACGTGAAGGACAAGGCGGAAAATCGCTGATCCATCGGCGCTGGGCGGAATTCATCCACCTATCTTGGATGGCCGCGCCTGCTAGCACGTAAGGCGGCGCGATGACGATGGAAACGGTCGGCGCGCTACCCATCTCGCGACGATCGATGGAACGGACGCGCAAGCGCGGCGGCGCTGGGGTTCGGGGGGCCGGTGGAGCGGCACTGCGCCCCATAGACGAATGAGCCCGACAAGGGACACACATTTGGGAGGGAAGATTATGAGTCGTATGCCTTATCTGCTATCGGCCTCGTTGCTGGCCTGCGCCGCGTCGGCCCAGCCTGTCTGGGCGCTGAGCCCCGGCGATGCCACAGGTGGCACGCCCGATGCCGCCTCGTCAGCGACGCCGCCGCCCGGCAACGACACCGAAGTGCGGGAAATCGTCGTCACGGCGGAGCATCGGACCAGCACCGCCCAGAAAACCGCCGCGTCGATCAGCGTTCGTTCGGGCGAGGAAATGTTGCTCAAGGGGCGTTATGAACTCAAGAATATTCTTGAGGATGTGCCTGGCGTTTCGGGCGGCGCTGCCGACAATGTGAACACATCCAAGGGCGGTGGCACCGACAATCCCGCCGTGGGCCTGACCATTCGCGGCGTGCAGTCCAATTCGGGCGCCGGCGGCAGCACGGTGACCACCGCGCCGGCTGCGGCGTTCTATATCGACGATGTCTACAATGGCGTCGGCGGTGCCTACGATGTCAATCGGGTGGAGATTTTGCGGGGGCCGCAGGGCACGCTCTATGGCCGCAGTGCGACCGCCGGCCTGGTTGCCATTCACACCAACGATCCCGACACGCACCGGCTGTCCGCAGACTTCACGACGGAGTACGGCAACTATAAACTGATGCACTACACCGGTGCATTGAATGTCCCGATTGTGACCAACAAGCTGGCCATCCGTATTTCGGGCAACGAGTATGATCGCGATGGCTACTATTCGGCCGGCGGCGACACATCCAGCACCGACCTTCGGATCAAGGCGCTGTGGACCCCCACAACCAATTTTTCCGCGCTGCTCGGTTATGCCCAGAACTACAATACGACGCATTCCGGCGGTGTGACCATCAATCAGGGCAGTTCACCGACCGACTTTGTCTATACGCCGCAGGCGGTGGCCCCGGGGCACAACGACTTCCATCAGTATTGGGGTAACTTCAACCTGAAGGCCGGTCCTGTTGAATTAACCTATATCCCGGCGTATCGCACCTGGTATCAAAATGCCACGCTCTATTCGCGTGGCGCGCTGGATGCCAATCAAACCGTCTTGACGCCCAAAGACGAATTCATGACTCATGAACTCCGGATCCGCAGCACCGCGCCCGATTCCAGGTTCAAGTGGCAGGCGGGATTGCTGTATTACGAGAAT
>Ga0302202_10006126_pt1 | contig 12039 bp, 8 predicted proteins | sample II_Bog_N3_3_FD_194579 | JGI IMG/M metagenome (GOLD analysis project Ga0302202, IMG submission 194579) | Peat permafrost microbial communities from Stordalen Mire near Abisko, Sweden - II_Bog_N3_3 | ecosystem: Environmental > Terrestrial > Soil > Wetlands > Peat | place: Sweden: Abisko, Stordalen... | reverse complement strand
GTATTACGAGAATTTTTATGGCTGGCGCGACGGGGCGGCCAGCGGAAATTTTTCCACCAACTATGTTGACCCCTACACCCACGCCCGGTCATACCAGTCGGGCATCCTGTTTGACAGCGGCCAGGCGTGGGCCACTTACTTCAGCGGCGACCCGGCCTGGGAATATGGCATCCATTGGATTCAGCCGAGCGCCTGCCTTAACTATCTGGCGCAGGATCCGGTGTTTTCCAATTACCAATACACTAACATGATGGCGGTTCGCAATGTCTGGTCGTCCAGCACCAACTGGAACGTCCCCACCTTCACCAACACCATCAGCCAGATGGGCGCGGGCCTGGGCGACGACATCCTGGGTTATGTGCAACTGTTCAATCCCGGCTGGGTGGCGTCGCAGCTGGACATGTATTGGGCCAGCGGCGATCCCATCGCCACGGACAACGCGGTGGCGGGCCTGACTTATTACAACACGCACGCCAACCGCCTGCTGGGTTCCATCCTGTGGAACTGGCACGCCAGCCTGCCGTGCAGCCAGATCTATTACAACAGCAACCGGCTGGAATACTCTTATGCGATCTACAATCCTGGCAGCACCTACCAGCTTGCCAACATCTACAGCAACAACGTGGTGCTCGGCCAGGTCTTGGTTGGGCCGGGAGCGTTGGTTCGCGCCACCAACCTGCTGACGGCGGCGGGTTCCGGCTTCCAAGTAATCGGGACTTCGCCTGTCAACGGCATCACCAATGTCGCCCCGCCGGTGACCCAGGTCGCCGTGGTGTTCAGCACCAACGTGGATGTCGCCACCTTAAGCACCGCCACCATCAGCGGGCCGGGCGTGAGCGGGCTGAGCCTGATTTCGGGAACCAACAGCCAGGTGGCGGTCTTCAGCATCACGGGCACCGTTCAAGTGAACCAGAATTACACGGTGACCATTCCAGCCGCAGCTTCCTCGGTGGATGACTCGGCCACGCTCGGCACGCCTTACATCTTCTCGTTCATGGCGCAGACGCCGCCGTCCGCCTCGACTAATGGTTCCTATCTGCTCGGACACTGGCGGCTGGACGAAACGTCCGGGAGCACCGCCGCCGATGCAACCACCAATCACAACGATGGCACTTACTATAACCCCACGCTGGGTCAGCCGGGCGCGTTTCCGATAACCACCAATGCCGTGCTGTTCAACGGCACGAACAGCTATGTGGCGCTGCCTTACAGTTACACCCTCGGCATGCTCGGCGATTTCACCGCGATGGCGTGGGTCAACCCGGCCAACGCGAACGGCTCGCTGCCAGTGTTTGGCACGGACAGCACCACGCCCGACCAGGGACTGCAACTGATGGTCCAGGGCGGTAAGGTCTATTTCGGTTTTTACGCGGACGACTCGGTAGGCGTGGGAGCCATCACCAACAACGGCTGGCAGCACATTGTATGGCGCTATCATAACGGCGAGCAGGCGATTTTCATCAACGGCCAGCTCGACTCCTTTGACGGCGGTCATGCGCCCTTTGGCGGCCTGGCTCCCGTCCTCATCGGCCGCAGTTCCGTTGGACTTGGTTCAACTAACAATCTAAACAGTGCCCGTTATTTCAACGGCCTGATTGACGACGCGCAAATCTACGGCCGCGCCTTGACGGATGTGGAAATCCTCTACCAATACCAGCACCCCGGCTATGAGAACACCAACGGCCTGGCCATCTTCCCGGTGGGCAACAAGGTGCCGGTCGTCAGCGCGGGGGCCAATCAGGTGGTCAATTACACCAACACCACCGTCGGCCTGTCGGGCTATGTCAGCGACGACGGCAACCCGAATCCGCCCTCGCTGGTCACCTCGCTCTGGACCAAAGTGAGCGGCCCTGGCACGGTGACTTTTGGCAACGCGGCCCAGACCAACACCACCGCCACATTTAGTTCAGCCGGCACCTATGTCCTGCAACTGACCGCGAATGACTCGGCGCTGACCTCGTCCAACCAGGTCACTATCTCGCTCTACGTCCCGTATCTCAGCGGCCATTACCGGCTGGATGAAACCAGCGGCACGGTGGCACCGGACTCATCGCCCAACCACAATGACGGCACCTGGATTGGTGCGCCGGTATTCAGCCAAACCGGCGCCCGCACCGGCACCACCAACTCAATCTCGTTCAACAACAGCACCTACGCCCAGCTTCCTTCCGCCGTCAACATGGGGCTGTGCAGTAATGATTTCACCGCCATGGCGTGGGTCAACCCGGCTAACGGCAACGACCAGTCGGTCTTCGGCACTGATTCCACCACGCCGCATCAGGGTTTGCAGCTCCTCATTCGCGGCTCCAAGGCCTACATGGATTTCTACGGCGACGCCACCACCGGCAGCACCAACGTTCCGACCGGCCAATGGACGCACATTGCCTGGCGCTTTCACCATGTGGGAACCAACTATGAACAGGTGCTATTTGTGAACGGTCAGGTGGATAAGTTCTCCATCAACCATCAGCCCTTCACCGGCACCGGCCCGCTCTTGCTGGGACGGTGGGGCTTGACCCGCTATTTCCAAGGGCTGATTGATGACGCCCAAGTCTATAGCCGCGCCCTATTGGATGCGGAGGTGCTGGCCGCTTACAACAATCCCGGCACGGAAAACACCAACGGCCCGCAGACAGTCCCGCAGGAAACCCGCCCGCCCACCATCACCCTCAACGGCGGCAGCCCGATGAGCATCATGGTCGGGACGAGCTTCACCGATCCCGGCGCCGTGGGTGCCGATTGCTACGGCAATGTGTTGCCCGTCACCACCTCCGGTTCGGTGAACACCGGCGTGGCCGGCACCAACACGCTGACCTATGTCACCACCGACGAGTTCAGTGTCACGGTCACCAACACCCGCATCGTGGCTGTCGTTTCCAAGGTCATGATATCGCTGGATTACGGGCCGAGCGGCTCCACCGTCCCCGCGCCGGCGGGATTCACCAAGGTGCTTTATGCCGGCGGCGGCGCCGCCGGAAACATGACCGTCTCGAACGCCGGCGGGAGCCCCTACACGCTGGTCTGCACCAACATCAAGGCTTACAACGGTGGCGGCTCCGGTTCGACGCTGGACAAGGACGGGCTTTATACTTCAGCCGGCGCCACGGCAGGCTTCAGCCTGACCGGTTTGCAGACCAACCTGCCGGTGGGCCTGTGGGCCTGCTATGGCTGGGACGGCACGGGCAAGGGGGCGAACGTCGTCTGGGCCGGCGCCACCAATTCTCTGACGACGGCCGAATCAGTCACCAGCCCGGGCACCAATACGATGCAATATCTCGGCACCGCCACCTCTGACGTCAACGGGACGGTTTCGGGAACCTTTTATGGTTCGGCCACCACCGAAGGGCAGGTGGGCGCCATGATTTACTATGTCGCCGGTTCCGTGACCGTCACCGTCACTAACCCGCCGTTTATCGGCAAGGTTTATGTGCAGGGCGGCCAACTCTTCTTCGCCGGCACCAACGGCACGCCGGGGGCCACTTATCGTGTGCTGGTTTCCACAAACCTAGCCACGCCGATGGCCGGCTGGACGCCGGTGGCCACGAACCCGTTCGGGGCCGACGCCTCCTTTGCCTATACCAATTCCGTGACGCCGGGCGGCGGCCAAGAGTTCTACCGCATGGTCTCGCCATGAACGGTCAAGACTGCGGTGCTGAAATACACCAGCGGCGCGAAGAAACCTCTTCGGGCCGTTTGGTTTTATGTGAAGTCGTCTAGATCCATCAATCATCAACTTTTTTTGCGGGCCGGTTGAAACCAGCACGCAACCGGGCAATGGTTTTCTGGTCGGCTCACAAAATCCAAGTCACTTGAAGAAAACCGGCCGGCCTTTGCCCGGGGCAAGGTGGCAAAATCCCCGGGCGATTTTTTTTGGCCTATTGCCCGGCCAGCACCGGTCGGTTGATGAACCAAAGGATTGCCGCCACCAGCACCACCAGCACCACCAGCACCACCATGCCCGCCACGGTGAAGAAGCGCATCTGCCTTTGATGCCATGAGGGGCTGCGTTTGCGTCTGGCGCTGGAATGACTTGCCACAGGATGACTCTGGCACAACTTTGGCCGGATGCAAATGCGGAGTCCGCCTTTATAAAAATTATCTCGCCTGGGAGAGAAATCTGGCCCGCCCGCTCCCGCTGGCTGGCTGGGTTGTTCGCGCCCGCGCCGGATTCATCAAAAGCGCACGCCCCAGCCGACGTTCAGGTAGAGGTCGCTCTTTTCCGGGATGTCACCATTGGCCTTGGTTTGGGGACATTGCTTGATCTCGAACTCGAGCGTGGTGATGGCATGATGGGTGTATTGCCCGGAAGCGTGGTCGGTGAGGATGCTCTGCCAGTTTTGGATGAAGGTCAGTCGGTCGGTGATGTCGGCCTTGAACTTGGAATTGAGCACGCCGGCGGGCGTGTCGGCGTAACCGCTTTCGTTGGTCTCGACGTTGGCGAAGCGGGTGTATTGGTAGCCGGGGCCGACGAACAGCGTCCACTCCAGCCCGGTCTGGTCAAAGACATAGTAACCGACGCCCGCGCCGGCGGTGATGCGGTAAGCGATATTGGCCAGCGGGTCGTGATAGACTTCAAACAGGGCGGGGCGCACGAACCAGTCCTGGTTGAGGCGGAGGTCGTAGCTGCCGTTGATGCGCTCGTTGTTGGCGCTCTGCTCGCCGTTGGCCTCGCTGAAATTATCGAGGTAGTTGAAGAGCAGGGTGGTGGCGGGTGTGCGGCGGGAGAGTTCGGCGGCGGTGTTGAAGGTGGTCTGGCGCTGGTTGCCCGACTATATGCTCAGGCCGAGCGTGGCGCTGCCCGGCACGCCAACGGTCATGGCAATCCGCACGGCTGCGCCGTCCGCCGTGTCCACCCACGGATGATTGGGAATGGCGAACACCAGCGAAAGCGGCGGCTGCACGGCAAGCTGCGTTTCAGTCACTTGGCGATTGAATGACTGGCGCAAGCTGTTCGTTGTAATCAGGCCAAAGCGTTTCATCTTGCCCGCGCGCACAAGCTAGGCGGCTTTGTGTCACCAATACATGACGAAATCCGCATTTTCAGGAATGTTTGGATAAACGCTGCGCAACGCATCAAGATAGCCGTCGTCCAGAGCCGGGCGAATTTTCCGCGCGCCTCGGCAAACTTGAAAAGGGTGCTGGCATGGCTGCGGAAGTTGCGGACGGTTCGCGGCGCGGCGTCCATGCTGTCGAACTGCGTTTGCAAGTCGCGCGTCGTCACCATGTCCACATTCATTGAAAACTTTTTCGCCAGCGTATTGAGCCGCGACACTTGGACGATGATTTTCATGGTTCAATTACGAAAGAAATGCTTCCTCCAGTCGTCCTCCCCATGGACCGTTATTAAATTCGGAGCGGAAGGGATAAGAGTGAAGCGACTGACACCATTCACTATACACCAGGTCAAGTTCAGGGGTTCAACGCGCGAAATTCAATCTCGGGGAATTCTTGCGGACGGCCACCAAAGTTCCTGCCTGCCTGCTTTCCTGATTAACCCGGTTTTGCCCATAGCCGGTTTAGAGCGGGATGAACTCGTGCGTGATTTTCCCGCCGGCCACTCGCAGCGGCCGGGCGCGCTGGTGCGCGCCGGTCGGCGGTAGCCGCCGTTTTGGCGCCCGCGCCGGGTCAATTGCGCCCGCCCGCCGCCAAGTGAAATTTTTCACAAACTTTTCTTGCGAAGGTGGCGGACAGTTGTTAAAACACGGCCTCGATTTTGTTGTTAGCCAAACAACTTTTGATTGGTAGAGGATTTAATTTTTAGAACTCAGTGATTTTTCCGAAGTGGACAAACAGTTTGCCGCTGGTGCTGGGCGTTTTCGCCGCGCTGGCCGGTGCCGGCGTGGCGGCGGGCGTGACGATTTATCTCACGCCCAAATACACCCGCGCCGGCTACCAGCCCGTGCAGCCGGTGCCGTTTTCCCACAAGATTCACGCGGGCCAGCTCGGCGTGGACTGCCGCTATTGCCATAACGGCGTGGAAAAATCCTGGTTCTCGAATCTCCCCGGCGCGTCCACCTGCATGAACTGCCACAACCAGGTGTTGAAGGATGATCTGCGCCTGCAAATCGTCCGCGACAGCGCGGCGAACAATACGCCGGTGCCGTGGGTGCAGGTGCACATCGTGCCGGACTATGTTTATTTCAATCATTCCGTCCACGTCACGCGCGGCATCAGTTGTGTCGAGTGCCACGGCCGTGTGGATCAGATGGACGAAGTCCGCGAGGTCAAGTCCATGAGCATGAGCTTCTGCCTGGATTGCCACCGCGACCCGGCGGCGCACATCCGCCCGACGGACAAAGTCACGAAGCTCGACTGGCAGTGGAGCACCAATGCCGCCGAAGCCGAACATTTGCAGGACGTGAACGGGAAGAAGTTTGTCCACGACTGGAAGGTGGAATCACTCCAGAGTTGTTCAGCGTGCCACCGCTAATTATGAATTTACGATTTACGATATACGATTTATGCGCTGCCTTCCAAAACGAAAGCGGCCTGAAATCTATTGCGACTCGTAAATCTTATATCGCAAATCGTAAATTGGTCGCCGTCGCATGAACCATTCGCCAACATCAAATTCAGCAAACGGCAAGCGCTATTGGCGCAGCCTCGATGAGCTGGCGGACACGCCGGAGTTCAAGGACTGGCTGCACCGCGAATTTCCCGTCGGCGCGAGCGAGATGGTGGAGGACGGCCAGAGCCGCCGCAACTTTCTCAAGATCATGTCGGCGTCGTTTGCCTTCGCCGGCATCGCGACGTTGGGCGCGGGCTGCCGCCGGCCGGAAGAGCATCTGGAACCGTTCGGCAAGCAGCAAGACAACTATACTTTTGGCGAGGCGCAGTATTTTGCGACCGCCATGCCCACGCGCACCGGCGCGATTCCGCTGGTCGTCAAATCTTACGAAGGCCGGCCGGTAAAAATCGAAGGCAACGCGCTGTTCCCTGGCAGCAACGGCAGCACCGACCGTTACGCGCAGGCTTCCATTCTCGACCTTTACGACGTGGACCGCGCTCGCCATTTCAAGCACGACGGCAAAGAAGTTTCCAGCGACGAAGCTTTGGGTTTCCTCGACGAGCTTTCCAAGAAATTTGCGGCGAACTCCGGCGAAGGTCTGGCGTTCCTCGCCGAAAGCAGCACGTCGCCGTCGCGCGCGCGACTGCAAAAAATCATCGCACAGAAGTTTCCGAAGGCGCAGTGGTTTACCTACGACGCGATTGATTCCGGCATCCACCAGCGCGCGGCGACGCAGGCGTTCGGCCAGCCGGTGAAGCCGGTTTTCCATTTCGACAAGGCGAAGGTCATCCTGTCGCTGGATTGCGATTTTCTCGGCGGCGAGGACGACGCGCATAATCACATCCGCAAATTTGCCGCCGGTCGCAAGGCGGAGCAGGGGATGAGCCGGCTTTACGCGGTGGAATCGTTGTTCACGCTGACCGGGGCGAGCGCGGATCATCGGCTGCGGATTCCTGCGAGCCACATCGTTCAATTGGGTTTTGCGCTGTTGGCGGAGATTGATTCTTCGCGTGCTTCAAATGCCTTGGTTAATGACGCGGTCAAACTGGATCCGAAATGGATCAAGGAATGCGCGAATGATTTGAAAGCTGCGGGCGGCAAGGCGCTGGTCGTTGCCGGCCAACGGCAACAGCCGGTCGTTCATTGGATTGCCAACGCCATCAATTCAGCGCTCGGCGCGGTTGGCAGCACGGTGACTTTGATTCCGGCGGAGAAAGTTGCCGCTTGGGACATCGAAGGATTTGAAGGCAGCGCAGCCGACACGCTGGTCATTCTCGGCGGCAATCCGGCTTACAATTTGAATTGGTCGCCGAAGCAAAAAACGGTTGTCCGGCTTGGTTATTACGAAGACGAGACTTCCGAAAAATCGAATTGGAATTTTCCTGCGACGCACTATCTCGAATCCTGGGGCGACGCAACCACCAGCGACGGAACGCTCGTTCCTATTCAGCCGTTGACTCAACCGTTATTTGGCGGTTTGACGGAATTGGAATTTCTTGCGCGACTCGCTGGTGAATCGCAGGCGAGTGCCTACGAAATCGTCCGTGCGACAACCGGCGGTTCGGATGAAGAGTGGAAAAAGATTTTGTTCAGCGGCTTTAAGGCGAATTCTGCTCCGCAACCAGTCGAAGCGAAAATTTACGGCAGCTTTCCGGGTGGGCATGGCGGCGGGGTGCTTTCAAAAGATCGCCTCGAAGCAATTTTCTTCCGCGACGCAAAAGTTGATGATGGGCGTTATGCGAATAACGGATGGATGCAGGAATTGCCTGACCCCATCACGAAGATGACGTGGGACAACGCCGTGCTTGTAAGCCGTGCGACGGCAAAAGAACTTGGGTTGCAAAATGGCGACATAGTTGAAGTCGCGTGGGGTAGCGTTGCTTTCATCGGTATAGAACCACCATTTTTGGGCAGTATAAAAGGTCCAATTTGGGTTCAGCCTGGAATGGCAGATTATTCAATTGGCCTCGCGCTGGGTTACGGACGCGAAAAAGCCGGTCGCGTTGGGACGGGTGTTGGCTTTAACGCCTACAAACTTTTAAGCGATAAAATTTTTGGCGGTAAATATGTTGTCGCCAGCGCGACGGTGAAGAAGACCGGCGAGACTTACACGCTGGCCTGCACGCAGCATCATTGGTCAATGGAAGGCCGCCCGGCGGTGCGCGAGGCGAACCTCGACGAGTTCATCAAGGAACCGACGTTCGCGCAGGAAAAATTTCACGGTGTCGAACCGCCCGTCGTCCAGTCGCTTTACCCAAACCCGCTCGACGAGGCGAAGAAGACGGCCTTGCACCAGTGGGGCATGACCGTTGACCTGAACGCGTGCGTCGGCTGCGGCACCTGCGTCCTCGCGTGCCAGAGCGAGAACAACATTCCGATTGTCGGCAAAGACCAGGTGCTGCGCGGCCGCGAGATGCACTGGATGCGCATTGACCGGTATTTCACCAGCGATCCCAAGCGGAAGGACAACCGGAGTATTTTTGATCCGAGGGCGGACGAAAACCAGACGGACGAGAACCAGCAGTTTGCGGAGTGGATTGACGATGTGCAGGCGGTGAACCAGCCGATGCTCTGCCAGCAGTGCGAAGCCGCGCCGTGCGAAAGCGTCTGTCCCGTGAACGCCACCGTCCACGACCAGGAAGGCTTGAACGTGATGGCGTATAACCGCTGCATCGGCACGCGCTATTGCTCGAACAATTGTCCGTATAAGGTTCGCCGCTTCAATTATCTCGATTTCAACAAGCGCCCTTTGACTGAACTCAAGGGGACGATGTATTCGACCACGCTTACGCACAAGACGGATGGTGAATGGGATTTGCTGCGCTGGTGGAAGGATCCGAACAGCGGCATGCGGTCGGAAGACGAATGGGATCTCATCAAGCTTTCGAAGAATCCCGACGTGACGGTGCGCATGCGCGGTGTCATGGAGAAATGCACTTACTGCACGCAGCGCATCGAGCACGCGAAGATCGCGCAGAAGGCCAAGGCGGGTGCGAGCGACAACGTGCGCTTGTCCGAAGCGGCCGGCACCGTGCCGAAGACGGCGTGCCAGCAGGCGTGTCCGGCGGGCGCAATCACGTTCGGCGATGTCAGCGACCCGAACAGCTCGGTGTCGAAAGCAAAATTGCTGCCGCAGAATTATTCCGTGCTCGCCGAACTGCTCACGAAGCCGCGCACAACTTATCTGGCGCGCATCCGCAATCCGAATCCCGCGATGCCGGATTATCATGATCCATTTAGCACGGAAGAATACGACAACGCCAGTCTCACGAAAGGAAACAGCTAATGGCTGACTCCGCGCTCAATCTGGAAGAGCTAAAGCGCCTCGCACCGCCGGCGGAATTGCAGCGGGCACCGGTCGTCGAAGGCAAGCCCGGCCTTGGCGCGCTGACGGACAAGCTGTCGGCGTTCGCCGAGGCGAAGACGCCGGTCTGGTGGTGGATTGTCTTCATTCCGGCCGCGTTTGCCGCGACGGTGATTTTCCCGACCTGTCTGTTCTACCAAGTGTTCACGGGCGTCGGTGTCTGGGGCAACAACCATCCGGTGATGTGGGGCTTGGACATCGTGAACTTTATCTGGTGGGTCGGCGTCGCGCACGCCGGCACGCTGATTTCCGCGCTGCTGTTTTTGACGAAGCAGCATTGGCGCACGACGATTGGCCGCATGGCCGAGGCGATGACCGTTTTCTCCGTCATGATGGCGGGACTTTATCCGGCCATTCACGTCGGTCGCGCGTGGTTCGACTGGTTCATGTTCCCGGTGCCGAATTCCAATGGCCTGTGGCCGCAGTTTCGTTCGCCGCTGATGTGGGACGTGTTCGCCGTGAACACTTATCTGGTGGTTTCCAGCTTGTTCTGGTTCATGGGCATGATTCCCGACTTCGCCGTGCTGCGTGATCGCTCTACGACGCGCATCCGCAAAACCATTTTCACTTTTCTCGCGATGGGTTGGACGGGTTCGGCGCGGCAATGGCATAACTACGAAAAAGCCTACGTCGTCCTCTGCGGCCTGTGCACGCTGCTGGTGTTCACGGTGAGTTCCATCGTCGGTCTTGACTTCTGCACCGCCCAGATCGCGGGCTGGCATGCGACGATCTTCCCGCTCTACTTCGTCATTGGCGCCGTCTTCTGCGGTTTCGGCATGATGCTGGTCATCCTGATTCCGCTGCGCAAACTGTGCGGTCTGGAAAACATCATCACGAAAAGCCACATCGACAAGGTCGCCAAGCTGGCCTTGGTCAGCGGCTTGATCATCGATTATATCTACCTGATGGAATTTTTCATCGCCTGGTACAGCGGCGACCCGTATGAGCGCTGGGTGTTTGGCCACCGCTTGTTTGGCCATACCTACATGGTGCTGGGCTGGATGCTCATCGGCATCAACGTCTGCGTGACGCAGCTGCTCTGGTTTAAGAAAGTCCGCGCAAATCTGCTGTGGCTGTTCATCATCGGCCTGCTCATCAACTGCGGCATGTGGAGCGAGCGCTTTGTCATCGTCGTCGGCTCGCTCTACCAGGATTTTCTCCCGGCCAACTGGGGCAAATATATGCCGACAATCTGGGATATCGGCCTGTACGTCGGCACGCTCGGCGCGTTCTTCATGCTTTATCTGTTGTTCGTGAAATTCCTGCCGATGATCGCCATTTCCGAAGTCAAAGGCGTCATGCCCGAAGCCGACCCGCATCATCCGCTCGGCGGCGCGAAGAAGGAGGCCGGCCATGAGTGAAAAGATTTACGGCCTGATCGCCGAATTTGATTCCCCGGCGGCAATTTTGCACGCGGCCGAAAAAGTCCGGGACGCCGGCTATCGGCGCTGGGACGCGTTCACGCCGTTCCCGATTCACGGTATGGACAAAGTGATGAAGCTCGGCAACTCGCTCGTCGGCTGGGTGGCCTTGGCGGGTGGCGCCTTCATGTTTCTCAACGTCGCCGGCCTGATCTGGTTCAGCAACGCGTTTGATTATCCGCTCATCGTCGGCGGCAAGCCGATGTTCAGCGTGCCCATGACCTTTGTGCCGTCGTACATCATGCTCATCATGGGCGGCGCGCTCGGGGCTTTGATTGGCATGCTCGGCTTGAACCAGCTGCCGCGCCTGCATCATCCGCTGCTGGATCAAAAGCGGTTCGATCTGGTCTCCCGCGACAAATTCATTCTGGTCATTGGCGCGCAGGATGAAAAATTCTGCGCCACGGAAACCAAGCAGCTGCTCGAAGCTGTCGGCGGCCGGCACGTCGAAATCGTGGAGGACGTCGAATGATCCGCAACCTCATTTCCATCTTGTTGATCGGTGCGGCCATCGGTGCCGCCGGGTTTGGCATGCTGGGCTTGCAAGGGCGGATGATGCGCCAGCCGCCCTTTGAATTGTTCCCGGACATGGATCGCCAGGCGAAACTGCGCCCGCAGGAACCGTTTCAGTTTTTCCCGAACGGCGTCAGCTCGCAATTGCCGCCCGCCGGCACCGTCCCGCGCAGCCAGCCGATTGCCACCGCGGACGGCGCTGTCTATCGCTTTGCAGACTCGCCGGTGAACAC
>Ga0302202_10006121_pt1 | contig 12048 bp, 10 predicted proteins | sample II_Bog_N3_3_FD_194579 | JGI IMG/M metagenome (GOLD analysis project Ga0302202, IMG submission 194579) | Peat permafrost microbial communities from Stordalen Mire near Abisko, Sweden - II_Bog_N3_3 | ecosystem: Environmental > Terrestrial > Soil > Wetlands > Peat | place: Sweden: Abisko... | reverse complement strand
CCCTCCCCTGGAGGGAGGGGGAGGATGCCACGACTTCCCGGACCTCCTCCGGCACCACCACGACCACCCGTCCGGCGGCTACATCCACCACCGGCACGCAGGCCTGGGTGAAGGGCACAATCAGCGCCGGGGCGTGGTCGCGTTCGATCTCGATGCTGGTGCCGGCGCCGTAGTCATGCACCACCGCCACCCGACCCAGCGCCGCACCCGCCGGATCGAAGGCCGGCAGCCCGATCAGGTCGGTGAGGTAGAACTCGTCCTCATCCGGCGGCGGCAATTGGGTGCGCTCGATATACAAGGGCGTGTTGGTCAGCCGCTCCGCCACATTGCGGTCGGTGACTTTCACCGCGGCATCGCCGACCAGCTCCGTCACCTCCGCCACACCCTCGCCGCGCCAGCGCAGGGCAAAGCGCCGCCCTTTCGCGTCGGTCAGCGGACCGTACGTGGTCAGGCCGGCGGGATCGGCGGTGTGGCTCGTCACCCGCACCAGTCCGCGCACGCCATGTGCTCGGCCGATCACGCCCAGCAGGATGCGGCTGTCTGGCACAGAAACCTAGCCAGCCGCCGCGACGGCCTTGGCACGCTCCTGCGCCTTTTTCTTCGGCGCGGACTGGTGCGGCTGCTCGTTCCAGGCCGGCATCGGCGCCAGCCCGGCCTTGCCGAGGAAACGCGCCACCCGTTCGGTCGCGATCGCGCCGTGGCCCAGCCAATGGGTGAGGCGTTCGGGTTGCAGGCGGACGCGATCGGCGTGTTCGGCCGGCAGCATCGGGTTGTAGCTGCCCACCTTCTCGATGAAGCGGCCATCGCGCGGGCTGCGGCTGTCGGCGATCACGATGTGATAGTACGGACGCTTCTTCGCGCCGGCACGAGCGAGGCGGATCTTCAGACCCATGGTTTCATCTCTCCTTTGGATTCAAAACGGGCGCCGGCCCTGGCCGGGCATGCCCTTGGACATCAGGGACGACAGGCCACCACGCATCAGGCCCTTCTGCCCCATCTTGCCGACACGCTTCATCATCGTCGTCATGTCGTCGAACTGCTTCAGCAGCTTGTTGACATCCTGCACCGAGGTGCCCGACCCGGCGGCGATGCGCTTCTTGCGGCTGGCCTTGATGATGTCGGGCTGGCGCCGCTCCTTCTTCGTCATCGACGAAATGATCGCCGCCTGGCGGCCGAACACCTTCTGGTCGATATTGGCGCCCTCGAGCTGCGCCTTCATCTTGGCGGCCCCCGGCAGCATGCCCAGGATGTTGGAAATGCTGCCCATCTTGCTGATCTGCTTCAACTGGCTGGCATAGTCGTCCAGGTCGAACTTGCCGCGCATCATTTTCGCGGCCAGCCGTTCGGCCTCGGCCTGGTCGATGGTCTCCGAGGCCTTTTCGACCAGGCCCACGATGTCGCCCATGCCCAGGATGCGGCCGGCGACGCGTTCGGGATGGAAATCCTCCAGCGCGTCCTGCTTTTCGCCGACACCCACCAGCTTGATCGGCGCGCCGGTGATCGCCTTCATCGACAGCGCCGCGCCGCCGCGGGCATCGCCGTCCATCCGGGTCAAGACGATGCCGGTGACACCGACCGCGTCATTGAAGGCCTTGGCGGTGTTGACCGCGTCCTGGCCGGTCATCGCATCGACCACCAGCAGCGTTTCCGCCGGGTTGGTCATGGCGCGGATCTGCTTGACCTCGTCCATCAGCGCCTGGTCGATCGACAGGCGGCCGGCGGTGTCGAGGATGACGACGTCAAACCCCTCCCGCCGAGCGGTGTCGAGGGCGCGGAGGGCGATCTGGACGGGGGTCTGGCCGGCAATGATTGGCAGGCTGGGCACCAGCGCCTGTTCGGCCAACTGCTGCAACTGAAGCTGCGCGGCCGGACGCTGCGTGTCCAGGCTGGCCAGCAGCACGCGCTTGCGGTCGCGGGTGCGCAGCCGCAGCGCGATCTTGCCCGACGTGGTGGTCTTGCCCGACCCCTGCAGCCCGACCATCAGGATCGCGACAGGGGGCGCGGCGTTCAGGTTGATCGGGACCGCACCCTCTCCGCCCAGGGACTCGATCATCACGTCGTTGACGATCTTGACGACCTGCTGGCCGGGGGAGACGGAGTCGAGCACCTCGGCGCCGATGGCGCGATCGCGGACTTTGTTGATGAAATCGCGCACGACCGGCAAGGCGACGTCGGAATCCAGCAGCGCGAGGCGGACCTCACGCAGGGCTTCGTTGACGTCGATTTCGCTCAGCGCCCCGCGGCGGCGGAGGCGATCGAAGACGCCGGTCAGCTTGTCGGACAGTGCTTCAAACACTGGTGCGAACCTTCCACAACGACAAACGCGCCGCTGCGCGAACCCTCGCGGAGCGGCGGAGCCCCCGCGTCAGGCGGGGACCGGGGCGCAATGCTATCCCGGATGGCGGCTTATGGGCGGATGGCGGGCGGGAGTCAACGCCGCTGAACATTGGTGAACAGGATCAGCCCCTTCAGCATGCCGGTCAGATCATTCCGATAGGCAACGGGCTGGTAGTAGAGGCCCAGCGGCACGACCGGCACATCCTCGATCGCCTGCATCTGGATCTGGCGCGCCAGCGCCTGCTGCGCCGGCAAGTCAGGGGCTCGCAGCCATTGGTCGCGCAAGGCTTCCAGCTTCGGCGCGGTCGGCCATCCCGCGGGCGCGTTGGCGCCGTTGCCGCGAAGCTGCGCATGGCCGGCGGGATTGTCCCAGTCATAGCCGCCGGACATCGCGCCATAGACGTTCCAGCCGCCCTCCGCCACCGGCTGGCGGCGGGTCATCCGCTGCACCACGGTGCCCCAGTCGGTCGAGACGTAATCGACGTTCAACCCAATCTTGCTCAGCATGTCCGCGCCGACCTGGCAGATGGCGTTGATCCGCGCCACGTCGGCGGCGCCGAGGAACACGATTTTCTCCCCCTGGTAGCCAGCCTCCATGACCGATCGCTTCAGCGCCGACAGGTCGTGTGGGCCGTTCAGTGCCGCGAGCCCCGCATCGGAGGCATAGCGCGACCCCGGAGCGAAGAACCCGATATGGTCGTTGACCACGCCGGGATCGGTCTCGCCGGTCACCGCGGTCATGAAATCGCGCTGGTTCACCGCCTGCAACACCGCGCGCCGGATGGCGGGGTTGTCGAAGGGCGGATACATCTGGTTCAGCCGCAGGGCGCCGATCAGGCCGGAGGTCTCCACGACCTCCACCTTCAGGTTGCGATCGCGCCGCAGGCTGGGCACCAGGTCCATCACCGGCTGTTCGACCCAATCGACCTCGCCGGCCTGCAAGGCGGCGGCCTGGGTCGCGGGGTCCGGCGTGGTCAGCCACTCGACCCGATCGAAATGCACGATCTTCGGCCCGGCGCAGAAGCTGGGGGTGCCGTCGGCGCGCGGCACGTAGCCGTCGAATCTGGCATAAACGTTGCGCGCGCCGGGCACCCGCTGGTCGGCGAGGAAGCGGAACGGCCCGCTGCCGACCATTTCGGTCAGCCGGCCGCCCGGGGTCGCGGTCAGACGCTCCGGCATGATCGCGGCCATCACATTGGTGGGCTTGGCGAGCGCCTGCGGCAGCAGCGGAAACGGCCATTTGAGACGAAACCGTACCGTGCGGTCCGAGACCGCCGCCAGCTCGTCGGTCGCACCCATCAGCGATTGCCCCCAGGCATCGACCACGCCCCAGCGCCGCAGGCTGGCGACGACATCGCGGGCCAGGACGGGGCTGCCATCGTGAAACATCAGCCCGTCGCGCAAGGTCAGCGTCCAGGTCTTCCCGTCATCCTCGACGCTGTAGCCGGCGAGCATCTGCGGCTGCGCGTTGTTCGCGGCGTCCAGCGCGAACAGCGTATCGAACACCATCATCACGTGGTTGCGCGTGATGAAGGCACTGACCAGCGGGTCGGTCAGCGCGAGGTCGGCGTAGGGGATGAATTTCAAGGTCGTCGTGGCGGCAGCCCGCACAATGGATGGGCAGGACAAACCGGCACCGGCGAAGAATGCAGCAGAGCTGCGGATGAATCGCCGTCTATTCATGCCAAACTCTCCGCCAGCGCTTAATGGATGCCTGGTCTGGCATCACATGGCGCAATACGTCGCAAAAAGCAGGCCAGGCTATCGCGGACGCCGGCGGCGCTACGCGGATGGGCTTTCAGGCCCGCTCCCGCTGGCTGTCGGTGCGCAACTGGCCGCAGGCGGCCAGGATGTCGCGTCCGCGCGGGGTCCGCACCGGCGCCGAAAATCCCGAATCGTTAACAATCCGAGCAAATCGGGCAATGGCAGAGGGGGTGGAGGGTTCGAAGCGGCTGCCGGGCCAGGGATTGAAGGGAATCAGGTTCACCTTGGCCGGCAAACCGGCGATCAGACGCACCAGTTCGCGCGCCTCGGCTTCGGAATCGTTCACCCCCTTCAGCATCACGTATTCGAAGGTGATCCGCCGCGCATTGGAGGACCCGGGATAGCGGCGGCAGGCGGCGATCAAGTCCTGGATCGGATATTTCCGGTTCAACGGCACCAGCTCGTCGCGCAGTTCGTCATGCACCGCGTGCAGCGACACCGCCAGGTTCACGCCGAGCTCGGCCCCCGCGCGATCCATCATCGGCACGACGCCGGAGGTCGATAAGGTGATCCGCCGGCGCGACAGTGCAATGCCCTCGTTGTCCATGACGATGGTCATCGCCTTGGCGACGTTGGCGTAATTGTACAGCGGCTCACCCATGCCCATCAGTACGATGGTGGACAAAAGCCGCGGGGTTTCGCCCTTCGGTGAGGGCCATTCGCCATAGGCGTCGCGGGCGGCCATGAACTGGCCGACGATCTCCGCCGTACCGAGGTTGCGCACCAGCGTTTGCGTGCCCGTGTGGCAGAACCGGCAGGACAGGGTGCAGCCGACCTGGGACGAAATGCAGACCGCACCGCGATCTTCCGCGGGATCGGGGATATAGACCGTCTCGGCTTCCTGCCCGTCGCGGAAGCGGAACAGGAATTTCCGCGTGTCGTCGGCGCTGGTCTGCACCACCGCCGCTTCCGGCCGGCCGATGATGAAACGGTCGGCCAGTTTCTGCTGCAACGGCTTCGCGATGGAGGACATCCGGCCGAAGTCGGTCACCCCCTGGTGGTAGATCCAATGCCAGAGCTGCTTCACCCGGAATGGCGCTTCCCCGATTGCCGCCAGTTCCGCCGCCAGTTCGGCGCGCGACAGGCCGATCAGATCGCGCCGCCCGTCCGCCAGCGCGGCATCCGGCGGATCGAACAGCGCTGATTTCGCCAGGATGCGGGTCCGTTCCGCCGCGGTCAGGTCAAGGTTCACTTGCCGGGGCACGCCTTGACGATCGCCGCATAGGCGGCGCTGAAGCCCTTCAAACTGTAGGTATCCGTCACCTGCGCGTCCTTCGGTCCAGGGGACCGCGCGATTGCTCTGCTGCCCTTGTGGAACGACGCCACCACCGCCTTGCCGTCGCGGGCGAAGGCGTTGCGCTTGTCGGTGTAAAAATCCAGCGCCGTCTGGTCCACTTGCACGGTCACGACGGCATTGGGGGCGAAGGTAAATCCCGCCTCGATCGCCACCGCGTCGCGCCCGGACGGACGCTCCGTCACCGTCAGGATGACCGGCCCGCGGCCAGGCACGGCCGGGGAGGAGGATTGTGCGCGGGTGAAGGCGTAGCACACGGTCTGGCCCGACTCCTGGTGCGTCGCCGCGGTCCAGTCGTCGAACTTGCCGATCGACGTCGGTCCGGCGGCGGCTGGAGCGGGATGAGCCGGCGCGGGATGGGCCGGCGCGGCCGGCTTGTGGGTCTGCGCCAAGGCCGGGGCGGCCGTCAGGGCGAGCAGCATTGCGATTCGGGGGAGGAGCATGGCGTATAAATACGGCTCGTAACCGCGCCAAACAAGCGCGCGCCCATCATGCCTTGCAAGCGTAGCGGTTGGCCTCCGCCGCGGTGGCGGGCTATGCACCACACATGACTGACCCCACCGACGCGCACCTGGCGGCCCAGTACGAGGCCTACCCCTACCCGCGCCGCGACCCGCGCGACGAGGCGAAGCGGCTGGTGACCGGCAGCCCCGGTCATTTGCGGGAGATCGATCACTGGGTCTTCGGCGCCACCCGCTCGTCGTCGCAGCCGCTGCGCGCGCTGATCGCCGGCGGCGGTTCGGGTGACGCCACGATCATGCTGGCGCAGCAGATGGCGGCGCTGCGGCGCCCCGGTTCGGTGACCTGGCTGGACCGGTCGGCCGCCGCCCTGCGCATCGCCCGATCCCGCGCGGCGGCGCGCAAGCTGGACAACATCGTCTGGGAACTTCGGTCTTTGCTGGATTTGCCCGTGAAGGAGCTGGGCCCCTTCGACTACATCGACTGCTGTGGCGTGCTGCACCATTTGCCCGACCCGGCCGCCGGCCTGCGCGCGCTGCTCTCCGTCCTGGCGCCGGATGGCGGGCTGGGACTGATGGTCTATGCGCCGCATGGCCGTACCGGGGTCTACATGCTGCAGGACGCACTGCGGCTGCTGGCACCGGTGGAGCAGGCACCGGCGGCCCGGCTGGATACCGCGAAGCGGGTGATGCGGCATCTGCCGGAGACCGCATGGCTGCGCTTCAACCGCGGCTTTGACGATCATTTGAACGGGGGCGATGCCGGGTTGTACGACTTGCTGCTCAACCCGCGCGACAGAGCCTTTACGGTGCCTGAGCTGCACGCTTTGTTGACCGAGGCGGGCTTGCAGATCGCCTGCTGGGTCGAACCGATCCGCTATGACCCGGCGCCATTGCTGCCGGACCCCAGGCTGCGCGCGCGCCTCGATGGGCTCGACTCGGTGCAACGGGCCGCGCTGGCGGAAGCCCTGGCCGGGAACATGGCGGTCCATACCGTGTACTGCAAGCGGGCCTGCGAGCCCGTCCACCGCGCGGACCCCTTCGCGCCGGATGCGGTGCCGGTCTGCCGCGACATCAGCGGTGAGGACCTGGCCCGCGGCATCCAGCCGGACGGAACGATCACGGTGCGGCTGGACGGGCTGCGGGTTCCGGTACCCCTGCCCGCTTTAGCCGAGCCCATCCTGAACCTGGTGGACGGGCGCCGCAGCGTGGCCGCGATCGAGGCGACCCTGGTGGCACGCGGGATCGCCGAGGCGGCGGTCCGGCGCGCCTGGCGGGAAACCTTCCCCGCGCTGGAGCGGATCAATCGGCTGTTGTTAGCAGCGCCGGCCGCGGCGCGCGCGCTGCCTCAATCGCCAGGCGCTGCATGACCTCCGCCGTCTGGGCATCCGCCGGCAGCATGGCCTCGATCCGCAGTTCAGCCAGAGTGATGTCCACGGCGCTGCCGAACACGGTGGTGGTGTTCAGGAACGCCAGGGTCCCGTCGATCGAGGCCACGCAAAACGGCACCGCGACACCGTTATCCGCCAGATAGTCCTGGCGTCCCGTTTCCGCCGGGGGCGCCGGATAGTCCAGGATTTCCTCGAGCAGGTCGCTCAGTTCGGGATCGCCGCTGCCCTCGATCTGGCGTTTCAGCCGGCCGATCACGTGCGCGCGCCATTGCTGCGGATTGGTGATGCGGGGCGCCAGCCCGGCGGGATGCAGGCAGAGCCGCAGCAGATTCACCGGCTTGCGCATGAGCATCGGGTCGGCACCGGCAACCATCCGCCAGAAGGACGGGTTGGCCGCAATCACGCCCCAGTGCCGGTCCACCGCCAAAGCGGGATAGGGATCGTAAGCGGCCAGCACCGCGTCGATCCCCGCGCGTGCGGCAACCAGCGCTGGGTCCGCCAGCGGCCGTTCCTGGAACGACGGGGTGAAGCCGGCGGCTGTCAGCAGCAGGTTGCGCTCGCGCAGCGGGATTTCCAGCCGCTCCGCGATCCGCAGGACGACATCGCGGGTGGGTGGCGACCGGCCGGTTTCGAGACAGCTCAGATATGCGGTGGAGATGTCCGCCGAACAGGCAAGGTCGTTCTGGCTCATGCGGCGGCGCTGCCGCCATTCACGCAGGAGGTCGCCGACGGGTTTAATGGTCGTCATCATGAGGAGGCCGTCATAACACAACCGCACGTGGAGTTGCATTAGTACGTTGTTAATATGTCGTGAGCCTTGCCGGACCGGTCGCGAGGCGCTTGCCTGCTACCGCACCGCGCCCTTGTCGCCGATCCCAAAACCGCCCGCGGCGTTGGCCAGTTTCTGGAGGTCAACCCGGGTGACCGTCAGGTCTGCGGCCAAACCGCAATCCGCGGCGCCGTTGGCCGTGTGCCCACCGGCCCAGTGCAGCTTATACAGCGGCGGGTTGGTCTCCCGCCGAGCCTCGACGACGAGGCTGCCCCCGTTGGTTGCCATGACGTTGGGGTTCAGCGTGCAATCGGCGCGGCCGGCCACTTCGGTCGCCGGCACGTCCAACTGCCAGGCATCGGAATCCTGCGAACCCGGCCGGAACACCACGACGTCCCCAACCTTTGGGCGAAACGCGTCGAGCTGTAGCGCCAGCAAGGTGCCGACACAGCCTGTGATCATGATCACGACCGCCGCCAGAACCGGGATCCAGGCAGTCAAAGGCGTATCATGGTCATCCCGATGCCCAGAATTCTGCCGCTTCATGACGCTGCTCCGCTCGCCGTCAATTCCTACCGCCACTGTAGACAAAAATATTGTGCGCTGCAACATAAATCAACCCGCAGAGACCGCAGGCTTGTCCTGCGTTTGGCGAACGCCCCCCGGCCGCCGTATTGTGCGGCCCCAATCAGGAGGGTGGCATGGAATACGGATTTGGCCTGCCGGTGCGCGGGGCGGTGGCGGACCACGACGGCATCTCCGGCATCGCCCAGCATGGCGAGCGGCTGGGCTTTACCTTCGCCACCATCGCCGACCATGTGGTGTTCCCGACCGTGGTCGCCTCGCAATACCCCTATGACAGCAGCGGCAACCATCCCAGCCAGGGTGACGCGATCGAGGCGCTGAGCCTGGCCGCCTTCGTCGCCGGCCGGACCCGGACCTTGCGCGTGGTCACCAGCGTGCTGATCCTGCCGCACCGCAACCCGGTGCTGACCGCCAAGATGGTGTCCACGATCGACGTGCTGTCGCAGGGGCGGCTGACCCTGGGGGTCGGCGTCGGCTGGATGCGGGAGGAATTTGCCGCCCTCGCCGCGCCCGACTTCGACAAGCGCGGTGCGGTCAGCGACGAGTATCTGACGATCTTCAAGCAGCTGTGGCAGCCCGGCCCCGTCGAGCACCAAGGTGTGCATTACAGTTTCGGTCCGCTGCGCTGCGAGCCGCTGCCGGTGCAAAAGCCGCACCCGCCGATCTGGGTTGGCGGCCACAGCCGCCCCGCTTTGCGCCGCACCGCCCGCTTCGGCGATGGCTGGCATCCGCTGGGCACCGTCGATACCGCCGAACTGCGTCCGCCCGAATACGCCGCGATCCGTGACTCCCTGAAACGGATGACGGAAGCCGAGGGCCGGGACTTCGGCGCCATCACCCTGGCCTTCGCCGCCCGCCTGCGGGAAACGACGCAGCCGATCGAGGGCAACGACCGGATGCCCTTCTCCGGCTCCGCCGCACAGATTGTTGATGACGTGGACGCGTATCGCCGGCTGGGGGTCACGCGGCTGAATTTCGATTTCCGCCGCCCGACCCTGGCCGAGACCCTGGGTCGGATGGACTGGTTTGCGCGCGAGGTGATGGCGGTGGCCGGGTGACAGGCAAGCTTGCTCCACCTATAGACGGAATTGGCCGGGAGGAAGGACATCGCCATGAGCAACCAGATGCGCGGCCTGGATTTCGGCCTGGGCGAAACCGTGGACATGCTCCGCCACCAGGTCGCGGCCTTCACCGCGACGGAAATCACCCCGCGCGCCGCCGCCATCGACCAGGCCAACGACTTCCCCGCCGATCTCTGGCGGAAATTCGGTGCCCTCGGCCTGCTCGGCATCACGGTCGAGGAAGAGTACGGCGGCGCCGCCATGGGCTATCTGGAACACGTGGTCGCGATGGAGGAAATCAGCCGCGGTTCCGCCTCGGTTGGGCTGTCATACGGCGCGCACTCCAACCTCTGCGTCAACCAGGTACGCCGCAATGGCACCGAAGCGCAGAAGCGGCGCTATCTGCCGAAGCTGATCTCGGGCGAGCATGTCGGCGCCCTGGCCATGTCGGAGCCGGGTGCAGGATCGGACGTGGTCGGCATGCGCACCCGCGCAGAGCGGAAGGGCGAGCGGTTTGTGCTGAACGGGTCGAAGATGTGGATCACCAACGGGCCGGATGCCGATGTGCTGGTGGTCTATGCGAAAACCGACCCCGAGGCCGGTTCGCGCGGCATCACCGCCTTCCTGATCGAAAAGGGGTTTCCCGGATTCACCACCGCCCAGAAACTCGACAAGCTTGGCATGCGCGGATCGAATACCTGCGAACTTGTATTCCAGGACTGCGAGGTTCCCGCCGAGAACGTATTGAGCTCGGTCGGCCGCGGCGTGAACGTGCTCATGAGCGGACTTGATTACGAGCGCGCGGTTTTGGCGGCGGGGCCGCTGGGGATCATGCAGGCCTGCCTCGATGCCGTTATGCCCTATGTGCACGAGCGCAAGCAGTTCGGCCAGGCGATTGGCGAGTTCCAGCTCATGCAGGGCAAGCTGGCGGATATGTACACCACCATGAACGCCTGTCGCGCTTACGTGTATGCGGTGGCGCAGGCGTGCGACCGCGGACAGACGACGCGCAAGGATGCGGCGGGCGCGATCCTGTATGCGGCGGAGAAAGCGACCTGGATGGCGCTGGAAGCGATCCAGGCACTGGGCGGCAACGGTTATATCAATGACTATCCGACCGGGCGGCTGCTGCGCGATGCGAAACTTTACGAGATCGGCGCCGGCACCAGCGAAATCCGCCGCATGCTGATCGGCCGCGAACTGTTCAACGAGACCGCCTGATATGCCGGCAATCGAAACAACCATCGACGCGCGTTCGCCCGAGTTCCGAACCAATGCCGAGGCGATGCAGGCTCTGGTGGCCGATCTGCGGCAGACCGTTGACCGCATCCGCTCGGGTGGCGGCGAGGCCGCGCGCGCGCGGCATTTATCGCGCGGCAAGCTGCTGCCGCGGGATCGTGTGCGTGCCTTGATCGATCCAATGTCGCCCTTCCTGGAAATCGGTCAGCTCGCCGCGCATGGGATGTATGGGGAAGACATCCCCTCGGCCGGGATCATCACCGGCATTGGTCGTGTGTCGGGGCACGAATGCATGATCGTGGCCAACGACGCCACGGTGAAAGGCGGCACCTACTACCCCATGACGGTGAAGAAACACCTGCGCGCGCAGGAGATCGCGATGCAGAACCGGCTGCCCTGCATTTACCTGGTGGATTCCGGCGGCGCCAACCTGCCGAACCAGGACGAGGTCTTCCCCGACCGCGACCATTTCGGCCGCATCTTCTACAATCAGGCCAACATGTCCGCCGCCGGCATCGCGCAGATCGCGGTGGTGATGGGATCCTGCACCGCCGGCGGCGCCTATGTGCCGGCGATGTCCGACGAAGCGATCATCGTGCGCGGCCAGGGCACGATCTTTCTCGGCGGGCCGCCGCTGGTGAAGGCCGCAACCGGCGAAATCGTGTCAGCCGAGGACCTGGGTGGCGCCGACGTCCATTGCCGCACCTCGGGCGTGGCCGATCATTACGCCGAAAGTGACGCCCACGCGCTGGGGATCGCGCGCCGGATCGTTGCGAACCTCAACCAGGTGAAGCCGCAATCGCTCGCGCTGCGCCCGCCGGTGGAACCGCACTGCGATCCGCGTGAGATTTACGGGGTGGTGCAGGCGGACCGACGGAAACCCTGGGACGCGCGCGAGGTGATCGCCCGCATTGCCGATGGCAGCGAGCTGGACGAATTCAAGCACCTGTATGGCCAGACCTTGGTGACCGGCTTCGCCCATATCTGGGGCTATCCGGTCGGCATCCTCGCCAACAACGGCATCCTGTTCAGCGAAAGCGCGCTGAAAGGCGCGCACTTCATCGAACTCTGTGCGCAGCGCGGCATTCCCCTGGTGTTTCTGCAAAACATCACCGGCTTCATGGTGGGGCGCAAGTATGAAGCGGGCGGC
>Ga0302202_10006120_pt1 | contig 12050 bp, 10 predicted proteins | sample II_Bog_N3_3_FD_194579 | JGI IMG/M metagenome (GOLD analysis project Ga0302202, IMG submission 194579) | Peat permafrost microbial communities from Stordalen Mire near Abisko, Sweden - II_Bog_N3_3 | ecosystem: Environmental > Terrestrial > Soil > Wetlands > Peat | place: Sweden: Abisko... | reverse complement strand
GCCGCCACCCGTTCGATGGCGCCGGCTTGCTGCTCGTTGCCTTCAGAACGTGCATTGAGCACATTCCGAATGGTTTTGAGCTCATTCATCATGGACTGCCGAGCCGCCCCTTCCGGTAGCAGCGGTTCAAGGTGTTGGACGATGTTTCTGGCGGTAAAGTCATGCTGGATGAGTTCGGGGACGATTCGTTTGTCCGCGATAAGGTTGGCCATGGCCACGTGGGGCACTTTGACGACGCGCTTGGCAATGGCGTAGGTGAGCGGGGAAACGCGGTAAACGACGACGAAGGGATTGCCGATGAGGGCTGCCTCCACGGTTGCGGTGCCGCTGGCGACTACGGAGGCGCGGGCGTGATGGAGTGCGGCGGCCGCATCCTCCACCAGGTGAACGGACGAGCTGGGCGCGTGGATTTGGACGAGACGGCGGACTTCTTCGCGCTGCGGGGCGTTGAGGGTCGGAGCAAGCGGGATCAGGAATTCAAAGACCGGCGGATCGGATGGCGCCCAGGCAGAGAGCTGATGCGCGGCCTTCAGGATTTCCGGGAGATTGTCGCGAATCTCCTTGGGACGTGAGCCGGGGAGGAGGCCGATCCAGGTTCGCGCGGGGTCGAGGCCGTTTTGCTGGGCGAACTGCTCGCGGGTAATGGAGGGCAGGGGCAGCTCGGCCAGGGGATGTCCGACGAACTCGGCCTGGACGCCGCGCTCGCGGTAGAAGGGCTCTTCAAATGGGAAGATGACCAGCATCTTCGTAACGTATTTCTGGACCAGCTTGATGCGCTTCTTCTTCCAGGCCCATAGCTGGGGGCTGACGAAAAAGATGACCGGAATGTGGAGGCGGTGGAGTTCTTCGGCCAGCTCGAAGTGGATGTCGGGGAAGTCGATGAGGACGGCGACGTCTGGCTTGCGGGCGCGGATGGACTGGCGAAGCTTGTAGAACTCGCCGTAGATGCGGGGGAGATGGCGGATGACTTCGGTGATGCCCATGACGGCCATGTCCTCAGAGCGGACGACGCGATCGAGGCCGGCGGCCACCATGCGATCGCCACCCATGCCGAAGAACTGGGCGGTTTGGCCGGAGGTGGCTAGCTTGCGTTTCAGGGCTTCAATGAGGAGCGCGCCGTAGTGCTCGCCGCTGGCTTCGCCGGCCGAGATGAAGAGAGTGGGGGGCATGGTTCGCTGTAGGCATGATAAAGCAGCGGTCAGTGGTTAGTGATTAGTGGCTAGTGGACTGGGGCAGGGAATGGTATTTGGATGCCCTATTCTTTTCTGAGGAGAGAAGAGCCATGAAAACTCGCTGTTCGCTGTTGGCTGGCCTTGTGGTTGGCGCAGCTTGCCTTGGATCGTTGGGGCTGGGCGCCCAATCCGTTGACAAGTCGGATCCGAGCCTCGCGGCTCACGTCGATCGCATTGCCGCGCAGGTGCTTGAGCAGACCGGTGTGCCTTCCGCTTCGGTTGCGGTTGTCCAGCATGGCAAGCTTGTCTATACGCATGCTTACGGGCTGGCTCGCCTCGATCCCAAAACACCGGCCACGCCTGACATGCGCTACTCCATTGGCTCCATCTCCAAGCAGTTCACGGCGGCTGCCATTCTGCTGCTGCAGGAAGACGGCAAGCTCTCGCTGGACGATGCGGTGGGTAAATATATTCCAGGCCTCACGCAGGGGGACAAGGTCACCATTCGCCAGGTTCTGTCGCATACTTCCGGCTACCAGGACTTCTGGGCCGAGGACTACCTGATGACTCCCATGCGGCAGCCTGCCAGCGCACAGCAGATTCTGGATACATGGGCGAAGAAGCCGCTGGATTTTGAGCCGGGGACGAAATGGCAGTATTCCAACACCAACTTTGTGATTGCCGGGCGCATTGTGGAGACCATTACCGGCGCGCCGCTGATGGATCTGCTGACCACGCGGATCTTCCGGCCGCTGGGCATGCATTCGGTGTGGAACTCCGACGAAACCAAGCTGACCACCGCGGATGCAACGCCCTATATTCGCAACGCTCTCGGCCCCTTGCGCCTGGCTCCCAAAGAAGGTCGCGGATGGATGTTTGCAGCCGGAGAACTGGCCATGACGGCGCACGATCTTGCGCTATGGGATGAGAGCTTGATCGCCCGGACGATTCTGAAGCCCGAGAGCTACAAGCAGATGTTTACCGAGGTGAAACTCAAGGACGGGAAAGGCACCAAATATGGGCTCGGCGTTGAGGTAACGGAGCGGGTGGGCCGCCGGTCCATTGAACACAGTGGCGAAGTGAGCGGCTTTGTCTCAGACAACGAAGTGCTGGTGGACGATGGTGTTGCGGTGGCGGTGCTGACAAATCAGGATGCCGTGAACGCGGCTTCCATCATTGCCCAATTTGTGGCGCCCGTGATTCTTGACGCGCACCGGGACGCGCCGGAACAGCAGGCGATTGATATCTATCATGGGTTACTGCAGGGGAAGATCGATCGCAGTTTGCTGGCGCCGAATCTCAACGACTACTTTACGCCGGAGACGATCGGGGATTTTCAGCAGAGCCTGTCGCCGCTGGGTGAGCCGCTGATTTTTCACCAGGAGCGGGAAAGTTTGCGCGGGGGCATGACGTTTCGTGTTTTCGAGATTGTGTTTCCGGGGAAGCGGCTGCGGCTGACTACCTATACGTACCCGGATGGAAAGCTGGAGCAGTATTTGATTGAGCCGACGGAGTAGGCGTAGGAGCGGTAGCCGTCTCCACATCCAGGTATTTGAAACGAGACCATATGGATCAGCCCACTTCCCGCACGATGAAACTGTGCGATGAATGGCGCAGGGGCACAGTTGGTTGTGGCGGGAGAAAATTCAAACAGCAGAGGACGGATTTTCGTCTAAATTGGTAGCGAAAGGAAATTCATTACCGAGAGGTATTGCGATGCGGTTTTCCCCCTGCTCCCTCCGCACGTATGAGGCTTCTTTTCTCCCCTTGCTGATGATGCTGCTAATGGCTGGTGCGTGGTTCCAGCCGAAGATGGCGGCACAGGATGCGGACGCACAGATTGCTACGCCCGCCCCACCTCCGCCCCCGGCGGTGTTTGAGAACGCGATTCCGAGCGCCCAGCTTGCATTTCTGAACGCTTATGCGGGCCGGATGGAAAAGGATGTGCGCAAGGACAAGCAGTTCCGCAATGCGCTGAAGTTGGTGACTCCGCGCACCGAATATTTCTACGGCCACGACATGGGCATCTCGGAGACGATCGATGCCGTGCTTGATGCCGATCCATTACCGGTGAATATCCGCGATGGACGGTATGCGATGGTGGCGACGCGCGGCGGCGGGTTCCATGGCGGGCGGGGATTTGTGTGGATCGACATGCAGGCGGGGATCGGGATTGGGGGGATTTACTTCCATCCTACGAACGGCGAACCGACGCCCACGCTGGCCATTTATTCGCGGCAGTTGAAGGATAAGGCGCTGAGCATGAGCCAGCTTCCTATGGAGTTTGTGCAGGATTTTAGCCAGTGGGAGATGGCGGCTTCGATGCCGGCTGTTACGGTGCGTTATTTCATTCCGGAGAATGGGAAGAAGTATGTGCTGGTGCACGATGAGGATTTTTGCGACCATCCGGCCGATGCGCCTGCGCCGCCGCAGGACCAGTGTCAGCAACTGAATGCCGAAGCGGCGGACAAGGACATGGACGCGGCCTATTTTATGCAGCAGACCGGGAACCGGTCGGATGCGACTGCGTACATGCTGGGCGCGGACCAGGTGGCATGGATCGGGGTGCGAACACAGACTTGTGGAGGCGTGCTGGCTTGCCAGATCCGGCTGACGCGGCGGCGGACGCGGGTGCTGTTGGGCGGGAACCGGAATTAGAGCGCGCGGCTGAAGACGGCTGTGATGGGAGCGGCATGCGACTACTGAACGGCTCTGCGTTCCCGCACTGCTGAGGCAAGTTGTGTGAGCAGGGTGTGGGTTTCAGGCCAGTCGATACAGCCGTCGGTGATGCTCTGTCCATAGACGAGGGGCTTGCCGGGGACGAGCTTCTGGGCGCCTGCGACGAGATTGCTCTCAATCATGACACCGATGATGTTGCGGTTGCCGGCAGCGATTTGGCTTGCGACGTCGCGGCAGACCAGGGCCTGCCGGGTGTAGTCCTTGTTGCTGTTGGCGTGGCTGCAGTCAATCATGATGCGCGGCTTGACGCCTGCTTTCTGCATGAGGGCGATGGTGTCCGCAACGTGAGTGGCCGTGTAGTTGACCGCGTTTCTGCCGCCGCGCAGGATGATGTGGCAATCCGGATTGCCGGTGGTGACGAAGATGGCGGATTGACCGTGCTTGGTGTGGCCGAGGAATGTGTGCGACTGCGCGGCGGACAGGACGGCATCGATGGCCACCTGCGCATCGCCTGAGGTTGCGTTCTTGAATCCGACTGGACAGGAGATGCCGGAGACGAGTTCGCGGTGGACCTGGCTCTCTGTTGTGCGCGCGCCGATGGCTCCCCAACTGACCAGGCCGGCGATGTACTGGGGCGAAATCATGTCGAGGAATTCAGTGCCGGTTGGAACGCCCATTTCGGCAAGGTCGAGGAGCAAGTGGCGCGCTGAGCGCAGGCCGTCGTTGATGCGGAAAGACTCGTCGAGACCGGGATCGTTGATGAGGCCCTTCCATCCGACTGTCGTGCGGGGCTTCTCAAAATAAACGCGCATGACGATGCGCAGATCGCGCGAGAACTCGGCGATTGCGGATTTGAGCAGGCCTGCGTATTCGCGTGCGGCCTTGGTGTCGTGAATGGAGCAGGGGCCGACGAGGACCAGCAGGCGCGTGTCGCGATTTTTCAGGATGTTGGCGATGTCTGTGCGGGTGTTGAAGATGGTGGCCGTGGACGTCTCCGTAATGGGGAGTTCTTCCTCAAGAAAGACGGGGGGAAGGACAACTTTGGTCCACTTGATGCGGAGATCTTCGATTTTTGGGGGCATGGCTCGCTTCCTGCGTTTCACTCCATGACCGACGAGCGGAAAGGAAAATGAGGGCTACGGACTCTTAACTAAAATTTATCAGCCTTAGGCGAGCGGGGAGTTTGGAGAGTGGGACGGGGTGGGCTGACTCGCCGCCTTTGCGAAACAAAGTATCAGTCTCAAAGGGCCACAGTGAAGCTTCTCAACGTCTCATCAAATACTTTCTCGAAGGAACGCGCCTTGGGATCGTTGGCGCGATATTTTAACTGAATCGCCAAAATGTGGCCCCTAAATTCAACATAGGTCGTTATCCAACGTATGACTTCTTCGTTGTAGTCGTCACCCACATCTTCATAGCGAGTCACCTGCACCGCGCGAGCAAAATTTGGATTCATAGATTTCGATAACTCTTTTCTCTCAGCAAACCCATACCTGCTTGTATCTTTTTGAATCCAGGATTCAATAGATTTAGCACTGTCTAATGCCATGTCGGAGGAAACGTCGATCTCAGCACCTCCTTTAGGGGGAGCAACTTGCGCATATCGGAGCAGGCTCGGAGGGTATGAGATGGCAATTGGATTTGGACTTACAACGGATATGTGCCAACGAAGTGGCGCATCAAACTTGTATCCAACTTCCGTATTTATGACCTCGGCGAACTCTTTTTTACTTATAACTTGGTAATCCTGGCATTCGGCGGTCGAAAATGCAACGCAGAGCGAAAAAATCAAAACTATTTTCATTTGTTTGGTCTTCCTTGCCCAGTTGCGGCAATACGTATCACCGGGAATCTTTGATAAAAGACTGCGGCCCATCCAACATCCCCTTAGTGGCTAAAGCCGACACTCACAGCAGATAGTTAACGGCACGATTAAAATCGTGCCATTTCAAGGCATCGTTTTCGCGGTCGACTGTCCGCAGTTCATTTTACTTCGGGGATTTTGGCGGGTTCTTCCAGGAGAAATTTGGGGTCGATGCGGGCGTCGTGCCAGCGAACGCCGAACCAGAGATGGGGGCCGGTGGCGCGGCCGGTTTGGCCTTCGCGTCCGAGTGTGTCGCCACGTTTCACTACGTCGCCGGTCTGGACTTTGAGCTCGGAGAGATGGAAGTACTCGCTGATGAGGCCGTCGCCGTGATCGATGAAGACGGAGTTGCCTTCGAAGAACATTTCATTCGCGAAAACCACTGTGCCTGCGGCGACGGCGAGGATGGGAGAGCCGACGGGGGAATCGTAGTCGGAACCCATGTGGGCCTGCTCAGACGCTTTGCCGTTGTAGATGCGCTTGACGCCGAATGATTTGCCGATGGACATGGGTCGGACGGGCGGGCCGAGGGGCAGGGTGAACTGCGGAGGGCCGTCGCGGCGGGTCCAGATGCGGGCGAGTTGTGCGCGGTCGACGGCGTCGCGTTTGAGGTCTGCGGGCGAGGGGTTGGCCTGAGGGATGTCAGGCAGGGTGATCTCTTCGGTGCCGTAGTCATTGGGCTCAACGGAGATGCGGGCGAGGTGTTTGGGACCGGTGCCCCAGCGGGCGATGGGGATGGTCTCGGTGCGGGTGAGGAGGTCGATGGGGTAGTAGCAGACGCCTTCGATCGCGGGCCAGATGTGGGTTCTCATGCTGCAGTGGAGGGTGCCGGGGGCAGACCAGCGGACGAGGGTGCCGGGGGCGGCGGAGATGGTGGGGGCGCTCATGGTGGAGGCTGGGTTTTGGGCGGTGGAGAACGACGGTGCGAGGAAGGCGGCTAATGCGAATGCGCCGGGAAGTATGGCGCGGAGAGGACGGTGATTCATGGATTCCCCTTGCATTGCGAGCTGGCGCGTTTGGACTGGGAGGCTGCGCGCGAAGAAGACAGATTGTGGATGAAGCTAGCAGGTGGGGATTTGGTGGTTCTGTTCAAAAGGGGACATTGGGGATGGGGTTGATGGTTCGGGTTGCCCGTCAACCTACCAAAATGCTTTCTATGGCTGCTTCGCGCCCCACTGAAGGAGCCAGAAGATGAGGCAAGCAATGGAAATAGGGACGGAGCAAAGGGCGGTTACAACGAGAGCAGACGAAGGGAAGACCAGACCGACGATGAAATGTATGCAAAATATTAAAGCTGTGCCAATGGTGAGAACGATGGCGATCACGATGGGCGTATACAGGACAAGCGGCCTTCTCGCTTCACCATTCCCGATCGAAAGGAAAGGGATCGTTGTCGAGTTGTTTACACCTCCGACAAATGGCCCAAAAATATAAAACGCCAACAGCAGGAGACTGCCAGTCACTTGCAGAGGCGCTCTAAGAGAGGGGAAGAGAAAACCTTCAAGGTCCTCGCCAAGGTATAACGAAACAGCCATGATGGAGAGGAGGAGGAGAGCCCATCGGAGAAACAGCAGTTTCCGCGGTGAGCGACTATCACCGGGTGAATCTGAGACGGAAAACAGGCGTTTTCGGAGATGGGGAAAGCTTTGTATCGATAAGGCGCAAACGGCGCAGAATATTCCGGCAATGTATTCAAGGAGAGGTTGTTGAATCTGCTTTATTCGTTCAACCAGCGTAGGCGCCGCCTGTATCGCACGCAAATCCGAGCGATGGTAAAGCACTAAGAAAAAGATGAATCCAAGCCCGAATAATGCAGCGCCACCACTTGCCCATCTTGTGTGGGCTTTGCCGTCCGCCGCATGACTCGAAGAAAGGACAACATCTTCCATTGTGACGTCCCTTGCGGAATCAATTCGAATTTCTCTTGACCCGAACATTCGCATAATACACCGCGTTGCTTCAACTATCGTCTAAATGCGCGATAGCGAAGTTTGATCCGTGATCTGAGGCTTGGAATGCTACACTCGGCGAGCCTGGGATTCCCCTGAGTCCAACCCGGCACAGACACGAAACACAAATACGAAAGAGGAGGTTGGTTATGAGTCATGAAAATGGCGCTTCGGCGGCGCCGAATCCTGGACTGGTGTTTGAGATGCTGCAGGCGCATCAGCGGACGGCGGCACTGAAGGCGGCGATTGATCTGGACATTTTTACGGCGGTGGGCGACGGGCCGGGGGATGTGGCTTCGATTGCGAAACATTGTGCGGCGTCGGAGCGGGGTATCCGCATTTTGTGCGATTTTCTGACGATCTGCGGGGTGCTGGCGAAGGTGGACGGGAGCTACAAACATACACCGACAAGCGCTGTGTTTCTTGATCCGCGGTCGCCTGCTTCGCTTGCATCGATCGCACAGTTTCTGGGCAATCCCGCACTGCAGGAGCCTTATAACAACCTGGCGGAATTGGTTAGGGCGGGACGCACGACGCTGCCGGGCGATGGAACCGTTGAGCCGGAGAATCCCGTGTGGGTGCTGTTTGCCGAGACCATGGCGCCGATGATGGGGCCGATGGCCGGTCCACTGGGCGCGGTGGTGCTGGATGGGCACGAGGGGCCGATGCACGTGCTGGATATTGCGGCGGGTCATGGGCTGTTTGGGATTGAGATTGCGAAGCAGCACCCGGAGGCGCGGGTGACGGGCCAGGACTGGGCACCGGTGCTGCAGGTGGCGCTGAAGAATGCCGAGAAGGCGGGGGTGCATGAGCGGTACAACATGCTGCCGGGAAGCGCGTTTGATGTGGATTTTGGCGGACCTTACGATGCGGTGCTGTTGACGAATTTTCTGCATCATTTTGATGCGCCGACTTGCGTGGCGCTGTTGAAGAAAGTGCATGGTGCGCTGAAGCCGGGCGGGAAGGCGGCGACGCTTGAGTTTGTGCCGAATGAGGATCGCGTTTCGCCACCGATGCCGGCGGCTTTTGCGATGACGATGCTGGTGTCGACTCCGGCGGGAGATGCTTATACGCTGAGCGAGCTGACGGCTATGTATGAGGATGCGGGGTTCGGAAGTGTTACGGGGCACCCGATTCCTATGAGTCCGCATACGGTGGTTATGGGTGTGGCTTGAGCGGATTCACAAGAGCCCAAAGAGCGATAAAGAAATTGAGAGCCGTAAAAAGCAATAGATTGTTGGAGCGATCCCACTCATCGCACGATGGAGCCGTGCGATGAATGGGGCACAGTTGTGTTAATGGGCGGATGAAAGTTGTCCTTAGTGGGGGTAGCGTTCTTCACCGGCGGGGATGGAGACTTGGAGGCGGTTCTGCTGCGGAGGGAGTGGGCAGGTGGCGTAGGACGTGTAAGCGCAGGGCGGATTTTCAAGCTGGTTGAAGTCGAGCTCGAGGTGGCCGGGACTGGTTAGGCCGTGGTCGGGCAGGCCGGTGTGCAGGAAGCGCGCGGCTTCGTATGTGGTGGACTGGCTGGTCTGGTCGCGGAGGATGAAGAAGAGGACCGTCTGGTTGTCGCCTTCAATGACGGGCTCGAGGCGGAGGGTTTTGCCTTCGAGGGTGAACTCTGCGACGCCGGGCGAGGGCAGGTTGAGGGTGGTCCCGATGATGGTGGGGATCTTCAATGTGCGGCGGGTTGTAGGGTATCCAGCGGGCGGACACGCGGAAGTGCGGGTCAGGCGGATACCAGTTGAGGCCGTGGAAGCTGGCGCGTGTGGGGGAATCGGCGTCTTTGATGCGCAGGGCATAGCGGTTGCCGCGATGGAGAACCATCATGCTTAGGCCATGCCAGGAGATGGTGTTGGGTTTGGAATCGTCGGCGGCCAGAAGGCCTTCGCGGGCGGGTGCGCCGTCGATGGTGAGGTCGGGCGGAAAGCCACCGGTGGGAGCAAGGATCTGGAGAGATTTGGGACTGACGGTGAGCAGGCCAATGTGTTCGGGGGCCTGGGTGCGGATGCGGATTTGGCAGTCAGCGGCGGATCCAACGGTGTTGACGCCCGGCTTGAGCCACTCCAAACCGATCAATGTGAGCCACCCGTCGGGGGCGGAGATGGTGGCTTCGCGTTGTGTGCGCCAGGCGGCGAGGTCCTGACGCCACTGGGCATCGCCGGCCGAGGCTGGTTCTGCTGAGCTAGGCGGGACTGATTGGGCGGCCAGAGGAACTGCGACGCCTGCTGTGAAGATCGCCAGCAACAGCACGTTGTGCCGAACGGAGCGAGAGATCATCAAGCGTTCCTTTCCCGGATGCGCAGCCGGAATTTCGAAGGCCTGGTGAGACCGGAGGCTGTGAAATCCGATCTTCGCAACACGTAACCGCATCTTAACTAACCTGTCCAATGGACGAGGCTGTTCCTATTATGCCTTTTCGCGATGCAGGAGCGGACTTTCGACGGGTGGGCGGAGGCGGAAATGGGAATGGCTAAAAGCGGGATAGGGCTCTGGGTAAGTTGTTTCGGCTTTCTGGTCTGTTTGCAGGTGACGGCACTGGCACAGCAGACTGCTGAACCACCGGATCCGGTGTTGACGCATCGGCCTCCGCCGAAGGCTGCGGCAGCGCCGAGCGCAGTGACTGCGGCGGGGCGGATGCGGCTGGACATATCAGTGACGGACGCCAGCGGCAAGCCCGTGCCGGGGCTGGGGCCACAGGACTTCAAGGTGCTGGACAACAATGTGGCTCGGAAGATTTTGACCTTCCGATCGTACGACGGGATTACTGTGAAACCGGAACCGCCGGCGGAGGTGATCCTGGTAATCGATACAGCGAATCTGCCGTTTCAGCAGGTGGCCTTTACGCGGGACGAGGTGGGGAAGTTTCTGAGCGAGAATGGCGGACGGCTGGCAGAGCCGGTTTCAATCATGGTGCTGAGCGATACGGGGTTGCGAGTACAGCCGCGTCCATCAACGGACGGGAGAGCGCTGCTCGGGGTTCTGAACGACGTGAAGGGCAGCATCCACGCCATCAATGCGGCGGAGGGAAGCGAGGGCGATCTGGAGCGATTCCAATTGTCGGTGAGGCAGTTGACAACGATTGCCGCAAACGAGGCGCAGAAGCCGGGGCGCAAGCTGCTTATATGGGTGGGACCCGGATGGCCGATGCTGGATAGCTCCAAGTACCGATTTTCAGAGCGGGATCAGATGCGGTATTTCGACACGATTGTGGAGCTATCGACGAAGCTGCGCGAGGGGCGTGTGGTAGTGGACAGCGCGGCTCCTGCGGCATCGACGATGGGCAGCGGTATGCGGACCACGCTTTACCAGGATTTTCTTAAGGGCGTGCGCACGGCGCGGCAGGCGGATAGTGGCAACCTGGCGCTGAAAGTGGTGGCGTTGCAGAGCGGCGGGCTGGTGCTGGGTCCGGATAACGACCTTGCGGGTCAGATTGACCGCTGTGTGGCGGAGGCGAATGCGTTTTATTCGCTGAGCTTTGATCCACCAAAAGCTGCCCTGCCGAATGAGTTCCACGACCTGAAGGTTGAGGTGGATCAGGCGGGGGCAACGGCGCGGACGCGGACGGGGTATTACAACCAGCCATGAGGTTGATGGAATCGGCCGCGGGGCGGATTTCAGCCGCCTTGACAGCAGGGATCGGCGGTCTCTACCATTAAAGAGGACAATTCCAGCTATTTTTGTATTGCAAGTATAATTAAACACAGGCAGTTAGCTGGTGTTCCGCCCGATATGGCGAGCGAAACAGCGCCCTTTGTCGGGTCTGGTGGAACAGATGGAGAGCAGGGGAACGATGCCGGAGACACGCATCAGTCCGCGCGAGCGTGTGGTGCTTACGGCCATTATTGAGCTCTATATAGCGACCGGCGAGCCAGTTGCGTCGCAGGCGGTGGCACACCAGTTCGCCGACCGCGAGGGCATGAGTTCGGCAACCGTGCGGAACGTGATGGCGTCCCTGGGAGAAGCGGGGCTACTGGATCAGCCGCACACGTCGGCGGGGCGGGTTCCGACGGCTGCAGCGTTTCGCTATTACGTGGAGCAGATTACGCAGCAGGGGATGCCGTTCAGCGGGCCGATGGGGCGAGGCGCGCAGCCGGGATCGATGCCGCAGGGGCCTGCCCCGTTGAGCGAAGCGCGGCGTGGCCAGATTGAAGACAGCTTTACGGGCGTATCGAGCACGAACGAGTATCTGCAGCGGACGTCGCATGTGCTGGCGCTGATATCGAGCGGGCTGGGCGTGGCGCTGGCTAGTTCAACGGCAGGACAGGTCCTGGAACACATCCATTTTTCGCGACTTTCTGCTGGGCGGGTGCTGGCGGTGCTGGTGACCCAGGCGGGCGCGGTCCAGGATCGGGTGTTGAGCATTGAGCGCGAGCTGACCCACAT
>Ga0302202_10006117_pt1 | contig 12057 bp, 10 predicted proteins | sample II_Bog_N3_3_FD_194579 | JGI IMG/M metagenome (GOLD analysis project Ga0302202, IMG submission 194579) | Peat permafrost microbial communities from Stordalen Mire near Abisko, Sweden - II_Bog_N3_3 | ecosystem: Environmental > Terrestrial > Soil > Wetlands > Peat | place: Sweden: Abisko... | reverse complement strand
GCCGTAGAGGCCGAGGGCGTGCTTGGTCACGAACCACCCGAGCCCCGTGGCCAGACCCAGCCGGGTGCCGCCGTCGCCGTCCCGCAGGAGGTCGCACAGGGTGGCGATGCCGTGGGTCGTGTAGTTGTTGCCCGGGCCGCCGAAGTAGGGGAGCCCCCCGGTGACGGTCAGGCCCCGGGCGTCGTCGAGGGCGATGCCGAGGGCCTCGGCCGCCATCTGCACTGCGGACGGGAAGCACGAGTAGAGGTCCGTGCGGGCGAGGTCGTCGACCCCGAGGGTGCGGCCGGCCGCCACGGTGGCGGCGTCGAAGAGGGCCGACCCGGCGGCCCGGATGGCCGGCGACCGACCGGGATCGGGACGGGACGCGACGAAGCGGACGTCGACGGCCTCCGCGCCCGCCCAGACGAACACCGCCCGGTCCGCCACCCCGGCCCGGCGCGCCTCGGCCAGCGAGCAGACGATCAGCGCGGCGGACTGGTCCGAGCCCAGGAAGGCGGTCATGCGCTTGGTGTAGGGCTCGCACACGATGCGATTGTCCGGCGAGGGGGTGGCGATCTCGTCCGCGCTCCGGACCTCGGGGAACCAGGCGTACGGGTTCGCCGCCGCCACCTCGGTGAAGGGCGCCATCAGCCGGCCGATGGCGGCCCGCTGGGCGTCGGCGTCCCGGCCCGCCCGGGACGCCAGGACGTTCTCGAACAGCGGGTAGACGTGCACCGGCGCCAGCAGCGACACCGCCATCTCGGCGGGTCCGAACCCGGGGAGGTCGTCGCCCACGCAGGCATCGGGGGCGAGGTCGGGCACGCCCTCGTCCCGGGGGAGGCCCTGGGAGCGTCGGGCGCGGGACGACCGGATGGCCTCGGCCCCGGCGATCAGGGTGACCGACAGCTCGCCGGCGGCGATCGCGGAGGCGGCCCGGCTGACCAGCCACTGCGGGGTGTTGCCACCCACCGTCGTGACCTCGCGGGCCACGCCGGCGCCGAGGCCGAGTCGCCCGGCCAGCTCCGTGGCCGGGGCCGGACCCACCTTGGTCATGACGTCGACCACCGTCAGCCGGTCGATGCGGTCCCGCAGCCGCGGCGCCCCGGCCAGCGCCGACTCGCAGGCCCGGACCATCAGGTCGACCGGCGTGACCAGCTCCTGGCGCTCGAGCGCCTGGCCGGAGGCGATGACGACGGGGATGCGGTCGGGGTCGGGGGCGGCTGGCGGCATGGTGGGGTTTCCTGGGGCTCGGGGTCCGCCGGGTCGGGGGACCTCCCGGGGCGGCAAGCTACCATCGCCTCCCATTGGCGGCCCCGTCGGCGGGGCGCCCCACCGATCGAGAGGTGCCGTGGCGTCAGCAGGGGAGTCGGAGGGATCCGGGGGGCGGGGTCGGACGGCGCAGGCGCTGCTGCCCGACGGCTTCCTGTTCGGTGTGGCCACGGCGGGCTTCCAGATCGAGGGCGGGTTCAACGGTCCGGGCCAGCCGGCCAACAACTGGCTGGCCTGGGAGCAGACCGGCCGGGTGACGCCGTCGGGCGACGCGGTCGACTTCTGGCGGAGGCCCGAGCAGGCGCTCGACCGTGCCGCCGCCCTGGGCTGTGACAGCTTCCGGCTGGGTGTCGAGTGGGCGCGCGTGCAGCCGGACGGCGACGGCGTCGACAAGGGGGCGCTCGACCGGTACGTGGCCATCACCGAGGCCTGTGTCGAGCGGGGGCTGACCCCGCTCGTGACGCTGCACCACTTCACCCACCCGCAGTGGCTGGGCGAGGACCTCTGGCTCCGCCCCGACGCCGTGGCGCGCTTCGAGACGTGGGCCCGGATCGTCGTGCCGGCCCTGGCGCCGACCGTCCGCCACTGGGTGACCCTCAACGAGATCAACGTGATGGCGCTCTCGACCTACCTGCTGGGCGCGTTCCCCCCGGGCCGGCTCGGCGGCATCGGTGACACGGCGGTGGCGCTCGACAGCCTGCTGGCCGCGCACGTCCGGGCCTACGACGTCATCCACGCCGAACGCCCCGACGCGGTGGTCACGACGAACAACTTCTGCATGACCGTCTACGAGTACGACCGCCTGCTCCTCGACGTGCTGCTGTCGCGCAGCATGGGCATCGAGCGCCGGGACCTCGACGGGTGGATCGATGGACGTCGGCGCGGCCACTACGGGCTGCTGCCGTCGCCGGGCGTCGGTGAGTCGCTCCTGCGCCGGGCCGGTGCCGCCGTCGCCCCCTACGGCTCGTCGGGTCGGTGGGGCGCGGCCCCGCGTCGGGCCCTCGACGCCGTCGAGGCCAGCCCGCACGAGCGGACCCTCGACGTCCTGGGCGTCGACTACTACGACCCGCTGGTCGCGCGGCACTTCCGCGCGCCCGGCCACCGCACCGCCGGCGGGCGCAACGCGCTGCCCGTCCGGGAGCTGTGGGACGACCCGCCGGACCCGGCGGGCCTCACCCGCTGGCTCGGGGTCCAGGCCGCCCTCACCCCGGGCCTGCCCCTGTGGGTGGTGGAGAACGGACTCTGCAACCGCCTGCGCAACGGCCGCCCGCTCGGTCGGCTCGACGGATGGGACCGGCCCCGCTACCTCCGGGCCAACGTGGCGGCCGTGGTGGACGCCGTCGACGCCGGCGTGCCCGTAGGGGGCTACTGGCACTGGTCGCTGGTCGACAACTACGAGTGGGGCTCCTACGAGCCCCGCTTCGGCATCCACGGGGTGGACCGGGACCGTGGAGGACCGGGCGGCACCTGGCTCGACACCGACGCCATGGGCCGGGACGCCGCCGGCACCTACCGGTCGATCATCGCGGGCCTGCGGGCAGGCGACCGGTCGGTGTTGCGCCCCGGGTGACGCCGGGCCGTCGGTGCGCCGGTCAGCGTCCGGCCAGCCGCCCGAGCCGGGCCAGGACCTCCTCGGCCTCGGCCACCGTGCGCCGCACGATGTCGGCCGCCGGCTCGAGCGACGTGATGGCGCCCACCCCCTGACCGGTCGGGTAGCCCTCGCGGGCCGGGTCGACCCCGGGGGTCCGGAGCCCGCCGCCGAGGTGCCAGGCGCCGTCCCGCATCGACCGTCCGAGCTGGTCCGGGAACGGCTGCAGCTCGGACGGGTTGTCCTCGAAGAATTGGGTGTACCCGTTGCGCAGGACCCGCATGGTCTTGCCCGAGAACGCCCGGCTGATGACCGTGCCGTCCTCCTCCGCCGCCAGCAGGGCGTCCTTGTAGCCGGTGACGCCCCGGGCCTCGGGGGTGGCGATGAACCGGGTGCCCATCCACACCCCGTCCGCCCCGAGGGCGAGGGCGGCGGCGAGGCCGCGTCCGTCGACGATCCCGCCCGCCGCCACCACCGGGATGGCGTCGCCCACGGCGTCCACGATCTGGGGCACCAGGGGCAGGGTGGCCACCTGACCGGTGTGGCCGCCGGCCTCGGTGCCCTGGGCCACCACCATGTCGCACCCGGCGTCGCGCGCCCGCCGGGCGTGGTCGACCTTGCCGCACATGTTGACCACCAGGAGCCCGCTGGCGTGGCAGAGGTCGACGACCTCGGCCGGCACGCCCAGGCCCGCTACGAAGACCGTCGCCCCGCCCTCGATGATGCATTCCACCTGCTCGACCAGGCCGCCGGGCATCGCCGTGAGCAGGTCGACGCCGAACGGCCGGTCCGTGGCGGCACGCACGGCGGCCATCTCGTCGACCATGCGGTCCACGCGCATGGTGGAGGCACCGAGGCAGCCGAAGCCGCCGGCCCCCGACACGGCCGCCACCAGCGCGGCGTAGGACACCCCACCCATGCCGGCGAGCATGACCGGGTACTCGACACCCAGGAGCTCGGTCAGTCTCGTCTGCATGGTGCCGTCCTCCTCGTCCGGACCGGCGTCGTGCCGGCAGCGGCGTTGGGCACCCTACCGGCGGCACGCAGCCGGGGTCGGACGGACGTCCCGTTCAGACCAGGTAGGGGCAGTGGCGGCACCCCTGGTGACAGCAGGTGCCGCGCCGGACCAACTCGTCCGAGGTCAGGACCAGGTAGCCGGTGGCGGGGTCGACGTAGGTGGCGGCGCCCGCGTCGCGGGCGGCCCGGTGGGCGGCCAGGATCCCGGCCCGGCGCGGGTGGTCGGGCGCCAGGCGCGACGGGTGGGGCTCGTCCGGGCCCCGGTCGGCCACCACGTCGCCCCCGGTCATCGCCGGACCGGGGTCAACCGGAGCGGACGTCGGCGGCGCGGGTCGGGTCCGCACCGTCGTCGGCGCCGGTCCCGGGTGCGGCCACCGGCGGGCCCTGACCGTCCGGGGACGGGCTCTCCCCGGACGGGGGCGGGGAGGACCACTCGCCCGAGCCCACGCTCGGGACGAAGTCCTTCTGGCGGACGAGGAAGAGGCAGCCGATGGCACCGATCAGGGCGATCACCGCGGCGATCGACATGAGGTGGTTGAACGTCGTGGCGAAGCCGTCCTGGTAGGCGGTGAGCAGGGCCTGGCGTCCGGCCGACGAGGGGATGCCCGCCGCCGCCTGACGGACCCCGCCGGAGGCCAGCGCGGTGCCGAGACCCTGGCCGCCGTGGACGAGGACGGCGGTCCCGGCCGAGGAGCCCTTGAGGTTCGTCACCACGGCCGGCTTGATCTGGTGGACGAAGATGGCGCCGAGGCCGGCGATGCCGGTGGCGATCCCGACCTGGCGGAAGGTGCTCGCCGCCCCGGTCGACATGCCGCTGCGCTCGGGGGGCACGACCGAGACCGACCCCGAGGCCAGCACCGGGTTGGTGATCCCGATGCCCACGCCGCACACCAGGAACCCGGGCAGGAGCACCAGCCAGGACGAGGTGCCCCCGACGTGGGTCATGAGCTGGCAGCCGATGGCGACCAGGGCGAGGCCCAGGCTCATGAGGAAGCGGGTCTGGATGCGGACCGTCAGCTTGCCGGCGATGGGCGCGACGATGAAGGCGAGCATGGTCAGCGGCAGGAACCGGAGTCCGGCGGCCAGGGCGCTGTAGCCGAGGATCTCCTGCATGTAGAGGGTCAGGTAGAGGAACATGGCGAAGATCGAGGCCGACAGCGTGAACGACCCGAGGGAGACGCCGACCATGGCCGGCCGCTTGAAGAGGCCCAGGTCCAGCATCGGGTCCTTCTGGAGCCACTCACCGACGACGAAGACGATCATCAACAGGGCCGACCCCACCAGCATCGACACGATGTAGGTGCTGCCCCAGCCCTTCGCATTGCCCTGGACGAGGGCGTAGACGAGCAGGAACAGCGACGAGGTGAAGGTCACGAAGCCGAGCCAGTCGATCCGGCGCCCGGTCGGGATCCGGGCGTTCTCCACCTTGGTCAGGGTGATGATGACCGCGACCACGCCGATGGGGATGTTGATGAAGAAGATCCACCGCCAGCCGATCCCCGTGGTGATGGCCCCGCCGACCAGCGGGCCGACGGCCACGGCCCCGCCGACCACCGCGCCGTAGACGCCGATGGCCGTGCCCCGCTCCTTGCCGGCGAAGGCCTGGGCGATGAGGGCGAGCGAGGTGGCGAACATGATGGCCCCGCCGACGCCCTGGGCGGCCCGGGACAGGTTGAGCATCAGCGCCGTGGTGGCCAGGCCGCAGGTGAGCGACGCCAGGGAGAAGAGGACCAGGCCGATGGCGAACATGCCCCGCCGTCCGTACATGTCGCCGAGGACACCGGCGGTGAGCAGGAAGGCGGCCAGGGTGAGGGCGTAGGCGTCGACCACCCACTGGAGGTCGGCGAAGCTGGAGTGCAGGGCGACCTGGATGTCCGGCAGGGCCACGTTGACGACGGTGATGTCGAGCAGGAGCATGAAGGTGCCGAAGCAGACGGCGATCAGGGTCCACCACTTGCGATCCACGACGATCTCCTCAGGTCGGCCCGCCGACTCGGTCCCCTCCACGGTGCCGCCGCCCGGTGCCCGTCCGGCATGTATAGACCATGGGTCCGGGTGCGGCAACGGGACCCGTGTCCGTCCGGCCCGGGGCCGGACGGCCCCCGACCCCGTCAGACGGTGCCGTAGCGCGCGCTGCGGTCGCCGGCCCGCGTGCCCGTCCGGGCCAGTTCGGCGGCGGCGTCGGCCAGGTCGGCGCCGAGTTGGTCGACGGCGGCCAGGTGGCCGGCGTGCACCGTGGCGTGGAGGCTGTCCGGCGGTGTCTGGCGGTCGAAGTACCACCCGCCGCGCTCGGCCAGGGCGTCCCCCAGCGCGAAGGTGTCGACCGCACCCGATCCGTCGTCGCCGAAGGCCAGCACCGTGGCGTCCGGGGCACCCCGCAGCGCGAGGCCGGGGGTCGCGTCGATGGCGGCCCGCAGCGCGGTGGTGGCCCGCCAGGCGTCCTCGGCCAGGCGGAGGTAGCCGTCCTCGCCGAGGTGGTGGAGGACCGCCCACCCGGCGGCGATCGGACCGCCCGGCCGGGTGCCGGCCATCGACGGTGAGCCGTAGAGGCCGCCGAGCCAGTTCGAGGTCACGAACGGCTGGAGGCGGCCGAGCTCGACGTCGCCGTAGACGATGACCGACACGCCCTTGGACGCGTACCCGTACTTGTGGAGGTCGGCGCTGATCGAGGTCACGCCGGGCACCGACAGGTCCCACGGCTTCGTGACGTGGCCGAGGGTGCCGAGGAAGGGGAGGAGGTACCCGCCGAGGCAGGCATCGACGTGGCAGAGGACCCCGCGTTCCGCGGCCAGCGCCGCCAGCTCCGGGATGGGGTCGATGACCCCCTGGGGGTAGGAGGGGGCGGACCCGACCACCAGGACGGTGTCGTCGTCGATCCGGTCGGCGAACGCGTCGACGTCGGCGCTCCCGTCGGTCCGCACCGCCACCCGCCGGGCCTCGACGTCGAAGTAGTGGGCGGCCTTCTCGAAGGCGGCGTGGGCACTGGTGGCGAGCACCATGTTGGGCCGGTCGGTCCGGCCGGTGGCGCGTCCTCGGTCCCGGGCGGTCTTGGTGGCCTGGAGGAGCGACTCGGTACCGCCCGACGTGAGGTAGCCGCGGGCCTTCGGGCTATCCGGGGGGCGCCGGTCGGCACCGAGCAGGCCGACCGTGATGGCGACGATGTCCTGCTGCATCCGCCCGAGGCTCGGGAAGGCCATCGTGTTCAGGGCGTTCTCGGCCGAGAACCGGTTGGCGGCGCGGGTCAGGAGCTCGAGGACCTCGTCACCGGCCGAGTAGACGAGGCTGAACACCCGGCCGCCCCGCCAGTCGCGGTCGTCGCCGGCGAGCTCCTCCATGCGGGCCAGCACGGTCTCGGCGTCGAGCCCGTGGGCGGGGAGCCGGTCGTCGGCGGGGGCGGCCATGGGCCGAGCCTACGCAAATGGCACCGGCCGGGACCGGGCCCGGGGGCGGTGGCTCGTCAGGTGATGTCGCGGCGGGCCAGCACGGCGGAGCCGATGGCGGCGAAGAACAGCCCGTAGGCCAGGATGAGCAGCGAACCCTGCCACCAGTTGAACAGGCCGATGTCCGACCCCCGCCCGGCGGTGACGTTGGCGGCCGCGGAGGCGGCGCCGGACGGCATCCACTTGACCGTGCCGTTCCAGATGGCCTCGATGATGTTCTCCACGATCAGGAACCACCCGAGGCAGATGATGATCGCCGCCACCTGGTTGGTGACCAGGGAGCCCACGCCCACCCCCAGGAGGGCGAATAGGGCGAACACCAGGATCAGCCCGGGGGCCACCGCGCCGAGCTGGCCGGCCAGGGAGCCGAAGGAGCCGCCCTCGGCGGACACGGCGATCCCACCGCCGATCAGGGTGGCGGCGATCAGGATCACGGCGAGCACGATGCCGGCGATTGCGGCCATGAGCAGCTTGCCGAGCACGAACCGCCAGCGCCGCGGGGTGACGAGGAAGGACGTCGTGACCGTCTTGTGCCGGAACTCGACCGTGATGATCAGCACCCCGAGGAGCAACGCGAAGATGTAGCCGGTCAGGCTCCGACCGAGCAGGTCGCGGAGCTGGACCACCGTATGGGGGTAGGCGGGATGGGGTGGGCCCCATCCGTTGTCGATCGCCTGGCGCTGTCCGCCTCCGCCGGCCCCGTGGTTGAGGAAGTAGACGAGGACGAACAGTCCGGTGATGACCAGGGCGATCCCGGCCAGGACCCAGGGGATCGCCGTGGTCCGCAGCTTCAGCCACTCCGATCGGACGACGGCGATCACGACGGAGCCCCCGGCATCTGGAAGGGGGCGGACTGACCGCTGTCGACCGGCATCGGGTGGCTGGCGTCGAACCCCTGGGTCAGCTCGAGGAAGATGTCCTCCAGGCTGCGCCGCTCGTTGACCAGCTCGTAGAGGACGATCTGGTGCTGGGCGGCGAAGGGGCCGAACCACTCCGGCGTGGCCCCGTCGATCACCAGCGTGTCCGGCGCCACCTGACGCCAGCCCACCGGGACGGCGTTGAGGACCTCGGCCAGGCGGTGTAGCTCGGGTGACCGGATGCGCATCCCGGTGCCGGCACCGGCCGTGGCGGCCATGTCGGCCAGCGTCGTCTGGAGCACGAGCCGGCCCTGCGAGATGATCACGACGTCGTCGACCGTCTCCTCCATCTCCGACAGCAGGTGGGACGACACGAGGACCGCGTGCCCGGCGGCGGCCTGCCCGCGGATGAACTGGCGCAGCCACTGGATGCCCTGCGGATCGAGGCCGTTGGCCGGCTCGTCGAGGATGAGGATCTCGGGGTCGCCCAGCAGCGCGGTGGCCAGCTGCAGGCGCTGGCGCATGCCGAGGGAGAACTTGCCGACGCGGCGTCGGGCCACGTCGGTCAGTCCGACCAGCTCGAGCGTCTCGTCGACCCGTGCCGTCGGGATGCCGCTGGCCAGGGCCACGGTCTTCAGGTGGTCCTCGGCCCGACGGGTGGGGTGGAAGCTGGTGGCCTCGAGGGCGGCACCGACGTGGCGCACCGGGTGCTCGAGATCGGCGTACCGCCGGCCCCCGAAGGTGGCCGATCCCGCGGTGATGGACACCAGCCCGAGCAGCATCCGCAACGTGGTGGTCTTGCCGGAGCCGTTCGGCCCGAGGAACCCGGTGACACGGCCCTCGGCCACTTCGAACGTCAGGTCGTCGACGGCGTGGACCGGGCCGAAGCGCTTGCCGAGCCCGCGCACTTCGATGGCGGAGGTCATGCCCGACCGTAGCCTCCGTGGCGGTCAGGGGGGTGCCGCCCCGGGATCAGACCCCGGCGTAGATGTCGATGGGCAGCAGCAGCCCGATGGCGACCACCAGCTCGTCGTGCACGCGGTTCATGTTGCTCCAGCCGTTCACCCACCCGACCAGCGCCGAGTACCAGACGTGCCCGAGGATCCGGGCGCGGTCACTGATGTCCGGCGGCTGGGGCTCGCCGATGGCCCGGGTGATGATGCCCTCCATGAGCACCGACACCTGTTGCTGGCACTCGATGGCCGCGGGGTCGGGGGAGGCCAGGGCGGTGAACACGGCGCCGACCAGCTGGGGCTGACGCCCCATGGCCCGCAGCGCCCGGTCGAGGGCGTCGATGACCCGCTCGGCCGGGGTGTCCCCCTGGGCCGGGCTCTGGGCCAGCCGGATGTCGAGCTGTTCGACCCAGTGGACCAGCGCGGCCGCCAGCAGATGGTCCTTGCTGGTGAAGTACCGGTAGACGGTGCCCATGGCCACATCGGCGCGGGCCGCCACGTCGCGCATCTGGACCGCTTCGTAGCCCCCGTCGAGCGCCAGGGACATGGCGGCGTCGATCACGCGCTGGCGTCGGGCCTGCTGGGCCCGCGTCAGGGTGCGTGGCACCGGAGCTGTCGCCATGGGTGAACACCCTAGTCGGACACCCTTTCCCCCCTCGTGGAGCCGCCCGCCGCGGCCCGTCGGGGCCGGGTCCGGCGAGCAGTGCGATCGACGATCGCAGCCCACCCGCCCGGCCCGGCGCTGCATCGGTACGATGGGCCGCCATGCCGACCGCGGAGCCCACAGAGGACGAGCCGGACCTCATCGCCACCACCGACGGCCGGGTGCCGGGGCGCCGCGGGCTGGCCACCCGCCAGCGGCTGCTCGAGTGCACGGCCGAACTGCTCGTCGCCACCCCGTGGCGTTCGATCAAGGTGATCGACATCGCCCGCCGGGCCGGCACGTCCCCGGCCACCTTCTACCAGTACTTCGAGAACGTGGAGGCGGCCATCACCGTCCTGGCCGAGGAGCTGGTCGAGGGGGCCGGCGTCCTGGGGGACATGGTCGACGGCGACTGGTCCGACGACGCCTCGTGGGACACGGCCGTCGCCGTGGTCGAGGGGTTCATGGACTACTGGGAGCGCAACCGGGCCGTCTTCCGGGTCGTCGAGCTCACCACCGTCGAGGGGGACCTCCGGTTCCAGGGCCTCCGGGTCCGGGCGCTCAACTCGGTGACGGTCACGCTCGCCCGGGTCATCGCCAACCACGCCGGGACCTCGGGCTCGCCCGCCGGCGCCGACCCGATGGCGGCCGCCGGGACCCTGGTGGCGATGCTGGCGCAGGTGGCCGGCCACCGCTACGGCTTCGAGTTCTGGGGCATCCGCACCGCCTCGCTGGTCGACAGCCAGGCCCGCCTGCTCCACTGGTCCGTGACCGGTCGGCCCGCCCCGGTCGGGGTCCGCGTACCCGGAGCGGACAGCCCCGCCCCCCGGACGGGACCGGTGGTCGGTGGCGGTGCCGCCTCGGCCCGCACGGCGAAGGGCACGTCCCGCCGCACCAGCTGAGCCGGGCGGCGCGCCTAGCGGAGGGCGACGGGGTTGACCGGTGACCCGAGCGCCCCGGTGAGGGGCAGCGGGGTGGCGTCGAGCAGGAACGAGTAGCGCCCGTCGGCCGCACAGGCGTCGGCGAGCTCGTCGAGGAACCAGTTCTGGCCCTGGGTCATCCCCATCTCCACCAGGTGGAGGAGGTGCACGGGCAGGAAGAGGTCGTCCGACTCGCACGGATAGACCTCGAGCACCATGGTGTCGATGGCCACGGCGGCGACGTCGCGGTCGTGGAACCACCCCGCGGTGGCGACGGTCAGCCCCGGCGTGGGCCACGTGTACGCGATGAGGTCGCGCACCGGGTCCCGGCCCCCGAGTCCGGGACGCCCGGGCAGCGCCAGATGGGCGGCCTGGCCGGTGCGGACCAGGAGGACGTCACCGGGCTCGACGGCGATGCCGGTGAGGGCGAGGGCGGCGTCGAGTTCGGCGGGCGCGATGGCGTAGCCCGGCTCGAGCAGCTCCAGACCCTTGGCCCGGGCCACGTCGAGCAGGATCCCGCGGCTGACCAGGGTGGGGACCTGCTGGATGCCGAGCCGTGAGGCCCCCGCCTCGGTGATCGACGCCGCCGGGAAGCCGTTGTACAGGCGGCCGCCGTCCGGGGGCGGTCCGTAGGAGGCGTGGGCCAGGCCGTCCCAGTGGGTGGCGCACTGGACGGCGAAGGACACGACGTCCTCGCTGAAGGCCACCCACCCGGGCAGGTCGCTCTGGGGGTGGTTGACCGTGACCATGGTGTGGGTCGGATTGACCCGGCCCTCGATGAACCCCATCTGGATGCCCTCGGCCTCGGACATCGGGATCCCCAGGTGGAGGGCGGTGCCGTCGACGACCGAGGCCACCCCCCGCAGGCGGGCGGCCTCGTCGATGAGGTTGAGGGTGCCCAGCTGGTCGTCCGGACCCCAACGGCCCCAGTTGGAGACCCGCTCGACCATCTCGGTGAAGGAGCGGGGGATCGAGGGCGGTACAGGCACGGGCACGCACCTGTTGTAGCCGATCCGGGCAACAGTTTTGGTCCCGGCGTGCCGATAGATGGGGAGACACAACGGCCAGGTTGGGTCCCGGGCAGCCGTCCGGGGGAGCCAGCCGCGATCCTCGAGGGGCCCGAGACAGTGGCGCACGACACGTGCAGGGACGGTTCGGACCGGGAGCAGACCGCTGGGGTGCCGCACCCCGCCGTCCGCCGACCCCGGTCACGACCCGCCCGGCGCACCCCGGCACGGATCCGTCCCCTGCGGGCGGCTTGCCTGGCCGTCGTCCTGGCCGTGCTGCCCGCCATCGGCGTCCTGGCCCCCTCCGGACCGCTGGCCACCGGCCGGGCCGCGGCGGCGACGACCCCCGACCTGGGTTCCGTCGAGGCCCTGTACGCCGCCGAC
>Ga0302202_10006106_pt1 | contig 12072 bp, 8 predicted proteins | sample II_Bog_N3_3_FD_194579 | JGI IMG/M metagenome (GOLD analysis project Ga0302202, IMG submission 194579) | Peat permafrost microbial communities from Stordalen Mire near Abisko, Sweden - II_Bog_N3_3 | ecosystem: Environmental > Terrestrial > Soil > Wetlands > Peat | place: Sweden: Abisko, Stordalen... | reverse complement strand
CTCCCCGTCGACGTCACCGACGCCGGCGCTCATCGGGCCGGTCAGCCTGAAGCTGGCTCCCGGACGGGTCTACATCGCCTACGCCATCGGGAGCGCCGCCACGGCCCCCAGCACGCTCACGGCCGTCGTCCAGAACTACGTGGTGGGACAGGCCAAGACGGGGACGGGCTACCGGATCGTCAGCGCCAGCGGCAAGGTGTCCAGCTTCGGCAGCGAGAAGAGCCTGGGCGACCCGTCCAGCGAGCACCTCAACGCCCCCATCGTCGGCATCGCCTCGACGCCCGACGGCGCCGGCTACTGGCTGGCCGCCGCGGACGGTGGCGTGTTCAGCTACGGGGACGCCACGTTCTTCGGATCGTTGGGCAGCCTGCGCCTGAACGCCCCCATCGTGGGGATCACCCCGACCGCCGACGACGGCGGCTACTGGATGGTGGCCTCGGACGGTGGCGTGTTCAGCTTCGGTGACGCCTCCTTCTACGGCTCGCTGGGCAGCGTGCGGCTCAACAAGCCGATCGTGGGCATCGCCTCCACCCCTGACGGCGCCGGCTACTGGCTGGTCGCCTCCGACGGTGGGGTGTTCAGCTTCGGTGACGCCACCTTCTACGGCTCGCTGGGCGGCGTGCGGCTCAACAAGCCGATCGTGGGCATCGCCTCCACCCCCGACGGCCACGGCTACTGGCTGGTCGCCTCCGACGGTGGGGTGTTCAGCTTCGGGGACGCCCTCTTCCACGGCTCGCTGGGCGGCATCAGCCTGGTGGCTCCGGTCGTCGGCATCACCACCTCGGCCGGTGGGGCCGGCTACTGGCTCGGTGCCGCCGACGGTGGGGTGTTCAGCCTCAAGGCCACGTTCTTCGGCTCCGGGGCCGGGCTCTACACCACGTCGAAGGTGGTGGGCATCTCGTCCTGACCCGTCGTTGACCACCCTCCGGACGGATGCCGCGCTCGACTGCGGCGTCCGGGGCTGCTGCGCCAGGAGGCCGGGCTCTGCCCCGGCCTCCTGGCCGCGGTGGGCCGGTAGGGTCCGGCGGTGAAGGGGGTGGTGACGCCACTACTATCCACGGTGTCGCCTCAGTGTGTCGTCCATCCACGGTGTCGTCACACCGGCCCGAACCCCGGAGACCCCGGTCCGGACCGCCGGCACGTCGTGGTGCACCGCTCACGGGACGTAGCGCAGCTTGGCAGCGCGCCTGCTTTGGGAGCAGGAGGTCGCGGGTTCAAATCCCGCCGTCCCGACGCCGGCAGATCCGATGATCTGCAGCCACGCCCGCCCGTCCGGGCCGGTGCCGCCATCACCTAGCGTTGCGGAGATGCGTCGGCCGAAGATCGAACCCTGGGAGGCCGAGGCGCGGGACGCCACGGAGCGCCTGCGGCAGGCCCTCCTGGGGCTGGCCACACAGGAGAAGCGTTCGGCACAGGAGCAGGCCTCCGACCCGGCCCCGACAGCCAGCGAGCCGCTCCTCGAGGCGCTCGACGCGGCCGATCGCACCAAGGGGGACGTCGACCGGTGGTGGCGGGAATGGCTCGTCCAGACAGCGGGACTCAAGACGTCGCGGTCCGTCGCGCTGTCCGTCTATCGGTCGTGCCTCCCGCCGCTGGCGTCTGCCCTCGACATCTACAGCCAGTCGCTGGCCATCCTCGCCCTCTCACCGGATCGCGAGGATGGCGACGGGGCCCTGGCCCGGCAGGGGGTGGCCATCGCCAAGCAGGTTGCCGAGTTCACGCTGCAACTCCTCGACGAGACACCCGGAATCCGTCCCGTGGACCGGGCCGCCGTCGATGCCACCCTGGCGGTACTGGAGAAGCAATCCCACGTCCTGGCGGCGCTCGACGAACCGATCGGGGACCGCGCCCGTCAACTCCGCAGCGAGCGATACGGAGCGTGACCCGGTGGCGCCCCGAATGGCTCAGGCGCTGACAGGCATCCCGAACGAGGCCACGATCTCGTCGGCCGGAAGCGGTTGCGAGAACAGGAAGCCCTGGGCCAGGTCGCACTCGAAGGAGCGCAGCAGCTCCAGCTGCTCGGACGTCTCGACCCCCTCGGCCACCACCTGGAGCCCCAGGGCATGGGCCAGCTTGACGACGGCGGCCACGATCTGGTCGGCCTCGTCGCTGATGCCCAGCTCGGCCACGAAGGAGCGATCGACCTTCAAGAGGTCCAGGGGGAAGTGCTGCAGGTAGCTCAGCGATGAGTACCCGGTGCCGAAGTCGTCGATGGCCAAAAGGACCCCGAGGTCCTTCAGCGCCGTCAGCACACCGAGCGCGGAGCCGGCGTCCTTCATCAGGGCGCTCTCGGTGATCTCGAGGGTCAGGTGCCGGGGCGGGAGGCCGGTCTGGGCCAGGATGCTCTCGACGGTGCGCACGATGAGGGGATCGTCGATCTGGCGGGCCGACAGGTTGACCTCGACCGATCCCTGGCGGCCGGTGTCGTCGCGGTCGTGCCAGTCACGCAGCTGGTGGCAGGCCTGCTCGAGCACCCAGGCGCCGATGGGGATGATGAGGCCGCTCTCCTCGGCCACCGGGATGAACCGGTACGGGGCCACCAGGCCCCGGTCGGGGTGCTGCCAGCGGACCAGGGCCTCCACGCCCACGGTGGTGGTGCCCTCCAGCTCGACCACCGGTTGGTAGTGCAGCATGAGCTCGCGGCGGTCGAGGGCCCCGTGCAGCGAGTGCTCGGTGGACATCCTGTCGATGTGCTGGATCCGCATGGACTCGCCGTAGGTCTCGACCCCTGACCCACCCCGGGCCTTGGCCTGGTAGATGGCGGAGCCGGCGTTGGCCATCAGGGAGCCGGCGTCGCCGATCCCGAACGTGTTGAGGGCCAGTCCCACCGACGCGTCGAGGAAGACCTCCGTCCCGGCCGCCACGACGGGCACGGCCAGGGCGCGGCGGGCCCGGTCGGCGAAGGCCATGGCGAGGGCGTGGGCGCCCCCCTCGGGAGACACGAACAGGGCCAGGAACTCGTCCCCGGCCGATCGGGCCACCAGGACCGCGTCCCCCGCCACGGCCCGCAGGCGCTCGGCCGCCGCCACCAGCACGGCGTCGCCGGTGGCCGGTCCCAGGCTGGTGTTGATGGCCCGGAACCGCTGGAGGTCGAGGACCACCACGCCCACGCCACCGGCGGTCACCCCGGTGCCCGACAGGGCGTCCCCCAGCGCCTGCTCGAACCGGGCGCGCCCGGGAAGACCGGTCAGGGGGTCCAGCACCGACCCGGCGTCCTCGGACCTCCCGGTGTGCGGTGCCCCGGCCGGAGCGGTGGACCCGTTGCGCCCGGGGGGCCGTTGGCCGGAGGAGGCATCGGCGGCGACGTTGATGAATCCGCCGACGGCACAGTCGGTGGCCCCACCGGTCGGGAAGAGGCGGCCGTCGACCGCCACGCGTCGTCCGGACCGGTGCATCACCTCGAAGTGGACGTGGTCCCCGCCGCCCAGCACCGACGCCACCAGGGCCGTCGGGTCGGGCATCCCGGGTGGCAGCAGGGTCTCAGCCGCCGGGCGGCCGACCACGTCCGACCGACTCCAGCCGAACACCGCGGCGGCACGCGGGTTCCACTCGACGACGACGCCGTTCCCGTCCAACTCCAGGTAGGGCTCGGGCCACTGCCCGACGAACTCGTTGCAGCGAGCCCTCCACTCCGAGGACGCCATCACCGGGCCCACGGGCACTCCTCCGCGGCCGGCCCACGTGGCGTGGGACCCATGGGTCGGCCCGGGTCCATCGGGCCGGTCCTCCGCTGCTCCACGCTGCCTCCACGAGACGGGCCCGGCCGGGTGCCCCTGCCCCGACTCGGCCGCTGATCCGACGCTGCCCCCGAACCGACCCTGCCCCGGAACGGGGCCGGTAGCCCTTCCGAAATCCGCGTCGATGCCTCACGGCGGAACAGCGAGGGCCTGGGCATCTGGGGAGAATGGTAGGCACACCCCCACCTCAGAGCAAGGATCCCGGGCCCCGGCCCCGGCCGGATGGGCAGTCCCACGGGCCTCCCGTGTACCGTGCCGGACGTGGTCACGGTCACCGGCACGCTCCAGAAAGAGGCCTGGGATCGGCACGTCATGCCCCCGGTCGAGCAGGTCCGGCCGGGGTTGTGGTCGATCCCGGTCCCCATCCCCGACAATCCCCTCCGGTACGTGCTGGTGTACGCGCTCGAGCTGGACGGCGGTGGGATCGCCATGGTCGATGCCGGCTGGAACACCGACGAGGCCTGGACGGCACTGTCCGACGGCCTGGCCGCCGCGGGAGGGAGCGTGGCCGACGTCCGGGCGGTGATGGTGACCCACATCCACCCTGACCACTACGGCCTGGCCGGCCGGGTCCGCGAGGTCTCGGGCGCCTGGATCGGCCTGCACCCCGCCGACGCCGTCATGCTGGAGTCCCGGTACGGGGACAGCGACGCGCTCCTGGCCGACATGTTCCACTTCCTCACCGACTCGGGTGTGCCCGACGACATGCTCCCCGACCTGGCGCTGGCCTCGATGGCCGTGAAGTCCATGGTGACCATGGCCGCGCCGGACGTCCTCTTCGAGGACGGCAGCGTCGTCGACCTGCCCGGATGGCCGCTGCGGGCCATCTGGACCCCGGGCCACTCCCCCGGCCACATGTGCTTCTACAGCGAGGACCAGCGGCTGCTGATCTCCGGTGACCACGTGCTGCCGCGCATCACCCCCAACATCTCGGCCCACACCCAGCAGGCCGTCAACCCCCTGGGCGACTTCCTCGAGTCCCTGCTCAAGGTGGGCGGCCTGCCGGCCGAGGAGGTCCTGCCCGGGCACGAGTACCGGTTCTCGGACCTGGCGGCCCGGGTCAAGGAGCTCACCGAACACCACGCCGAACGGCTCGACGAGATCGAACAGGTGGTGGCCGACGCTCCGGGCTCGACGGCCTGGGACATCACCCTCCGGCTGCACTGGTCACGCCCGTGGGACGAGATCCAGCCGTTCATGCAGCGTCAGGCCAACGGCGAGACCCTGGCCCACTGCGTGCTGCTCGAGCTGCAGGACCGCATCAGACGGGAAGGTCACCCGGCCCGATTCTTCACCACCGGCGGCTGAGGCGGACCCGGGCTCAGGCCCCGTCGCTCAGGCCCCGTCGCTCAGGCCCCGTCGCTCACGCCCGTCGCTCACGCCCGTCGCTCACGCCTCGGGGTTGTCGGCATCGGGGGCGCCGGTCCGTGCCCCGTCCGGGACGGCCGGATCACGGGCCGGATCGTCGGGCGGCGCCACCGCGTCGATGGCCCGGAGCTCGACGGCCAGGCGCCGTCGCTCGCGTCGCTTGAGCACCAGGCGCACGCCCACGGCGACCACGACGACCACGCCGACCACGGCCAGGGACCAGTAGCCCACGTCCTTCAGGATGCGCTCGAAGGAGACGCCCACCGCGTAGCCGAGCAGGGTGTAGCCCACGCCCCAGATGACGCCGCCGGCGGCGTTGTAGAGGAGGAAGGTGCGGTAACGGAGTCCGCTCATGCCGGCCAGGCCGGGTATCAGTGCCCGGGCGAAGGCCACGAACCGCCCCAGGAACACCGCCGGGCCCCCGTAGTGCTCCAGCATGCCCATGGTCCGCGCCACCGCAGCGCTCCCCTTCAGCCACCGTCGTTCCAACAGCCAGGGACCGGCGCGCTTGCCGACCTCGAAGCCCACCGAGTCCCCCACGATGGCGCACACCACGACCACCGCCATCATGGCGGGGAGGTCCACGACACCCAGGCCGGCCAGCACCCCACCCACCACCGCGGCGGTCTCCCCCGGGATGAAGAAGCCCAACAGGAGCGCCGCCTCGGCGAAGACCAGGGCGCCGACCAGGATGTAGGCGGTCGGCCCGTGCAGGTGGAGCAGCCACCCGGTGATGCCCCCGGGATCGGACGAGGATGTGCCGGACGCCGCCAGCAGCCACCCCGCGGCTCCGCCCGTGAGCTGTGGCGTCACGGGGAGGTCACCGGGCCAGGGTGACGCTCGTCCAGGTGCGGCGCCGGCAGGCCGGGCAGTGCATCCAACGGTCGAAGGCCCGCCCGGGCAACCAGGCTCCGAAGGGGAACTGCAGGAGGACGAAGGCCAGCAGTCCCACACGGCTGACCGATCCACAGGCCGAGCACGTGACCACCAGGCGCCCCCGCGGCGGCAGTGGATCGTCGACCACGCTGGCCGGCGCGTCCCGATCGCCGGCGGGCGTCGCCGCCGAGAACAGGGCGTGCTTGCCGGCCGGTCGGGCGTGGCGGCCCTTGGGGTCGAACCGGACCGGCCGGGTGCCGTGCACCGGGCCCCGGTCGGCGTCGGCACCGTCGCCGGCCACCGACTCCTCGTCGACGGGCATCCAGAACAGGGCCCGCTTCCCCAACGGGTCGGGTCCGTCCGGCACTAGCCGGGGGTGCCGGCGGCCACGCTCGTGTCCATGAGCGTGCGGGCCAGCTGACGGTAGGCCAGTGCGCCGGGCGAGTTCGGCGCGTGCTGGAGGATCGACTTGCCGCGGGCGGGCGCCTCGGCGAAGCGGATCGACTTGCGCACCGGCGGCTGCAGCACGGCGATCCCGTACCGGGACTCCACCTCTTCGATGATGTGGCGGGAGTGCTTGGTCCGGTCGTCGTACATGGTGGCGATGATCCCGCGCACGGTGAGCTCGCTGTTGGCGAAGGCCCGCACGTCCTCGATGGTCTCGAGCAGCTGGCCCACCCCGCGGTGGGACAGGGCCTCGCACTGCAGCGGGACCAGTACCGAGTCGGCGGCGGTGAGCCCGTTGATGGTCAGCACACCGAGGGAGGGCGGGCAGTCCACCAGGATGAGGTCGTAGTCACCCAGCACGGGCTCGAGGGCCCGCTCCAGCACGTGCTCACGGCCCGTCCGGGTCAACAGGTGCACCTCGGAGCCGGCCAGGTCGATGGTGGCGGGCAGCAGATCGAGGAACGGCACGCCCGGGACCGGGAGGCGGACCTCGGCCACGCTCTCCCGCCGGACGAAGACGTCGTGCAGCGAGCGGCCCAGGGCGTCAGGGTCGAAGCCCAGGGAGAAGGTCAGGCAGGCCTGTGGGTCGAGGTCGACCACCAGGGTCCGGCGGCCGAACTCGGCCGAGGCCACCCCCAGCGAGTGGACCGTGGTCGTCTTGGCCACGCCGCCCTTCTGATTGGCCACGGCCAGCACGTCGGTCACCCGTGGAGTCTACGCCCCCCGGAAGCGGGCACAACGGGGTCAGAACCCGGCCAGACCCACGATGGGCTTGTTCAGGCGCTTCCCACCCTCGGAACCGAAAAAGGCGGCCGAGCCGCCGGTGAATACGCCTCCGTCGGCGGCCACGAACCGGTAGCCGCTGCCGTTGGCGGTCTCGGCCATCCCCACGATGGGGGCGTTGAGGCGGAGCGAGCCGGTCGAGCCCAGGAAGGGGGCCCCACCGAAGGTGAAGATCCCGCCGTCGGAGGCCACCTCCCAGTAGCCGCCGGTGTTGGTGTCGTTGACGGCGCCGACGACCGGCTTGTTGAGCTTCTGGCCCCCGACCGACCCGGAGAAGGGCGCATCCCCGAACGAGAAGATCCCGCCGTCGGCGGCCACCAACCGGTAGCCGTTCCCGTCGGCGGTGGCCGCCAGGCCGACGATGGGGGCGTTCAGCTTCCTCCCCCCCTCGGATCCCAGGAACCGGGCGTCACCGAAGGCGAAGATCCCGCCGTCGGAGGCCACCTCCCAGTACCCCTTCCCGTCGGGGGTGGCGGCCATGCCCACGATGGGGGCGTTGAGCTTCCTCCCCCCCTCGGATCCGTAGAACCGGGCGCCTCCGAAGGCGAAGATGCCACCGTCGGAGGCCACCTCCCAGTACCCACCGGTGTCAGGGGACATGGCCAGGCCGACCACCGGGGCGTTGAGCCGGAGGCCGCCGGTCGATCCGCAGAACGGGCGGCCCCCGAACGTGAAGATGCCGCCGTCGCTCGCCGCCATCAGGTACCCGGGTAAGGCGGCGGCCGGCACCGAGCAGGGTGCGACGACGCCCGGCCGGGTCGGTCCGCTGACGTTGCCGGTCAGCTCGGGGTCGTGATGGAACATGGGCCACGCACCGGCTCCGACGGCCAGGGCCCCGTTGGATCCGTCGATCTCGTAGTGATCGATCTCGCCCACGCCGTTGGACGACTGGTCCGACGCCACGTAACCGGCCAGGGTGATCCCGATGGTGCCGTTGGGATCCCGGGTGACCAGGGGCGAGTTCTGCAGCCCGAGGGTCGGGCTGAGGTCGGCGATCTCCGTGCCCGACCGGCCGTCGAACACCAGGGCACCGTTGATGGTGGGCACGATGACGTCGTCGTAGCCGCCTCCGAGGTCGGCGGTCACCACCGACCCGATGACCCGGCCGATGTCGGACTGCTTCCAGATCACCTGGCCGGTGGTGGCGTTCAGGACGTAGACCGACCCCGAGGCGTAAAGGCCCTGGTCGGTCCCCTCCACCACCTGGAGCGATCCGTTACCCAGGACGTCCGACAGCGCCGGCGAGGAGTAGGTGCTCCCGTCGAGCTGGGTGGCCCACAGAAGATTGCACTTCCCGTCGTAGGCCAACAGGGCATCGGTGTCCGGCGCCCCCGGGTAGTAGGCCCCGGTCCCCACCACGATGCCGGGCACCCCCCCGGGCAGGAAGTCACCCACCGCCGGCGACGAGTCGACCACCTGGCCGGTGTCGGCTCGGCAGATCTGGTTCCCCTGGGCCGTCAGGATGCGGAGGTGCCCGCCGTCGGTGTACCGCTGGGCCCGGGCCAGGCCGGCCGTCTGGTCGCTGCCGACGATGATCTGGTTCTGGCCCGTGCCGTACAGGTCGGCCAGCGCCGCCGTCGAATGGGTGCTGTCCGAATTGAAGAACGGCCATCCGGTGAGCGGTGCCCCGTTGGCGGCATTCAGGGCGTAGGACACCTGGCCCAGCGAGCCGGCAAAGGCGTCGTTGCCGCCCTGGAGCGTGCCCACCGCCAGGCCGGCCTGGACGCCGATGTCGGGCTGGGTGTCCGTCGAGGGGTTGATCACCGGGGTGAACCACTGCTGGTCCCCGTTGGCTCCGAACGCCTGGTAGCCACCGGTGGTGGCGTCGGTGTCGTTGCCCGAGCCCACCAGGACCTCGGGCGTGCCGTTCCCATCGGCCACCGACGGGGTCGAGTCGATCGGCCCGCTCTCGTTGGTGGTGGGCCAGCCGGCCACCGACGTCGGGACGGGTGGACTCCCCGCGGATGTCGGTGTGGCCAGGTGGTAGGCGTAGACGTGGTCGCTCCGGTCACCCACGACCACCGAGGGCTGACCGTCGAGGTTGGCCTCGATGGGGGACGAGAGGGCGATGGGCTGGCCGAGGTCGTACTGGGCCAGGGGCCCCGTGGACCACGTCTCGGTCCACCCGGCCGGGGTGCCGACGTGGGGTCGGGCCCACCCCGCGGCCCGGGTCCTCGGGGTGGCCGCGGCAGCCGGGGTTGCCGTCGGGACAGCCCACGCCGCCGCCAGCACCACCAGCACGACGGGGGCCATCGCGCTCCGCAGGGACCGGAGCACCACCGCCGTCGAGCGATTGGCGTGACCCCGGACGGACCGGGCCTGGGACGTCACTGCGCGGGAACCGATCAGGGGAGGATAGGCGCTCCTGCGGACCCGATGTGTCCGGCCCCGGTCCGACCGGTCGGGTTCGGCCGCCATGACGGCGGCCGGCACGGCGGCCTACTGGCGCTGGGCCACCAGGAGGCAGGCGTCGTCCCGCATCGGCCCCGACAGCATGCCGTCCAGGATGAAGTCGCAGGCCCGGCCGGGGGTCGGGCTGTTCAGGCTGTGCTCGGCCAGGATCATCAGGTGGGCCAGACCGATGTCCAGATCGACCTGGCGGCGTTCGAACAGACCGTCGGTGAACATGAGGAGGCGGGCCCCCGGCTCGAGGACCAGGTGGTGCTGGCGCCGGTCCCCGGACGGAGACGGGCCGATGCAGCCGACGGGGAGCACGGGTCGACCCGTCAGGTAGACCGAGTGGCCCGTGCGGTGCACCACGATCGGGGCGGGATGGCCGGCCGACGCCCACGTCACCTGGCCGGTGGCCGGATCGACCTCGGCGCAGACGATGGTGGCCAGGGCGCCCGGTTCCTGAGTGGCGATGAGGTGGCTCAGCTGGGAGAGCGACTCGAGGGGCCCGATGCCGGAGAAGAGGTGGGCCCGGAGCGCGTTCCGCATCTGCACGGTCAGCGACGCTGCCCCGATGCCGTGTCCGGCGACGTCACCGACGGCCAGCGCGATCCGGCCGGTGTCGAGCTCGAAGGCGTCGTACCAGTCTCCACCGACCGGGCCCCCGTGGCTGGCCGGCCTGTACCCGGCCCCCAGGCTGAGCCCCTCCGACGACGGCAGCGCCCCGGGCAGCGCCGCAGCCTGCAGGGCCCGGGCCGTCTGGTGCTGGTTCTGGACGTGGTCGGCGGACACCAGCGCCACCGCCACGTGCGATGCGACCTCGACCATGACGGCCACGTCCTCATCGGTGTACGCGTCCGCGGAGCGGCGGACCAGGGTGATGACCCCCTGGACCTCACCACCGACGAGCACCGGCGTGATCAACCCGGGTCCGTCACCGAGCAGTCGCAACGTGCGCCCGTAAGCGGTGTCGGCGATGCTGCCGTCGAGGTCCCGGGTGATGCCCTCGACCAGATGCGCCATGCGCATGGGCTCCCCGCTCCGGTAGACGACGACTCCGGGTGAGGGGCCCGAGTAGCGGTGGGGATAGGAGCCGACCAGCCGTTGCGCCAGGTCGTCGCGTGGAGGATCGGCGTGGCGCGCCGCCACCCGGTGCAACCCCTCGTCCTCAGGGACGACGATGGTGCACCAGTCGGCCAGGGCCGGCACCAGCACCTGGGTGAGCCGCTCGAACACCTCGGTGCGGTGGGCCGAGCCGACCAGGCGCTCAGCCACCACGGTGATCAGCCGGAACCCGCTGGTGACGGCCCCGGGAGCGGCATCGGCCGACGAGGGTGGAGGCTCGAGCCCGTGCCGGTGGCCGACGTCGGAGAGCTGGATGTTGAGCCCCCCGCCGACGGGCCAGGCATGGACCTCGAACCGGGTGCCCAGGGGTGCGTGGAACTCCTCGAACACCACGGGCTCCCCCGTCGAGAGGGCGCGGTGGCAGTGCGCCTCGAACCCGGCCCCGGCCACCACGGGGAAGTCCGGAAGCTTCTTTCCCTTGAGCTCCTTCCGCGAGAGATGAAGGAGCCTCGCCCCCTCGGCGTTCACCTCGGTGATGCAGAGGTCCTCCCCGAGCGAGAAGAACGGGTTGGGCATGGTCTCGAGAGCGCGTGCCCACTGTGATCCCTGCCGGCCCGCCTCCAGCACCTGGGCACGCTCGACGGCCAGCGCGGCCAGGTGCGCCACCAGGTCGAGCCGCCGCAGCTGGTGGGCCTGGAACTCCTGGGGGAGCTGCCACCCGATTCCGATGGCACCGAGCATCCCGCCGACCGCGCTCGGCAGCGGCAGGCTGGCGCGTGCCGACAGCCCGGCCGCGGTGATCTCCTGCAGCACATCGGGGTACCGCGCCCTGACCTCGTCGATCGAGCCGAGGAGCACGGGGAGGCCACTCCGTATGGCCTCACAGGCCGGGAGGTCCTCGGCGAGGTCCAACTCACGGGTGAGGGCCGGGTGCCCGGCAGTGGGTGCCGTGTGGAAGACCGTCACCCGGCTGGACCCGGGGTCCAGCAGTGCCAGGTTGGCAAAGGCGCCACCGGTGGCCGGCCCACCCTCGAGCACCAGGGACTCGGCGACCTCCCGGAGGGTGACGGAGCCGGCCAGGGAGGTGGCCAGACGCCAGACGGCGTCCTCCCGCTCCCCGAGCCCGACGCCTTCGTTGTCAGTCATGGCCACTCTCATCGACACGGACGGACGCAGCGGACAACCGGGCCACCCGGTCCTCTGGAGAGGGCGGCCCGGGCCGAAGGATAGGTCCTCTGAACCTCTCCGACCAGGGGCATCGGGGATCTGCCGGCCCGGGCGGCCTCCTTGCCGACCTCGTGTCACGTGGCGTTGGCGCCCCCGGCAGGAGTCGAACCCGCAACCTGATGGGTAGAAACCATCTGCTCTATCCAGTTGAGCTACAGGGGCCAGCGCAGCAGGCCCG
>Ga0302202_10006104_pt1 | contig 12074 bp, 9 predicted proteins | sample II_Bog_N3_3_FD_194579 | JGI IMG/M metagenome (GOLD analysis project Ga0302202, IMG submission 194579) | Peat permafrost microbial communities from Stordalen Mire near Abisko, Sweden - II_Bog_N3_3 | ecosystem: Environmental > Terrestrial > Soil > Wetlands > Peat | place: Sweden: Abisko, Stordalen... | reverse complement strand
CACACCAGGATGTCGTTCAGGGGGCCGAGGGCCTCGTGCTCGGGCAGGAGCATGCCGATGCGGCCCATGAGGGTGGCCACCGTGGTGTCGGCGGCGAAGGGCACCTCGCCGGTCACCGTCTCGAAGAGCACCAGGGCCAGGGAGTACACGTCGGCCCGCCCGTCGACGACCTTGCCCTCGGCCTGCTCGGGGGCGGCGTAGCGGGCCGTGCCCAGGACCGCGCCCTGCGGTTCGGTCCACGCCGCCTCGGCCAGGGCCCGGGCCAGCCCGAAATCGGCGATCCGCAGGCGCTGATCGTCGCCGAAGAGCAGGTTGGCCGGCTTGATGTCCCGGTGGACCAGACCCCGCCGGTGGGCGTAGTCGAGCCCGGCCGTGGCCTCGAGACCGATCCGCACGGCCTGCTCGGGGGTGAGGAGGACCCCGGTGTCCAGCACCTGGCGCAGGCTCCCGCCGGCCAGGTACTCGAGCACCAGGTACGGCTCGTTGCCCTCCTCGCCCCAGTCGTAGACCTGGAGGATGTTGGGGTGGTTGAGGGCGGCGGCCACCCGGGCCTCGGCCCGGAAGCGCTTGAGGAACCCGGCGTCGGCCGACAGGGCGGGGTGCAGCACCTTGATGGCCACCCGCCGGTGGAGGGAGACGTCGTCGGCCAGGAAGACGTGCGCGGACGCACCCGTCCCCAGGGCGGTCACCAGTCGGTAGCGGTCGCCGAGGACCCTCCCGATGGAGTCGGAGATGCTCGGCATCGGTATCGGCCCCAGGGTACCGAGTGGACCGGCCGAATCGGTGGAGGGTCGGCTGTGCCCGGGGGCGGAGGTTCAGCCCGGGCGGGCGAAGGCCACCAGCTGCTCCAGCTGGGACGCCGTGCCGACGCAGATGAGCACGTCCCCCGAGGCCAGCTCGGTCTCGGGGGACGGGTTGGTGGAAAACGTCCCGTCAGGCCGGCGGATGGCCAGCACCAGGGCCCCGGTCTGGTCGTGGACCCGGGCCGAGCGCAGGCTGGCCCCGTCGAGGGGTGAGGACACCGGGACGACGAGCTCCTCCAGGCGGAACTCGAGGGATCCGTCGTGCATCACGATGTCGATGAAGTCCACCACGTTGGGATGGACCACGAAGGCGGCCATGCGGTCCCCGCCCAGACGCTGGGGGTTGACCACCCGGTCGGCCCCCACCCGAAGGAGTTTGGCCTCCGAGGAGCCGTTGCGGGCCCGGGCGATGACGTGGATGTCGGCGTTGAACGAGCGGCTGGCCACGGTGACGTAGAGGTTGTCGGCGTCGGTGTCGAGGGCGGCCACCAGGGTGGCCGCCCGCTCCACCCCGGCCCGCAGCAGGGTGTCGTCGTCGGTCACGTCCCCGGCCACCGTGGGGTAGCCCAGCTCGGTCAACCGGGACCCGTCACGGTCGACCACCACGATCTGCTCCCCGGCGTTGTCGAGGAACCGGGCCACCTCCCGGCCCACCCGACCCCAGCCGCAGATGATCACGTGCCCGGACAGGTGGTTGATGTTCCGTTCCATTCGACGCCTCCGCATCAGGTCTCGCATGTGGCCGTCCATGAGGACCTCGAGGGTCAGCGTGAACGTGTAGAGCGCGGTACCCACGCCGACCAGGATCACGGCGATGGTGAAGATCTTGCCTGCCGTGTCGAGGGTGTGGGGGGTGGCCAGGCCCACCGTGGACACCGTGATGACCGTCTGGAAGACGGCATCGAGCACCCCGAACCCGAGGAGGACGTACCCGATGGTCCCGGCCACCAGGATCAGGGCCAGCGCGGCCAGGCCGACCTGCACGCGCCGCATCGGATCCCTCATCACCGCACAGCTTGGCACTCCCGGGAGCCGGCGCGGGTCGACGCCCCCGGAGGGGACGGTCCCCCAGGGGGGATCACCACGGTCACGCCGCCGCTTCGAGGTGCAGTAACAGCACCTTGGCCTCCGGACCGCCCCGGTAGGCGCCGGTACTCCCGTCGGACCGGACCACCCGGTGGCAGGGGACGACCAGAGGAAGGGGGTTGGTGGCACACGCCGTGCCCACGGCCCGGACCGCCCGTGGGTTGTCCACGGCGGCGGCCACCTCGCCGTAGCTGGCCGTCGTGCCGTAGTCGATGGCCGTGAGGTGGTCGAGCACGGTGCGTCGGAACCCGTGGGACAGGCGGTGGTCGAGGGGCACCGTGAACCGGCGGCGCTCGCCGGCGAAGTACTCCCCCAACTGGTGGGCGGCGACGTCCAGCCGGGCGGGGGCCCGCAGGATGCGGGGGCTGATCCGGTCCGACAATTCCTCCAGCACGGTGTCGAACCCCTCGATGCCGAAGGCCACCCGGACCAGACCCGACGGCGTGGCGGCCAGCAGCAACGGACCGACCGGGGAGTCGAGGGTCCGGTAGGCCACGTCGAGCAGGCCACCGGCCTCGGCGCCGGCCACCAGGCGGTCATGGAGGCGGCCGAGCTCGGCCGGGGTGACCGCTCCCGTCGGGCCGAGCGGCCCGCCGATCCGTCCGTCGTCCCTGGTGCCCGCAGTCATCGGCTCGTCCCTTCGGATCGGCGGAGATTGGCGATGCCGTCGGCAGCGGCCCGTCGTGCCGCCTCGGTGCTGCCGCCGATGACGGCGGCGACCTCCCGATAGGGGAGCCCGCCGAGGTAGTGGTACGTGACGGCGAAGCGTTGCTTGTCGGGGAGGTCGGCCAGCGACCGGGCCAGGTCGAGATCCCGGTCGTCGACCCCGCCCCTGGCCGCCCGGTGGGGGACCTCGGCCACCGGGAAGGAGCCGCGGTTGGCCTTGCGGATGACGTCGACGGCCTTGCGGTGGGCCACGGTCACCAGCCACGCCTCGAGGTTGGTACCGGGCGCCAGCCCGGGGTAGGCCTGCAACGCCGACAGGAACGTCTCCGACCACGCGTCCTCGGCGTCGGCCGGCCCCACCACGGCACGGCAGACCCGCAGGACCGCCGGTCCGTGCCGGGCCACCACCTCCTCGAACGGCAGCTTGGACGTCACGCCGGGTAGACGCCCGGGGGCGGCGGAACGTGAGCTGTCATGTCCGGGGAGTCTTCCCGCCCCCGACGATCGTCGCCACCACGGCACCGGTGGCCGGCGCCCGTCGGGCACCGGTTCCGTGGACGGTGACCGGGGCGGTCCCCGGTCGTTCCCCGGTCGGTCCCCACGGGTCCCCCGGAGCACCGATGCTCGGTCCACCGGCCCGTACACTGCGGCCATGGAGGACCGCTGCCCCACCTGTGGCCACCGGAGCGACCACCGACCGGGCTCCCCGCACGACTCCGGGAGTCGCTCGTGCGATGCCTGTGACGCCTGCTGGTCCGAGCGCCAGCAGCGCGAGCGACCGCCGCACCACGGCTGAGCGTGCGGCTCCGGCGGGACCACCGCGGCCTGGCACCAGGCGACCGGTGACGTCCCGGTCCGACAGGCCCGCCCCTCCCGCTGCTCGTGGTCCGCGCCGCCGCCGACGAACGCCCGACCCTGGTGTCCTCCCGCCATCCGTACTGCGCCCCACGGGTAGGTGGTGATCGCCCCGGGGTCCTGCCCACCAACGACACCGACCGGGACGAGCGACGCGAGACCGTAAACGAGGGCAGCCGGGTCCCCACGACGAAGAAGCTCGGTGCACAGCCGGACTCGACCGGGCCCGGCCGGTGAGCTCACGGTGGACGACGACCCCGGGGCTCCGGACGGGGCGGGTCAGAGGGTCCCGAAGGCCCCTCGGACGGACTGCCCCCTACTGACGACCGGGATTGGCCGGGGTGGCCGGGGAACACCGGGGAGCACCGGTCTCCACGTCAGACCAGGGTGCCTCCCCCGGACGCTGCGTCGCCGGTGGTCGGAATCCACCGTCGGAGCAGCCAGCCCGCCGAGGTCCCGTGCAACGGTCGACGGCGCGCACGGGTGCCGTGGCTGGCCTCGCCGACCCGGGCCTGAGCGCTCATCCCTCCCCGGGCAGTTCTCCGGTCTCGAGGAGGACGGCGAAGCCGTCGGCGCCGAGCATGGGGATCCCCAGGGCCTCGGCCTTGGTGACCTTGGAGGCGCCGGGGGCCTCCCCCACCACCACGGCGAAGGTCTTCTTCGACACGCTGCCCGGGGACTTGCCCCCCCGGGCGATGATGGCCTCCTCGGCCTCCTCCCGGGTGTAGCCGGGCAGTGCACCGGTCACCACCACCGACTTCCCGGTCAACACCCCGGACGACCCGGCCGGAGCCCCGCCGTCCCCCTCCCCGGCCGCCCCGGCGGCCGGCGCACTGCGGTCCCTGGCCACCCCGAAGTCCAGGCCGGCGTCCCGTAGGCGTTCGACCACGCCCCGGTTGACCTCGGACTCGAACCACCGGACCACACTGGCGGCGATGACCGGCCCCACCCCGTCGGTCGATGCCAGGTCGGCCTCGGCCGCGGCCATCACGGCGTCGAGGCTCCCGAACTCGCGGGCGAGCGCCAACGAGCCCACCTGGCCGAGGTGCCGGATACCCAGCCCGATCAGCAACCGGTGGACCGGGCGGGACCGTGACACGTCGATGGCCCCGAGGAGGTTGGCCACCGACACCTCGGCGAACCCCTCCAGACCCTCGAAGGTGGCCGGGACGAACGAGTAGAGGTCGGCCACGTCCCGCAGGATCCCGAGGCCCACGAACAGGTCGACCCGCTGCTCCCCCAGCCCTTCGATGTCCATGGCCGTCCGGGACCCGAAGTGGGTGATGCGCTGGACCCGTTGGCCCGGGCAGTCCAGGTTGGTGCAGAACGTGTCGCTCTCCCCGGGCAGCCGCACCAGGGGTCCGCCACAGCTGGGGCACTCGGTAGGGAAGGTCCAGGCCGGCGGCCGTCGCTTCCGGCCCGCGGACAGCACCGGCCCCACCACTTCGGGGATGACGTCGCCGGCCTTGCGCACGGTGACCGTGTCGCCGGGGCGGACGTCCTTCAGGCGGACCTGGTCCTCGTTGTGCAGGGTGGCCATGCCCACCGTGGAACCGCCCACGAAGACCGGCTCAAGCACGGCGAACGGCGTGGCCTTGCCCGTTCGTCCGATCGACACCTGGATGTCCGCCAGCGTGGTCGTCCGTTCCTCGGGGGGGAACTTGTAGGCGATGGCCCAGCGCGGGGCCCGGGACGTGGCCCCGAGCTGACGCTGCAGCGCCAGGTCGTCCACCTTGATCACCACGCCGTCGATCTCGTAGTCGAGGTCGTGGCGGTGCTCCTCCCACCGTCGGCAGAAGGCCAGGGCCTCGTCCAGGCCCCGGACCACGGAGCGCTCGGGGTTGACGGGGAAGCCGGCCCGCCCCAGCCAGTCGATCACCTCGGCGTGACGGGACGTGAGCTCGGCCGGGACGTCACGACCGGGGGCCGGCTCGAGGTCGCCCAGCTGGTACGACCAGAAGGCCAGCTCCCGCGAGGCGGTGATCGAGGCGTCCTTCTGGCGGAGGGAGCCGGCCGCCGAATTGCGGGGATTGACGAAGGGCTTCAGCCCGGCCTCGAGCTGCCGGCGGTTCATCTCCTCGAACGCCGGGACCGGCATGTACACCTCGCCCCGCACCTCGACCACGGCCGGTGGAGGCCCGACGGCGGGGTCCATGGTGTGGGGGATGACCCCGATGGTGGCCACGTTGGCCGTGACGTCCTCACCGGTGCGTCCGTCTCCCCGGGTGGCCGCCTGGACGTAGTGCCCGTCGCGGTAGGTGAGGGAGATGGCCAGACCGTCGATCTTCAGCTCGCACACGAAGGACGTGTCCTCGGGGACCTGCTTGGCCAGCCGGTCGGCCCAGGCCTGGAGCTCCCCGGCGCTGAAGGCGTTGTCCAGGCTCATCATGGGGATGCGGTGCTCCACCGGCTCGAACAGGGCCGACGGGGCCGAGCCCACCGTGGCCGTGGGCGAGTCCGGCACCACCAGGTCCGGGTGGTCGGCCTCGATCGCCCGGAGCTCCCGCACCAGCTGGTCGAAGTCGGCGTCGGAGATCTCCGGGGCGTCCAGCCGGTGGTAGCGCTCGTTGTGGTAGCGGACGAGCTCCCGCAGCTCCGCCGCCCGGGCCGCCGGGTCGGGCACGGCCCCGCTCACCGGGCGATACCCGAGCCGACCACCCGGTCGGGGTCGTCGGGGTCGTAGAGGGCCACGGTCTGCCCGGGGGCGATCCGGCGCTGGGGGACGTCGAAGGTGACCGACATCGTGGCGCATCCCCGGTCCACTCGGACGATGCACCCGGCCGGGCGGCCGTGAGCACTGTACTGGGCCACGGCCCGACCGCCGTCGGCCACCGGCCCGTCGACCCAGGTCACGGACTGCAGGTCCACCGTGGGGGCGTCGGCCGCCTCGGGGGTGCCGACCAGCACCCGCCGGGTCGGCACGTCGACGGCCGTCACGTAGCGCCGCCGGCCGTCCGACCCGTGTCCCATGCCCCGCCGCTGGCCCACCGTCACCAGCTCCACGGCCTCCACCGGGCCGAGGTCGTGGCCCGTGGCCTGGTCGACCAGGCGCCCCGGGTGGAGCGGGAGGCGGGCCCCGAGGAAGCCGGCACGGCCCTCGTCGGAGCGGATGAAGCACACGTCCTGGGAGTCGGGCTTGTCCGCCGTCCGCAGGCCCAGTCGCCGGGCCTCGACCCGGACCTCCTCCTTGGTCAGCGTACCCACGGGGAACCGGGAGACGGCCAGCTCGGCCTGGCCCAGCATCGACAGCACGTAGGACTGGTCCTTCAGGGGATCGGCCCCGCGGCGGAGGTGGTGGCGCCGGTCGGGCGTGGTGACCCGGCGGGCGTGGTGCCCGGTGGCCACCTCGTCGAAGCCCAGGACCCTGGCCCGCTCGAGCAGGCGGTCGAACTTCACGTGCCGGTTGCACTCGATGCACGGGTTGGGCGTCCGCCCCCCGGCGTGGCCCTCGACGTAGGGGGCGACCACCCGCTCCTCGAAGGTGGCGGAGAAATTGAAGACGTGGTGGGTGATGCCCAGCTGGTCGGCCACCCGCCGGGCGTCCTCCACGTCGGCCACCGAACAGCAGCCCGAGTCGGAGGCGCCGCCCCACAGCTTGAGGGTGGCCCCGACCACCCGGCCGGCGCCCAGCTCCTCGACCAGCAGGGCGGCGGCGACCGAGGAGTCGACCCCTCCGGACATGGCGACCAGGACGCGCATCCCCCTAGTCTCGCAGCCGGGCGACCGCCCCCGGCACGACGGCCAACGCCGTGTCGACGTCGTCCTCGGTGGTGGTCCACCCCAGCGAGAACCGGACGCCGGTGACCGCCTCCCCGGGCGTCATCCCCATGGACCGGAGCACGGCGCTGGGCTGCAGGGCGCCCGACGAGCACGAGGCGCCGGCCGAGGCGTCCACCCCGGCGTCGTCCAGGAGTACCACGAGGGCCTCGTTCTCGATGCCGGCGAACCGCAGATGGGCGTGGCCGGCCACCGTGCCCTCCCGGCGGCCGGTGACCACCGAGCCCCCGACCGCGGCCAGGAGGCCGTCGACCAGACGGTCGCGCAGGGCGGCCACCCGAGCGGACGTGGCGTCGCGGTCGCCGACGGTGACCCCGAGGGCGGCCGCCGTGGCCACGATCCCCGCCACGTCGTGGGAGCCGCTGCGGCGCTCGCGCTCCTGGCCGCCGCCGAAGAGGACCGGGGCCAGGGGGACGGGACGGCGCAGGGCCAGGACGCCGACCCCGGTCGGGCCGCCGAACTTGTGGGCGCTCACCGAGACCAGGTCGGCCCCCGCCGTGGCCGCCGGCACGTCCAGCCAGGGCACGGCCTGGACGGCGTCGGTGTGCAGTACGGCCCCGGGCGCCCGCCGACGCACCAGGTCGGCCACCCGCCCGACGGGCTGGACGGTGCCGATCTCGTTGTTCACCGTCATCACCGACACCAGCGAGACGTCCGGGGTCAGGGCGGCGGCCAGGGCTCCGAGGTCGACCACCCCGTCGGTGTCGCTGTCCACGGTCCGGACCTCGACCCCGAAGCGCTCCCCCGCCGCCCGGCACGACGCCAGGACGGCCGGGTGCTCCATGGCCGCGCACACCACGGGTCCGGGCTCCTCGAGCGCGGCGAGCACCCCGAAGACGGCCAGGTTGTCGGACTCGGTCCCCCCCGAGGTGAACACCACGTCACCGGGGGCCACGCCGAGGGCGGCGGCCACCACCTCCCGGGCGTCCTCGAGGGCCGTCCGGGCCTGACGGGCCGTGGCGTGGGCCCCGGTGGGGTTGCCGAAGCGCTCCCCGAGGAAGGGGGCCATGGCCTCGACCGCCTCGGGGTGCATCGGGGTGGTCGCGGCGTGGTCGAGGTAGGCCCGTCTCACGCCGGCCCGGCCGGGACGCCCGGCCGGCGTCGGTCCGGCCTCACGCGATCCACACCGACTTCACGTTGCAGAACTCCCGGATGCCGTGGGCCGAGAGCTCGCGTCCGATCCCCGACTGGCGGACCCCGCCGAAGGGCAGCTCGGGCATCGACACCACCATGCCGTTCACGAACACCTGGCCGGCCACCAGGTCCCGTACGAAGCGCTGCTGCTCGTCGTCGTCGGTGGTCCACACGCTCGATCCCAGGCCGAAGTCGGTCGAGTTGGCCACGGCCAGGGCCTCGTCGGCGTCGTCCACCACGGTGAGCAGGGCCACCGGGCCGAACACCTCCTCGGTGGCCACCCGCATGTCCGGGGTGATCCCGGTGAGCACCGTCGGGCGGTAGAAGAAGCCCGGGTGCTCGGGGCCGCCGGGCCCCACCACCCGCTCCCCGCCGCAGAGGACCGTGGCCCCCTTGGTCCGGGCGTCGGCCACCTGGGCCTCGAGGTTGTCGCGCGCCACCTCGGTGACCAGCGGCCCCACCTCGGTGGCCGGGTCGAACGGGTCGCCGACCGAGAGGGCCTCGACCGCCGCCACGAAGCGCGAGGTGAACTCCTCGGCCACCTCCCGGTGGACGATGAACCGCTTGGCGGCGATGCAGGACTGCCCGGCGTTCTGCATGCGGGCCTGCACGGCCACGGGCACGGCCCGCTCGAGGTCGGCCGACGGCAGCACGATGAACGGGTCGCTGCCCCCGAGCTCCAGGACGACCTTCTTCACCACCGCGCCGGCCTGGGCGGCCACGGCCCGGCCCGCCCCCACGCTCCCGGTCAGGGTCACGGCGGCCACCCGGGGGTCGGCGATGACCGCGGGGACCTCGTCGGTACCGATGAGCAGGGTCTGGAAGACCCCGGCCGGAGCCCCGGCCCGGCGGAACAGGTCCTCGAGCGCCAGGGCGGCACGGGGGACGTTGGGGGCGTGCTTCAGCAGGCAGACGTTGCCGGCCATCAGGCCCGGGGCGGCGAAGCGGACCACCTGCCACAGGGGGAAGTTCCACGGCATGATGGCCAGGACGACGCCCAGGGGCTGGTAGGTGACCAGGGCCAGCGAGGCGTCGACCGGCACCTCCTCGTCGCTCAGCATCGCCTCGCCCCGCTCGGCGAACCAGCGCAGGGCCGAGGCGCACTTGGCCACCTCGCCCTTGGCCTGGGCGAAGGGCTTGCCCATCTCCGTGGACACCACGTGGGCGATGTCGGGCAGCTCCCCCTCGAGCAGCTCGGCCACGGTGACCAGCAGGCGCGACCGCTCCTCGAAGTCCGTGGCCGCCCACGCCGCGGCACCGGCCGCCGCGGCGGCCAGACGGACCTCGACCTCCTCGGCGTCGTAGGGCTCGAACCGCTCGAGGGTCTCGCCGGTGGTCGGGTTGACGGTGGCGATGGGCGGGCCGGCCGGGTTCTGGGACATGCCCCGATTCTTCCTCAGGTCGGGCCGTCGTGGGGCCCCGGCAGGTCGGCCACGAGGCGTCGCTGCAATTTGCCGGTGGCCGTGTGGGGCAGGGCCTCCACGACCACGTAGCGCTTCGGCCGTTTGTACGGGGCCAGGCGGTCACGGGCGCAGGCCCGCAGGGCGTCGAGCCCGGCCGAGCCGTCGGGCCCGACCGCCGGATCGAGCACCACGGCGGCCCGGACCTCCTGGCCCCACGTCTCGTCGTCGACGCCGAACACGGCGATCTCGGACACCCCGGGGACCCCGGCCAGGGCCGCTTCCACCTCCACCGGGTAGACGTTCACCCCACCGCTGATGATCAGGTCGTCTCGGCGGCCGTCGAGGGTGAGGAATCCCTCGTCGTCCATCGTGCCCAGGTCCCCCGCGGTGAAGGACCCGTCGCGCCAGGCCGCCGCGGTCTTGACCGGATCGTCCCAGTACTCGAACCACCCGAAGGACGGCGGGCGGCACCACACCGTGCCGTCGTCGTCGACCGTCACGGTACGCCGGGGCCGGGCCCGGCCCACCGACCCCGGGTGGGCCAGCCAGTCCTCGGGGGAGCACACCGTGAACTGGCCCTCGGTCGAGCCCAGGAACTCCCAGACCGTGCCCTCGGGGAGGAGCTCCAGGGCCCGGCGCTTCACCGGCACGGGGCACGGGGAGCCGGCGTGGACCAGCAGGCGGAGCCGGTCGAGGCTCCCCGGCGAGCCCGGGGCCAGGTCGAGGAGGCGCTGCAGGGCGGTCGGGGCCATGAAGGTGGTGGTGGGCACGGGCCCCGCCCCACCGGCCAGGACGTGGAGCGCGGTGGCGGCGTCGAAGCGTCCGAGCACGATGCACGTCCCGCCCCGCAACAGGGCGCTGGTGGCGAACCGGACCGACACCGAGTGGTACATCGGGGTACACACCAGGTGGACGTCGTCGGGGCCGAAGGACCACAGGTCGGCCTCGTCGGCGAAGGCGTCGGCCGCCGTGGCCCCGTCCCACAGCCCCGACCACACTCCCTTGGCCCGGCCGGTGGTGCCCGAGGTGTAGTGCATGGGGCGGGCCAGCGGGACGGGCGCCAGGTCGACCGGTGCCCCGGAGTCGAGCCGGGCCAGACCGGCCGCATCGGTCACCACCAGCCCGGCCCGGGCGTCGGCCAGCAGGACGTCGCGCTCGGCGGGGAGCAGCGTGGCGTTGAGCAGCACGGGGACCACGCCGGTCCGCAGGGCCCCGAGCACGGCGCACAGCAGGGCCGCCGACGACGGCAGGCAGAAGACCACCCGGTCGCCGGTTCCCAGCCCGGCGGCGGCCAGCGCCCCGGCGGCCCGGCGCTGGGCCGCCTCGGCGTCGGCGGCGGTCAGGACCTCGACGGTGACGGCGTCGGTCATCCCGGCCCCCCGACGGTTCCGGAGCCCCTGGAAGCAGGCCCGGTCACGGTTGCCCCGAACCACCCACCCGCCGGTGTCACCTCAGGACTTCGACCGGTTCTTCCACCGGGGCTTGAGGGCGAACCACCAGATGGAGGCGATGGTGGCGAGCACGCCCGCGGCGGCGGCCGGCTTGGCGATCTTCCGGGAGCGTTCTGACATGGGAGTGACGATACCCCCCGGGGCGCTCGTGGTGCGTCGCCGAAATGCCTGGGGTGGTTGGCGGTCCAGTGCCTGTGTAGAACGCCCACACGGCGTGTGTTGCCGGTCGCTTCACCGGCATTGTTCTGTACGTCCGCGAACCGGCAGCGTTCGGCGATAGCCGTGGGCGGTGCCAGGTGGATCAACCCTCAGGTCATCGACGCTGGTGCACTACATTCAGGCGCGGATTTGGATTCGTTTGCATGGCAGTGCGATCGTTGAGTGGGTGCTGCGCCGGAACGGGCCCTGCCAACGTCCGGCCCAATCGGGGAGGTATGACTGTGTCTCTGTTCGGGAACAAAGCCAAGCACGAATCTAAGGCAGCCAAGCTTCAAGACGAGGTTGATCGCCTTGCGTCATTGACCGACCGACAGCTGGCGGCGGAAGTGATGAACCACTGTTCCGAATTCGGTCCCGATTTCGAGAGCATTGCAGTCGGCCAGCTCGCGAGCACATTCGTACCGGGCTATGGCATGCAACGAGGTCAGGCGGTGGATGATCTCCTGAGACTGATCGGTGAAGGTACGCAGTCGCTCGAGAACGCTGGTCTTCTCATCGATGCCGGGTACGGCGGAGCTGGTGATGGCGAGGTGTATTCGGTGAGCCGTGCCGGCCAGGCGGCTCTCGCACAGGGCACGATCGAGCAGGCACTCGAAGGTGGGTCTAGTGGTGCGTCGCGGAGTTAGCTGAAGCGGTCACAGCGGCCCTGGCTCGTCGCTGCTTGGTGAGGATGGCCTCTG
>Ga0302202_10006099_pt1 | contig 12081 bp, 8 predicted proteins | sample II_Bog_N3_3_FD_194579 | JGI IMG/M metagenome (GOLD analysis project Ga0302202, IMG submission 194579) | Peat permafrost microbial communities from Stordalen Mire near Abisko, Sweden - II_Bog_N3_3 | ecosystem: Environmental > Terrestrial > Soil > Wetlands > Peat | place: Sweden: Abisko, Stordalen... | reverse complement strand
TGCGCGCCGGTGCCGATGCGCCCGATATACATGCCGGTGCGCAGCCGGATGTGCTCCAGCGAGGACAGCGTCTTGATCTTGCTCTCGTCGTAAATCGGTGTTTGTTTTTCAGCCATAGAAAATTGTGCGGCGGAGAAGATGCGGCAAACGCGGTGCGATTGAAAACAACAAATTAAAACGCCTTCTTGACGGTCTCTTGGCAGGAATGCAAAATCGCTTGTGTTTATGGTGTCACGATGCAGATTTACGCAGGGTTACGAATGCCTCCAGTTTGGTTTCGAACCTCCGTTGGCATTCGTGGTTCAATGACAATCCCAAACGGTTGATCGAGCATCACGCCAACTGGAAAAAGTACCTCGCCAAATCCAACAACCATGAGTTTCAAAACTTTTGAAAAACAGACGCAAGGCGTTCAATTGCTGCAACGCTCGCTTGCCCGTGGAAGGCTCGGCCATGCCTATTTGTTTTCCGGCGATACGCTGGAGCATTTGGAATCGCTCGCCCGCACTTTGGCAAAAACTTTGAACTGCCAGAATCCGGTTAAAGCCAAGGGCGCAGCGACCGATTGCTGTGACGAATGCTTGAGCTGCCGGAAAATAGAAAGCAGCACTCATCCTGACATTCATTGGGCGAGGCCCGAATCCAAATCGCGCGTCATCACGATTGACCAGACGCGGGAATTGATGCAGCAAATTCAACTCAAGCCAGCCGAAGCCGAACACAAAGTCGCAATTATTGCAGCAGCCGACCGATTGAACCCGCAGGCCGCAAACGCCTTTCTCAAAACACTTGAAGAACCACCTGCCAAGTCCGTCTTGATTCTGCTTTCAACCGAACCGCAACGGCTTTTAGAAACAATCTTGTCTCGTTGCCTGCGCCTGAATTTTTCAGGCGAGGGCAAGCGTGAATTAAACCCAGCCGAAGCCGACTGGCTGGAAAAATTCGGCGGGCTTGCCGCCTCCGAACAAAAAAGCCTGCTTGGCCGTTACCGTTTGCTCGACGTTCTGCTGCAAAAACTCGCCGAAATCCGTTCGCAGGTTGATGAAAAACTTGCCGCCGTTTCGCCGCTCGAAAAATACGGCGAAGTGGAAAAAGATTTGCGCGAGAAATGGGAGGACGAACTTGCCGCCGCGATTGAATCTGAATATCGCCGTCGCCGCGCGGATCTGCTTTTGCTCCTGCAATGGTGGCTGCGCGATGTTTGGTTGCATTCGCTCACCGCAGGAAATGATCTGCTCAATTTTCCAAAAGTTCCCGGTGCGGAAACCATCGCCAAACGAATTTCGCCGCGACAAGCCCTGCAAAATCTGCAAACACTTGAACAAACCCAACGGTTGCTTCACACAAACGTGCAGGAAGCCCTTGCACTCGAAGTCGGCTTGTTAAAACTACATTTTTGACAATCCCGCAAACTTGGGCAAAACGTCTACTAACGAATATACGGACATATTTCAGGCGGCTTTCGCACCGAACTTGCAAATTCTGCCAATTCCAGCTTTAATCGTGCAGGATGTTGCGACTGACCTGCCTTTTCCTAATCTTCGAACTTGCGCTGGCCGACCGGATTGCCGCTGGCGCGGAATCCGCCGAGGTCAATCTGGATTATGTGGCGCAGCGGGCTCTTGAACGCGCGCAAAAGCCGTTTCATTCGCCGCGCGCCGATTTGCCCAAGGTTTTGCGTCAGGACAATCTTGATTATGACAAATATCGAGAAATCCGCTTCCGCCGCGACCACGCATTATGGACTGAGGATGACCTGCCATTCCGCATCGAGTTTTTTCATCCGGGCTACATTTATCAGGAACCGATCCGTGTGAACGAGTTCACGGCGTCGCATGTGCAGCCGATCCGCTTCGTGCAGGAATTTTTCGACTATGGCAAACTGGACATCGCAAATCAGATTCCATCAAAAACCGGTTATGCCGGATTCCGCATTTTGTATCCGTTGAACCAGACGAATCAACTGGACGAACTCGGCGCATTTCTGGGCGCCAGCTATTTCCGGCTGCTTGGCAAAGACCAGCGCTACGGCCTCTCCGCGCGAGGGCTGGCGCTGAACTGCGGCGAATCGGACCGCCCCGAGGAATTTCCCATCTTCACCGACTGGTGGCTAGGCAAGCCGCAGCCGGGAGACGCGTCTCTGACTTTGTTCGCGATCCTGGATTCGGTCAGTTGCACAGGTGCCTATGAATTTCACATTTATCCAGGCGAGACGACGTTGGTCGACATTGACGCGGTCATTTATCTGCGCGAACAAAAGGAAATTCTGGCCGTAAAAACCAACGCCGAACCGGTCAAGACCATCTGCCTGGCGCCGCTGACGAGCATGTTCTGGTTCGGGAAAAATTCAGAGCGCAAGTTCGACGATTATCGTTCCGAAGTCCACGACAGCGACGGCCTGCTGGTGAAAATGGGCAGCGGCGAGACGCTCTGGCGTCCGCTCGACAATCCATCGGTGATGCGCCACCAGATTTTTTACGCGCCAAACATCAAGGGTTTTGGATTGTTGCAGCGCGAACGTTCTTTCGAGGCTTATCAGGACAGTTTTAATTTTTACCACCTTGAACCAAGTGTTTGGGTCGAGCCGCACGGTACCAATTGGAATAACGGCGATTTGCACCTGGTGGAATTGAGCACTGATTATGAAGGTCTGGACAACATCGTCGCTTTTTGGGATCCGAAAAACAAACCCCCGCCGTTGCAGCCGTTTCGCTTCAGTTATACGCTCAGATGGCAAAGCCGCGACGCAGACATAAAACTTTCCGAAAACCGGGTGGTTTCCACGCGTATCGGCCTCGACCTTGAGCAAAATTGCGCGGATTGCCGGCAGATAGTGATTGATTTCACCGGACCCAAACTGGACGCCATTCCTGAGAATGCCCCTGAAAATGAGTGGCCCCAAGCCATCGCCAATTGCAGCACAAACGCGGTGATCTTGAACGACCAGATCGCCCCAAACCCCGATTTGAAAACGTGGCGCGTGATTTTGAAAATGCAGACCAAGCCCGGCAACGTTGATCCCGTTGACCTGCGCTGCACCCTGCAAAAAGGCACGAACATCCTGAGCGAAACTTGGACCTATCAATGGAGTCCGCCTTGAATGCCGCGATTTTGCCCGACGCCTCCGGCCGGCTCGCCGGACGCCCGCTCGAAGAATGGAATGGCGCCTATGCGAAAGTGGAAAATTATTTCCACGCACTCCGCATCCGTAACAAGGTGCTTCTGGGAGACCTCGTCCTGCGCGTGCTCGAACGCGCACAGCGCCGCGCACCCGCCGAGCCGGACCGATCTGCCACGCAGATCGCCGCCGAGGAAATGGAGCGCATTGTAACCGAATGGTTCTCAGAGGTTCTTCAATCGCCGCCAACGAAAGCAGACAACTCGCTGTCCACGCGTGGACGTCTCGCACTGTTGCTTGCGGACATGCCGGGGAGATGGCAGGAACAATTCCTGCGCCCGGGTCCGTGGCCCGAGGAATTCACCAGCGCCATGCGCGAAGCTTTTTTGCGCGCCGGGCCGGATTTCCAGATTTCGAAAATGGCGCCCCGCCCGCTCGACCTCGGCCCCATCACGACGCTCACCAACTTGGGGAGGTTTCCGTATTTCCGCATGGCTCTGATCTGGGTGCTGTTTGCCCTGATGTTAATCGTGGTTTTTATTCTGACCCACTAAAGCCATGCCTGAAAAACCGCCACAGGTTCAAGTGACGTCCGTGCCGCGCGTCCAACGCGGCTGGCGGCTCTTCGTTTTTTATTCGTCCGCATTGCTGCTCACCGGCGTGGTTTCACTTCTGTTTGCGGATTTGCTCTGGCGCACCGGCTGGTCGGCATCGCGCACCGTACTGCTAGTCCTGTTTGTGATTTTATTTTTGCTTGCCGCCGTTGGCTGCATGCACGGCGTATATGGATTTTTTTTGCGGACGTTCGGCGACCGCTGCCGAATCACGAACCTGAAAAATTATCTCGGTCAAAATATTGACGGCATCAGCACTGCGGTCGTTTTTCCGATTTACAACGAAGACAGCGTGCGTGTTTATGAGGGCCTGCGTGCGACATATGAATCGCTTGTCAAAACCGGCCACCTCGACCGTTTTGACTTTTTCATCTTGAGCGATTCAACCGACCCGGACAAATGGATCGAGGAAGAACGCCGTTGGTTTGATTTAATCCGCGAACTCGACGCACTCGGCAAAATTTACTACCGCCGCCGTCTCGACAACGAAAGCCGCAAGAGCGGAAATATCCGCGACTTCCTCAGTGCATGGGGCCGCCGTTACCGCTACTTCATGGTCTGTGACGCCGACAGCATCATGCGCGGCGAGACGCTCGTGAGCTTGGTGAAGCTGATGGAAGTGCATCCGACCACCGGCCTGATCCAGACGGTTCCTGCAATCGTCAACGCGGAAAGCTTGTTCGGCCGCACCCAGCAGTTCGCCAACCGCCTTTATGCGCCTGTTTTCATCGCCGGCTTGAATTACTGGGCGCTTGACCTTGGAAATTATTGGGGCCACAACGCCATCATCCGCACCGAGCCGTTCATGCAATTCTGCGATCTGCCTCAACTCCCTGGACAAAAACCGTTTGGCGGCCAGATTTTGAGCCATGATTTTGTCGAGGCCGCGCTTATGTCGCGCGAAAACTGGGAGGTCTGGTTTGCCTATGATCTCGAAGGCAGCTACGAGGAAACGCCGCAGGCGATGATTGAAAACGCCCAACGAGAACGCCGCTGGTGCCAGGGCAATTTGCAGCATTCGCTGGTGCTGTTCGCAAAAGGACTTCGCGGCGTAAGCCGGCTGCATTTGATTCTGGGAATCTTCGGTTATCTTGCCGGCCCGCTGTGGCTGGCTTTCCTGCTCACGTTCAACTTCATATACGCCTACCAAAAACACACCGGCCTCTCGGACATCACCGTGCAGGCATTCACGCCATATTTGAGCGCCTTGAGCGGCACGGCGCACGCGCTGCTGATCTTCCTGATTTGCATGGTTGTCATCATGCTGCCAAAATTTCTCGCGCTCATTGACCTCGCAAATGACTGGCCACGCCGCCGCGAGTTCGGCGGCCTGGCGCGCGCGACGACAAGCGTTGTCGCTGAAACTGTTTTTTCCACGCTGCATGCACCGCTGCTGATGCTCTGGCACACGCGATTCGTCGTTACAAACATTCTCGGCATCAGCGTCGGCTGGGCGACCCAGAAACGCTCCGCCGAAGGCACGACCTGGTTGTTTGCCCTTCAAAGGCATTGGGGTCACACACTCATCGGATTGGTCTGGGGCGCTTTGATGTGGCAGTTTGAACCGGCATTGTTCTGGTGGTTCACCCCGGTGCTGGCGGGCATGGTGCTTTCCATCCCATTGAGCGTGCTCACGAGCCGCCGCCGTCTGGGCGCACGAGCACGCAGCGCCGGATTGTTTCTCACGCCGGAAGAAATCAAACTGCCGGACGAACTGCTTTCGTTGCGGTCGAACATGAAGATCCACGAGTTGACCGACGACGCGACGCCATCCCGCGCGCACGCCGGGCTGGCCGAGGTCGTCCTCGACCCTTATGTCAACGCCATCCACGTCTCACTGTTGCGCGAGAAGCAGTTGAATCCGGTTTATGCCGAGCAATTCACAAAGTTTGGAGCCGGCAGCGACCGCGTGCAAAAGCTCGGCGAAAAACTGCTGGCCGAAGGCCCGGAAAAATTAAGCGCGTCCGAAAGGATGCTGGTCATGTCCGACCAGCGCGTGCTGGTCTGGCTGCACCAGCAGGCCTGGCAACGACCGGGCGAAACGCTCACGCCCTGGTGGCGTGCGGCAATTCTGGAATACAGCCGCCGGGATTGAAACCGGGACATGCGGGCAGTTAGCCGGACGATGCGGGCAACGTGGGAGCCGGTTCGGGAGCAGCGTCGGACGGGTCGGGACAAAAATCATTCCGCGCGGGAAAACTGTCGGAACCTCCGGGAACCGTGACGGACGATGTTGGGACCACAACGGACGATGTTGCCGGCGTGATGACAGAACGCGGATTCCTGCAAATCGGCGCCGGCAGCGCGACGGACGACCTTGGAACCGCACCGGACCACCTTGGGATGCCGACGGGCGACGCGGGAACCGCGACGGATCCTGCGGGAAAGCCGACGGACGATGGTGGGATCGTGATGGATGAGCGTGGCGTTCGGCAAATTGGATTGGGAAGCGTGACGGACGATCCCGGAAGGGTGCCGGATGACAGTGTGACCGCTACAGACGGCTGGGGATTCATATCCATTCGACCGGGAATGGGGGCGGACGATACGGGAAGCGCGTCGGATGACCGGGAAAGGGGGGAATTGGCCGGGAACCGCACCGGACAGCCAATAAAACCTCAAAAACGACCGAAATGCCGGGTTAGACGGTAGTATCCGGGTAGTATCCGAAAGTTTGTGTTTGGGTCGGGTTATTTTTTGATCCTCCAAACGAATCCCAGCTTGTTCAGGATGCGGATGCGATCAGGCGGCACCTCACCCCGGTGGTGATCGGCGCGCAAATTGGCCACCCAGACACCGAGACCGCGCCGGCGGCTCCGCAGTTGTGGCACCCGGCAATGACCGTGCCGTGCCTTGAATGCCTTGAGCGCATCCACATTGCGCCGCCAGCGGGCATCATTGAACACCCCGACAGGACCGGGCTTCACCCACTCAAAACCGATGGCGTCCAGCCGTTGAATCTTGCCGCTGTCCAGCTTGCCAAGTCGGCGGTGCTTGCGCTGCATATAAACCCATTGCCCAAAGGCGTCGCCGCTGGGTACGTTGCAGTGGCCGTGCTTTTTTTGAAACTTGACCAGCCGCTCATGCTGGGCGTGCCAGCGCGGATCCACCGGCCCAAAATCAAAGCCCGTCATTTTCAAACGGCGGACACGTCTGGCCGCCATGCCGCCGATGTTATGCAGATGCCGCTGCCGGGCCACCCAGCCGCCGAGTCCGCACGGCTCATTCCAATCGCGCGGCACCAGCGTGTGTCCATGCCGCCGATGGAAGGCGGCCAGTCCCGCCAGCATTTTATCCCAATGCGTTTCCAGGGGCTTGAAGGCAACGCCCAGGGCCAGCAACCTTTGCCGGCGCCTCCCCGGCAATGTTCCCCGCAACGCCCACTCCCGTTGCAGGCTCACCCAGTTGCCAAACCGCCGGTCGGCGGCGTAACGGGTCGGCACCCGGCAATGACCGTGTTTGCGCCGGTAGGCCGACAGCCGCTGGAACATCATTTCCCAGATGGCATTTTGTGCAGTGGTTGCGCTCACAGGCGGGTTGATTATGGATTGCCCAAAAGTTACTGCTCGAAACGCGCTTTGGCCGCCGCCCGCTCCCCACCGGCGGAGGAACGCAGCCGACGCGCCTCCGTCCGGCGGCGCGTCACTTCGGCCAGCATTTCGGCGCGGTTCACAAATTCGCGGTGGCCGCTTTCACGGCCTCATAATTCTTGTCCAGTTCCGGCTGCAACAGAATCAGCGCGGCGATGCGGCGGGCCATGTGCGTGACCTCGCGCGCCTCGTCTGGCGTGAGCGCGCGCCCCAGCAGTTCAAATTCCCGGTAGCTCAACCATTTCTTGATGACCTGATAACCGCCGATGGTGTAGTCCCAGACTTTTTCCGGCACGTTTTGCCAGCAGGCGGCTTCATTCAGGAAAATGTCGTGGGTGGCGGAGCCAAGGTAGGGCGCGTCACTCCGTGCGCGCCGTTCTTCGCCAACCCGAACGCTCTCGTTGCAATCGGCGGCGGGCAGAGGACTGCCCGCCCTACCTGCTGCCTCGTCCGCCGTGAACGCGCGCGTGGCCAGTTTGCCTTTGCCGGGCATCGTCACGCCGCCTTGTCCCGCGTGGCCCCAGCCGGCGGTGAGGGAAAGATTTTTCGTCGAGGACAAGACGGCAATCGTTTTCAATTCCGCGCGCACATTTCCATTGGCAACGCCGGTCAACAAAGTTTCTGTGTCGAACAACGCAGCGACTTGTTTGCCCAATTCGGCGGATGCCAATAATGCTTCGCGCGATTTTGGCAAGGGCACGCGCGGCCAGTCCTGCCGCAAAGCGCCGGAATTTTCCGCGCGATACTCCGGCGCATGAAGAACGGCAAGCGTGTGGTAAAACAAGGTGTCTGGTTTGACGCGCAAACCGGCGGAGTAAGCCGCCGCCTTGTCGGACAGATTGGGTTTGATCGCGGTTTTGGATTTTCCACCGCCGCCATCGCTGCGCGGAGAAAACAAGTCGGGCGTTTCACGCAAAGCTGACACCGACAAATCAAAATTCTCACGCAACAAAAGCGGGAAGCAACTTGCACCACGATCCATCAAATCCAGACAACCAATGCTGCTGAGAGCTTGCGGCTGCGACCATTCGCGCCGTGGCTTTTGTTGGGTAACCAAATAAACATTGCCGTCAAAAACTTGCAGGAAATACTCCGTGCGCTTCTCGTCGAGTAGTTTTGTCTCCGGTTCCCAATAAAGCCAACGGACATCAAACGGCCGGTAGCAATACCGCATGACATTCTTTTTCAGGAAGCCGCGCTTGCGGAGTTCATCTCGGACAAGTTTCGCTTTGAAGCGCGGAGTGTTTTCCATCATGCCGGGCGCGATGCGATTCATTTCCTCGTGGCTGACTTCGGGGTCAAAGTATTTTTCCAGCCGTTTGACGAGCGCATTCTTTTCCACGTCCACCAGAAAATTGTCGCGGCTGGTTTTCACGCCTGGAAACGAAACGGGAAACAGTTCCGTTAGCAGCGGCCATTTGAAATAGCCTGTCTCTGTCTGCATCGGCAGAAATGGCAGGCCGACTTCCAGCGGCGGTTTCAGCCGCGAGTATATTTTCTTCGTCGGTTCATTGAGCGTGGCCAGCAATTCCCCGCGCTTGTCCTTGCCCCACAAATGGCGGAATTGAATTTCCGTGGGGAGCGCACGCGTCTCGCGTGCGGGTTCGGGCGTCGCGCCCGAACCATCGTCCTTCATGCTAATGGTTTCACGAGGTTTTCGGCGCGACGCCGAAAACGGCACGCCAGAGGCGTGCGCTCCCCGTTTCACCAGCGTCGCAATCGCCGTGCCGACTTGAATGCCTTCGCGATTGGATTCAGTGGAAAACACGCTGGGGTCGGGATTGCCTTCGGGCGTAAGCTTGCCGGTCTTGAACTTGTCGCCGTTCAAGCAATCCACGGTGATGGAATCAAACACCTCCAGATATTTCTCGCGCATTCCGGTGAACGATAAACCGTCGAGCCACGAATAATTGGAGATGAAACTGATGATGCCTTCGCCGGATTTTTCCACGATGCGACGCTCAGCCATGCGGAAGAAACGGACATACAGATCGTTCAAGCCCTGACCCTGCGGCGCGGCGGCGCGCTTGGTGGTGCGGTAGGCATTGCTCAAATCCCGTTCCTCTTCCACGGCCAGGCCCGCGTAGCCGTTGTAAGGCGGATTGCCGAGAATGACGATGATCTTCTTCTCCTGCTTGATGCCGTCCGCCGCTTCCTTTTCCTGTTTGAATTCAGGAATGGCAAACGTAAGTTGTTTCTTCGCTTCTTCCGACGGCGGCTCCCAACCGGTAAGCGCGTTGGTCAGATAAATGGCGGCGCGTTCGTTCTTGGCATCGTCCAGCGGCACGGCGAGATTTTGCAGGAGCAAACCCATTTGCAAATGCGCCACGACGAACGGCGCGGGCAGGAGTTCAAAACCGAAGATGCGTTCTTGGGCAGCTTGCTTAATTGTTAGTTCCGCCAACGCACCTTCACCTTTTTCGTTCTTGAGAGTTTGCGCAATGACTCGCAGCACCTCGACGAGATACGCGCCGGTGCCGCAGCAGGGGTCGAGCACGAACACGCGCGGGTCGGCGAGGCCGTCGGGAATGTCCAGTTCCTAGCGCAACGCGGCGTCCACGCGGGCGACCTGATACTGCACAATCTCCGGCGGCGTATACCACACGCCGAGCTGCTTGCGCAGTTCGGGGTCGAAGGCTTCCAGAAACGGCTCGTAAAAATACTGGACGGCGTGGGATTCCAGAAATTTTTCAAAGAACGCGGCGCGGTCCACGCGGTTGAGCGCGGCGGCGGTCCAGTCGAGCACTTCAACCAAATCAAGTTTGCCGAGTTTCTCCGGGTCTGCGACTTGATAGAACAGCGCCTTGATCATCGGCACATGCAGCGTCCACGCGGCGGAGCGCCAGTCGAATTGGGGAGCACCCGCCTCCGGCGGGTGGTTTTCGGCGTCGCGCCGAAAACTTCGTGAGGCTGACTTTCCGGCAGCAGAAATATCAGTTGGCCGAGAATCCGGCGGGACGCCGGATTCGACCCGCGAGACGCGGGTGCTCCCCTGCTGTTTATGCCAGAGCACCCATGCGGAGAACACGCCGTAGAATAAAGTTTGAACGAGCGTGGAACGAAAGAAGTGTTCGCCCTTCTCGGCCTCGAATTTCATGCCGAGCGCTTCTTCCAACGCGCCACGGACGTCGGCCAGCGCCGGAAGATTGCCCGCGCCCTCGACGCGCGCCCGGGCGTCGCGCGCATACGAGGCGAGGAAAAACGCCACGTCTTTGGGATTGTTTAATGGCGCGGCATGGAGCATCACGCGCCTGAGGTATTCAAAAAAGCGTTCGCCCAAATCACCGGCGGCTTTGCGCGGTTGCGCGGCGACGACCCAAAATGATTTTTCGTCCGGCGCGAGTTGAAAGGATTCAAGCCGGATGGGTTTGCCGTTCTCGCCGCGTTTCAGCAGTAGAAAGCTGCGGTAATTTGTCAGCAGGACGAGTCCGTAGTGCGCGAGATATTCTTTGACCTGTGGCGTTTCGGCGATGTCGTCAATTTCATCGCAGGCGGATTTCACTTCGATGACGCCGCGAGCGGGTTTCTGGTCAATGAAGGATTCCTCCTCGTTCCGGTTCTTCAACTGGTCGGGCGTGAACAGGCCGCCGTCAGGAATGCCCGCGCCGCTGTTTTTTGGATGGATGATGCATCGGACTTTGGGCTTGAGCGTGTGGCCGGCGGCATTGAGGAGATTCGCCAGCGCCGGATAACCGGAGGTTTCCTTGGTCGCCCCGCGCAACGCGGCGATTTCTGAAAGATAAGTTTCCAGCGGATGCATGGCGTTTGACGCGGCCGAGTGTGCGCGGGAATTTGGGCGGCGTCAATTTCAGCCTGCGCGACCGCGCGGATTAGCCCAAAAATATTTATTGCATTCCATAAGTGACGGGCGCATTTTCGTCGCGAACCCAGACGGAATGACCTTTCAGAGCAAGGGCCGTTTTTTTCCGCCTTCAAATCAACTGCAACACTGAACAAACAAATTCGCATTATGGAAAATAAAATCATCCGCGAATGTGTCAGTTTTGACCATTCGCTCGTGTTCGCCAACGCCAACAGCGCCGATATTCCGGCCACCAGCAAGGGGGCGCTGTATGCGGGCAATCTCACCGGCATTTATGCCCAGCTGGTCAACGCCAGGGCCGCGCAAAAGCCGGTCACGGTCGCGGCGCAGAACGCGCTGATTCTGGCGATGGAAACCAAGCTGGACAACATGGCCACCATCGCCATCGCCTACGCTGCGGATGTGCCGGGTTTCAACGATCTGTTTCCGCGTCCGGCGCATTACACGCCGGGCGACGTGGTGCGCACGGCCAATATCTATCTGGCGGCCCTGGTTCCGGCGGAGACGGACGACGCGGCGACGGTGGCGGCCAAGGCCGCGCGGGTGCAGGTGTTTGTGGATCACGCGATGCCGGCGACGCTGGTGGCGGATTTGCAGGCGCAGTTGAAGGCGATTGGCGCGGTGTCCGGGACGCATGAGCAAAGCCGTGAGAAAGGCGTGTTGAGCACCGAGGAAATCAACGTCCTGATGCGCGAGGGCAGGAAGCAGCGAAATTATCTGTCTGCCATTTTCCAGACGGTCTATGCCAACAATCCGCAAAAACTGGCCGCGTGGATGAGCGCCAGCCATGTGGAACACGCTTCGCATCATGCGGCGGCCACGCCCGCACCGACTTCAACGGGAACAACAACCACGAAGGCGGCGGAGGCAACGACGAAATAAACTGCGGGGGGGGAAAATTCACGGGCCGCATCCGATGGGTGCGGCTTTTTTTGT